>ERZ773194.4757-NODE-4757-length-10398-cov-5.517935_pt1 | contig 10398 bp, 6 predicted proteins | sample MGYA00511240_ERZ773194 | MGnify/ENA primary metagenome ERZ773194 (study PRJEB29015, sample SAMEA2737774) | human gut metagenome | biome: human gut; feature: human-associated habitat; material: faeces | place: China | collected 2012 ... | reverse complement strand
CTTTAATGAGGCGATTCATTATTTCGGCGTTTTCATCCGTCCAAACCTCGGGCTTCCAGGAAATAAGCTGGCAGCTGTCAAAGCCGTTCGCAAGCAGCTCGTCAAGCTTTTTTGACATTTCGTTTATATCGTTCAAATGAACGCAGGTTCCGATCTTCATAAAAACTCCTCCTGAAAAATATTGATTTTTCTCTGTCCTTATGGTAACATACATATAGTGTAAGTGATAGGATTATTTTGATTTTTTTCAGTATTTTTTTGACTTGGAGGTCGTTGCCTTGAAGCTGAATTATCAAAAGGAGCTGACTCCCGTCCTGTACGGCGACAGCGCGGTAAAAATTCATGACACCTACTCGGTGACTGAGGGGGTGCTTTGCTTTTCGCTGCACTGGCATGAGCGAATGGAGATACTTCTGATAACCGAGGGCGAGCTGGAGCTTTTGCTCGGTGACCAAACGGCGCACGCCTCTGCAGGCTCCGTGGCGGTTTTTATACCCGGGCAGCCCCACCGCGGCATCGCGGGCAGGGGAGGGGTCACCTACAGCACGGTCATGTTTGATATTCAGACCTTTTACAATTCTACCCCCGCCGCGCAAAAGTATTTATTGCCGATAGCCGAGCAGCGAATATCGTTTGCTCCCGTTACATATAATAAGGAGATATTTGAAACCGCAAAATATATTGTAGATGAGCAGCTTTCACGCTCTGACGCGTCTCCGCTTACGGTGATAGGCGGAATTTACCGCCTTTTGGGGCTGCTTTACAGATATTGTCTTTCGGAAAGGAGCGTGCATGCGCCGTCCGATGAAAAGCTGCGCAATGTTACGGAATATATCGAAAAACATTTCCGCGAGAATATTTCCTCAAAGGAATTGAGCCGCCGCTTCGGCTATGACGAGGCGTACTTTTGCCGTCGATTTAAATCGGTCACCGGACTCAGTCCCATGATATATATACAGATATTAAGACTTGAATACGCCAGAAGGGCGATAAAAAACGAAAAGGGGGTCAAGATCTCGGAAATTTCCTCAAGCTGCGGTTTTTCCGATCCCGGCTATTTTGCCAGATGCTTTAAAAAGCATTACGGAATGACCCCGACGGAATACAGCACACTGCTTCAAATATAAACAGATATAAGGATTGTGTACAATGAGAGCGCATAATACGGTCAATAAGCTTTACAAATTGGGACGGGTACTGTCACAGATTGCGTTTACGCTTGCCGTTATCGGCTTTTTCGCTTGCATTGCGGGATATATAAGCCTGTTGATCGGCAGAGACAGCATAGCCGTAATAGGCAGTATAAAGGTGCACGGAGCTTCGCTTGATACGCTCGGCTTAAATGTTAAAAGCATTGCGGCGGCGCTGTCGGGAGGTCTTGCGGTTTGTGCCGGAGAAGCGGTGGAAGCGGCATTTGCGAAGCGTTACTTCGGAAACGCTTTAAAGGCGGGAACTCCGTTTACTCATGCCGGGGCAAAGGAGCTGATGAGACTCGGCATTTTAACGCTTGCGCTTAAGACGGTCGGCGCAGCTGCAGGAAGCCTTGTAAGGGGGTTTATTTCGGGACGGATGAGGCTTGAAGCCGTTTCGCTTGCGAATATATATTCCGATAATGCCGCGGGCATTACACTCGGCGTTATGTTTATTTTTATTTCACTGCTTTGCCGATACGGCGCCGAGGCAATAGGCGGCAAACGGGACGAATATTAAAGGAAAAGGGCTGTAAAAAACAAACGAAAAACCGAGATTCACTCTGAATTGAGCGAAACTCGGTTTTTTTAATTTCAGAAAGTAAAAACGGCATACTGTCCTCGTGTTTTTTATTTGTTTTTTCAACTCAATTATACCACAAAGAGACTGATTTTTAAAGCCCCTATAATTTGTTTAAAAAAAGTCTTGCTTTCGGCGAGGGTGTATGGTATAGTGTAATTGAATAAACGGTCGTTTAATCACGGAGGTTAGAATACAATGCACACCGAACAGCAGCACAACGAAAAAAAGAAGGAAATAATGGAAAAATGCTTTGAATGCTATGCCGAAAACGGGCTTACGGGAACAGGCGTCAGCGCGCTTGCGAAAGCGTGCGGCTGCACAAAGGGAAATCTTTACGCTTACTTTAAAAGTCTGGATGAGCTGATCATCGAATCGACGGCTTACTGTATGGAAAAGGTTGAGGACGATTTTATGGAGATGGCGCCCACCGACCCCAAGGATGTTGTCCGGTTTGTGAAGGAGGTTCCCTACTGGACGGCAAAAAAACACGGCAAAAAATATCGCCTGATGTATCAGGTCTATACGCACCCGAAGTATATCGAGCACGGCAAGAAATTCTTTGAGGGCGTCAATGAGCGCTATACGGAATACGCAAAACTGCTGGAGCCTAAAATCGGCATACCCTATACGGTCATCACGCCGCTGATTTTTATCTTCGTCCGCGCCAGCGTCCACTATGCCATGTTTGAGGATGAATATTACCTGAAAACCCAGATGGAGGTCTTAAAGCAGGGGGTCGCCCTGTTTGCAGATAAATACCGCTCGCAATATTTGAAAGGAGGTAACGAGATATGAAGAAACGAATTTATTGTATTACTATGGCACTTTGCATCATATTATGCATTGTATTTGCTGCCGGATGCAGTAAAGCGGCAAATAGCAGCGCCGCATTGCCGGAGGTGCGGAACAACGGTACGGCAATCCAGTGGAAATACAGCGACGAAACCGATTGGCGCGACCTTGTGGCGCTTACCGAACTTACCGGTGCTGCCGGAGAAAACGGCAAGGATGGAGACAATGGTACAAACGGAAAAGACGGTATTAACGGTACTGACGGTAAAAACGGTATTAACGGTACTGACGGTAAAAACGGAATTGACGGTAAGAATGGTAAAGATGGCACAAACGGCAAAGATGGCATTAACGGAAAAAACATAGAGGTAAAAAGAACAACAGAATATATACAGTGGCGCTATGAGGGCGGCGAGTGGCAAAACCTTGTTTCGATACCCGATATTACAGGTCCCGCCGGACAGAACGGCGCAGACGGGGCAAACGGAAAAACGCCGGAATTCCGCGTGAACGAAAACACCCTGCAATGGCGTTATGCCGGTGATGAAATATGGCTTAACCTGTACGACCTTACCGCATTAAAAGGTGCGGATGGCAGAGACGGCGCTGACGGTAAAAACGGCAAGGACGGAACAAACGGGCAAAACGGTTCCGACGGTGAGGACGGAAAAACACCTTTTATCGGTGAGAACGGCAACTGGTGGATAGGAGAAATCGACACCGGCGTAAAGGCTGCCGGAACAGTCGGCGAAAAGGGTGACAAGGGCGACAAGGGCGAAAAGGGAGACAAAGGTGACAAGGGCGATGCCGGTCAGAACGGCGGGTGTGCGGGGTATTTTCATGCCTCAAACGGCGGCACCGGCGCTTCATTCAATCAGCCGCTTCAGTTGTTTGAAGATTGCAATTCCGGAGGACTTTTTGTGTGGGATCGAACCAACAGAACCGTAACGCTGAAAGCCGGACATACATACAGTCTTTCATTCAGCGGTTCGGTCTGCATTTCTCACGACATGGGTGGATGGTACTCGGTAGTATTGAAGGGCCAACAAGGCATTCTCAAAGATACATTGATCGAAAGATATATGAATGATGCAGATAATTCACGAGTGTGGATGCCGTTTGCATTCAACCGCATCTACAGTGCCGGCAGTGATATTGTGCTGCAATATGAATTTATCCAGTTGACCCCCGGCACACAGCTGAACGGTGCTGTCTATAATCTTACAATCATTGCTCTTGACTGAGCCGATATATACGAAAACGGAGGTAATAGAATATGAAAAAACGAATACTCAGTATCCTGCTCACCCTTTGTATGGTGATGTGTGCCATTTCACCTGTGATGAGCTACGCCGACCCGGGAGTATCGGCATCCGGCTCAAGTGCATACGGCGCACTGCTCACACCCGACACAACCCCGCCGGCCGGATGGGCAGAGGACGAAAGCAACCCGTACGGCACCAAGAAAGGTCAGCCCTTTGCTATCACCCCATGGTATGAGCCGATCATTTACAGCTACCGCAATGCGGAAAACGAAGCTGAAAAGGATCATACCAAAGTGTATGACAAGCTGACCCTCGGAAAAAATATCATCGAGTCTCCGAGCGGTACATACAGCGTTTCCTCGGTCGATAATGTCGCTTTCGCTGTCGGCTTGGCTTACGACCCGCTCGGCACGGGCAGAAACGATCACGCCATCTTTGTCGGGCTTTGCAACATGGATAACAACAAGAACACGGCAAGGGTCTGCTATTGGGTGCAAAATCTTGTAAACAACAAGCGCTCCGAGCTTCAGGAAATTGCCGACGCGCCGAAGTGGGCGTGCAAGACCGATTACGGCGAGCTGGAATATCAAGAATTCCGCCACTATTTCAATGTCACGGCGGGCGACTATGACGGCGACGGCAAAATGACCGCCGTTATCACCTATGCCGGCAGTGATGATCTGTGGGGCATTGCCGGAACGGGCATTGCCGGTGAACAGGCGTTTTACAGAAGATCCTTCGCGGGAGCGGATACCTATTTCGGCGGTTGGGAAACGACCGAATACGAAAAAGATCAGATCACAAAGTCGCTCGTTTCGGTCGACATCGACCGTGACGGCTGTGATGAACTTGCGGTTGTCGCCGGCGCCGCCGAGCCGTTCCCTTACAGCAGCGGTATGCTGCCCGGGATCTCCGGCGTTTCGGCGGATACGTATGCCCTTTTTGTCTCAAAGCTGACGATGTATAAAAACAGCGGCGGAACCTTTAAGAAAATATCGCAGAAAAAACTGATGACCCTCAATCGCGAGGATGAGAAAGAGGACGGCAACAGGTACTATGACCATATTCGCTTCCCGAACATCACGACAGCCGACGTCAACTGTGACGGATATGAAGAAATCGTCGTTGCGGGATATTACAACGAAGTAAAGGAAGAAAAGACTTACGGTTTTCTTGCCAATTCGGATACCGATGCTTCAAATATGGGATATGCCGTGTATTACAGCGAAAACGATGCGATCACAAATGTTCAGAAGATCGCGATGAGCAGCTACACGGCAGGCGGAACAAACAATAACGGCGTGAAGCCGAAGCCCGCCATGACTGGCGTTGCCATCAACGGAAGAGGCACGCCCGAGCAGGTCTTCATCGCGGGTGCTCTCTATGAGGTGCAGGAAAACGGCGGTCTCAATCTTCTGTGCGATACCACGCGCGAGAAGAACTCGAGTGCGAGATGGTGGTGGTATTATCAGGATGCCATCGCGGGCAACTTTGACCACAACACCGAAGGCCGCGAGCAGGTGATCGCGCTTGCCGCCGAAAGACAGAACGGCACCAAAAATGCGCGCAAATTCGATCTGTTCACCGATGTGTTCTATGGTGAGGACTTCGGCAGCGGCACGCTGTCAGTTGCCGGCAAATATACGGCGACAGCCGAAAAAGACGAATACTCAAAGCTGTGTCACGCCGTCGACCTCGCATGGGATATGCCGTATAACTGCATTCTGCTTGCGGGAGATGTGAACAAGGACGGCCTGTTTGCCCGCTATGAGGGCAAGGGCTACGGATACTCCGACGCACAGGTGCAGGCGGTGCTTCAGGCGGCTCCGTATTTTGCGGAGCTCGGCGACTACGACCTCGATTTTTCCGACGGTTCCACCACCTATACCTTCTCCTCCGGCTATTCGGACACGAAATCCTCATCGCACAACACCTCCTTCGGCGCGTCCATCGTCGCGCAGGGCGACCTGAAGGTGTGGAGATACGAGGCGACCCTCGGATATACCATGGACTTTACAAAGAGCACCGAGGATACCCTTTCAAAGGAATACAGCGCCTCCTTTAATGCCGGCGGCAATGATTCCGTGGTGCTGTACCGCGTGCCGGCAACAACATATTATTACTCGCTTTATGACCCGCAAAAGGGCGATTTTGACCTCAGCGAGCGAAATACCATTGCCCTGATGATTCCCGGGCAGCCGGTCTACACCATGCTTGACCGCGAGTATTACGATGAGTTTGCCGCGCTGTATAACGAAACCTACAAGGCGGATATTGCGGCGGGAAAGGCAAAGGCTCTGCCGATACTGAGCAGCCATGTCCTGCCGGAAAATGCCGAGGGCGACCCGTTCGCCTATTGGTCGAATACCGCTACTACCGCCGACTATGTTTCGAAATTTGAGTCGCTCAGTAAGCAAAAATATGAGCTCGGCTTCGGTGCAAGCAGTATCACAAACGACTGGACGACCACGTCCGAACATGCCGAAGGAGTTGAGATAGCTCACGGCTTCTCCGCTTCGATGAAAAACACGTGGGGCGTAGACGCATTCAATATGGGCTTTGTGATTGATCTGAGCTACAGCAAAGCAACGGGAACGGTCTACACCACGACCGAAAGCAGCGGCGCCAGCGGCACTGTCAACAACATCGACCGCCGTTCGCTCCTTGCCTCCTACGGAATCGGCTACGATGTCTCCGGCCAGTACGGCTTTACCTGGGATTTCGGTATGCGCACATGGACGGCAGGAGATCAGAAGATTCCCGTGTTCGGTTATGTGTTGACCAATCTTCGTGCCGCGCCGCCCATACCGACACTTACGGGCGTATCCGTAACGGACAATCAAAGTGCAAAAATCACCTGGAAGGCGCCGACGGCAGATCTCAGACGCCCCTATGCCGGGTATCATATCTGGATGCGTATGGATGACGGAGAGTTTGAGCGCGTAACCGAAGCTCCGCTTTCTGCGGAAGAGCTTTCTTATACATACACCTCACTGCAGGCGGATACCACCTATACATTTGCAGTCTCCTCCGTGACAGACAAAGGAATGGTATCGGCACTGTCCAACACCAAAACCTTCTCAACCTTTGCGGGAGCGGACGGCAGAGAAATCGAATTCCGCAGTAACGGCAGCAGTATCCAGTGGCGATATGCGGGTGAAAGTGACGACGCTTACCGCGATCTTGTCTCACTTGCCGAGCTGACGGGAAATGACGGCGCAGACGGAAAACAAATTGAACTGCGGGTATATAACGGATTCGTACAGTGGAAGTACAGCGATGATTCCGTCTGGAATAATTTGATTGCCTTGTCAGAGCTGAAGGGCGAAAAAGGCGACAAGGGCGACACGGGAGATAAGGGAGATAAAGGCGACCCCGGACAGGACGGAAAAGACGGCATAACACCTCGGCTTAAAATCGGGGAAGATAACCTCTGGTATGTCTCCTATGACGGCGGACAGACATGGGTATCCCTCGGTGTGAAAGCCACCGGAGAGAAGGGCGATACCGGTAAAGACGGACAACAAGGCGAAAAGGGCGATAAAGGCGATAAGGGTGACCCCGGAGATGCCGGCACACCGGGACAGAACGGCAAGAACGGAACAAACGGTGTTAACGGCGCAAGCGGCGCTGACGGTAAAAACGGGAAAGACGGTAAGGACGGAATCGGAATCGCCAAGGCGGAGATCAATGCGGACGGCGAGCTTGTTATCACCTATACCGACGGAAAGACGGTCAATCTCGGCAAGGTCGTCGGCGCGGACGGCAAGGACGGTCTGACCCCCTTTATCGGCGAAAACGGCAACTGGTGGATCGGCGAGAAGGACACCGGTGTGAAAGCGGCGGCGGAGGCAGCCGTCCCCGCAGGCTCCGGAAACATATCCGCATCCTCTCCTGCTTTGATTGTTATCGGTTCTGTTGCGGGGCTTGCGCTGCTTGGTAACCTCGGCTTGATTTTGTACATTGTACTGAAAAAGAAAAAGAGTCTTGTTTGAGGCTGCAAAACGGAGGTAGCAAGAAATGAAGAAACGAATACTCAGTATCCTACTTACCCTTTGTATGGTGCTATGCCTTGTGCCGATAACGGTTTTTGCCGCAGGCGGTGCAAAAGCCATTCTGCCCGGTACGAGCGCCCAAAGCATATTAAAGATCGACCAAAGCAGGCTGTCCTTTGCGGGGCATGAATGGTGGGTGATCGGCCAAAAGACCGACAAAAGCAATAATGCGCCCATCATTACCCTGCTTGCGGTAAACAATGATTTCGGAGATGTCCCGTTCCGCACGGGGAGCGACGGGCCGTTTGAAAATGCAAGACGCTACAGCGAGGACAACGGTTATTATGCCAACAACCCGTCCGATATGTCGCAATGGAGAAAGCCCAATGAGTATGCGGGAAGCACCTTGCAGCAGAAAATGGTTTCCCTGGCCGAGGCGATCCCCGAAAAGGAGCAGGCGGTCATCCGCCCCAAGGACATCACCAAGGGAATCACCGGGCAGGAGGTCAACGCGCAGAAGCTCTGGGCCTTCTCGCAAGAGGATAGTATTTATTTGTACAGAAATTCGTGCAAGTACGCTGCACAGTGGTGGACGCGTTCTTCCAATGAGGTTTACGGCTACGGATCGTGGACGATTCATACCGATGGAAGAAGCGGCAGCGCCCTCAACGTGGACTACGATGCTGCCGTGCGGCCTGCCATGGAGCTGGATCTGTCCTCCGTTCTCTTTATATCTGCTGCCGAGCACGGAAAAGTTGCAGATTTAACGACCCCGATCGCCGAATACGCCGGAGATGAATGGAAGCTGACCTTGCATGACAGCGACCGCGACGATTTTACGGCAAAGACGGTGCTGGTCAACGGTAGTGTGCTGGAGGTCGAATACAAGAACGCAAAAGTGGGCGATAATGAATATATATCTGCCGTTATTAAGGATGCGGACGGGAGCATTTCCCACTATACACGCGTTGTGCAGCTGGACGGCACGACAAACGGTACACGCGGCAGGGCAGCGATTGACCTGACCGGCATAGACATGACCGGCAAGACGCTCTGCGTGTTCAACGAGCAGTTTAACGGCGATCATAAGACCGACTATGCCGGCGCACTTCGGGAAGTGAAGCTGACGGACGAGATCGACGAGCAGTTCACCCTTACCCCCGGCGGCAGATACTATTTCGACCTTTCGGCGATGAATATTCCCGGCACGGCAAACAGCAATCTGCCGGACAGCACGCTGCATTATGTGCCCTTTACTTATGTGGGCACGGTGAATGCATATTCATTGAAAAATGAAGCCGACAACGATACCACTTCTTACGAACATAGCTTGTTTATTGCGAACTACAATGTAACGCATACGGTAAGCTGGGATGCCCTGAATACCGCGGGTCTGCTTTTCGGCAAGGACTATGCTGGCGGCGGCGTAAACTATACGCTGCGTGCCCCATCTGCGGGTTTTCACTATTCCTACGATCAAAATGTCGGCGGTACCCCGGGAAATAATGAGTGGGATGTGATTCTGGACAAAGCAAAACAAGGTAACAATGACAATACAAATGGCTATGTCAAAAACTGGCAGGATATATATTCCTGGGGGCAAGATAAAAGCAGCGCTAGCTCGCCATCCGGTCGTTCACTCCGTGGATACCGATCTTCTCGCCACTGGTACACTGAATCTGCAACGCGCGCGGACGCAACCTTCGGTTTCCGCCCCGTACTTGAGCTGCCGACAGATCTTGCCACCGACAGTCTGAAAATAGTAGAGCTGCTAACGGATGAATTTATGCCCGGCGAGCAGCAGAACTGGATCAACATTATCGTGAGAGCTTCACTGCGCCCTCTGCCGAGGGACTGCCCCGCCCGGACGGCATTTCGGCAGATGCACAGTTGTGGTGGGCAGATGATAACTTTAACTTCTATAAGCCCGGCGATACCGTTCCGGCAGATGTTTCGAGCCTCATCGCTTTCTATGGCGGTTTCGGTCTGTTTTTGGATCGGGGCAACGGTGCAGTGGAGGTCACACCGGACAATTATACCGATATTTTCGGCGACGGAACTGCGTCCTTTGTTCTTCCAAAGGGCAGAAAGCTTACTGAACTTGGGGAATCAGTGAATCTGACAGATAAGGATATTTTGGAAATTTATTCGACCGGCAGGCTTGAAAAGTACGGCAGTATTTTCCCGAATCTGAAGCTTAAGAATGCCGACCTGACCTCTGTGACTCTGAGCGAAAAATATATCGGACGTGGAAACTCGCTCTTTATCACGGCGGACGGAAAGAATACCGTCGGGAGCCTGAACGGAACTATCAAGAGCAATAACACCCTTTCCGTTATCGGCAACGGCTCGCTGACGCTGAACGGCGCACTGACGCTCAGCCGATACACCCAATACGGCGGTAACAACGTCACCATGACGGACGGGCTGACAGCGTACGATCTTTCTATAGACAGCGGCTCGCTTACCGTAACGGGCGATACGCAGGCCATTACGCTGCGGGATCAAGATATCAGCAATCTGTATATGGGCGACGGCGTGCGGCTGTTCACGGGCTCTTCGGCACAGGATGC
>ERZ773194.4755-NODE-4755-length-10402-cov-3.946941_pt1 | contig 10402 bp, 9 predicted proteins | sample MGYA00511240_ERZ773194 | MGnify/ENA primary metagenome ERZ773194 (study PRJEB29015, sample SAMEA2737774) | human gut metagenome | biome: human gut; feature: human-associated habitat; material: faeces | place: China | collected 2012 ... | reverse complement strand
CACCGGTGGGAGCAGCCATGCCCATGATCTCAGCGATGGCAGCAGCATTGTCGGGGCCTGCGGGAGCGCAAGCGGTGACAGGAGCGTTGCCGGCCAGAATGGCAGCAGCGCAGCCGCCGCAGCCGGGGTAGCCGCAGCCGCCGCAGTTAGCGCCGGCCAGATGGCTGAGGATAGCCTCCTCGCGGGGATCCTTTTTGACCTCAAAGATCTTGGAAGCCACGGACAGGATCAGTCCGAACAGAGCGCCCAGAGCGCCCAGAACTGCGATAGCAGCAATAATATTTCCCATCTTTCCTACCTCCTTACCAAACCTTCAGGCCGGAGAAGCCCATAAAGGCCAGAGCCATCAGGCCGGCGGTGATCAGCGCGATGGGGAAACCGTCCCAGCACTTGGGATAGTCAGCGAACACCAGACGCTCACGGATGCTGGCGAACAGCACGATGGCCAGCAGGAAGCCCAGACCGCCGGTGATGCCGTAGACCACAGACTCAATGAAGTTGTAGCCGTTCTGCACGTTCAGCAGCACAACGCCCAGAACTGCGCAGTTGGTGGTGATCAGGGGCAGATACACGCCCAGAGCGGTATACAGAGCGGGCATGGCCTTCTGGAGGAACATCTCGATGAACTGCACCAGAGAAGCGATGACCAGAATGAATGCCACGGTCTGCATGTAAGCCAGATCCAGGGGGATCAGGATGTACTTGTTCACCACAAAGCACACAGCGGAGGCCAGACCCATAACGAAGGTAACGGCCACGCCCATGCCTACTGCGGTATCCACCTTCTTGGAAACGCCCAGGAAGGGGCAGCAGCCCAGGAACTGGGAGAAGATGAAGTTGTTTGCCAGGATTGCACCCAGCGTGATCGAAAGCAGCTTAAAGATTTCCATTATTTGCTCTCCTCCTTATCCTTCTTGGGACGAGCCAGAGCCCACTGCATGGCAGCGATCAGAGCAGCCAGCACCAGGAAGCCGCCCACAGGCAGGGTCAGCATACCGATACCGTAATCAGCGGGGAAGATCTGGATGCCCACATGCTGACCGGCCTCGTTCACAGCGCCCAGGACGCCGCCGCCGAAGGTGCCGCCGCCCAGGAACTCACGGATGATGCACATGGCCAGCAGGACCCAGGTGTAGCCGATGCCCTGGAAGATGCCGTCAAAGAAAGAGGCAACCATGCCGTTCTTGTAGGAGAAAGCCTCCGCACGGCCCAGGATGATGCAGTTCACCACGATCAGGGGGATGAACACGCCCAGAGAGTTGGCCAGATCCGGCAGGAACGCCTGGATAGACAGGTCCACGCAGGTCACGAAGCCGGCGATCACCACGATGAACATGGCGATACGGATCTTATCAGGGATGATCTTCCGCATAGCGGAAATAATGATGTTGGACAGGGTCAGGATGATGGTAACCGCCACACCCATGCCGATGCCGTTGAAGAAAGAGGTGGTGATGGCCATGGTAGAGCACATGCCCAGCACCTGAACCAGAACGGGGTTCTGCGTCAGCATACCGTCCTTGAATTGTTTACCAAGATTCATACTTCAGTGTCCTCCTCTCTTAACCGATGACGCCGGCAGCAGCCAAAGCGGCATTGACGCCGGTGGTCACACCCTTGGTGGACACGGTAGCGCCGGTGATGGCGTCCACGTTGGAGCCAACGGACAGAACGCCGTCAGCGGCGGACTTGCCGATAAACTGATCCAGAACGCGGGTGCCGTTGGTCAGAGGCTCGTTGCTCATGACCTTGGAGCCGATACCGGAGGTCTCAGAGTTGGTGACAATGGAAACACCGGTGACAGCACCGTCCATGTCGATACCCACCATCATGGAGATGGTGCCCTGAGAGCCGGAAGCCTCCACGTTGATGGCGTAGCCCACAGGCTGACCGCCGGACTGAGCCTGATAGACGGCTGCCAGCGTACCGCCCTGAGCGGTGGCAGCGGCGGTCATATCGTCGGTCAGCTCCATAGCGTCGGAGAAATCGTCGGCCTCAATGACCTTCTGCATAGCGGCCACGGTCTTTTCCCAGGTAATCGCGGCGATCTTATCCTTGGTGATGCTGTTGACCCAGCCCAGCAGGCCAGCCACGACCATGCAGGTAAGCAGCAGGGTCACAGTCAGCTTGATGATGTACTTAGGGTCCATATTGACCTTTTCCTTGGTCTTCACTTCATTGCTCATTTCGCGGCTGCCTCCTTCTTGTCGGATTTCACCACGCCGAAACGAACGGGCTTGGTGTACTTGTCGATCAACGCGGTGCAGCAGTTCATGACCATGATGGAGTAGCAGACGCCCTCATTGTAAGAACCGAAGTACCGGATGAACACGGTGAACAGGCCGCAGCCGATACCGTAGATCAGCTGGCCCTTCTTGGTGACGGGGGAGGTGGCATAGTCGGTAGCCATGAAGAAAGCGCCCAGGAACAGGCCGCCGCCGAAGATGCTGTAAAGCATATACTCAGCGCCGCCGGCCTTGGGGAACAGCACGGTCAGAACAGCCACGGTGGCGATGTAGGCCACGGGAGTCTGCCAGTTGATGACCTTGCGCCAGATCAGGTACAGGCCGCCGATGAGCAGCATCAGGGCAGAAACCTCGCCCATGGAGCCGCCCACCTTGCCCAGGAACATATCACCCACGGAGGCGATCTGCTTCAGGCCCTCCAGATCGCCGGTCTTCAGATAGGCCAGCGGGGTCGCGGCGGAAACCACGTCCACAGGCATACCGCCGCCGATGGCGGCCTTGGTGCCGGCAGGCAGCCAGGTGGTCATGGCGCCGGCATAGCTGGCCAGCAGAGCGGCACGGCCTGCCAGAGCAGGGTTCAGGAAGTTCTTGCCGATGCCGCCGAAGAGCTGCTTGACCACAATGATGGCAAAGAAGTCACCGATGAGGATCATCCACAGCGGGGTGGTGGCGGGGCAGACGAAAGCCAGCAGCATACCGGTGACCACAGCAGAGAGGTCATCGATGGACTGGGGCTTGTGCATGAGCTTGCGGTACAGTCCCTCAAAGACAACGCAGCCAATGACGGACACGGCGGTGAGGAGCAGAGCCTCCACGCCGAAGTAAATGATGGCCCAGATCAGAGCGGGACACATGGCAATGATGACGTCCAGCATGATGGACCGGGTGGTCTCACTGCCGCGGATGTGAGGGTTGGAAGTGGCAATGAGCTTCAAATTCTTGTAATCGGTCATCTCTTATGCCTCCTTCTTCGCTTCCGCGGCCTTCTTGGCCTCAGCGGCGGCCCGATCGGCAGCCATCTTGTTCTTGACGAGCTGCTTGCCGGTCTTGAACATGTGGGTCAGGTGCATACGGGCGGGGCAGGCGTAAGCGCAGGCGCCGCACTCCATGCAGTCCATGATGTGGGCCTCGTTCAGCTCATCCACCATGCCCTTCTCGGCATACTGATACATAAAGAGAGGCTCCAGGTGCACCGGGCAGGCGGCAACGCACTTACCGCAGCGGATGCACTGGGGATGCTCAACGGTCTGCTCCTCCTTCTCGCAGAAAGCGAGGATGGCGCCGGTGCCCTTGGCCACGGGAATATCCGCGGTATACTGGGCCATGCCCATCATGGGGCCGCCGGCGATGAGCTTGTAAGTACCGTCCTTCACGCCGCCGCAAGCGTCCAGCAGCAGAGACACGGGGGTACCGATGGGGCACTCGATGTTCTTGGGATCCACGATGCCGGAACCGGACACGGTGACCACCTTGTTCACCACGGGCATACCGGTGGTGATGGCCTTGAAGATGCAGATGGTGGTGTTGATGTTGAACACCGCGCAGCCCACATCAGCGGGCAGGCCGCCGGGAGGCACCTGACGGCCGGTGATGGCCTGAATGAGCTGCTTCTCACCGCCCTGGGGGTAACGGCAGCGCAGAGGCTCCACCACAACGGGGGCCTTCTTCTCAGCGATGACCTTGTTCATGGCGTCGATGCCGTTCTGCTTGTTGTCCTCAACGCCGATGATGACCTTGTCCACGCCGAACATCTTGGCCAGATAGGTAGCGCCGCCGATGATCTCCTCGGGACGCTCCAGCATGGCCCGATGGTCGCCGGTGATGTAAGGCTCGCACTCAGCGCCGTTGATGAGCACGTCCTTCACCTTGCCGATGCCGCCGGAGATCTTAACATGCGTGGGGAAGGTCGCGCCGCCCATACCCACGATACCGGCATTCTTCACGATCTCGACCATTTCCTCCACCGTCAGAGCGTCGGGATCGGCAGGAGCCTTCACCTCTTCGCTGACCGTGTTCTGGAAATCGTTTTCGATCACAACGGACACCATGTCGCCGCCCATAGAGAAGGGCCGGGGCTCGATGGCCTTCACCGTACCGGAAACGCTGGCATGGATCGGGGCGCCCAGCCCCTTGAATTCGCCGATTTTCTGACCCACCTTTACCTGGTCGCCTACTTTTACGATCGGGGTGCAGGGTGCGCCAAAGTGCATCGACATGGGGATGACCACGGTAGCCGGGGGTGCCAGCTGCTCGATGGCCTTTTCATTGGTTGCGGCCTTCATATCATGGGGATGAACGCCGCCAAAGAAAGCTTGTGCCATTGTCTTCACCTCATTCTTACTCCATTGATAGGTGTCAAAGCATACCCCGCCCCGCCATCGGGCAATGGCATGGCAGGCCATGCTTCGGCACACTATCACATACTGCGCTTTATTCTACACCACCCGTTGAAAAATGTCCAGACTATGAATTCGTTTTTTTGTATAAAATTTATCAATTTCTTTGTATTCCTCCACTTTTTCCCTGTTTTTGCACAAGCCCACCCTCTCTTTTTGGTCAACCTGCATATTTTCCTGCCGATAACTCCCGCTTTCGCTGGCCCTCTCCACCTCTCTTGTCTTTTTTTCGGAGGTATGCTATGATGAAGCATATCTTTCAGAAAGTATCGCCGCAGTCCGGCCTGTCTGCCGGAGCGGCGAATGGAGGTCCCTTTTTATGACGAAGCCCATTGACCGCGCCGAAATGAAAGCCCAGACCCGGAAACTCTTGCAGACAGCTCAGGTATCCTCCAAGGGTATGACGGCCCTGTACTGTGCCTGTCTGTTTCTGCTCAGCCTGCTGGAGGCCCTGATTCCCGGGCCGGAGCTGGTATCCACCTTCCTCTCCATCCTCACAACGCTGGCTGAGTGGATCTTAGCCGCCGGCTTTGCCCTCTACTGCATGGACATCCGCCGCCGGGAGCGCTCAGAATACGCTGTGCTGTTCGATGGGTTCTCCTTCACCGGCAAAATCATCGCTCTGAACATCGTGATCAACCTGTTTGTGTTCCTGTGGTCCATGCTGTTTGTATTCCCCGGCATCATCGCCTATTACCGCTACAGCTTCGCCCTTTATAATCTCTATGAAGATCCGGAGATGGATATTATGGAGGCGCTGAATCTGAGCAAGCGACAGACACAGGGGTATAAAATGGAGCTGTTCAAGCTGGATCTCAGCTACATGGGCTGGATCCTGCTGGGTATGCTTCCCAGTCTCTTTTTCACGGGTCAGGCGCTTTTGTCTCGTGGAATCAGTGGTATGGATCCCTCCACAGTCCTCGCCGTACCCATGTCTCTGTGGCAGATCCTGACAGCCTCCGCCTTTGTCTACGCGCTGTCCATCTTCTATCTGCCTAACTACCAGTGCGTCCAGCTTGCCTATTTCGATGCCGCCAAGGAAGATATGCCGGAGTTCCGCTCCCGGCAGTCAGATTTCTCCGACGGCCCGGGCAGTTTCTGAGTTTTCTTTCTAATCATTCCGCCCCGGCTGGGTCACCCTTGCCGGGGCGTTTTTCCCATCCCATTCTGGAGGTGCCGCTATGCTGACTTACCCCATGGAGGAACGGGGTTCTCTCCCCCTCTATGAATACCTGTGCCGCCGGATCCGGGCGGACATTCTCAGCGGTGCTCTGCCCGCCGGGACGCGGCTTCCCTCCAAGCGGGCGCTGGCGGAGCATCTGCGGGTCTCCGTTGTTACCGTGGAGGGCGCGTACAGTCAGTTGGAAGCGGAGGGCTATTTACAGGCCCGGCCCAAGCGTGGCTTTTTTGTCTCCGCCGTGGAGCAGGCCCCACCGCCTGCTGTCCGCTCGGTTTTGATGCCGGAGACCACCACTGTTTCCTGGCGGCTGGATCTGGGCCGCAATCAGGTGGACACTGCCCGGTTCCCCGTTTCCACCTGGGCCCGCCTCACCCGGCAGGTCCTCTCGGAAGCACCGGAGGCTCTGTTGTCCCCGGTGCCCCATCAGGGCTTGGCTGCCCTGCGGCAGGCCATTGCCGACGATCTCCGGGACTTCAAAGGTATGGCAGTCTCCCCGGAACAGATCGTCATCGGCGCCGGTGCGGAATACCTTTACTTATTGCTGGCCCAACTGCTGGGCCGGGACACGGTGTTCGCCGTGGAGGACCCCGGCTATCCCAAGATCCGTCAGGTCTATGACGCCTGCGGAGCCGCCTGCGTCCCCATCCCGCTGGATAATCAGGGCGTAGAACTGGCGGCGCTGATGAGATCCAAGGCGCGGGCGCTGCACATCTCCCCCAACCACCAGTACCCCACCGGACTGGTGACCCCCATCGCCCGGCGGCAAGCCCTTCTGCGCTGGGCAGAGGATACCGGTTCCACCATCATCGAGGATGACTATGACAGCGAGTTCCGCTACACTGGTCGTCCCATCCCCACCCTGCAAAGCATCGATGACCGGGGCCGGGTCATTTACCTGAACACCTTTTCCCAGACCATTTCCCCCTCTATGCGTCTTGGCTTTCTGGTGCTGCCGCCCCGGCTGCTGGAACGCTTGCAGGCGGAATTTGACTGCGCCTGCTGCGACGATGCCGGGGCGGCGGAGGTCATCCGTCGGCTGTGGCAGGAGCAGCACTATCTCTGCGACCCCCACACGGCGGTGGCGTGGTCGGCGGCAGAGCAGGTGCGGCTGGAGGACGGGGCTCCGGTGGTGGTGCTCTCCACGGCATCACCCTACAAGTTCCCGGCGGCGGTGCTGGGGGCGCTGGAGGGCGGCTGCGACGGCGACGAGTTCGCCATGATGGAGCGGCTGCACCGGCTCACCGGCACAGAAGTGCCGAGGAATCTCGCCGGTTTGCAGGGCCGGACGGTGCGCCATCGGGACGTCATCGACAAGGAGCAGATGCTGGACTATGTGCTGGCAGAGGTCATGAGGAGCTGAAAGGAGCGGACTATGAACATCGTTTGTTTGGATATGGAGGGGGTGCTGGTGCCGGAGATCTGGATCGCCTTCGCAGAGGAGAGCGGTATCCCGGAGCTGCGGCGCACCACCCGTGACGAGCCGGACTATGACAAGCTGATGCGCTGGCGCATTGACATTCTGCGCCAGCATGGACTGGGGCTGACGGACATTCAGAACACCATCCGCCGCATTGACCCGCTGCCGGGAGCCAGAGAGTTTCTGGACCGGCTGCGGACTAAGGCGCAGGTGGTGATCCTCAGCGACACCTTCGAGCAGTTCGGTCTGCCGCTGATGGAGAAGCTCAACTGGCCCACCCTGCTGTGCAACACGCTGGAGGTGGGGGAGGACGGTATGATCTCCGGCTTCCGGATGCGGTGCAGTCACTCCAAGCTCACCACCGTCCGGGCCTTCCAGTCCATGGGTTACGATACCATCGCCTCCGGCGACAGCTACAACGATCTGGAGATGATCCGGGCCAGCAAGGCGGGCTTCCTGTTCCGCACCACGGAGCAGATCAGAGCGGACTATCCCCAGTATCCGGCCTTCGAGGAGTATGACGACCTGCTGGCGGCCATTGAACAGGCACTGTAAAGGGGAAACGCATGACAGGGAGAGCCTCCGCAGGAGGGCGGTTCCGCTGTCAGAATAAGAAAAGGATAGGGCAGGGCCGACATTTTGTCGGCCCTGCCCTATCCTTTATGGTGGTTACTGCTCCTGTACCACGGCGATGTCCTCACCGACGGTGCAGATGTGGTATGGGGCATCGGCGGAGACGCCGGAGTCGGGGGTCTCTCCGGTGCGGAGGTTTGTCACCCGGAGGGTTCCGTTCTGCCGGTAGGTGGCATAGGCGGCACCGGTATAGAATTGCAGACCGTCCTCCTGCCGCTGGGGGATGTAGGCGGCGGCACGGGACACGGTCGGCCGGGCCAGTTCTGTGGCGCAGTCGTAGACATAGACATCCGTCAGGCGGGATTCCTGACTTCCGTCATCCGTGGCTGTCACGAGGATATCCGCTCCCAGCCAGCGGGCGGTGAGCATGAGGGAGGCATCCTCTGCTATGCCGCAGGCGACGGCCAGATCCACCACCTGCTGCCCGTCGCAGTAGAAAGCGCCCTGACGATCCGCCTGCCTGGTCAGGAAGATGGCTTGCTGCAAATCCGGGGAGACCTCCAGCTGCCAGATGCCGTAGGGGATCAGCAGGTCGGGCAGCAGCCACGTCAGTTGGCCGCTCTCCAGCCACGCCAGAGCGTACCGGCCCTGATCCAGCTGCTCCGGGTCACGCAGGCGGCACAGGACGGCGTCCATGGAGCCGGAGATGGGCTCGGCAGACCAATCCTCCTGCTGGTTCTGGAGGAAGATCTGCCCATCATATTGGCACCAGAGGAAGGTGAGCTGTCCCTCCGGCAGGGTACCGGAGAAGGTCTCGGTGGGCAGGGCCTGACCGTCTGCGTAAAAACGGAGAGTGGGTGTATTGACTTTGCCGTGGAGGTATGGTAAAAGTAAGGAGAAAGACAGTGGTTGGATGGGCGATAAAGGAGGCTCTATCATGAAAACGGGAAGGATTATAGCGGTGCTTGCGGTATCCTTGCTGGCAGGGCTTGCGCTGGTGCTGCTCTGGATAGGTCGGGGCGGCAGAGAACCGGAGAAGACGGAGGTATCCGTGACGGAAAAGCAGGCCATGACCTTCGCAGAGGGTGAAATCCGCCGCATCGCCGGGGAGGGCGGGCCGGACTGCACATGGGACGATACCACGGCGATCCTCCAAGGCAGGCCCCTTTACGGCCCCGACGACCGGTGCAACGGATATGTGTGCAGGCTGACTACCGGCGGCATGGAGACAGGGTATCTTCAAGTGGATGCGCTGGGCGGGGAGCTTTGCACCGGTGCTTACTCCTTCACCGGTATCCCGGCCTATGAGGGGCTGGCCGAGGAAGGTGGAGGGATGGCCTCGGAGGAGCGGCTGTACTTTTTCGGCGGCATCTCCTACGGCGTAAGGCTGGAGGACGGGAGCTTCCGGCTGATGGGCTCTCCGGAAAGGGTGAGCGCCGAGACGGCGGCGGAGCAGTACCGGCACACGGTGGAGCAGGTGCAGCGCCAACGGGCGGAGTAAGAGATGATGAGCGGCGTATTCTCCGGCGGGAGGGTGCGCCGCTCTATTGACAGCGGTGGTATAATCTATTATGGCTGAAAATATACGAAAACGAGGACAACACTATGGACATTACACAGGGCGCACCCTTCGAGAGCTTTGGGCTGTCGGAGGCGACCATGCGTGCCATACACAACAAAGGATATGAGGTGAGTACCCCCGTACAGGCCGGGTGCATCCCCCCCATGCTGGCGGGGAAGGACGTGATCGCCAAGGCCCCTACCGGCACCGGTAAGACCATGGCCTTCGGCATCCCCATCATCGAGCGCATCGACCCGGAGAGCGAGACGGTGCAGGCGGTGATCCTGGCCCCCACCCGTGAGCTGGCCATGCAGATCACCGAGGAGATGCGGGAGGTGGCGGTGTGCCACGAGGGGGTGCGGCTGGTGTGCCTGTACGGCGGCCAGCCTATCGGCAAGCAGATCAACGCCCTGAAGCGGCGGCCCCAGATCGTGGTGGCCACGCCGGGGCGGCTCTCCGACCACATGAAGCGGCGGACGGTGGTGCTGAACGAGGTGTCCACCGTGGTGCTGGATGAGGCGGACCGGATGCTGGATATGGGCTTTATCCACGATGTGCGGCGGATATTGGACAAGATCCCCAACCGGAAGAATCTGGGGATGTTCTCCGCCACCATCTCCCGTGAGGTGATGGATATCTCGTGGATCTATCAGCGGGATCCGGAGGAGATCACGGTGCAGGCCACGCAGGAGAATAAGCCCGATATTTTGCAGTACCGCCTCGATGTGGACTCCGACGCCAAGGTGGACGCCATTGCCGCCATCATCAAAAAGCAGGGGCTGGAGCGGGTCATCTGCTTCTGCAACACCAAGGGCTCCACGGAGCGGCTGACGAAGTTTTTGCAGATGCGTGGGCTGGACGCCCAGTGCATCCACGGAGATATCCCCCAGAAGAAGCGGGAGGAGGTCATGGCCCAGTTCCGGGAGGGCAAACTCCATGTGTTCGTGGCCACGGACGTGGCCAGCCGGGGCATCGACGTGGACGACGTGGACGCCGTCTTCAACTTCGACGTGCCGGAGGAGAATGAGT
>ERZ773194.4750-NODE-4750-length-10410-cov-8.666538_pt1 | contig 10410 bp, 12 predicted proteins | sample MGYA00511240_ERZ773194 | MGnify/ENA primary metagenome ERZ773194 (study PRJEB29015, sample SAMEA2737774) | human gut metagenome | biome: human gut; feature: human-associated habitat; material: faeces | place: China | collected 2012 ... | reverse complement strand
GCTGATGGAAGAAGTTCCTGAGGACGTAATCGATTGGCTGTTTGCACTGCCGGATACGACGGTAAAACCGGCTTGGGTGTAAAGAGGTGCCGAAATGGACAAGGTGTTGCTCGGAGCGCTCGATATCGAAAGCTTGTTCAAATGGAGAGATGCCCACAAAGAAGAGGTTAGATCCAATCCAATGCCTGTCCGAGATTTGGAAATCATCTGCAAAGACTCAAATGTGAAGGTCAAGTGCATCCGGGAACCTGAGAGATTAAGAATGTGGGTAAATGTGGATGGAAAAAGCCAAGGCCACGTAGAGTTTCGCTTATCCAATGGCGGAATGTGGAGCGAAAAAAAGAACAAAACGAAACTCCGAAAAGAAGAAATTCAATCCTGCTTGTCGCTATACGGAAGCGTTGTTGCGCTGATGGTATACGGGGAAAAGGTACATACACAATCTGCTGGGAGGAACAAAAGCCATGAGAGAAGCCGAAGCCAAAAGAAGCAGTCAGGAAACTACACCTATATCCTACGTCGTGGGGGCGTGTCTCTATATGTTGGCAGGTGCGGTGAACACGCTAGTCCGAAAGGTGAGTTCAGCGTTCGGGGACACTACCGACACTACAAGAGTGGAAAAATCGTCTGGATTAACGAATACAGAAAAGGAGAAGTTCTCAGAAGTCAGGGTCGCAACGCCCTCTGAAGCCGGAGCCGCAACCCGAGACAGAGCCGGAGACCCAGCCGCAGACCGAACCCGAAACCCAGCCCCTGACCACCCAGCCGGAGACGGAGCCGGAAACCATTCCGGAAACCGCCCCGGAAACCCTTCCCGAGACCGAGCCGGAAGCGGAAGGGAAGCACTCGAAGGCGTGGATTCCCTGGGTGCTCGGTGTTGCGGCGGTGGCCCTTGCAATTGGTATCCGGCATATGCTGTCTTATAAGCCGCAGCACGCCAAAAAACGCAAAAAGTAAAGAAATGCCCCATGGAATGCAGCCTTTGCTTCCATGGGGCGCTTTTCACTTTGCCTCAGCCAGAGCCTGCTTCAGAGCAACGGACAGCTGATCGGGGCAGGAGGTGCTCTTCATGCCGCACTGGATTCCGGCCACCCGGTCGATGACGTCCTCGGCCTTCATGCCTTCAACCAGAGCGCCGATGCCCTTCAGGTTGCCGTTGCAGCCGCCGACGAACTGCACGTTGTGGACCTTGCCGTCCTCCAGGTCGAAGAGAATCGTCCGGGAGCAGGTGCCTTTGGTGGTATACTCGTAATGCATTGCGTATTTTCCTTTCTTTGTTGCGCTTTATTTGGTTAAATCCACGATCTTAGCATCGATCATGGCGGCAATGGGTTCCGGAGGAACGATCATCTGGTGGCCCCGTTCTCCTGCGGAGAGCGCGATCTCATCACACAGCAGGCACAGCTCGTCCAGAAAAGTCGGGTATTTTTTCTTCATCCCCACCGGGCTGCAGCCGCCCCGGATGTAGCCAGTAAGGCCCAGAAGCTCTTTTACATGGATCAGTTCCATATTTTTGTCCCCCGCAGCCTTGGCGGCCTTTTTCAGGTCCAGCTCGCAGCACACGGGAATACAGAAAACATTGATGCCGGTCCGTTCCCCCCGGGCGACCAGGGTCTTGAAGACCTGCTCCTCTGGCAGCCCCAGGACCTGGGCTGCATGATTGCCGCTTAGATCCTCCTCGGAATATTCGTAGAATTTTTCCAAATAAGGAATTCCCGCCTTTTCTACCAGGCGGATGGCATTTGTTTTTGCTGACATAGAATCACCGCAACCCATTATATCCGCATTTTAAAACTTTTGCAATAGGGAATTGATTGTTTTCTTTTGGTTATCCTATGAAAAAAGGAGGCAATGAAATGGAAACGGAGAAAAACGCGGACCTGAAAAAAGAGGAGCGCAGTCAAATCGTTGACCTGGGCTCCGACATGACCCGCTCGGAAAAAGGAAATATTTACACGCTTACCATCATCGGCCAGATCGAGGGCCACCAGGTAGCGCCGGAAACGGTGAAAACCACCAAATATGAGCATGTCTTGCCCCTGCTTGCCGGAATCGAGGAGAGCGACGATGTGGATGGGCTGCTGCTTTTGCTCAATACGGTGGGCGGCGACATTGAAGCAGGGCTTGCCATCGCGGAGATGATTGCCGGGATGAAGAAACCCACGGTCTCTCTGGTCCTGGGGGGCGGCCATTCCATCGGCATTCCGCTGGCCGTGTGCACCAAGCGTTCCTTTATCACGCCCACTGCCAGCATGACGGTGCACCCGGTCCGCATGACAGGCCTGGTGGTGGGCGCGCCCCAGACCTTCCGCTATTTCCAGCGGATTCAGGAGCAGATCGCCGAGTTCGTCACCGCCAATTCCCGCATCTCGAAAAAGGACTTCGAGAAGTTCATGATGGCGACGGGGGAGATGGCAACGGACGTCGGAACCATCCTCTATGGCAAGGAGGCAGTGGCCTCGGGGCTCATCGACCGGCTGGGCGGTCTGAACGATGCCCTTTCCTGCCTGCATCGGATGATCGAAAAGCGGAAAGCCGAGAAAAAGGCGTAAGCCAAACGGGCTGTCAGTTGATTTTCCTGACGGCCCGTTTCTGTTTCCCGGGAAAACAAGAAAAAAACATTGTATTTTTCTGGATTTGTGATACAATAAACAAAACTATGCAGTGCGCATTGCAGTGCAGTGATTTAGGAGGGTTTCAATTATGGCTGAATATAAGCAGTACATTTCCCAGGCAGAAGAAAACGGGAATGTTTTGATTTCAGAAGATGTGGTTGCCGCCATTGCAGAGCATGCGGTTTCCGAGGTGGAAGGTGCCGCCGGGATCTATGCCAAGCCCGGCAACGAGGTAGCAGACCTCATCGGCAAGAACTGGGGCCGGGGCCTGAAGATCCAGATCGCAGAGAACAATTCCGTCGCCATCGACATGGATATTCTCATTCACTATGGCTACAGCGTGGTAGACGTTGCGGATGCCGTCCAGACCGCCGTTGCTTCCGCGGTGGAGTCCATGACCGGCGTGAAGGTGACTGCCGTGAATATCAACGTCAGCGGTATTTCCCAAAAGTAAGAGAGACAAGAGGTAGATTATGACAAGATCCGATGCCAGAGAGCTGGCCGTCCATTTGATTTACGCCCGGGAGTTCACCGGCGAGGAGCCGGAAGAGGTTGTCGCCACCCGGCTGAATAAGGAATACTATCCCTCTCTTTCCCAGGAGAACGCCATTTATACGGACCGGCCCAGCAATTCTCAGCTGCGGTATATCGACTCTGTGGTCTCCGGCGTGGCCAACCGCAGCGAAGAGCTGAACGATGTCATCAAGCGCTTCTCCATCGGCTGGGACATCAGCCGAATCTCCCGGCTGACCCGCTGCGTCATGGAGCTGGCGATTTATGAGATCCTGTACGTAGACGATGTGCCCACCGGCGTTGCCATTAACGAAGCGGTCCGTCTGGCCAAGCTCTATGACGGCGACGATACCGGCGCATTCACCAATGGCATTCTGGGCGCTTTTGCCAGAAGCCTGACGGAAAACAAAGAGGAAAACTGACATGGCTGTGATTGGAATCGACACCAGCAATTACACCACCTCCATCGCCTTCCTGGCTGGAGAGCAGGGGGAGAATTGCGGAAAGCTGCTGCCTGTAAAGCAGGGGGAGCTGGGTCTGCGCCAATCCGATGCCGTTTTCGCACATATCAAAGGCCTGCCGGAGCTCTCCGGCAGGCTGTTTTCCCATATAGAGGGGAAGACGGTAACGGCCGTAGGTGTCAGTACCCGCCCAAGAGCGGTAGAGGGCAGCTATATGCCCTGCTTCCTGGTGGGCTATTCCCACGCGAAGCTTCTGAGCGATGCCTTCCATGTGCCGCTGGTGGAGGTTTCCCACCAGCAGGGGCACATTGCGGCGGCGCTGTGGAGCGCAGGTAGGCTGGAAATGATGGATGCGCCCTTCCTGTCCTGGCACCTGTCCGGGGGGACCACCGAGCTTCTGCTGGTGGAGCCGGAGGGGAAGAATGTGCATTGCATCAAAATCGGCGGTACAACGGACATCTCCGCCGGTCAGCTCATCGACCGGACGGGGCAGCTGCTGGGGCTTCCGTTCCCCTCGGGAAAGCATCTGGATGCACTGAGCCGGGAGGCGGAAAAGAAGGACAGCTTCCGGGTCAAGTGCGCGGACTGCTATTTCTCCCTGTCCGGCATTCAGAACAAGGTCACCCAGTATTTTGAGCAGGGGAATCCCCCGGCAGATACGGCAGCTTATGCGCTGCGCTGCGTTTCCGGTGCCGTATACAAGGCTACCGAGCAGGCGCTGGAGCGGTTCCCGGGGCTGGAGGTCCTGTTCTCCGGCGGCGTGGCCTCCAATTCCATGCTGCGGGAGCGCCTGGCCCCTCTGAGTCCCATTTTCGCCCAGCCCCAGTATTCCACGGACAATGCCATGGGTGTTGCGGTGCTGGCCCAGAGACTGACGGAGGTGTGATATGCCCCAGATACTCTCAATTACCCAAATTAACGAATACATTCAGGGAAAAATGAACGCTGACCCGCTCCTTGCCCAGGTGGCTGTCCGGGGCGAGATCAGCAACTACAAGTGTTACCCCTCGGGGCACCACTATTTTACGCTGAAGGATGAAGCTTCGGCATTGAAGTGCGTCATGTTCAAGGGCAATGCCATGGGGCTGCGCTTCCGGCCTGCCAACGGCATGAAGGTCATCGCCCTGGGCCGAATCTCCGTCTACCCAAGAGACGGCGCTTATCAGCTGTATTGCAGCGCCATGAGCGTGGACGGCGTGGGGGACCTGTATGCCGCCTTCGAGCAGCTGAAAGCCAAGCTGGCAGCCAAGGGCCTGTTCGATCCGGAGAAAAAAAAGAAGCTGCCCAAATACCCCGGCACCATCGGCATTGTCACCAGCTCTGCCGGTGCGGCAGTCCACGATATTCTGCGCATTCTGCGCAAGCGCTATCCGCTCTCCCAGGTGAAGCTCCTGCCGGTGCGTGTCCAGGGCGCGGAAGCCCCGGAGGAAATCGCCGGAGCCATCCGCTATGCCAACGCCCACCGTCTGGCAGACCTGCTGATCGTAGGCCGGGGCGGCGGCTCTCTGGAAGACCTGTGGGCCTTCAATGATGAGCGGGTTGCCTATGCCATCTACGAATCGGAGATCCCCATTATTTCCGCTGTGGGCCATGAGCCGGATGTGACCATTGCGGACTATGTGGCAGACCTGCGGGCAGCCACGCCCTCCAACGGCGCGGAACTGGCCGTGCCGGACCGGGAAGCCCTGCTGCAAAACCTGGATGCCCTGAACGCCTCCATGGCCGCAGCGCTGAACCGGCAGCTGAAGCTGGCGGGGCAGCGGCTGGATGCATTGTCCGCAAGCCCCGCCCTGCGCTCTCCCACAGCCTACCTGGACCGGAAGAGCAAGGATCTGCAGCTGCTGCAAAATCGGCTGGTATCGGCTCAGGAGCGGACCGTTGCCGGGGACAATGCCCGGTTTATCAGCCTGGTTGCCAAGCTGGATGCCATGAGCCCCCTGAAAGTCCTGAGCCGGGGCTACGCCATGGCCCAAAGGGAAGACGGCACGCTCCTGCGGTCCGTGAAGCAGGCAGCGCCCAATGATACGATCACCGTATCCGTCAGCGACGGAAAAATCACCGCCACGGTTTTGAATGCAAAGGAGACTGAACATGAATCAGCAGAATCAGACGTTTGAGCAGAATATGCTTCGGTTGGAGCAGATCGTCCGGGCCATGGAGCGGGGGGATGTGGCGCTGGAGGAGTCCCTGAAGCTCTTCCAGGAGGGCACGGAGCTGGTGCGCGCCTGCGGCAAGCTTCTGGAGGATGCCAAGCTCCAGGTAAGTAAAATCACCGCCGGGACTGACGGCGAGCCCGTGGAGGAGCCCTTCGATGAGCAGCTTTGAAGCCCAGACCCGGCTGTACCGGGAGAAAATCGAAGCATATCTGAAAGAGGTCTATGCGCCCTTTCTGGAAGAGCCCCAAAAGCTGATTTTTGAGGCAGCAAACTACAGCCTCCTGGCAGGAGGCAAGCGGCTGCGGCCCATTTTTGCCCTGGATTTCTGCCGGATGTGCGGCAGGGATTCCGCCAAAGCCATGCCCTTTGCAGCGGCCATGGAAATGGTCCATACCTACAGCCTGATCCATGACGATCTGCCCTGCATGGACAATGACGACTACCGCCGGGGCCGTCTCACCAACCACAAGGTCTATGGGGAGGGCATGGCCGTCCTGGCAGGGGATGCCCTGCTGACCGATGCCTTTGCCATGGCCGCCCGGGCAGAGCTGAAAAAACCGGAGGATATGGCCCTGGCCATCGGGGTGCTCAGCGAGTGCGCCGGCTCCCTGGGCATGATCGGCGGCCAAGTGCTGGATATCCTCAGCGAGCAGCGGCAGTGCACCGAGCAGGAGGTCCTGGACATCCAGACCCGAAAGACCGGTGCCCTCATCCGGGCAGCCTGTGTCCTGGGCGTTATCGCCGGCGGCGGCAGTGAAGCACAGCGGTGTGCCGCAGCGGAATTTGCAGGCCTTCTGGGCCTGGCCTTCCAGATCCGGGACGACATTCTGGATGTGGTGGGGGACGCCAAGGAGCTGGGCAAAGCCGTGGGCGTGGACGGGGCTAAAAACACATTTGTCCGGCTCTACGGCATTGACGCGTGCGAAAAGCGGGTAGAAACCTATACGGATATGGCAATTTCCAAGCTGGAAGCTTTTGAAGACAGCAGCTATATGCGCGCACTGGCTCTGAGCCTGACCCAGCGGCGCAGTTGAGAAAGGGAAACACAAAATGATTACGTTTCGAGAAAACTACTATGCGGATGTCCGCATCGAGGACAGGAGCCGGACGGTGATCCAGTACCAGGACGGCAAGCTGCAGGAGTTCAAGACCCCCGTAGAGGTGCGGGCGTTCCTGCGGGTGTATGACGGGAAAATGTGGTACTATGCCTCCGTCACGGATGTGGCCCACATTCAGAAGACTCTGGAACGGCTCTATGCTGCGGCAACCCCCAATCCGGCGATCGAGAAAGACCCAGTCGTTTCCAAGCTGGAGCGGAACCGGGACAAAAAGCTGGTTTTTGCAGATTGCTCGGTGCGGAATATCCCTGTGGAGCAAAAGCAGGCCCTTCTGCAGAGCTATCTGCCTCTGCTCAGCGAGGACAGCGCCTGCGCCATGCCCGTGGGCATTTACCTGGACCGGAACAGCCTGTATACCTTCCGGTCCTCTCTGGGCGCGGACATTACATATGACTATCAGACCTGCGGCCTGTCCCTGCGGTGCAGCATGGCCGAGGGGGAGAAGAAGTTCTCCGCCGTCTGGCAGCGGGGCTGCACCCGGTTTGAAGACCTGAATGGCCTGACGGAGGAGATTCGTGCCTCCATGCAGGAGCAGGCGGCCTTTATGCGCCAGTCCGTCCCGGTGGTGCCCGGAAAGTACCCTGTGGTGCTGTCTCCGGAGGCGGCGGGTGTCTTTGCCCACGAATCCTTTGGCCACAAGTCCGAATCGGACTTCATGCTCTCCGATGAATCCATGCGGCAGGAGTGGCAGCTGGGCAAGCAGGTGGGCTCTTCGCTCCTGTCCATCGCCGAGTGCGGCGAGTACCCCGGCAGCGGCTATGTTCCCTATGATGACGAGGGCACCAGGGCCAGAAAGAACTATCTCATCAAGGATGGCATTCTGGCCGGGCGGCTCCACAGCGCCCAGACCGCCGCAGCCCTGGAGGAGAAGGTCACCGGCAACGCCCGGGCCATCGACTGCACCTTTGAGCCCATTGTCCGCATGACTACCACCTATATTGAGCCGGGCAAGGAGACATTCGAGCAGCTGCTTGCCCCTATTCAGAAGGGTTACTATATCAAGACCATTTCCCACGGCAGCGGCATGAGCACCTTCACCATTGCCCCCATGCTGGCCTATGAGATCGAAAACGGCCGCCTGGGCAAGCCCACCCAGATCAGCGTCATTACCGGCAGCGTCTTCGAGACCCTGGGACTGATCGACGGCCTTTCCGACAAGCTGACGCTGCTGTCCTTTGTCACCGGCGGCTGCGGTAAGATGGAGCAGATGGGCCTGCCCGTGGGCTTTGGCGGCCCCTGCGTCCGGGTATCCGAAATGAATGTGCAGTGAGGTGGAAGCGATGGAAAAAGAGTTTTTGAAGAGCAGCAGCCGCTCTGTGACCCTGAATATTACCGGCGGCAAAATCGACAGCTACCGGGAGCAGGAAGAGACTACCGGCACCGTTCGCGTCTATGCCGATGGGAAAATCGGCGTGGCCGGGTGCCTGGGAGAGCCGGAGGAAGAGCAGCTCACTGCCCAGGCGGAAAAGGCCCTGGAGCTGGGCATTCCCTATGTCAGTGCCCTGGACGGTGCTTTGGAGCGCGCGGAAGACCGCAGCGAAGAGATCCTGCCGGAAAAAGAGCTGATCCCCGCCATGCAGACCATGCTGGACAAGGTCGGTGCGGCCTGTCCCGGCTTTGCCATCAGCAATAAGATCAGCCTGAACTGGGATTCCGAGGAATACCGGAATTCCAAGGGCCGGAAGCTCAGGAGTACCGACAGCAGCCTGACCGTCAGCCTGCTGTTCCAGAGCAGAGGCTCCGGCAATCTGATGGATGCATTCTATGAGTACAATTGCAGAAGCTTTGACCCGGAAAAGATCGCTGCGAGCTGCAAGGCGGTGTACGATGCCTATCACACTCCGGCAGAGCTGGAGGAAGGGGAGTGGCCCGTCATCATCTCTCCGATGGAGCTGCTGGGGCCTGCCATCAGCCATTTTGTGGGGGAAATGTATACCGCAGGTGCCTCTCTGCTCAGCGGAAAGCTGGGGGAGAAGTGCTTCTCCGAAAAATTCACCTTTGGCGACGACCGGAACGCAGCTACCCATCCGGGCAGCTGCTTCTTTGATGCTGAGGGCACCGTCCGCCCGGAGGACCGGGGGCTGCTGGTTCAGAACGGTACCCTGGCGGCCCTGGCCACAACGAAGAACTCCGCCGCCATTTTCGGCCTGCCGGTTTCCGGCCATGCCCATGCCGCCTATGACGGCGTACCCTCTTTGGGCATGAACGGCCTTTACGTCGCAAAGACCGCCGAGAGCATTGCGCAGGTCGTGCCCGGGAAGGCCGTCTATGTCATGTCCGCCAGCGGCGGCGACTATACCCCCAGCGGCCATTATGCCACCCCGGTTCAGATGGCCTATCTGGTGGAGAACGGAACGGTCGTTGGCCGCCTGCCGGAGCTGAATATCAGCGGCGACTTCTTCACGATCCTGGGTGAGGACTACCTGGGTGCCATCCCGGACACCCTGCTGAATGACAACCCCGGAGAACTGTGCGTCGCACGGATGCTGGTCAAGAAGTAACCGGGATCGCACATTTTCACAAAAACTGCGGGCAGGCACTTCGGTGCCTGCCCGTTCTGGCTTTGTCCAATTAAGCTTTCACAAGAATCCCGCTTACGTCCGCTTCTCCTGCGGTGAAGGTGACGGCTTCGCCGTCGTGGGTGAGGGCGTAGCGCTCCGTGGCCGGGGCCGCGGCCAGAAGGTCAGCGGTCAGGAATTCGGAGGTTGCCCCCTTTGTGATAAATACGATTCTCTCAATGCCCTGGGCCTGGAGGGAGGCAATGCCGCTGAGCCTGCCGGTGAGCACGGCCCGGTCGGCCTCCACGGTGACGGTGAGAACGCCGTCGCGCCAGGTCGTTTCATAGCTTACGTCCTTTCCGTCCCCGTCCGTGACGCGGTAGAGGGGGGCAGTGGGCTGCGCGGGGGCTGCCGCTTCCCGGGCGGGCTGGGGCGGAATATATGTGCCTACGATGGTCTGGGAGGGAGCGTCCTTATCCATATCCGCGCCGGGGGCGTAATACTCGATCCAACCGGTCGTCAGGTCGGAGGTGTCCGGCTCGACCTCTGCACCGGGTATCTGGTTTCCGTCCGCTTTGCTGCCGCCGTTGCCGATGCCTGCGCCCGCTCCGCCAGTCCAGCTTTCAACACCGCCCTGCACCTTCAGCTTTGCGTCGCCGGAAACGGTGATGTCTTTTCCTTTGCCCTGCAGACCGCCACCGATGCCTGCGCCGTTTACGCCGCCGGTGGCCTTGACCTCGCCGCCGGAGACGGTGATGTCACTGCCGTCACCGCTGTAGCCGCCGCCGATGCCCGCACCGTAGCTGCCGCCGGTGGCCTTGACCTCGCCGCCGGAGATGGTGATGTCGCTGCCGGAGCCCCCCCAGCCGCCGCCGATGCCCGCGCCATAAGCGCCGCCGCCGGTGGCGTTGACCTCGCCGCCGGAGATGGCGATGTCGCTGCCGCCAGCCTCGTAGCCGCCGCCGATGCCCGCGCCAAAAGCGCCGCCGGTGGCCTTGACTTCGCCGCCGGAGATGGTGATGTCGCTGCCAGTGCCGTTGTAGCCGCCG
>ERZ773194.4748-NODE-4748-length-10412-cov-3.309163_pt1 | contig 10412 bp, 8 predicted proteins | sample MGYA00511240_ERZ773194 | MGnify/ENA primary metagenome ERZ773194 (study PRJEB29015, sample SAMEA2737774) | human gut metagenome | biome: human gut; feature: human-associated habitat; material: faeces | place: China | collected 2012 ... | reverse complement strand
AACTACCAGTGCCACATACCGACGTACTCAAACCCACGAGTCACAAAGTTTTTCTACGGAATTACTGGAACCCAAAGAACTGACAGCAAATATTTGGCACGAACACCCAAAAAAGCGCCGGAACCAAAAAAAACTGTAGCTTCTCCAGAATCCCGCCCGCAAACTTACAATAAAAACCAGCGTTTTGTATAACATATTGTTAATGGAGTTTCATTTATGTGTGCTTGATGCTAATCAATTTGGACTTCCAGTAATTTATCCGGAAAAGTTTTGCAGGAAGTGGGTACAAATGCGCAAGTATCAGGCATGTGTCTTTTACATGCCGATACTTCTGCGGATTTGTCCAAGCGGGAGCGCCCACTACCTGCAAACTTTTCGTGATAAATTACGGAACCCAAAGGAATATCAACAAATTCTTTGCACAAATCCCCCACAATATGCTATACTAATATCTATCAAATAAACGGACCTTGGTCCCTACATATACAGAAAGGAAAGACTATGACAATCAATCCGGGAATGTTAATTTTCTGTCTGTTGGATTCATCAATTGCCTTTCTCCTTGTTTTCTTCGTATCCCGTGCGAAATTCGGGGGCGAAAAAAGTATGCTTGCCAGAGTAATTAGTGCCATCCTCGGCACACTGGTTTTTATCGTTCACTTTGGTGTACTGATTTGGTTTAACACAGAGCCTATTACAATTAGTGCCGCCGGCAAAACAGTCGTTTATGCTGCGCCAATTGTATTAAGTATTCTGATGATTATACTGACCTTACTTTCTCAGCCGCCGAAAAAAGAAAATGAAGAGGAAACAGAAGAATCCGAGAACGACACGGAAGAAACCGCAACGGCAGAAACAAATGAAGGAACGGCAGCCAAATAATCAGCTGTGCCGTTCCTTTTTCGTTGTTTTGCAGCAATTTCAGAAATTTTCTACATATATTTCTTCAAATGTTTTTTCTTAATCTTTGAGATGTTGCAGGCAAATATAATCGCAACAACTTTTTTCTTGCTGTTTAAGTAAAAACGGATTCGATACTTGCCATAAACTGCATCTCCATAAGTTTTTACTTTGTTTTTCTTAAGACCTTTCATTTTGCAAAATGGGTCTTTTGATGTACATTTTTTCCAAGTCAACTCGCCATAAGCTTTTTGAACCTTTGTCTTGGATGCACCAATTTTAATACCGCGGGCTGTTGCTTTTTTCTTACTTCCGCCCTTCCACTGTCCATTCCATGCATAACCATGGTTGTAGCCATAACGCTGACAGAAATTCACAAAGTTCTCTGAATTAAATTTACTGAAATCTTTCTTTGCCATTTTTGCAACAACCGTAATTTCGCAGGTTTTTGTGATGCCGTCAACTGCTGCCGTAATTACCGTTTTACCTTTTTTGAGTGCTTTAATTTTTCCGGTTTCATCCACCTTAGCAATTTTTTCATTGGCACTTGTCCAGGTAACTGTTGAAGTCGTTCCCGTTATCACAGGCTTTAATGTTTTTCCTACCATCAAAACCGCTGATTTTCTGCTTATCGCAATTTTGGTCACATCTACCGGCTCCGGCGTAACCGTTGGCTCCGCACTTGGCTCTGTACTTGGTTCAACACTTGGAGATGCGGATGGTGTCACCGTAGGTGTCGGTGTTGGTTCGCCAATTTCGGTCGGTGGAGTTTGTCCACTTCCATTTTCCTCCGCACGGGCAGGAATGGCATATCCTGTCCACAATCCAAGCACTAAAGATGCACTTACAATTGCACTTACAATTCTTTTTCTACTCTTTTGCATTGTCTTTTGCCCCTTTCCAATTCTACGATTTTTATTTTATCCTTATCATTGTATCATAATTGAAAACTGTGTCAAATGTATTCCAACACAAAATTTAGTTCTGCAATATCTAGTCTAACTCTACAGCACCGGTATAAAGCTGATAATATCTTCCTCTTTTTGCCAGCAGTTCTTCGTGTGTTCCACGCTCAATAATCTCGCCCTGCTCCAATACCATAATGCAGTCAGCATTACGAACGGTAGATAATCGGTGGGCAATTACAAATGTTGTACGGTTTTTCATCAAGCGCTCCATTCCGTGGTCGATATGCATTTCGGTACGGGTATCGACAGAACTTGTTGCCTCATCCAGCACAAGAATCGGTGCCAGTGACAGAGCTGCACGGGCAATATTCAAAAGTTGGCGCTGCCCCTGACTTAAGTTTGTTCCATCTCCCTCAAGTACGGTATCGTAGCCGTCCTCAAGACGCATGATAAACGAATGAGCACTTGCCGTTTTCGCAGCCTGTTCTACTTCCTCATCCGTTGCATCCGGTCTTCCGTAGCGGATATTTTCACGCACGGTTCCACTGAACAAATGCGTATCCTGTAAAACCATCGCAATATTTTCACGGAGCAAACGGCGTTTATATTTTTTCACATCAATGCCGTCAATCGTAATTGTTCCTTCCTGAATATCATAAAAACGATTCAGTAAGTTTGTAATGGTCGTCTTCCCTGCACCGGTAGAACCAACAAATGCCACTTTCTGTCCGGCATGAGCATACAAGTTGATATCTTTTAAAATAACTTTATTTTCATCATAGCCAAAGTTTACGTGCTCCATAATCACTTCGCCCTTGACATCTTTCATTTCAACGGCATCTTCATCATCGGCTTGTTCCACATCCGCATCCATTACCGCAAATACACGCTCTGCACCGGCAAGTGCCGAGAAAATCGTATTTACCTGCATGGAAATTTCATTAATCGGGCGGCTGAACTGTCTGGAATAATTAACAAACACCGTCAGACCACCGATAGAAAGTCTTCCAAAATAACAAAGCAGACCACCAATTGCTGCCGTCAGACCATAGCAGACCTGACCGATATTTCCCATAACCGGTCCCATAATGCCGCCAAAAAACTGTGCTTTAATCTGTTTTTCACGAAGGTCATTGTTTAAATCTACAAATTCTTCCACTGCCTTGTCCTCGTGGCAGAAAACTTTTACAACCTTCTGACCGGTAACAGTCTCTTCAATGTAACCATTCAAATCACCAAGCGCACTCTGCTGTTCACGGTAATAACGGGAACTTCTTTTGGCAATACTTCCACCTGCCTTAACCATAACAGGAACCATGACAATGGTAAGAAGAGCAAGCCAGACATTTAAGCATATCATGATAATGGTTGTTCCGATAATACTGATTGCACCGGAAATCAACTGAATAACCGTATTATTTAATAATTCACCAATCATATCAATATCATTGGTAAACCGGCTCATAATATCTCCGGTTGCATTTGTGTCAAAATAGCGAACCGGCATATCCTGCAAATGGTCGAACAAATCTTTGCGGATACGAATCAGCGCACGCTGGGAAACACCAATCATAATACGCTGCTGCAAATAGTTTGCAAGCACTCCGACGCCGTAAATAACCAACATGGTAAGTACACCTTTCAAAAGTGTCCATGTACCATCTGCCAGCACTGTACTAAAATCTAAATTTTTATTCTTCAAAGAAGCAACTTGTAACGCCGTTTTGCCAAGCTGGTCAACAATCGGTTTTAACATATAAGAACCGGCTAATGTTGCTCCACTGAACACAAGCACAAAGACAAGTGCCAGTACAACAAGCATCTTATCTTTTCCCATATATTCAAGAAGTCTTTTAATGGTAGCACGTGATTCTTTTGGCTTGCCACCCATCATATGTCTCGGGCCGCCTGGTCCATGTTTTGGTCCCGGTCCCATGCCGCCATGTGGCTGATTTTTTGCCTGACTCATCCTGCCACCTCCTCTTTGCTTCTCTGTGAATAATAAATTTCCTGATATGTTTCACAGGATTCTAATAATTTTTTGTGCGTTCCCTGTCCAACAATCTGTCCTTCATCCATAACAAGAATCCGGTCAGCATCCTCAACAGAAGAAATACGCTGCGCAATAATCAATTTTGTTGTATCTTTTAAAGTCGTTGAAAAACTCTTCCGAATCTGTGCCTCAGTCGCTGTATCTACTGCACTGGTACTGTCATCCAAAATAAGGATTTTCGGTTTCTTAAGCAGTGCTCTCGCAATACAAAGACGCTGTTTTTGTCCACCGGAAACATTGACACCGCCCTGTCCAAGTTCACGGTCATATCCATCTGCGAACTCACTGACAAAGCCGTCTGCCTGTGCTGCCTTTGCAGCCTCTTTCACCTGTTCATCCGTTGCCTCTTCATCGCCCCAGCGGAGATTTTCCATAATACTGCCGGAAAACAGCGTATTTTTCTGAAGCACCATCGCAACGCCGTCACGCAGATGATTCAGTGAATACTCTTTTACATTCACGCCATCTACTAACACTTCCCCTTCATCACAGTCATACAGACGTGGAATCAGCTGCACAAGAGAACTTTTTCCGGAACCTGTCGAGCCGATAATACCAACCACTTCGCCCGGTTTCGCTGTAAAATTAATACTCTGCAAAACATTTTTCTTATGTTTTTTATAATAACGGAAGCAGACATTTTTAAATTCGATTTCACCGGATGTCACCAAGCGGTCTTTCTCGGATGCATTGTCATCATTTAAGTCAATGTCCGTATCTAACACTTCCAAAATACGGTGAGAAGATGCCATTGCACGGGAACCCTGAATCATAATCATAGAAACCATCATAAGCGACATCAGTATCTGCGTTACATAAGTAGTAAATGCTGTAAGGTTTCCAACCGGCATATCGCCAATCAAAATCTGCTGACCACCAAACCAGACAACGGCCATAACCGTAAGGTTCATTGCCAGCGTCATAATCGGCATCGTGAGAATAACAACCTTCATCGCACGAAGTGTTTTATCTTTTAATTCGTTGTTCGCACGGTCAAAGGTCTCTTTTTCAAAATCATCACGCACAAAAGATTTTACAACACGCTGGTTTGTGATATTTTCCTGGATTCTTGAATTGAGTCCGTCAATCTTTGTCTGCATCACGTCAAACCGCGGAAATGCAGTCTTCATAACAAACGCAAGTGCAATAATCAAAACCGGAATTACGACACAGAAAACCAGTGCCAGTTTCGCATTCATAAGAAATGCCATAATCAAACCACCAATTAACATACCAGGTGCACGCAAAAGCATACGAAGTCCCATGCTCAAGACATTCTGAATGTTCGTAATATCATTTGTTAATCGCGTCACTAAAGAACCGGTTGAAAATTTTTCGATATTGGCAAAGGAAAATTTCTGCACTTTTGCAAAAACATCTCTTCGCAAATCACCGGCAAAATTTACAGATGCCTTTACTGCAAAATAAGCACCAAGCACGCCCCCCATCATCATAAGAAGAGCCGTTCCAATCATAGCTGCTCCTATCCCGATAATGTAAGCAGGTCCTTTTGCTGCCACCGTAACATCCTGCCCACATCCATAGTTAATAATCATAGACATTAATTTCGGCAGAATGATTTCGCCAAGCACTTCCACAATCATAAAGATTGGTCCAAGGATAAATGCTGACTTATAAGGAATTACATACTTTTTATACTGTTTCATTTTGTCCCTCCATCGCTGCATTTTTTAATCGTTCCATATTTTCATAAATACGATCAAAGTAATCACATAACTGTTCTTTTTCGCTTTCCGAGAATCCCACATACATTTGTTCATCTAACATATCAAAAAAGTCACAGCTTTCTTCTACCAATTTCCGCCCCTTTTCCGTCAATTCCACAAAATTGCGTCGGTTATCTTCTTCACGCATCTTTTGTGTAATGTATCCGGACTTTTTCAGCGCCTTCAGCGCAACGGCAACTGTCGCCGGCGAAATTTCCAAAAATTTAGCAAGTTCTACCTGAGATGCAAAAGAATGTTTCGCAAGCGTCATCAGAAGACGATGTTGTGCTCTGTGAATCCCGGTTCCTTCCAGATTACACTCCAGCATCCTGCGATGCATCTGATTCATCACAATCATGCGGTGCGTAATATCACGGGAACGAATCTTCTTTTTTTTCTGTTCCTGCAAAGTTTTTCACCTCCAAATCATTCTATATTTAATCATTAGCATACAAACTGTTAGCATCTTAATGTTTATACCAGATTTTTGTGCCAATGTCAATAACAAATGAAACTTTTCACATATTGTTCATAAAATATACTAATCTATGTCTAACGAGGATTTTTTATGGATTATGGCAAATTAAATATACACGTTGTGTCAGATAACTCAGGCTTTCCGATTCCTGATGCCACCGTGCAGATTACCTCAGAAAACGAACCGGAAAGCATTATAGAGGAAGCTGTCACCAATAACGTGGGACAATTAAATGACATTGAACTTACCGCACCGCCGGTGGATTACAGCATGACCCCTTCTGCAAACAAACCGTATTCGGAATACACCATCACGATCTCCGCTTTCGGTTTTGAATCGGTCGAAATTAATGGAGCAGAAATTTTTTCCGGTGAGACAGCCATTCAGAACGCTTCTCTGCTTCCTCTTGCCACAGGCGAAACCGACAGTGCGGAACTTTTTGTCATTCCCGACCATACACTATGGGGCGATTACCCGCCAAAAATACCGGAAAGTGAAATCAAAACGGTGGAAGGAACCGGAGAAATTGTATTAAGCCGTGTTGTCATCCCGGAGTATGTTGTTGTTCATGATGGCCCCCCATCAGACACCCGTGCCAAAGATTATTATGTCCGGTATCGTGACTACATCAAAAATGTTGCAAGCAGTGAAATTTATTCCACCTGGCCGGAAGCAACCATCCGCGCCAATATCCTTGCTATCCAGTCATTTACCTTAAACCGTGTTTACACCGAATGGTATCGAAATAAGGGAAAAGATTTCACAATCACTTCCTCCACCGCCTACGACCACAAATTTGTTCCGGGGCGCAATATTTTTGAAAATATATCTGCTATTGTGGATGAAATTTTCAGTGAATATCTTTCAAGACCAAATGTGGAGCAGCCAATTCTTACTCAGTACTGTGATGGAAAAAATGTCAGCTGTCCAAACTGGTTAAGCCAATGGGGTTCCAAGGCACTTGGCGACCAGGGATACACAGCCATCGAAATTCTCCGCAACTACTACGGCGATTCCATTTATATTAATTCCACCGATGAAATCTCCGGTATTCCATCCTCTTATCCCGGCTCGCCGCTCCGTGTGGGCGATTCCGGTGAAAAAGTGCGCCAGATGCAGCGCCAGTTAAATGTTATATCGAACGCCTATCCACTCATTCCAAAAATTGCAGAGGATGGCGTATTTGGTCCTGCTACAGAAGAAGCGGTTAAAACCTTTCAGCGAATTTTCGGTCTGACACAGGATGGCATTGTCGGATTCCGCACGTGGTATAAAATTTCTGAAATTTATGTCGGTGTAAGCCGCATTGCCGAATTAGTATAATACGAAGGTTGCACCCCCTTGTTTCTTTCGCTATAATATTATTAATGATTGAAACAGGGGGTTTTTGTATGAAAAAAGACGGCTACTATTCATCCGGTGAGTTTGCCAAAATGGCAGACGTAACACTGCGGACCATCCGCTATTACGACAAACAGAATCTTTTAAAACCCTCTTATGTAAATGAACACGGGGCAAGATTTTATACTGACTCGGATTTTGTGAAACTGCAGCAAATTCTTCTGTTTAAGTTCCTTGGATTTTCTCTGTCCGAAATCCGCGACATGACATTGAATCACCCGGACCGGCACGTTCTTTTGGATTCTCTCGATATCCAGCTCAAACTAGTAAAAGACCGCAGAGAGCAATTACAGTTGATGGAGCAGACCATCCAGACAACCGCTGACACCATCCGCCAAAAAAAAGAAGTGGACTGGAAACAGATGATGGATTTGATTCATATGACCTCCATGGAAAAAAGTTTAAAAAACCAATATATGGATGCCTCGAACATTAACGCCAGAATTCATCTGCATGAATTATACAGCACGAATAAAAAAGGATGGTTCCCTTGGATTTTTGAACAATGTCATATTAAAAACGATATGAATATTTTGGAAATTGGCTGCGGCGATGGCACTTTCTGGACAACCAACGAGGATAAACTTCCCCGTCGGCTTTCAGTTACCCTTACCGACATTTCAGAGGGAATGCTCCGCGACGCTAGAAGAAATCTCAAATCATGCTCCAACAGAGATTTTACCTATGTTGTGGCAGATGCTGCCTACCTGCCTTTTGCTGACAGCCGGTTTGATCTCATACTTGCCAACCATGTGTTATTTTATTTGGACAATCCAATGGATTCACTAAAAGAAATCAAACGCGTCTTAAAGCCGAACGGCGTGCTTATTGCCAGCACATACGGTGAACATCATATGGAAGAAGTCACAAGCCTTGCCAGAGGATTTGACGAAAGAATCACCTTGTCTGCGGATAATTTATACCTTCATTTTGGAAAAGAAAATGGAGCCGCGATTCTATCTTCCTGCTTTCAAGACGTAACATGGATAGACTACAAAGATTCACTGTTTGTCACAGAGGCAGCTCCTTTGATTTCTTATATATTATCCTGCCACGGAAACCAAAACCAGTATTTGGCATCGCGTTACCGTGATTTTGCCTCTTATATCGAAAAACAGGTTGCCGATGGATTTTCAATTACTAAGGATGCCGGTCTGTTTCGTGCCGTAAAAATGGATTCAGACTGCTGATTTATCTATTTTTTTCAAATTATTAAAAAAAGTTCTTGCAGGTGACGTTACGTCATGTTATATGATATAGATATCAAATAAAACGGAGGTTACTATGAAAGGGATTATTTTAGCAGGAGGTTCCGGCACTCGCCTCTATCCTCTCACAACTGTAACAAGCAAACAGCTTTTACCAATTTATGATAAACCAATGATTTATTACCCGCTTTCCGTGCTTATGAACGCCGGCATCCGGGATATTCTCATTATTTCCACGCCACAGGATACACCGCGATTTGAAGAACTATTAAAGGATGGTTCCTCCTTTGGCATCCATTTATCTTATGCGGTACAGCCAAGTCCGGATGGTCTTGCACAAGCTTTTATCATCGGAGCAGATTTCATTGGCGATGACAGTGTAGCTATGGTTCTCGGTGATAATATTTTTGCCGGACATGGTTTGAAAAAGCGGTTAAAGGCAGCCGTAGAAAATGCGGAAACCGGAAAAGGTGCAACCGTATTCGGCTATTATGTAGATGATCCGGAGCGTTTTGGTATTGTGGAATTTGACAAAGACGGAAAAGCCGTTTCGATTGAGGAAAAACCGGAAGTGCCTAAAAGCAATTACTGTGTAACCGGACTTTATTTCTACGATAATAAAGTTGTAGAATACGCAAAAGGTCTAACACCAAGTGCCAGAGGCGAACTTGAGATCACAGATCTGAACCGCATCTATCTGGAAAAGGGCGAATTAAACGTAGAGCTTCTCGGACAGGGATTCACATGGCTGGATACAGGTACACACGAGAGCCTTGTGGAAGCCACCAACTTTGTAAAAACAATGGAAAGCCACCAGCACCGCAAAATCGGTTGCCTGGAAGAGATTGCATATCTCAATGGATGGATTACAAAGGAAGATGTGCTGAAGGTTTATGAAATACTGAGGAAAAATCAGTATGGTCAGTACTTAAAAGACGTTCTGGACGGTAAATATCTGGATGTATTGCACTAACCGAAGCTTTTAGACCTGTACAAGCGAATTCGCAGTCAAGTGAGTGATATATCAAATTTTCAAACAGTTATTTGATATATCACCCGCCATGCAGCAAGGCAGATAATTTTATCTGCCTGACTCTATAACAGAATCTTACAGATATTCATATTATATATTTTTTAAGGAGAATCACTATGAACATTATCGTAACCGGCGGTGCCGGATTTATCGGAAGCAACTTTATTTTTCACATGTTAAAAAAATACCCGGATTACCGCATCATCTGTCTGGACTGTCTGACCTATGCAGGAAACCTTTCCACTCTTGCACCTGTCATGGACAACCCAAATTTCCGTTTCGTAAAAGAAAGCATCACCGACCGCGAAGCAGTTTACAAACTTTTTGAGGAAGAACACCCTGATATGGTTGTAAACTTCGCTGCAGAGAGTCACGTTGACCGCTCCATCGAAAACCCGGAAGTTTTCCTTACCACAAATATTATCGGTACTGCTGTTCTCATGGATGCATGCCGCAAATACGGTATCAAACGTTATCATCAGGTATCTACTGATGAAGTTTACGGAGATCTTCCATTAGACAGACCTGACCTGTTCTTCACAGAGGAAACTCCGATCCACACAAGCAGCCCATACAGCTCATCTAAGGCAGCAGCAGACCTGTTAGTTCTTGCTTATCACAGAACATACGGACTGCCGGTATCTATCAGCAGATGCTCCAACAACTACGGCCCGTATCACTTCCCGGAGAAACTGATCCCGCTG
>ERZ773194.4746-NODE-4746-length-10416-cov-7.024805_pt1 | contig 10416 bp, 15 predicted proteins | sample MGYA00511240_ERZ773194 | MGnify/ENA primary metagenome ERZ773194 (study PRJEB29015, sample SAMEA2737774) | human gut metagenome | biome: human gut; feature: human-associated habitat; material: faeces | place: China | collected 2012 ... | reverse complement strand
TTGCATAGCCTATATCATCCTATTCCTTGGTATAGAGTTATAAGAACCCTGACCGCTGCAACGGTTAGGGTTCATTTTTTTATTTACTTGATAAGTTCTTCACCATCAAATATGAATGACTGAATGGTGTCTGAATCTATATCAATCACAAACTGAAAATTACTTCTTGTTTCTGCACCAAAACTATTTTGTGCATCCACATAACCCTGAACAGTGAAAATATTCTTTTCTTGCTTGAACCCCCATTCTGTATAGTTTGGAAATTTTGCAGTGCTTGGGGATTTCAGAACTTCTTTAACCTTTTCCTGACATAAATATTGATATTTGTCTAATTCATCTTTTGACACGGTATAATCTTGCAATGTGGCAGTCACAGAACCATCAATGTATAAATCATAATCTGCATATCTAATTTGATTTACAGATTTATCAGATGACAGGTACAAAATGATGTTATCAATGTTACCTGTTTTCAGTCTATAACCTGATTCACCGTCAAGGTGTGCATTGTCTAAAAGTTCATCATGTTCAATATAACTTATCTGTTCAATACCACAGTCAGACAGCACTTTTTCAATGTCAGAAGCCTGTTCATCAGTTACATCAATGTATTTTGCAACATCTGATTTTGGATTTGTTACTTTATCCATAGTTAAAGACATTACTATGCCAATCCCGGCACACAGGACAAAGAAAACAATTATAACGGTCAGACAACCCTTCAAAATACCGTGCCTTTTCTTTGGCTGATTTAGTGCAGTATCATTTTTCATAAATATTCCCTTCTTTCTTGTGGGTAACCGTTAGTAACGGTTGGTATCTGTTTAAGTAACTGTTGTGAACGCAGTGTTTTCAATGCAGTAACGGTTGGTATCTGTTTGGTAGTATTTTTCTTAATAATAAAATATCTTATATGAATAAGAATATAAAAAGTAAAATATACAGTATAGAAAAGAAACAGTTACCCGTTACCAACAGTTACCTTTTTGAAAATCAACTGCAATGATATTTCCGTACTGATGGAAAATTATGCCATTTTTTGATTTTCCCTTTTTTCCGTAACGGTGTATTTTGATAATGCAACCGTGTCACGCAATTCACCCATGATCTTATTTTTTCCTGATTCATTTAATTTGGCGTACAGTTCAACAAGTTCATACATATCTGAACCGTAACACTTTTCTATCATATCACGGCATTTCTTTAATTGCTGATCTTCTTCTGTTTCTTTCCAACCCATGATATAAGCCGGGGTTGTTTGGAGTGCATCAGCAATCTGTTTTATTTTTGATTGCCGTAATTCCTGAATACCAAGTTCGATCTTGTTTATAGAAGTTTTGCTTTTATATCCAATCTTATGTGCAAGTTCTTCTTGTGACATTCCTAATTCATCCCGTCTTGCTTTTATCCTATCACCTATTGTCATTTAATCACCTTCTTCCCGGTTGGGTATGCTTAAAGAATACCATAAAATAGATTGAATATCAACTTTTATCAAATTTTTTATAAAAAAGTGTTGACATTTTATCTACTGAATAGTATTGTTGTGTTAGTAGATAAAACATCTACTCGAAACAAAGCAAGTAGGAAGGACACGGGTGAAGCGATAGGGCTACACGCAAGTGACATGGTGGTCAGGCTGCCGGATAGCAGATAGAGCGTGTGAAGAATAAACATGACCCGTCAAAGTAGTTGAAGAAAACAGGAACGGTAGGGCAAGAAAGCACAGTGTACCGCACTATTTGAAGAAAGCGGACAGGCTGAACCAATCGGCACTTTACCCCTAAAACAAGAAACCGTTAAGTGGAAGAATCAACCGCACGAGATGACACAGCACTTTGTTTCACAGGTCAGGAAGTTCCCCGACTTCCTGACTACTTCAAAAAAGAACTGTTGCAGCAGTTCCGGGGAAAAAGAACCAAGGAATAGGATTTCAGTTCTTTCAAAAAATTGTCTATTGTGTGTCGGTCAACAGGTTTTGGTGGTTTTAATGTGAAACCCCGGCGGTTTGAACAGCACCGTTCAAAAAGTTCAATGATGTGTAACAGGTTTTCAGATTTTAATGTGAAATCTGATAAAGGAAAGACACCCCTGATTGTACTAAGGTGTGCTGACAATAGACAACTTTTTGAAGGAACTGGGAAAGGATAAAGGCAATGATTGATTTCATAAAAGATGCGGATTGCACCAAGGAAACGCCTGTCAAATTGGGTGTTCCTGATACACCGATATATGGCAAGGGCATCAAATTGAAACCAAGGGTTGACGGTAGAACTGATTCAGAGCATTTCAAGAAAATCTATTTGCCGGAACTTTTACCACTTGAAGAATATGATCTGATAGTTGTTTTGATTTCCGGCGGTAAGGATTCAGTTGCTTGTTACCTAAAACTTCTTGAACTTGGTGTACCAAAAGAAAGAATAGAGTTTTGGCATCACGATATTGACGGCGGGCATCCTTCAAGGCGTATGGACTGGAAATGTACCCAAAACTATGTAAAAGCACTTGCAGATGCAGAGGGTATCAAGTTAAGGGTTTCATACAGGGTGAATGGTTTCTTTGGTGAATTGTATCGGATAGGTGCATCAGAACCCATTGAATGGATTGACCCTGATACTGGTGAAGTAAAGCAGTGCAAACTTTCAAGCAATTATCTGAAATGCAAAGAACTGAAAGAACAGGCAACAGAGGAAATGGAAGAACTTCTGAAAAAGTACGGTTATAGAATGAAGTTCCCCGCAAAAACTGGTGATCTGTCACGGCGTTGGTGTTCTGCATATCTGAAAATATGTGTTGCAGATACGGTTGTCAGTAATCTTGACCGCCTTGGTGAACTTGAAGAACTGGGTGGTAAAAGACATAAATTCCCCGCAAAAGGTGGTACACATTCAGGGCGTTGGTGTAGCGGTAACTTAAAAGCAGCGGTTCAGGACAGTGTGACAGCCAATCTTGAAGAAACCAAACGTGACAAGAAAATCTTGATTGTTTCAGGTGAACGCCGTGGTGAATCTGCCGGACGGTCAAAGTACAATGAAATGGAAATACACCGCACCAATGCAGAAGCCAAGGCACACAGAATAGTTCATCAATGGCGGTGCTGCATTGATTATTCTGAAAAGGATGTGTGGGAACTGCTGAAACGGCATCATATAAACCCACACCCATGTTACAGGATAGGTTGGAACAGATGCAGTTGTATGATGTGTATATTTTCAACACCCCGGTTATTTGCCGGAGTAAAAGAACTTTTCCCTGATGATTATGCTGCACTAAGGCATGATGAAGAAGTTCTTGGGTTCACACTGGATAACAAAAAGAATCTTGATGAATTTATCGGTGATACACAGTCTTGCGTGTGTTGGAAGGATAAAGCAGCAATACATTCAATACTTACTGGTGAGTTCAACACAGATGACATATACACAAATGATTGGAATTATCCTGTTGGTGCATTTCATGGTGCTGACGGTGGTTCATGTTAGAAAGAAGGTGGTTATGTGAAGAAAATAGTTGCAGCATGGATTGAACAGATTCTTGAATTTCCAACTAAACTTGAATATCTTGCGTACATAGAAAGCCTGAAAAAAGGCAAACCGCAGAAGTTCAAGGAAACATCATTTGAACAGTTGGAATCAGGGGTTGTTAGAATAACGATCAGGAAACAGTATAATAACAATGCGTTCCCTGATGATGAAAAGGAAGGTGAAAAGTAAGATGACGAACACAGAGTTATTAAGGGAAAAAATCAATGCATCCGGCTATAAATTGCAGTTTGTGGCTGAAAAGTGCGGGTTGACTTACTTTGGATTGATGAAGAAGGTCAACAATGAAACAGAGTTCAAGGCAAGTGAAATCAAGGCATTGAAAGACCTGTTGAATTTAACAGATGATGATGCAACAAAGATTTTTTTTGCCTAAAAGTAGATAAAATATCTACTAAAAGAAAGGATAGGTGATAAATATGAAATTCAGCGAAAAGTTGAAACAGGCTATGCAGCAGTTAGGTGTCAATCAGGCACAGGTGGTTGGAATGACCGGGAAAAGTAAGGGGTCAATCAGTATGTACCTGAATGACAAAACAGTTCCGTCAGAACAGGTTCAGAGTGATATTGCAGTGTCACTTGGACTTGCGCCTGATTATTTTGAACGGGATGAAAACCCGGTGATCTTCAAACCGTCAAAATGTGAAGATGGCATCCAAACCTTAACAGTACATGAAGTTGCTAAGTTGATGCACAAGCACACAAACACAATAGCACTTGGGTTACAACAGGGGGTTTTCCCTTGGGGGTATGCGATTCATACCAGTGAACACCGTTGGTCTTACTTCATCAATGCAAAGCGTTTTGCAGAGATTGAAGGGGTAGCAGTTTAAGAAAGTGAGGAATAAGAAAATGGAAAATAATACCGTTCAGAATGTAGTGCATGGGTTCAAAGTGTTCAGACCTGATTGGACTTGTTCACCTAATGGCAACACTAAACAGTACACTTGCCCCGGAAAATTTGAAGAAGAAGGGGAACTTGATGTTTGCGGTCACGGTATGCACTTCTGTCAGACCGCTGCTGACTGCTTCAATTATTATGATTTTGACAGCAACAACAAGGTTGCAGAAGTCATTGCATACGGTGAAGTGCTGACAGAAGGTGACAAGTCTTGCACTGATAAACTGGAAATCGTGCGTGAAATCCCGTGGGATGAAGTCTTGCGGATCGTCAACCTTGGAAAGAATTGCACGGGTCGCTGCAACACCGGGGACTGGAACACCGGGGACTGGAACACCGGGGACTGGAACACCGGGGACTGCAACACCGGGGACTGCAACACCGGGGACTGGAACACCGGGGACTGCAACACCGGGAACAGGAACACCGGGAACAGGAACACCGGGGACTGGAACAAATCTTCTTTCAATACTGGTTGTTTTAATACAGAAGAACAGAAGATCACGCTGTTCAATAAGCCGTCAGGTATGACATACCGTGAATGGATGGATTCAGATGCAAGATATTTACTGAATCAGATACCAAAGGATGTTGTTGAATGGGTATATGAAGAAGATATGACTGATGAAGAAAAAGCAACACATCCAACCTATGAAACAACAGGCGGTTATCTCAAAGTGCTTGATGAATCTGAATGTGGTCAGTTGTGGTGGGGCAGCCTGTCAGACCGCAGAAAGGAAATCATCAAGGCAATACCAAACTTTGATGCTGAAATATTCTTCCAGTGTACGGGTGTCAGGGTAGATGAATGATCTGCACCTTATGCCCCATCAGGAAGATGCACTGAACAGAACTGAACAGTTCAACCGTTGTGCTTATTATCTTGATATGGGACTGGGTAAAACCTTTGTAGGTGCTGAAAAAATGTATCTGCTGAACAATGCAGTGAATGTGGTCATCTGTCAGAAATCCAAGATAGATGACTGGGTTCAGCACTTCAAAGAATATTACCCAAGTGACCGTGTGATGAATCTGACCAAGAAAAGTGAAGCAATCAATTTCAGGACACTTGTTGATACCAAAGAATTATACAACAAGGATGTTCAGATTATAGGTGTTATCAATTATGAAACTGCTTTCCGGCGGGATTGGTTGCTGAAATTCAAAGGATTTACACTGATGCTTGATGAAAGTTCACTGATAACCAATGAAACGGCAAAACGGTCAAAGTTCATTCTGAAAATGCAGCCGGAAAGCGTGATTTTATTATCAGGGACACCGACAGCCGGAAAGTATGAACGCTTGTGGTCACAGGTTCAGTTGCTTGGGTGGAATATTACAAAAAAGGCGTTTTGGTCATCATACGTTCAGACTGAATGGGTTGAGAACGGGGACGGATTCAAGCGGGAAGTTATAACCGGGTACAAGCACACGGAACACCTGAAAAAGAAACTTGCAGATCATGGGTGCATCTTTATGAAAACCGCTGATGTGATTGAACTGCCGGAACAGACTGAACAGAAGATATTCTTTAAGGCAACACAAGCGTACAAGTATTTTATCAAAAACAGTTACATCATGCTTGATACCCTGAATATGTGCAAGTTCAAGGATGATTCAGATTATTACGGTACGGATGTGACCCCACGGGTTGAACTGGTCGGTGACAACAGCCTGACCAAGATGCTATATGCCCGGCAGTTGTGCGGGCAGTGGCACAAGGAAAAACTGGAAGGTTTGCGGGACTTGGTTGAATCAACAGAAGATAGGCTGATTATATTTTACAACTTTACCGCAGAACTGGATGCAATGCAACGGGTGCTGAATGATCTGAACAGACCTTATTCCGTTGTAAACGGTCAGAAGAAAGACCTGACAGCATACGAAAATGCAGATGATTCAATCACATTCATTCAGTATCAGGCGGGTGCAATGGGTGGTAACTATCAGAAAGCAAACAAAATCATATATTACACACTGCCACTTGGCAAAGGGTCATGTGATTTGTGGGAGCAGTCAAAGAAGCGTATTCACCGCATAGGACAAGCCAAACCGTGCTTTTACTATTACTTACTGGTGAAGGGTACGGTTGAAGAAAAGAACCTTGCAGCATTGAAGGAAGGAAAGGAACTGACAGATGAATTATTCAAAAATACTTAACTGGATATTTGGAATCATGGCGTTCATTGGTTTCATCCTGATTATCGGTGCAGTTGGTACATCTGACTATGCGGTTGAAATGCACATATATGAACCGATAACAGCACACATGAAAGAAATGGTGATTGGTGTGATTCTAATGATGCCGGGAATCATTTACTTGGAAATTATTGAAAGAGGTGATGAAACATGAACTATTCAAAGAACCTTAGAAAGTCCGCAATGGCAAAGCGGGTCTTGATTTTGCTTGGTGTTGCCTTTGGTGTTGGGTTAGCTGTTGGGGGTGTGTCTGTATATGCCATGAAAACTCATATAACTGCCAAGGACAAAGAGAAATCAATAGAACGCACACTTGAACGGGATAACACAGAAACCCTTGTATATGGGGCGTATGATGACAGAACATTCACACAGGAAATTTCCCTTGACTGGGGTGCGGGTGACTTAGATTTCACACCGCTTGACTGCAAGATGCCGGAAGAACAACAGGAATTTACATATTACCTTTGTACCGGGTACAACATTGATTTTACCCTTGTCATGGCACTGATTCAGAATGAAAGCAGTTTTGACCCGTCAGTTGTCAGTGCAACACATGATTATGGTTATATGCAGATCAATCAGATCAATCATCAGTGGTTGACAGATACCCTTGGTGTTACGAATTTTACAGACCCGTATCAGAACATTAGGGCGGGCGTGTTCGTACTTAGAAAACTGTTTGAACGGTATCAAGATACCAACATGGTCTTGATGGCGTACAACATGGGTGAAGATGGTGCTGCCCGGTTATGGGAAAAGGGCATCTATTCAACCGACTATACAGAAAAAATACTGAACTGTCAGACACAGTTCAAGGAACAGTTGGGCGGTGAGTAAATGGCAGCAGAAAAGAATTTTGAAAACAAAGTCAAAGTGTTCCTGAAGGACACCGGGGCATGGCTGTTGAAATATTGGGGTGGTGCTGCTTATACAAAAAGCGGTATTCCTGACCTGTTGGTTTGTTCAGATGGGTGTTTCCTTGGTGTTGAAGTTAAAGCACCAAACGGTGAACCGTCACTATTGCAGTTGGTCAACCTCAAAAAAATCAGAGAATCAGGCGGGTATGGAATTTTATTGTACCCAAAGGATTTTGAACAGTTCAAAATGTTCATTGCAAAAAAATCAGAACTTAACGCTTGGTATCTTTCCAACATTGAAGATCAGAAGCGTTGGGAAATAAAATTATCAAAATAAGGAGTGAAAGAGCATGGCAGCAAAAAAGAAAGCAGATGCAGCGGTTGAGAATACCGCAGAAGTAACACAGGAAAGCGTTCAGGAAGAAATTGAACAGGTGACAGAAGAAAACGCAAAGGAACTTGACAATAAGAAGTATGTGGTTGACCACTTACTTTCAACCAAGCGTGAGGGAATGGAAGATCTGATTGCATACATGGAAGAAATCGGATTTTTTGAAGCACCTTGTAGCGGTGGAAATCACCTTGCTTGTCAGTTCGGTCTTGTTCACCACAGCAGAAATGTAATGATGGCAGCAGAAAATATTGGTTATGCACTTCTTGGTAAAGTCAAGTATGCAGAAATTCGTGATTCAGTCATCATTGCAGCAGCGTTACATGATCTTGGTAAGTGTGGGGATTTTGGCAAGCAGATGTATGTGCCTAACATCCTGAAATCAGGTAAGGTATCAGAAGCTAAACCGTTTAAGCGTAACCCGGCACTTCTTCCACTTGACCACGCAACCCGCAGCATCAAGTTAGCAACCCTTTTCATTGACCTGACGGAAGAAGAAGAATTTGCGATCAGATACCATGATGGTCTGTATGAATCAGCAAACTATGGTGTTAAAGGCAACGAAACAGCACTGTACTTGATTCTGCACTATGCTGATTTATGGTCAAGCCGTATTACAGAAGGTAGCACTGATGAAAGTGGTGATGAATAATGAAATTACAAAATCAATTATTAGGTTGGTGTCCGCTGATAAAAGATGATTGTAAGGCAGATTGTATGTGGTTAGCAAAATACAGTGACAATAAGTGCTGTTCAATAGCAGTAATTGCAGCAAGTTCAGATTATATTTTAGATAGCATATTAGAGATAAGTTCAAAAATTAGAAAGGAACAGGTGAAATAATATGGCACAGATGCTTTTGATTATGGGTGAATCAGGTACAGGAAAAAGTACCAGTATGAGAAATTGCAATCCGGCAACAACAGCAGTTGTGAACCCGGTTGGTAAGCCGTTACCGTTCAAGGGTAAGTTCACAATGCTGAACAGTGAGGTTGAATCACGCAAAATCTGCAAGTTTATGAAGGAACAGGCAGCAGCCGGGAAGAAGTTACTGGTGGTTGATGACTTCCAGTATATTCTTTCAGTTCCGTACATGAACCGTATCAAAGAAAACGGTTGGGATAAGTGGAATGACTTTGGTGCAAATTACTTTGAAATCATTGAGGTATGCAAGGAACTTCCTGATGATGTGGTTGTTGCTTATATGACCCACACAGAAACCCTTGAAAATGGTGTTACTACTATTAAGCTGATCGGAAAGTTACTTCGTGAGAAGATCACCATTGAAGGACTTTTCACCATTGTACTTAGAACAGGTGTGAATGAAGGAAAATATTACTTCTACACGCAGAACAGTGGCAAGGACACCGTGAAGTCACCTATGGGGATGTTCCCGGCATACGCCATTGACAATGATCTGAATTATGTAGCTGATAAAATCCGCAACTTCTATGAAGTCGGTGAGTATAAGACAGATGCAGAAATGGGTCAGGCTGATGCACAGGCTGCATCCGATCTTGAAAAGCCGGATGCAAACGGCAGACGGGCAAGGGGTGGAAAAAAGACTACATCCACAGCAACACCACCTACCACAACAGAGGATGCAGCACCAAAGACAGGCAGAACCGCCCGCAAGACACATGATGAAGTTGTGGCAGAAAACAATCAGAAAATGGCTGATTATATGGCAGAACGTGACAAGGCTATTGATGCGGTTGCTGATGGGCGTGAAAAAATCCCGTTTGATGAAGCGTGTGAAGCTGCTGATTCAGTACCGCAGCCGGAACTTGAAACACCACCGAGAAGAACCCGCAAGGAAAGAAAGGCATCAGAACAGGACGGTACAACAAATACTGATTCTGAATCTGTCACACTGGATGCAGACACATACTTCTATGTTCCGGCTGATGATAACTATGTGATGAAGCACAAGGGTGACACGGTTGACCTGATTGTTGACGGTGTTGAGGTTATGAAGGTCATCAGCAAGGAAGAATTTGGTGAAGGTGTGAAGCGTTTAGCACAGGCAGACAACCCTAAGCCGGAAAACCCTATTGACGGGGCAATGAACCCGCCGGAGAAGGGCAGACGCACAAGAAGAAGTGCAGCACAGGCACAGCCTGATAATGCAGATACAACAGCGGATGAAACCCCGGCAGTAGATGAACAGCCGACTGGCAGAACCCGCAGAGTAAGAAAAACACGCTAAGAAAGTGAGGTAAAAGAACATGAACAATCCTTTTGGTTTACCTGATGAACTGTTTGGTGCAATCCTTGCATCAGCAATCACGGAAGGAATGAACACAGCAAACAACCGTTCAATGAAGAACCAGCACCCGGTAGCAGCTAAACAGGATGTATCGCCGGAAGATGGTGCAACTGCTGCAAAGAAAATTTATGATTCCTATGTAAAAGCCGGGTTCAATGAAGTTCAGGCATTTGAGTTGTTAAAGTTAGTATTAAGCAAATAAGAAAGGTTAAAAGGTGAAATATTATGGCTATTGATTTCAGTGCATTTGATGA
>ERZ773194.4737-NODE-4737-length-10427-cov-10.620131_pt1 | contig 10427 bp, 9 predicted proteins | sample MGYA00511240_ERZ773194 | MGnify/ENA primary metagenome ERZ773194 (study PRJEB29015, sample SAMEA2737774) | human gut metagenome | biome: human gut; feature: human-associated habitat; material: faeces | place: China | collected 2012 ... | reverse complement strand
CACATTGCCGACTGCCTGTACACCGGCGTTGCCACCGACACCGGCTGCTTCAAGTTCTCCTCCACCACTGCCAACACCCACACGGTGGCAGCAAAGCTTATTGAGGCCGGCTGTCATGTGGAGGAGCTGAACACCCTGCTCTTCGACACCAAGCCCCGTGCCCGCATGGAGGCCGAGCGCATCGCCCGCAACCATCTGGAGTACTATCTGGACGGCCGCTGCGCCCTGATCTACCTGACGAGGGACGAGATCCGGCAGAGCGGGGTAGACCCCGCAGATCTGGAGGAACTGACCAGTCTGCCCATCAGTATCGAGGGAGTCAAGGTGGGTCTGACCCTGCGCCAGCAGCCCGGCGGCAGCTACCGCATCAGCGTGCGCACTGCAAAGGGCGTGGACGCCTGTGCCATCGCACGGCGGCTGGGCGGCGGCGGCCACACCCGCGCAGCGGGCTGTGAACTGCTGGGCGACCTTGAAAACGCCAAAAATGCGATCCTTGCAGAGGTGGAAGCCGAACTGGACGCACCACAGGAGGAAGCATGATGCAGGGCATCCTGATCGTAGACAAGCCCATGGACTGGACCAGCTTTGATGTGGTTGCAAAGCTGCGCGGCGTGCTGGGCACCCGCAAGCTGGGGCACAGCGGTACACTGGACCCCATGGCCACCGGCGTTCTGCCGGTGTTCTGCGGCGGTGCCAGCAAGGCGGTGGATCTGCAGCTGAACCACGACAAGACCTACCGCGCCACCCTGCGTCTGGGCGCACGTACCGATACCGGCGATAGCACCGGCACGGTGCTGGAGACTGCCCCCGTCACCGCCGGAGAGAAGGAATTGCTGGCTGTGTTGCCGCAGTTTATCGGCCCGCAGATGCAGGTGCCGCCCATGTACTCGGCGGTCAAGATCAACGGTCAGCCGCTGTATAAGCTGGCGCGTGAGGGCGTGACCGTGGAACGCAAGGCGCGCCCTATTGAAATTTACGGCATCGAGTACGGCGGCAGTCCGGAAGAAAACGAGTATGTGCTGACGGTGCGCTGCTCCAAAGGCACCTATATCCGCACCCTGCTGGAGGAGATCGCCGCCGCAATGGGGCAGAAGGGCACCATGAGCGCGCTGCGCCGCACTGCTGCCGGTCTGTACACCGAAGCAGATGCCCACACGCTGGAAGAGATCCTTGCAGCAAAGGAGCAGGGAACTGCCGCGCTGGAAGCACTGATGCTGCCGGTGGAAAGCGTGTTCACCCCGCTGCCGCTGCTGGTGGTGGAGCCATGGGTGGAGCAGCATCTGTACAACGGCTGTCCCACCAGCCGCTACCCCGCAGCAGACGGACGCTACCGGGTGCGCAATGCCGCCGGGCAGTTCCTTGGCCTTGCTAACATTACCGGCGGGGTGCTCCGGGTGGAAAAATTGTTCGTGGAACGTAATTGAGCAATAAAGGAAACAAGACCCATGCAGATCATTTCTCAGTTTGCCCCGCTGCCGCTGGCACAGCCTGAAAAAGGCACCGCCGTGGCCATGGGCTACTTTGACGGCATCCATATCGGCCACCGGGCGGTGATCGAAGGGGCTGTGCAGTGGGCAAAGACCCATGATGCAGCTCCGGCGGTGTTCACCTTCCGCCTGCCGGTGGAAAATAAAATGAAGGGCAAGCGCCTGCTCTCCACCGAGGACAAGCACGCCCTGATCCACAGTCTTGGGGTGGAGTATTACCTCACCCCGGACTTTGAGGCGATCAAGGCACTGAGCCCGGAGGAGTTCGTGCGCGGCATCGTGGAAAACTGCCACGCCCGGGCGCTGTTCTGTGGCGAAAACTTCACCTTTGGTGCAAAGGCTGCCGGTACGCCGGAGCTGCTGCGCACCCTCTGTGCCCCTCTTGGGGTAGAGGTAGTGGTGGTGCCCATGGCTCAGTTTGAGGAAAAGCCGGTGTCCTCTACCCGCATCCGCACCGCGCTGGAGGGCGGGGACATCCCGGCCGCCAACGCTATGCTGGGCATGCCCTACGCCATCCGCTTTGCGGTGCAGCACGGGGCAGGACTGGGGCACACCCTCGGGGTGCCCACCATCAACCAGCTGTACCCGCAGGGCTTCCAGATGCCCCGCAGCGGCATTTATATCACCCGCACCTGCATCAACGGGGTGTGGTATCCCTCGGCCACCGGTCTGGGCAGCCGCCCGACCGTGAACGATGACGCTACCAAGGTGACCTGCGAGACCTTTATCCCGGGCTTTTCTGGTGACTTGTACGGCACCGACCCGGTGGTGGAGTTCCACGCTTACCTGAGTCCCAGCAAAAAGTTTGATACGCTGGACCAGCTGCGGGATTGCATCAACGATGCCGCCCGCCGCGCACAGGAATATTTTGCATAACGCATCAACAGCGGAAAAATTATTTTTATTTGGGGTCGAGAAACGCCTGTGGGCGTTTTTCGACCCCTTTTGTCGTGAAGGAAAACAGCATTTCCGGCGTCTGCGGGCAGAAAAAACCGCACTTCGGGCAAAATAGACACATTTCCGTGCAACAATGGCAAATGTTTGTTAAACAATTATCTATCTCATATCCTTGCAATGCACGCAGTTTTTGTTTATAATAGTAGCTGTACGGGGCAACGCCCCGATTGTGAGCGAGACTCTGGTTCAGAATTATAACTTGAGAGGAGTTTTTACCATGGGTTTAGGTAAGAAGACGATCGACGATCAGAACTACTGCGGCAAGAAGGTGCTTGTCCGCTGCGATTTCAACGTCCCGATGAAGGACGGTGTCATCACCAACGAGAACCGCATCAACGCAGCACTGCCCACCATCCAGAAGCTGGTCAACGATGGCGCAAAGGTCATCCTGTGCAGCCACCTGGGCAAGCCCAAGAACGGCCCCGAGGCTAAGTTCAGCCTGGCTCCCGTTGCTGTGGCTCTGAGCGCAAAGCTGGGCAAGACCGTTGTGTTTGCTGACGACGACAACGTTGTGGGCGAGAGCGCAAAGGCTGCTGTGGCTGCTATGAACAACGGCGACGTCGTTCTGCTGCAGAACACCCGTTTCCGCAAGGAAGAGACTAAGAACATGCCCGAGTTCAGCGAGGAGCTGGCTTCTCTGGCTGATGCTTATGTGGACGACGCCTTCGGCAGCTGCCACCGTGCACACTGCTCCACCGCAGGTGTCACCGACTACATCAAGGATACCGCTGTCGGCTACCTGATGGAGAAGGAGATCAAGTATCTGGGCAACGCCGTCAACGACCCCGTCCGTCCCTTCACCGCTATTCTGGGCGGCGCTAAGGTCGCTGATAAGCTGAACGTCATCTCCAACCTGCTGGAGAAGGTCGATACCCTGATCATTGGTGGCGGCATGGCTTACACCTTCGTCAAGGCTCAGGGCTACGAGGTCGGCAAGAGCCTGTGCGACGACACCAAGCTGGACTACTGCAAGGAAATGATGGCTAAGGCCAAGGAGAAGGGCGTCAAGCTGCTGCTGCCTGTGGATGCAGCCTGCATCAAGGACTTCCCCGATCCCATCGACGCTCCTGTGGACGTGACCGTGGTGCCTGTCACCGCAATCCCCGCTGACATGGAGGGCTGCGACATCGGCCCCGAGACCATGAAGCTGTTTGCTGACGCTGTCAAGGCTTCCAAGACTGTTGTCTGGAACGGCCCCATGGGCGTGTTCGAGAACCCCACTCTGGCAGCCGGCACTCTGGCTGTTGCTAAGGCTATGGCTGAGAGCGATGCTACCACCGTCATCGGCGGCGGCGACAGCGCAGCAGCTGTGCAGCAGATGGGTCTGGGCGACAAGATGACCCACATCTCCACCGGCGGCGGCGCTTCTCTGGAGTATCTGGAGGGCAAGGAGCTGCCCGGCATCGCAGTCATCCAGAACGCATAATCACAGCATCATGAACGGTGCGGCGGCTGTTTCGCCGCCGCATCTTTTATTTATAAGGTAAATAAGGTAAGGAGAACGTATCATGGATAAGGCAAAGCGCAAGGCCATTATTGCTGGCAACTGGAAGATGAACAAGACCGCCTCCGAGGCTGCTGTTCTGGTGGACGAGCTCATCCCCGCCGTCAAGGACGCATCCTGCGAGGTCGTCATCTGCACTCCCTATACCGACCTGGTCACTGCTGTGGCAAAGACCAAGGGTACCAACATCCATGTGGGTGCTGAGAACGTCCACTTCGAGAAGTCCGGCGCATTCACCGGCGAGATCAGCGCTGATATGCTGGTGGATCTGGGCGTCGAGTACGTCATCGTCGGTCACTCCGAGCGCCGTCAGTATTTCGCAGAGACCGACCAGACCGTCAACAAGCGCGCTCTGGCCGCTCTGAACGCCGGCCTGAAGGTCATCATCTGCGTGGGCGAGAGCCTGCAGCAGCGTGAGGAGGGCGTCACCGAGGAGCTGGTCCGGATGCAGACCAAGATCGCCCTGCGCGATGTCACCGCCGAGCAGATGGCAAACGTCGTCATCGCCTACGAGCCCATCTGGGCCATCGGCACCGGCAAGACCGCTACTGCCGACCAGGCTGAGGAAGTCTGCGCTCAGATCCGCAAGGTCATCGGCGAGGTCTACGGCGAAGCCGTGGCCGAGGCTACCACCGTCCAGTACGGCGGCAGCATGAACGCCAAGAACTGCGAGGAGCTGCTGAGCAAGAAGGACGTGGACGGCGGCCTCATCGGCGGTGCTTCCCTGAAGGCTCCTGACTTTGCTGTCATCGTCAACGCTGCCACCAAGGGCTAAGCCCTGAGCGGTAAAAATCGTTCTCTCTGCGCCCGGCTGCGCCGCATTTCCGGCAGGGAGCCGGGCGCTGTTTGTTGAATTTTCAAAGGAGATCCTATTTTATGTCCAAGAAACCTGTTCTGCTCTGCATCATGGACGGCTTTGGCTGGACCCCCAACGAGACCTACGGCAACGCCGTGGCTGCAGCCAAGAAGCCTTTCCTTGATTCTCTGATGGCAAAATATCCTATGACCACCATCGACGCTTCCGGCATGGCTGTGGGCCTGCCCGACGGCCAGATGGGCAACTCTGAGGTGGGTCACACCAATATGGGCGCCGGCCGCATCGTTTACCAGCAGCTGACCCTCATCACCAAGTCCATCCGCGACGGTGAGATGCTCAAGAACCCCGTCCTCGTCAAGAACATGAAGGCTGCCATCGACGCCGGCAAGGCGATCCACCTGATGGGTTTGGTGGGTACCGGCGGCGTCCACAGCCACGCTGACCACTGGTTCGGTGTGCTGGAGATGGCAAAGCAGATGGGGGCCAAGGAAGTCTACCTCCACTGCATCACCGATGGCCGCGACACCGACCCCCACTCCGGCAAGGGCTTCCTTGCCGACCTGCAGGCCAAGCTGGATGAGCTGGGCATCGGCAAGATCGCCAGCGTCTCCGGCCGTTACTACGCCATGGACCGCGACAACAACTGGGACCGCGAGGAGAAGGCTTACGCTGCCTTCGTCTACGGCGAGGGCAACCACGCCGCCAACGCGCAGGAGGCCATCGAGGCATCCTACGCCGACGACAAGACCGACGAGTTCGTTCTGCCCTGCGTCACCTGCGAGGGTGGCCGTGTGCAGGACGGCGACACCGTTATCTTCATGAACTTCCGTCCCGACCGCGCCCGTCAGATGACCCGCATCTTCTGCGACGACGCCTTCACCGGCTTCGAGCGCCGCGGCGGCCGCAAGCAGGTCCACTACGTCTGCATGGCCGAGTATGACGCTACCATGCCCAACTGCGAGGTCGCTTATCCTCCTGTGGAGCTGAAGAACGTCCTGGGCCAGTACCTGTCCGAGAACGGCAAGACCCAGCTGCGCATCGCCGAGACCGAGAAGTACGCTCACGTCACCTTCTTCTTCAACGGCGGTGTTGAGGCTCCCTACGAGGGCGAGGACCGCTGTGTCATCCCCAGCCCGAAGGTGGCCACCTACGACCTCAAGCCTGAGATGAGCGCCCCCGAGGTCGCCGACGAGTGCGTCAAGCGCATCGAGAGCGGCAAGTACGACGTGGTCATCCTGAACTTCGCAAACTGCGATATGGTCGGCCACACCGGCGTCTTTGAGGCTGCTGTCAAGGCCGTTGAGGCTGTGGACGCTGCTGTCGAAAAGGTCGTCACCGCTGTGCTGAACGCTGGCGGCTGCGCTTTCCTGACCGCTGACCACGGCAACGCCGAGAAGATGAAGAACCCCGACGGCACTCCGTTCACCGCCCACACCACCAACGTCGTGCCTTTCGTGGCCATCGGCTGCGGCGATGTGAAGCTGCGCGAGGGCGGCTGCCTGGCAGATATTGCCCCCACCATGCTGCCTTATATCGGCCTGCCGGTACCCTCGGAGATGACCGGTAAGAGCTTGATCGTTGACTAAGCACTCAAATAAAGTTAAAGAGGCCCAGAACTGTCGAAAAGACAGTTTTTGGGCCTCTTTTTTGTGCAAAATGGAAATAATGAAGAAAAAATTTCAATGTTAACATATGATAATGAAATGCGGAAGTCATATGTGTTATAATACCAAATATGTTGGCTATGAACAAAAACAAAGAAAACAGGAGCGTATATTATTTATGGGGGGGGGTAACACTGTCAGCAAGTTGTGGGCTGGCTGTGTGCCCCGGATGTGAAGAGAGAAAAAAAGATATGCCTGAAGGGGAGAAACACACATGGAGAAAGCACGGAATGTTGATATCCGGCAGTTCTACCGGAACTCGACGGTCAAACCGTCCCGGTCGCAGCAATGCTGGGTCAAGCGATTCTGGGCGGTTGGTTGCTGCCAGAATGACAACGCCCTTTGAGCCGTCAAACCCATCCATTTCGGTCAGCAGCTGGTTCAGGGTCTGTTCCCGTTCATCATTTCCGCCGCCGAACTGTCCACTTTCTCGCTTTTTCCCGATGGCATCAATTTCATCAATAAAGACGATACATGGTGCTTTTTCTGCTGCCTGCTTGAACAAATCCCGCACCTTTGCTGCACCCATACCGACAAACATCTCCACGAATTCCGAACCGGAAATGGAGAAGAACGGCACATCTGCTTCGCCAGCAACTGCTTTTGCCAGCAAGGTTTTACCAGTACCCGGAGGGCCTACCAGCAGTGCACCCTTTGGCATGGATGCACCAATTTCCTGATAGCGTTCCGGTTTATGCAGAAAATCAACAATTTCTGTCAGCAGTTCCTTGGCTTCTTCTTCGCCCGCAACGTCCTTGAACTTGATTCCTGTGGTTGATTTGACATAAATTTTTGCGTTGCTCTTGCCCATGCCAAACATCATGGAATTGCCGCCTGCCCGGTCGCCCATCTTTTTCGTAAACAGTCGGAACACCAGGAAAATCAACAGAATTGGTAAAATATAACTAACTAAAAAATACGTAACCGGCGAAACGGTGCTGACAATTTCACTCTGGAACTTTGCACCGGATTCATAGAGCCGATTCACAAGGTCTGGGTCATCCAGAACACCCGTCTTATAGTATTCTGTTTCGTCCTTGTTGGTAAAGGTGATCTGAGAACTTTCGACTTCTACTGAGCCGATTTCTTTGTTCTCCATCATGCTGATAAAAGTATCATAGCCTACTTCTTTTACATTGTGCTGCATTACTTTTGGAAATACAAACATATTTAACAGCAAAAAAATGACAATGGCAATGGCCCAATACCAAATGATGGGTTTTTTATCTGGCTTTCGTTCTTCCATTGGTTACCCCCATTCTGTCCCTGTATCAACAGCACCCAAATACGCCTCCAAAAATGTTGCTGATACAAGTTCTCATTTATAATATCCTATAGTATACGCTTTTTTTCCACATTTGTCAATGGATAAGCCGTGATACCGGTGAAATTTTTGTGATAGGGTAGGCAGTATGATGCTGGCTGTAAAATGCAAGCCGCAGGCAAACAAAAGTTTTTTGATCCAACAATTTTTCAAAAATGTTGGCGAGGTTCAGGGCGAGTAGCCCTGATCGCTGCCCGCAGGCAGCGAAATCCCTGTGCCATGCTTTTGGCACACGGAGGGGGTGGTGAGAAAAGCGACCGCATTTGCCTGCGGCTCGCATCTTGCAACCGCTATCAAATAATGCCCCCTATTGATTCTCAATCAACAGAGGGCATTTGTTTCGGTGCATTTTCAGTGGAGCTTACAGCTTTTCATCCAAGGAAGCCACATGCTTCAAAATCTGCTGCAATGTGGTTTCTTCACTATCTGGTTCAGGCGTTGGTGTTGGCTCTGGTTCTGGCTCAGTCGGCTGCATCGTTTTCGTGAAGCCGTTTAACCCGGCATTCTGTATCATAGTCGGGTAATCCTTGTAGGCATAATCCAAATCCACATCACCGGAAATTCCCGGAATGCGTCCCGTCCAGCTATACTGCCACAGCCCATATGCTCCAGCGTAAGAAGTCTGTTGCACGCCAACGTGCGAGAGAAAAATGTCATAGCGGCTCTTAATTGCTGCACTGATGTTATTTTCCAGAGCCGACTTAAACGTATAAATTGCCGCATAATAGCCCTGTTTTTCCAGTGCATTACAAAAGGCAGTGCACAACGCATCTGCTTGTGGCAGGCTACGAGCTTCTTCGATGTCGAACGCAACCGGATATTCAAACTGCTTTCCCCGAATCGTTTGCAGGCAAACTTTCGCTTCCTGTTCTGCTTCGGCGGCAGTAGTGGCGTAGCTGTACCAGTAAACGCCAACTGGAATCCCCAGCCGCTTGCAGGCGGCATAGTTTCGTTCAAACTGTGTGTCTACTTGAGAGGTTTCTCTTCCGTAGCCTGCCCGCAAAATTGCAAATTCGATTTTTTTAGACGCTTTCACCTGTTCCCAATTGATACTTCCTTGTGCATAAGATACATCCATTCCGCAAATCTTTCCCATTATGACTGCCCCTTTCCTTGACTGGATTCTGAATCCTTTTCCGATGGTTTTGTAGTTGTTCCCTGTCCTTTTTGCATCAGCAAATCCACAGCATTTTTCAACGCTGCCGGTAGGGGAATTCCCATCAGCCCAGCGTTTTCCAAGATGGATATCAATTCATTGCAGGTAAAGCCAATGCAAACAGTGTTCCGCAGATAATCCGTGTGCAGGGCAACGTCCATGCGAGCGGCTGCGAGTACCAGCAGCAACACCATGACTTTTTTGACCAGCCCTTTCCAACCGATTTTAGATTGCAGACCGCCGGTTTTGGTTTTGGGTGAGCGGCGAAAAACGCCGGCAACCAGCAAACCAGTGAGATAATCGAGTGATAAAAAGAATACCAGTGTGGTAAGGGCAGCATTCCAGCCACCAAATGCAGCCGCCAACGTTCCGCCGACGACTCCCAACACGGTACAAATTGTTTCACGCATAAAATGGCATCCTCCTTTCTTGTGTGCTTATTGTAAAATATCCGGAAATTTGAAAATTGGTTCCGGAACGAACGGAAACAGCCCCTCTCTGTTCCGTCTATTTCTATGATACACTCATTTTGAAAAATTGTCAACTCATTTTGAATTATAAAAATAGGCGATTGGATGCCATTTTAGGATAGAATTCTGCATGACAGATTAAAAAATGGTAAAAATAAGGAATGATTTTTTTGAGATTCATATTCTGTATTAAAAATTGATACAGTGTGTTTCCAAACAAGCATAGAAAAAGAAAATTTGTTGTGCTATGATAAGGACAGACCGAAGAGAAAAGAAATTGAAGGAAAATAAAAGGAGAGATGGTTTTATGACACCATATGCAATTACCATTACCAGACAGTTTGGAAGTGAGGGTAGAGAAATCGGGAAACAATTGGCGGAACGGTTGCACTGCCATTATTATGACCGGAGTGTCATTGAGCAGGAAGCTGCTCAGAAGGACGAAAGTCTGGCAGCATTGGTTGCTTTGAAGCAGGTCGAGGGCTACTATAAGATGGCGTATCCGCTCGGCATCGGCAGCAGCCTCAAGCAGGAAAAAATGTTTCAGGCACAGAGTGCAGTTTTGCTGGAGCACGCTGCAAAAGAAAATTGCGTGATTGTTGGCAGATGTGCAGATTATGTGCTGCGGAATCAGGAACGGGTGTTGCGTTGTTACCTGTATGCACCGGATGCATACCGTGCAAGCAGCGTTGCTTCGCTGAATCTTTCCACTGCTTCGGAATATCAACCGTTGATTGATGAAGTCGATAAGGCACGGGCTTCTTATTATTTGAAATATACGGGATATCCGGTTGATAATCTCGAATTACGGGATTTGGTTGTAAATACCGCCTGTCTGGGATTGGAAGGAACAGTTGAAATGCTGGCAGCATTTGCAGCGAAAAAGTTCGGATTGAACTTGAAAGAACAGGCATAATAAAATCTTGAATCATCGGAAAGCATCTTTGTAAAAAGGTGCTTTTTTTGTTATGAGAAAAAAGAGGTTGTAAGATACGAGCCGCAGGCAACTGCGGTCGAGCTGGCTCAGCTCGGCGAGGTGGATGATTCC
>ERZ773194.4735-NODE-4735-length-10430-cov-5.785639_pt1 | contig 10430 bp, 8 predicted proteins | sample MGYA00511240_ERZ773194 | MGnify/ENA primary metagenome ERZ773194 (study PRJEB29015, sample SAMEA2737774) | human gut metagenome | biome: human gut; feature: human-associated habitat; material: faeces | place: China | collected 2012 ... | reverse complement strand
GGTCTTTGCTGAAGATGCCGCGGCCGCCGGAGCCGTCTGTGCCGCTGCCACCTTGGGCCGTCAGGCTGTCATTTTCGCCGCCGGAGATGGTGAGGCTGCCGCTGCCGTAGATGCCGCTGCGGTAGGTGTCGCTCTTCAGCGCGTTGTCGCCATCCAGCTTAATCGTGGTATTGCCGCTGCCGGTCACACTCACGGCGGCTTTGTTCTGGCTGCTGGTGTCGATGTTCACATCCTTGAGTGTGACCTCGACCTTATCGTTCCCGGCGTCGATGGTCACGGTGTGGGAAGAAGCGGTGTCCGTTTTCTGATTTGTGATGATGGTGTTGGTGTCTTCCACCTCCGGATTATTTCCCTGTGAGACCTTATTTTTCCCTTCGGTCCCACTTGCCTTCACGGTGATGTCACCATTCTCGATGTACCATGTCCCTGCAAAGGCCGGGGCGGCAAGGGTGATGAGCATTGCGGCAGTCAGGACAAACGCTGCTGCCCGCTGAGAGGCCGGACGGGGTGAATCGATACCCCCCCCCGTATGGAGGGGGCGACCCAGAACACGCATCGCAAGCTTACGATAAGACAACATACAAAAACCTCCTTTGAACGGTGAAAAACAGGGGGTGTCTAATTACCCTGAATGTACCACATCTGCGGAGAAAAATCAATAAAACCTGCGCGAATCGCCCTCTTTCCTGCGTGAATGGAGAAAAACCGTCAGATTTTGGCACTGACAAAGAGACAGTTTATCACTGTGCGGCGGCTCTCGGGAGACGGGCTTGCCCTCTCAGTCATCGCTGCGCGATGCCACCTCTCCCAAAGGGAGAGGCTTTTGCATCCCGCAAAGAGGGCGAGGACGCCGACAGAGAGCTTTTTGCGCCTTTTTGCTCAAAAAACTGCCTGAAAGTACATTTTATTGGACTTTTATTCTGCTATACTCCTGTCAGAACAAAAAGACACAGGAGGGAAGAGGAATGAAAGACGTTGAACTGCGGTATGTGGGCGGTCATGTGGAGGTGTATACGGGGGCGGGCGCGTTCCTGTTCTCGGCAGACACCCTGCGGGAGGCGATGGAAGAGCTGGATGCCGCCTGATGCATTCCCGGAAATACCGGAAAGCACCGGGCGGGAGTTAGAAAATACTAATGTAAAATGAATGTAAAATTCAAGAAAAGAACCGTCTAAGAAGGCCCGGAAATCTTAAAATTCCGGTCAAAAAAGTGATTTTCCTGTAAAATAATGCTTGTTGAGCCGGGGGGTTCGATGTTATAATAAAAAGGACGGCATTTTGCGTATGGAGAGCGAAGCACGGCCGTCTTGTGCAATGGAGCAATAGGAAGATTTTAGGAGCATTGTTTTATGGACATTACACACATCACCTCTCTGCTGGGCGGTATTGCGCTGTTCCTGTATGGTATGTCGATCATGGGTGCCGGCCTCGAAAAGCTGGCCGGCGGCAAGATGCAGGGCGTATTGCAGAAACTGACTTCGTCCACCATCAAGGGCGTCATTTTCGGCACCCTCATCACCGGCGTCATCCAGTCGTCGGCCGGTACGGTCGTCATTTGCGTCGGCCTCGTCAACTCCGGCATCATGACCCTTACGCAGTCGGTAGGCGTTATCATGGGTGCAAACATTGGTACTACGGTCACCGGTCAGCTCATCCGCATGGCGGATATTTCGGGCGACAGCCTCATCCTGACCCTCATCCAGCCCAAGACGTTTGCGCCGGTGGTGGCGTTTATCGGCTGCATTTTTTATGTGTTCATCCGCAGCGCGAAGAAAAAGAACATCGGCCAGATCATGCTGGGCTTCGGCATCCTGTTCACCGGCATGAGCCTGATGGACACCGGCGTGTCGCCCCTGCGTGAGAGCGCAGCGTTCCAGGAGCTGTTCGTCACCATGACCAACCCCATCCTCGGCGTTCTCGTGGGCGTGGTGGTCACGGTCATCATCCAGTCCTCTTCGGCCTCTGTGGGCATCCTGCAGGCGCTGTCCAGCACCGGTCTCGTCACCTTCAGCTCGGCCATCCCCATCGTGCTGGGCGCCCACATCGGCACGGCCTTCACCCCGCTGCTGACCATCGGCGGCTCCTCCAAGGACGGCAAGCGCGCCGCCCTCATCCACCTGTACTTCAACATCATCGGCAGCGTCATTCTGCTGGCGCTGGTCTATGCAGTCCAGTTCACCATCGGCATCCCCATGTGGGGCGATGTGATGAACAAGAGCAGCATTGCAAACATCCACACCATGACCAGCGTCATTGCGATGCTGCTCTTCCTGCCCTGCAGCGGCGTGCTGTCCAGGCTGGCCATGATGACCGTGCCGAACAGCGCGGAGGAGGCGCAGGAGCTGAGTATGCCTGTGCTGGATGAGCGTCTGTTCAAGAGCCCGGCTGTGGCTCTGCAGCAGGCTAAGAACGCGGTGGTCAAGATGTCCCGCCGCGCAGCCCGCAACGTCGGCCTCGCCACCCCGCTGCTGCTCAGGATGGACGAGGACGTCGTGAGTGCCATTGATGTCCGCGAGAACCTCATCGACCGGATGGAGGTGGACATCTCCAACTACCTCATCAAGCTGGCAGACCAGGAGCTGGGCGACGCGGAGAGCCATGAGGTGACTGAGCTGCTCAACTTTGTCACCGAGTGCGAGCGCATCGGCGACTATGCAGTCAACATCAAAGAAAAAGCGCAGGAGCTGACCGACAAGGAAGTCACCTTCAGCGAGAAGGCACAGCAGGAGCTGAAGCTTCTCGACAATGCGCTGGAAAAGATACTGACCCTCACCACGGACGCCTTCGAGTTCGACGACGCCCGGACCGCCAGCCAGGTGGAGCCGCTGGAACAGGTCATCGACATCCTCGTGGAGCGGCTTCGTGCGCAGCACATCAAGCGTCTGAAGGAGGGTGCCTGCTCCATTGATACCGGTGTCGTCTATCTCGATGTGCTGAACAATGTAGAGCGTATCTCGGACCACTGCTCCAACATCGCCGCCCGTCTGGTGGGCATGGAGGCAGGCGAGGACTACGACTCCCATACCCTCAAGAACATGATGCACCACAACCCCACCAAGGAATATATGCTCAACTACGAGCAGTGCCGCAGGGACTACCTCGTCCCGCTGGAACAGCTCGAAGCCTGATTCTGATAAAGGATAAAAACAGTGCAGACCTCCCCGGGGTGGTCTGCACTGTTTTTGTTTATTCACCCAGGTCTTCCAGCAGCGCCCGGAGGGCCGTTTCGCCGGTGACGTAGAGGCCCTGCTTGAGCCGGAGGGCATCGGCCTCAGGCAGAAGATTGACATAGATGCCGGTGCGCAGGAGCCGCTTGTCGGGCAGTCCGTTGTCGGAGCAGGTGTAGACGACCACCCGCCCGCCCTCGTCGCAGAGGTAGAAGTCGGTGCCGCTCTGCCCGGCGGAGCCCTGCGCGGCCAGACCCGGCTCGGAGGCCGGCGTCTCTTCGCCGGAGTCGGCAGGGAAGGGGAGACTGGGCAGGGCCATCCAGAACAGGCTGAACACGATGGTAAAAATGCACAGCGCATAGAAAATGCAGAGCCAGACCTTGCGCATGGCAGTGGACTCCTTTCGGCTGAAATGGTGTTTCAGACGGTAGTATGTGCAAAAGAAAACTGCCTCAGACAGGAATGCAGAATTTTCACACCCGGATGCTGTACTTTGGCGGGGCAGATGTGCTATACTAGCATCGTATCCGGTCGATTCCCCCTTGCGGAAGCGGGCGGTGCGGACTATAATGTATTATTATGGCTGCGGGCAGTCTGGCCGCAGCAGGAACAGCGAACGGCATCGTCAGAGGATGCTTTGAGATGCAGAACAGTGAAAATTGCGATAGGAGGCGATCCTTATCTCAAACAATGAAAGACGGAGACTCCACAGTGATGGTGCGCTCCGGGAGCAGAACCGGCGGGTCCGTGAGCCCCGCGAACCGCAGGAGCAGGGAGAAAAGCACGGCCATCCCGTTCTCGGATTCCTGGGCCGGACCATCGTCACCCTCCTCTGTCTGGGCATTATGGCGGGCAGTCTGGTGGCAGTGGGCGCTGTATACTATGTGGTGCAGGCTACGGCCAGTGACGGCGACCTGCTGGACCTCGACAACATCGAACTGAGCCAGTCGAGCCTTGTGGTGGCCACCGACCCCGACACCGGCGCACAGGTGGAGTACGCCACCCTGCGCTCTTCCAACAGCCACCGCGTCTGGGCGGACCTCGAGCAGATCCCCACCAACCTACAGTATGCATTCATCTGCACCGAGGACAAAGACTTTTACAGCGAGCCGGGCGTCAACTTCAAGCGCACCATCGGCGCGATGATCAATGAATACCTGCTGCCCATCTACAGCTCCAAGCAGGGCGCCTCTACGCTGGAACAGCAGCTCATCAAGAACCTGACCAGCGACAAGAGCGCCAGCGGCATCGAGGGCGCACTGCGCAAGCTGCGCGAGATCTACCGCGCCCTCATCCTGAGCCGCAGCTACTCCAAGGAGACCATTCTGGAAGCCTACCTGAACACCATCAGCTTTACAGGTACCATCCAGGGCGTCCAGACGGCGGCAAACGAGTACTTCGACAAGGATGTCAGCGAGCTGACCCTCTGGGAGTGCGCGTCCATCGCGTCCATCACCAAGAATCCCACCAACTATAACCCCTACACCAACCCCGAGAACCTCATCAACCGCCGGAACTTCCTGCTCTACAATATGTGGCAGCAGGGTGTCATCTCGGAGGAGGATTACCGCAACGCCGCTGCCCAGCCGCTGGTGCTGGCAGAGACGGACAACACGAAGAAGAGCAGCTCCACCACCTCTTACTTCACCGATGCCCTCTTCAACGAGGTGGTGAAGGACATCATGGCCAAGGAGGGCGTGGACGAGTCCACCGCCCAGAGTATGCTCTACACCGGCGGCTACACCATCGAGGCAACGGTCAACCCCAAGATCCAGACCGCGATGGAGAACCTGATGCTCAACACCGACGACGCCTACTTCCCGGCCGGCTGGCATGAGGAAGAGGTGACCAGCATCTCCGACGACGATGTGCAGGTCTACAACGAGGACGGCACCCCCAAGACCCGCACCGGCGAGGACGGTACGGTCTACTATTACCGCAACGTCCGCACCCAGGCGGCGATGGTCACGCTGGACTATGACGGCAATGTCATCGCCATGGTGGGCGGTCTGGGCGAAAAGACCAAGAGCCTTTCCCTGAACCGCGCCTACGGCGTCACCCGTCAGACCGGTTCTACCATCAAGCCCATCGGCGCCTATGCGCTGGGCATCGAGTATGGTCTGGTCAACTGGTCTACCATGCTCAACAACTCGCCCCTCTACCTCAAGCAGGACATGGTCATCCGTGACGAGGACTACTGCCGCCGGAACGGCCTCATGGGTCTGACGGACAAGCAGTTGAAAGCCTACCCCAACGCATGGCGCAGCTGGCCCCGCAACTACGGCGGCAACTACGGCGACGGCTCCGACCTGCCGCTCTGGAACGGCCTCGCCCGCTCTCTGAACACCATCGCCATCCGCGTTGGCGACCTCGTGGGCGCGAACAACATCTTCAACTTCGTCTACAATACCCTGCAGCTCAGCACGCTGGACCCCGTCAACGATGTGGGCCTTGCACAGATGGTCATGGGCAGCCAGACCCACGGCGTCACCCCGATGGCGCTGGCGGCGGCGTTCCAGATCTTCTACGACGGCGAGTACACCACGCCTCACCTCTACACCCGTGTGCTCGACCGGGACGGCAACATCTATATGGAGAGCAACGACACCAGCTATCAGGCTCTGACGCCCCAGACGGCCTATGTCATGAACCGCCTGCTGAAGAACGTCCTGTTCTCCAGCGTCGGTACGGCCAGCGGCCGCTACCCCAACTCCAACGGCATGGAGGCCTTCGGCAAGACCGGTACGGCCAGCGATGAGAAGGACCTGTGGTTCGTGGGCGGCACGCCCTATTACGTCACCGCTGTGTGGTGGGGCTATGACGCGCCCTTCGATATGACCAAGACCCTCGGCAAGCAGCAGGCCAAGACCCGCACCTGCGTCATGGCCTGGAAGGCCCTGATGGAGCAGATCCAGGCAGACCTGCCCTATAAGGCATTCCCGGCGGCTGACGGCGTCGTGGAGCGCAGCTACTGCACCCAGAGCGGCCTGCTGGCCAGCGGCTCCTGCCCGAGCACGGCAGTGGGCTACTACCGTGCCGACGACCTGCCCGACGTCTGCAATTATTCCCACGGTCAGGCAGCTGTCGCCAGCGAACCCCTCGCGCCTGAGCCGGACACCACTGGCCTCGACACCGACTGAGGCAAAAATCATACTTTTCGGCACATCGGGTTGCAGATTCGGTGCGCTGAAGGGGTACTTCACGGCTCAAAACTGGATAATCTGACAAAATAGCATCCGACCTCTTGCAATGCAGGGAGTCGGATGCTATTATATTTTCTGCAAGAACACTTGTGTTTGAGAGGTGAACAAGTTGGAACGCCGTTTTTATCTGGTGGATGCACAGGTCCTGCCGGAAGTTTTCCTCAAGGTCGTCCGGGCCAAGGAGCTTCTGGCCAGCGGAGAGGCACGCAGCATTTCGGCTGCGACCCGCAGCGTAGACCTGTCGCGCAGTGCATTTTATAAATATAAGGACTGCATTTTCGACTCGGAGAATGGCCGCGAGGTCATTACTGTCATGGCGACCCTGCGGGACGAGACGGGTGCATTGCAGAGCCTTCTGGCCGGCATCAGTGCCGCCGGTGCCAGCATCGTGACCATCAATCAGTCTACTCCGGAGAACGGAGCCGCGCTGGTGGCTGTCACCATCCGCACCGACACCATGCAGATGACCCCCGAGGAGCTGACGGAAAAGCTTTCGCGCCAGCGGATGGTCGTGGGCGTACACTGCGGATACAATCTGTGACAGTACATTCATCGAAAAAAGGAACGAGGGCAGTATCATGGCAAAAATCGCGATTCTGGGCTTTGGTACGGTGGGCAGCGGTGTGTACGAGGTGCTCTGCCGCAACGCCGCAGGCGTCTCCCGCCGCGCAGGCGAACCGGTGGAGGTCAAGTACATCCTTGACCCCAAGGACTTCTCGGATCATCCGGCTGCAAAGCTGTTTATAAAGAATTTTGACGCCATTCTGGAAGACCCCGAAGTAAAGGTCGTCGTCGAGACCATCGGCGGCACCCGCTTCGCTTACCCTTACGTCAAGGCCTGTCTCGAGAGCGGTCGGAGCGTCTGCACCTCCAACAAGGAGATGGTGGCCACCTACGGCGCAGAGCTGCTGGCTCTGGCCAGGGCACACAACTGCGCCTTCCTGTTCGAGGCTTCCGTGGGCGGCGGCACTCCCATCATCACCCCGATGCACCAGTGCCTCGCGGCCAACGTCATCACCGAGGTGGAAGGCATCGTCAACGGCACCACCAACTTCATGCTCACCAAGATGGTGCGGGAGGGCCTGGGCTTTGACGAGGCGCTGAAGATCGCCCAGGAGCTGGGCTACGCCGAGACGAAGGACCCCGGCGACGATGTGGACGGCCGCGACGCCTGCCGCAAGATCGCCATCCTGTCCTCGCTGGTCTGCGGCCACCAGATCTACCCCCAGAACATCCCCACCCGCGGCATCCGCGACATCACGGTGGATGATGTGGCTGCGGCAGAGAAGCTGGGCTGTGTCATCAAGCTCATCGCCTGGATGAAGCGGGGCGAGGACGGCAGCGTTGCCGCCGGTGTTGAGCCCTGCCTCGTGCCGAAGGCAAACCAGCTGGCCGGTGTCGATGACGTCTTCAATGCCGTCCTCGTCAAGGGCGATATGCTGGGCGACGTGGTCTTCTACGGCAAGGGCGCGGGCAAGCTGCCCACCGCCAGTGCTGTCGTGGCCGACGTGGTGGACGCCCTCAAGAACGGCGTCAAGGTCCACGACAGCCTGTTCTGGCAGCCCGCCGAGCCGGTGGAAGGAATGCTCACCGACCCCGCTCCCGCCGCATACTATGTGCGTGTGGAAGGCATCGCCCCGGCGGTGGCCGAGGCCATCTACGGCAAGGGCCATGTGGTGGAAGAGCATTTCGACGGCTGCTCCTACTTTGTGGACAGCGCCGACGGCAAGGCTCTGGCCGAAGCAGCCCGCAAGGTAGAGGCCATGGGCGGCAGCGTGAAGCTGGTGCTCCGCCGCCTGCCTGAGGACGCCTGAGCGTGAGAGAAGAGGGAACTGCGATGAAGATAAAAGTTTCCGTCCCGGCCACCAGTGCCAACATCGGCTCCGGCTTCGATGCACTGGGTCTGGCTGTGACCTTGTACAATACCGTGACCTTCGAAGAGAGCGACCATCTGGACATCTCGGCGGCGGACGGCACCCGCATCCCCCGCGGCGAGACCAATCTGGTCTACCGCTCGGCCAAGGGTCTGTTCGATAAGGTCGGCAAGACCATGCCGCCCCTCAAGCTCGTCCAGACCAACGCCATCCCGATGGCCCGGGGCCTCGGCTCGTCCTCGGCCTGCATCATCGCGGGCCTGCTGGGTGCGAACCGGATGCTGGGCGATGTGCTCAACACCCAGGAGCTGCTGACGCTGGCTACCTCCATCGAGGGCCACCCGGACAATGTGGCACCGGCCCTTCTGGGCGGTCTGGCCAGCAGCGTTTTCGAGGACGGCGTCGTCTACTCCGTCAAGCGGGATGTGGACGAGAGCCTCTGCTTCGCGGCCATCGTGCCGGACTACAAGCTGCTGACCGAAGCTGCCCGTGCGGCTCTGCCCAAAGAGGTCACCCACAAGGATGCGGTGTATAACCTGTCCCGTGCGGCCCTCATCCCGGCGGCGTTCTGCGAGGGCCGCCACGACCTGCTGGCCATTGCCACCGAGGATAAGCTCCACCAGCCCTACCGGATGCCCCTGATGCCCGGCTCGAAGGAAGTCTTCGATATGGCGCGGCTCTGCGGTGCCAAGGCGGTGTACGTCTCGGGCGCCGGCAGCACCGTAATGGCTGTGGCCGAAAAGGCCAACGCCGAGAAATTCTACTCCAAACTGGAAAAGGGCCTCGAGCTGCTGGAAGGCTTGGACGGATGTGAAGCATTTACACTGCTGCGGCTGGATGCCGACAACACCGGTGCGACAGTGGAATGATAAACAGGACCGGAAGTGCAAGACCGCTTCCGCCCGGTGTACCCCTCACACACTGAGGGAGCAAAAAGAGGAGAGTGACAAGATATGGCGTTGATCGTACAGAAGTTCGGCGGTTCTTCGGTGAAGGACCGGGACCGTATCTTCAACGTGGCCCGCATCGTGGCCAACACCCACAACGCGGGAAATGACGTGGTCGTGGTAGTGTCCGCACAGGGCGACACCACCGACGACCTTATCACAAAGGCAGCAGAGATCACCCACAACCCTTCTGCCCGTGAGATGGATATGCTGCTGGCAGCAGGCGAGGAGATCAGTATCGCCCTGCTGGCTATGGCTCTGAACGAGCTGGGCTGCCATGCCACCAGTCTGACCGGCTGGCAGGCAGGTTTCCTGACCGAATCCACCCACCGCAACGCTCGCATCAAAAAGATTAACACCGAGCGTCTGCAAAATGAATTGGACAAGAAAAACATCGTCATCGTCGCAGGCTTCCAGGGCTTAAACCGCTACGATGACATCACCACCCTCGGACGCGGCGGCAGCGATACCAGTGCAGTCGCTATTGCAGCTGCGCTCAAGGCAGATAAATGTGAAATCTACACCGATGTGGACGGCGTATACACCACCGACCCGCGCATCGTCCCCAATGCCCACAAGCTCGACGAGATTACCTACGACGAGATGCTCGAGCTTGCCACCTGCGGCGCCAATGTTTTACACAATCGCTCGGTGGAAATGGCGAAAAAATACAACGTGGAGCTGGAAGTGCTCTCCAGCTTGAAACGGGTGCCCGGCACCAAAGTTAAGGAGGTAGTCAAAACCATGGAAAAATCCTATGTCAGCGGCATCGCCAAGGACAAAGATGTGGCCCGTTTGGCTCTGGTGCGTCTGCAGGACCGCCCCGGTATCGCGTTTAAAATCTTCTCTCTCCTGGGCAAGGAGGGCATCAACGTGGACCTGATCCTTCAGTCCATCGGCCGGGATGATACCAAGGATATCAGCTTTACCGTAGCCAAGGGGGACGCCCAGCGGGCGGCTCAGGTACTGGAAGAGCATCGGGAGGCCATTGGCTTCCACAATATCGAGGTCAGCGAGCAGGTCGCCAAGATCTCTATTGTGGGCGCGGGCATGGCCAACAATGCCGGCGTGGCCTCTAAGATGTTCGAGGCGCTGTACAGCGAGAACATCAACATTCATATGATCTCCACCAGCGAAATCAAGATCTCGGTGCTCATTGCCGAGGAGGAAGCCAACAAGGCTGTGGCTGCCATCCATCGCTCCTTCTATGGAGAATAAGCCGTTTTATTGTATAATTTG
>ERZ773194.4734-NODE-4734-length-10433-cov-4.938138_pt1 | contig 10433 bp, 7 predicted proteins | sample MGYA00511240_ERZ773194 | MGnify/ENA primary metagenome ERZ773194 (study PRJEB29015, sample SAMEA2737774) | human gut metagenome | biome: human gut; feature: human-associated habitat; material: faeces | place: China | collected 2012 ... | reverse complement strand
CCTTCCGCGCGGGCGTGGAGTGCCGCAAGGGCGACGCCGAAGGCGGCATGCAGCCCCCGACGCTGATGTTCTGCATGAAGGGCGTCGACGTGCAGCGGCTGCGCGACGCGATCGTCCAGCATCCCGACGTCTACGACATGGACACCATGCCGGCCGAGCAGTTCCGCACGGGCAAGTTCATCACCGTGGGGTTGCGCAACCAGATCGAGCAGGCACGTGCCAAGGGGATTCACATCCCCGTAGCGCGCACGATCCTCATCACGGGACTCGCCGACGACGAGATCTGGGTCAACATGACGCGCGTGAACGGCGTCGACTCGACCCGTCCCGAAAGCTACACGCACGGCGAGATCGAGGGCCGCAAGCAGGTCTACGAGGTGGAACGTTACCTGCGCGAATTCGTGCCGGGCTTCGCCGGAGCGCATCTGGAAAAAATCGCACCCTTCATGGGTATCCGCGAAAGCCGCGTGATCGTAGGCAAATACGTCCTCACGGCAGAAGATATTCTCGAAGACCGTCGTTTCGACGATGCCATCGCCGTGGCGGGCTATCCGGTGGACATCCACCACGCCAAGGGCGGCGACTGCACGCTCTACTGGTGCGACGACTGCTACGACATCCCCTACCGCACGCTGATTCCGGCCCATGTAGGCAATCTGCTCGTCGCGGGCCGCTGCTCGTCGATGAACCACGAAGCGATGGCTTCGACGCGCGTCATGTCGACCTGCATGGCGTTGGGCGAAGCGGCCGGACGCGCCGCACGGCTGGCCTTGAAGGCGGGCGTGCAGCCCGCCGACCTCGACGTGGAGGCGCTGCGCGCCGAACTGCGTGCGACGGGCGCCTACCTGCGCGACTGATCCGCTCCGTATAAAATGCGAGCGCGGGGTCCCGATTCCGGAACCCCGCGCTTCGTCGTTACCCCTTGCGCTTGTAACGCGACGGCGAGGTACCCGTATGCTGTTTGAAATACTTTCCGAAGAAGGACTGCGTACTGAAATTGAGGTGGTAGGCAATCTCCTGAATACTCATGCCCGAATATTTCAGCAACGACTTCGCTTCGAGGATGACCGATTCGTCGATCCACTTGGCCGCCGTCTTACCGCTCACCTCCTTCACCACCGACGAGAGATATTTCGGGGTAATGTTCAACTGCCTGGCATAAAAACTCACGTTCCGCTCCCGCTTGTTGTACTCGCCCAACAGCTGCATGAACTGGTCGAAAAGCACTTCGCAGCGGCCCTGCTTCTGCTCGCTCGACTGCTCGCGCTGGTTCAACTCGGTAATCAGATAGAAAACCGCCGTGAAAAGCGTGTGGATGATCTCCTTGCGATACCGCTCCTTATCGCTCTGGATCACGGTCTTGATAAGCTGGAAAAACTGCCGGATTTCGGCCACGTCGCGTTCGGTCACCTGCAAACAGGGTTTGCGGCCGAAGCGCATGTGAATGGGCAGCGACGCCGAAATATCGACCTGGATGTCGCTGACGAACGCCTTCGAACAGGCGACCAGATAGGCCGTCGCATCGGACGAACAGCGGATCGTCCGGATGATGCTGCCGGGACGGAAGAATACCAGCATGTTGGGCCGGACTTCATAGGTCTCGGTATCGATGGAGAGCACCGCCGACCCGCTCATCATGATCATCGCCGCGAACCCGTCGAGCGACACGGGAATCTCCGACGTGGGATTGCGCAGATAATCGATGGTCGTAATGGCCAGATCGTCCGACAGAAAAACCGTATCCTGCATCTCCTGCTTCAACCGGGCGATGGACACCTTGCGCAGGTTGTTGGGCTTCACCATAAAACGTAACGAGAGTTCGACGTAACAAATTGTTGACCTTGCCTGCGGATTCGCCGTCATGGATTCACGTCGAACTCACGTTACGGGAACTCCGCCCCGAAATCCATCCCGGCGACCGCCGCGCATCCTCCTCCGACGAGAAAGATTTCCCGAACGTGAATCCCCGGAAGAATCCACATTTCCGGATTTTCGATCTACAATGATACGGAAATTCCCCGGAATTTCCTAAAAAATCCCCTTTTTCACCCCTTAAAAAGTAGCGATCCCCGATTGCGGCGTACAAAACCAACGCACGGGACTCCGGAATCGCCCTCTCCGCCCGGCCGCGCGGGCAGCCGCCGGCAGGCAAAACCGCGCAAAAGGCCGTCGCGGCCGACCGCATCGCCGGAAGATTCCGGACGAACCGGCCCTGCCGCATCCGGAAGGTCCGCACCGCCGCCGGAACGAAGCCGCCGGAACGATCGGCCCGACCGGATAAAAAGGATGCAGGTTGGAAAATCATCGGATTTTCCAACCTGCATTCAATAGTAGGAGGATCAACGAGTGGAACGGAAGTTCCCGCTCCGCGAAGATTCGAACCGATTGCGGATCGCACCGCCTGCGGAAGGTCGATTCCCTGAACCGGAAATCCCTATCGGAAACCGTACCTCCGCCGAACCGCTCTCACCTACCAACAACACAAACACTTGCGGTCTGCGGAAGATCGAACCGGCCCTTCGCGTACTCTTTCGCTCCTCCTGAACGGTAAGACCGGCTTAGAGCTTCGGACCGGCAGCCACGAGGCTCTTGCCCTCGTCGTTGCCCGTGAACTTCACGAAGTTCTTGATGAAGCGCTCGGCCAGATCCTTCGCCTTGACGTCCCACTCCGAAGCCGACTTGTAGGTATCGCGCGGATCGAGGATCGCGGGATCTACGCCCGGCAGTGCGGTCGGGATTTCGAAATCGAAGATCGGGAGCTTCTTCGTCTTGGCCTTGTCGATCGAGCCGTCGAGAATGGCGTCGATGATGCCTCTGGTATCCTTGATCGAGATACGCTTGCCCGTACCGTTCCAGCCCGTGTTCACGAGATATGCCTTGGCGCCCGACTTCTTCATGCGCTTAACGAGCTCCTCGCCGTACTTGGTGGGGTGCAGCGACAGGAAGGCTGCGCCGAAGCAGGCCGAGAAGGTCGGCGTAGGCTCGGTGATACCGCGCTCGGTACCGGCCAGCTTGGCCGTGAAGCCGGAGAGGAAGTAGTACTTCGTCTGCTCGGGCGTGAGGATCGAGACGGGAGGCAGCACGCCGAATGCGTCGGCCGAGAGGAAGATCACCTTCTTGGCGGCCGGAGCCTTCGATACGGGCTTCACGATATTCTCGATGTGGAAGATCGGATACGATACGCGGGTATTCTCGGTCACCGACTTGTCGGCGAAATCGATCTTGCCCTTCGGGCCGACCGTCACGTTCTCCAACAGCGCGTTGCGGCGGATAGCGTTCCAGATGTCGGGCTCGTTCTCTTTCGAGAGATTGATGACCTTGGCATAGCAGCCGCCCTCGAAATTGAACACGCCGTCGTCGTCCCAGCCGTGCTCGTCGTCGCCGATGAGCTGACGCTTGGGATCGGTCGAGAGGGTCGTCTTGCCCGTACCCGACAGACCGAAGAAGATCGCCGTCTCGCCCTTCTCGTTGGTGTTGGCCGAGCAGTGCATCGAAGCGATGCCCTTCAACGGCAGCAGGTAGTTCATATAGGAGAACATACCCTTCTTCATCTCACCGCCATACCACGTGTTGAGGATTACCTGCATCTTCTCCGTGAGGTTGAAGACCACGGCCGTCTCCGAGTTCAGACCCAGCTTCTTGTAGTTCTTCACCTTCGCCTTCGAAGCGTTGAGCACCACGAAGTCGGGTTCGCCGTACTGCTCCAGCTCGGCGTCGGTCGGACGGATGAACATGTTCTTCACGAAGTGTGCCTGCCAGGCCACCTCCATGATGAAGCGGATCTTCAAGCGCGTGTTCTCGTTGGCGCCGCAGAAGGTATCGACCACGTAGAGCTTCTTGCCCGAAAGCTCCTGGCCGGCGAGCTTCTTCAACTCCTTCCATGCAGCCTTCGTCACGGGCTTGTTGTCGTTCTTGTATTCGGGCGAAGTCCACCAGATGGTGTCCTTCGTCGTCTCGTCCATCACGAAGAACTTGTCCTTGGGCGAACGGCCGGTATAGACGCCGGTCATCACGTTCACGGCGCCCATGTCGGTTACAACGCCCTTGTCGAAACCGCGCAGGCCCTTCTTGGTCTCCTCGCGGAACAGCTCGTCATACGACGGATTGTACACGATCTCCGTAACGCCGGTGATGCCGTACTTTTTCAAATCCATTTTGTCCATAATTGTATTCGTTATTAAAACCTCTTTATCCAACTCTATCCGGGATTTCCCGGGACTCTCCCGACGAAGGCTCCGCACTCGCGGCAAGTCCCTTTTTTCCCGATGCAAAATTAGTAAAAAAAACGATAATGTGAAAAAATTAACAGTAATTTTTCACAAAATTTAAAAAACCGAGGAGACGAAGCCGGGACACAGCCGGCATCAAGCAGATCGACACGCTGATAACAGCACATTCAGCCCCACGTGAAAACACGCTGTTTCCGCCTTTCCGCAGATGCGGGAAGGGGGGGGGCATTTCCGAAATCCGACGAAAAGCCGAAGCGACGGAACGCCTCGGCTTCCCGATCGGAAAGGGCGGCATCACTCCGCCACCACCGCGATGCAGTTCGTGACGCGCCGTTCGCCCTCGTGGTCGAACCTCCGGTTGTCGGACGGGCGGTTCACGACGCCCGCCTCCTCGCACCAGAGCGTCGACGAACCGCCGCCGTCGAGGTTCAGCGCCGAATACAGCCCCAATTGCCGCACGAGATAGATCAGTTCGCCGATCGTCATACCCGCCGCCTGCCCCGGGAAACGGCCGTCCACGACGATCATCACCGCCTCGCCCTGTCGCGTGACGCCCACGACCGAGCGGGGATGCCGGCCCCAGAAACCGCCCTCGCGATCGGCATACGACAACGCTTCGCCGCGGCAGAGAAGCAGCGGCCCGGCAGCCAGCGCGTCACGGTAACGCCGCGCGAGCCGCGCGTCGTCCGCCGGAACATAGGGTTCGATCCGCACGCGGCGCCCCTTTATCGCCACCACGCCGTTGACGCGGAACTCTTCCCGAGCTTCGGTCGCGGCGACCGTCCGGCCTCCGACACGCACGAACGTCGAGGGAACGAGCGTCTTCACATTGAAATAGCCCGCGTTCACGGCCGCCACAGCCCCCTCCGCCTCGGCCAAAACCGACGTAAGCGTCAGCGAATCCGGCTGTACGATGCGGGTGCGGTATCTTCCCGCGTCATACCTGACCATCGAGATCGCCTGCGGCGCGCCGAACAGTTCGAGTTGCGCCTGCACGGCCACCAGATGCGGCCGCACGCAGCAGGTATCCCAGCGGATCGCGGCGATCGCCAGCGAATCCTGCACGCTTTGCGCACCGGCCGCAACGGGCAGGCACACGAGCAGCCAACCGAGCACACGTTTCATTCGTTTCGCAGTTTTCATCGTAACCCTTATTTTCCTACAAAATATTTGGAGACTCCGGAACCGTCCGTGTCCCGCGACGTAAAGATACGAAAATCCGAGCGCAGAAGCAAGCGCAAGCTTGATTATGCCGAGACAGAGCATCCAAGGCGCAAACCAAAGATACTCCGCCTCGGCAAAAAGCAAATAAATTTGCATTGCGCTCGGCTTAATCGTATCTTTGTCCCGACGACACGATAATCCGTTCGCTATGGAAGAACTCACACTCACCGTTCCCGCGCTGCTCTTTCCCGCCATTTCACTGATCCTGCTGGCCTACACCAACCGGTTTCTCTCCTACGCCCAGCTGATCCGCACGCTCAAAGCGCAATACCTCCAACACCGTTCCGACCTGACGGCCGCCCAGATCGACAACCTGCGGCGGCGGCTCTACCTGACCCGCGCCATGCAGATTCTGGGGATCGCCAGCCTGTTCCTGTGCGTCGTGACGATGTTCCTGCTCTACATCGGGCTGCAGCTCGTGGCCGCATACGTCTTCGGTGCGGGTCTGTTGGCGCTGATCGGCTCGCTCGGCGTCTCCATCCGCGAAATCCAGATTTCGGTACGGGCACTCGAAATCTACCTGAACGACATGGAACACTGACGACGATGCGCACCGCGGAATCCGGCCGAACGCCCGACCTCTTCCGGAACCGCCCTGCGGCAGGTCGCAACATCCCCCGACGACCGGAGGCCCGATGCGAAACGGGGCCTTCCGCAAATCGCAGAAAGCCCCGTAATTCCGATCGTCCGCCGCGTCACCGCTCCATTTTACGCAGGAAACATTCGACCGTATTCTCCATCAGACAAGCGATCGTCATCGGCCCCACGCCGCCCGGCACGGGAGTGATGACCGAGGCCAGCGGTTCGACGGCGGCGTAGTCCACGTCGCCGCACAGCTTGCCCGTCCCGGGATCGCGGTTGACCCCCACGTCGATCACCACGGCGCCCGGACGCACCATGTCGGCCGTCACGAAACGCGGCCGGCCGATCGCCACGACCAGGATGTCCGCTTCGCGCGTCACCTCCGGCAGATTTCGCGTGCGGCTGTGGGCGATCGTCACCGTAGCGTTGGCGTCGAGCAGCAATTTGGCCACCGGCAGCCCTACGATATTGCTGCGGCCGATCACCACGGCACGTTTGCCGGCGATCTCCACACCTGCCCGCTGCAACATCCGGATAATTCCTTTCGGCGTGCAGGGCAGCGTGCAGGGCTGTTTGAGCCACAGATTGGCTACGTTGAGCGGATGGAAACCGTCCACGTCCTTCTCGCGGCGGATCGCCGCGATCACCCGATCCTCGTCGATATGCTTCGGCAGGGGCAGCTGCACCAGAATCCCGTCCACGCCGTCGTCGGCGTTCAGTTCGCCGATCAGCGCCAGCAACTCCGCCTCGCCCGTCTCCGCCGGGCGGCGGATCGTCGTGTTGCGAATGCCCACCTCGGCCGAAGCCTTGGCCTTGCCCGTCACATAGCTCACGCTGGCCGGATCGTCGCCCACGAGCACCACGACCAGATGGGGCACCCGCCCGTATTTGGCGGGGAACTCCTTCACCGCCGCCGCCATTTCGGCCTTCATCGAGGCCGACAACTCTTTTCCGCTGATTATCGTCGCCATAGAATCACTTGATTGCTTTCCGTCCGATGTCCGTACGATGGAACAGATTGTCGCACCGCACCTTACCTACTTCCCGATTGCACTTTTCCAGCGCCTCGCCGAGCGTCGGCGCCGCACAGACGACGATCGCCACCCGACCGCCGGCCGTCACGATCCGCCCCTCCTTCGAGGCCGTACCCATGTGGTAGACCGCACCGTCGACCTCGTCCAGCCCCTCGATCACGGCGCCCTTCGCATAGTTGCCGGGATAGCCCTTCGAGGCCAGCACCACGCCCACCGTCGAAAAGTCGTGCCATTCGAGCGGGTGCTCCAGCTCCCAGCCGTCGGCCACGGCCGAGAAGATCTCCACGATGTCGCTTTTCAGGCGCGGTAGCACTACTTCCGTCTCCGGATCGCCGAAACGGGCGTTGAACTCGATCACCTTGATGCCGTCGCGCGTCTTCATCAGGCCGCCGTAGAGCACCCCCGTGAAGGGACACCCTTCGGCGCACATCGCATCGGCGACGGGCTGCATGATCCGCTCCAACGCATACCGTTCGTCCTCCCCGGTCACGAACGGCAGCGGCGAGTAGGCGCCCATGCCGCCCGTATTGGGCCCTTCGTCGCCGTCGTAGGCCCGCTTGTGATCCTGCGCCAGCGCCATCGGATAGACGCGCCGGCGGTCAACGAAACACATGAACGAGAACTCGGGCCCTTCGAGCCAATCCTCGACCACCACCTTGCCGTGCCCGAACTTGTCGTCAAGCAGCATGTCGCGCAACGCGGCATCGGCCTCCTCCATCGTCTGCGCGATGACCACACCCTTGCCTGCCGCCAGCCCGTCGTATTTCAGCACTGCCGGCAACGGACGCGAGGCCACGTAGTCGCGCGCCTCCTCATACGCGGTGAAGGCACGGAACCCCGCCGTCGGGATACCGTATTTGGCCATCAGCTCCTTGGCGAACTCCTTCGACGACTCGATGCGCGCGGCCGCCTTCGTCGGGCCGAAGATCCGCAGTCCCGCCGCACGGAAACAGTCGACGATACCCGCCGCCAGCGCCGCTTCGGGGCCTACGACCGTCAGCGTCACGTTGTGCGCCAGCGCAAAATCGCGCAAAGCCTCCACCTCCGTCTCGCGGATCGGGACGCACTCGGCCTGCGCCGCGATGCCCGCATTGCCCGGTGCGCAATAGATCGTGTCGCTCCTTCCGCTGCGCGTCAGCGCATCGACAATGGCATGTTCGCGGCCTCCGCCACCCACTACAAGAACTTTCATGGATCGAAATATATCTTTAATTCGGTTTCAAAATCATGCGGTTTCACGTCGCGGCCGCCGTCCCGCCGCACCCGGTTCTTCTCCGGCGGCAGAGCCGAATCCTGCCCGAATAACGGACAGCGGACCCGCCCCCCCCGATCTCGTCATCTCAGTGTTTGAAATGGCGCATCCCCGTGAAGAGCATCGCCACGCCCGTTTCGTCGGCCTTGCGGATCGAATCCTCGTCGCGCACCGAACCGCCGGGCTGCACGATCGCCGCGACACCGTTGGCGGCGGCGAGCGTCACGCAGTCGTCGAAGGGGAAGAACCCGTCCGACGCCATGACCAGCCCCTCGGTCGCACCTTTGGCCTGCGCCTCCTTCAACGCGATCTCGGCCGATCCGATCCGGTTCATCTGACCGGCGCCGACGCCGAGCGTCTGTCCCTCCTTCACCACCACGATCGCGTTCGACTTGACATGCTTGACGATCCGCCAGGCGAACTCCAAGTCGCGCAGCTGTGCAGCGTCGGGACGCGCCTTCGTAACGGTCATCGACGCCTCGACCCGCTTCGTCTCCACGTCGAGCTCCTGCGCCAGCAGACCGCCGTTGACGCTCACATACTGCATCGGATGCACGTCGCTGCGCGTCATGTCGACTTCGAGCAGCCGCAGGTTCTTCTTCGTGCAGAGCACCTCCAACGCCCCTTCCGAGAACTTGGGCGCCATGATGATCTCCAAAAAAATCGGCTTCATCCGTTCGGCCGCCTCGCGCGTCACCTCGCGGTTGACAGCCACGATACCGCCGAAGATCGACACCTTGTCGGCCTCGTAGGCCTTCGTCCACGCCTCCACGACGTCGCGGCCGACGGCCGCGCCGCAGGGATTCATGTGTTTGAGCCCCACGCAGAAAGGCTCGTCGAACTCACGCACGATGTTCAGCGCGGCGTTGGCATCTTGGATATTATTGTACGACAGCTCCTTACCGTTGAGTTGCCGGGCATGGGCCAGCGAGAAGGGAACCTCCTCGGCCGAGCGGTAGAACTTGGCCGTCTGATGGGGATTCTCGCCGTAGCGGAGCGACTGCACCAGATCGAAATCGAGGAACAGTTTCTCGGGCAGGCCCGCCTGCGCACGCATGTAGGTGGCGATCATGCTGTCGTACTCCGCCGTATGGGTGTAGGCCTTGGCCGAAAGACGCAGACGAGTTTCGACCGAAGTATTGCCCTCGGCGCGCATCTCGTCCAGAATCGCGGCGTAGTCCGCCGGATCGCAGACGACGGTCACATCGCGGAAATTCTTGGCCGCACTGCGCAGCATCGAAGGGCCGCCGATGTCGATGTTCTCGATCGCCTCAGCCAGCGTAACGCCCTCTTTGGCGATCGTCTGGCGGAAGGGATAGAGGTTCACGCAGACCAGATCGATGAACTCGATGCCGTTGGCGCGCAGCGCCTCGACGTGCTCCTCGACGTCGCGGCGCGCCAGCAGACCGCCGTGCACGGCCGGATGAAGCGTCTTCACGCGCCCGTCGAGGCACTCCGGGAAGCCGGTGACGTCGCTCACGCCGGTCACGGGAATCCCGGCCTCTTCAATCGCCTTCATCGTCCCGCCGGTAGACAGCAGGGTCACGCCCTGCGCCGCCAGACGGCGAGCCAGCTCGACAATGCCCGTTTTATCCGATACGCTCAAAATCGCACGCTTTACCATGATGCGTTCTCCTCTCCTCACATGTCTCTGCCCAAAAGATACTCCTCGGTGCGCACCCAGTCAAAGCCGCTGCGCTTAAAAAACTTCATCGCGCTGGCGTTGCGGCGGACGGCGCGGGCGACGATGTGCGGCACCTGCTGCTTGCTCAGCTGCACCAGCGCCTCGTCCACCAGCGCGCTGGCCACGCCGCGGCCGCGCCACTTCTGCTCCACGCAGATCATCTCCAGCACGGCCTCGGCCTGCGTCCCCGTGACCAGCATGCTGCCCACGTAGGCGCTGCCGAAATACATCGCCTTCGCCATGAAGACCGGCCCGCGCATGCGCTCCTCCAGCCATTCGCTGGCGTGCTCCACGCAGCCGAACTCCTTCAGCCCCAGCAGAAATTCCTCGCGCCGGGTGCGGGTGCGCAAATCCACGTCGATGGATTTCGTGCCCACCGGGCTGTAATTGCGCCTGCGCAGGGAAAGATCCTGCGGCACGTTCAGCAC
>ERZ773194.4733-NODE-4733-length-10440-cov-3.427829_pt1 | contig 10440 bp, 8 predicted proteins | sample MGYA00511240_ERZ773194 | MGnify/ENA primary metagenome ERZ773194 (study PRJEB29015, sample SAMEA2737774) | human gut metagenome | biome: human gut; feature: human-associated habitat; material: faeces | place: China | collected 2012 ... | reverse complement strand
CGGCATACGTTTACCGCATTTTTGCTGATATCGCAGCAGAGGCGGTACATGGGGACTGACAGCGCCAATTTTTCGACAGCGTCAAGGCTCGCAAGACCGAGCTGTTTGTCATAAAAAGGGCGTGAGGTTTCACCAGTCAGATGAAACAACTTTTCCGCTGTATCGAGCTGCTCTGCCGCGCATTCCTTTGCCTGCCTCAGGACAACAATAGCCCGAAGCGGTGCCGACAGGTTCGCGTTGATATCCGATTTACCGCTCCAGGGCGCACCATACACCCAAGGCTTGCCGTCATGAAACCGAATCACCGGCCGGTCGTCGTTTATTACCATGACCGGTTCGGCCGAATATTTTTGCCAAAGGGCGGAATGGGTAGATTTGCCGGTACCTGAAGGCGCAGAAAAGATAACCGCTTCCCCATCAACGTAAACAGCGGAACCATGCAGGATAACACCGCCGGCTGCCAAAACCCGGTTGCTGAATGCATAATAGGTTTTCTGATACTCCAGCTCACGGAGGTACTTTTCGCTGCCGCAGTCAGCAATCAGAATATCCGCGGCAGTATAACCGTCCCGGTAAAAGGAGGCCGCAGCCACTCTTTTATCAGAACCGGACAGGCTGCAAACGCAGAGCCTGCCGTCCGCCGTCCGAATCACTCTGTTATGCGCCGTTTCAGCCAAAACCGTTCCGTCGATCTGCTCCAAATGTTTGGATAGCTCTGACCGGACTATCAAATCCGGACCCCCCGCGTCTCCGGCGCGGTATGCCGGCAGCCTTTCCGAAAAATACGCACTGCAATCCAGCCAGACGTTCAATCCTGCGATTCTCGTCTTTTCCATACTCTCTCCAATACCTTTTGAAAAAGCAGACAGCGCAATACTGTCTGCTCTCCTGTATTATTTCCGGACATTAAAACAAAAGCCCCGCTTAATGAACAATATGCTTATATGGTTCCATCGCCTTCATCAGGGATAATTTCCTCAGTTCCGCCGATATCGCTTGTAGTGATATTTTCTGTAACTTCATAATTCATAATTGCAGCTGTTGGTTTTTCGTATGGTTTTTTCATTTGCTTCCTCCTTCTCAAATTTCTCCACAAGAACATAACTTTATAATAGTATACCACAGCTTCCTTTCTATTTCAACATCTAATTTCACATTCATCAATTTATTGACATTTCGCCCCGGAGGCTGTATAATAAAAAGAACTATTTCAAGGAGGGATATCAATGCCAATCAAAATACCAAATAATCTGCCCGCGTCAAAAGTGCTGACGAACGAAAAGGTATTTTTCATGACAGAATCCCGCGCACTGCGGCAGGATATCCGTCCCCTGAAAATTCTGATATTAAACCTGATGCCGACCAAAATCGAAACGGAAACGCAGTTTTCGCGGCTGTTGGGCAACTCCCCCCTGCAGGTGGAGGTTGACCTGATGACAACGGAATCCTACCATGCCAAAAATGTTCCGGAGGAACACCTCTTAAACTTTTACCATACCTTCCGGTATTATAAAGACCGGAAATTTGACGGGATGATCATAACCGGCGCGCCGGTGGAACTGATGGAATTTGAAGAGGTCGACTATTGGGACGAATTGTGTGAAATCATGGAATGGACCCGCACCCACGTAACCTCTACCATGCATATCTGCTGGGGTGCGCAGGCGGGCCTTTACTATCATAACCATATCCAAAAATATGCGCTTGAGAAAAAAATGTTCGGTATCTTCCAGCACCGGATCCATGATTCGGGCAACCTGCTTCTGCGGGGATTTGACGACGTTCATTTCGCACCTCACTCGCGCCATACCGGCGTGCATACCAGCGATATCGCAAACGACCCAAGGCTGGATATTTTATCTTATTCAGAAGAAGCCGGCGTCTGCATAGCTGCTACCAAGGGGCGCAAACGCATCTATGTCACCGGGCACCTGGAATATGACGCAGATACTCTTGCAAAGGAATACCGGCGCGACCTTTTAAAAGGGGAAGCCATACAGATACCAAAGAATTATTTTCCGGACGACGATCCCGACCGGGAACCGATCGTCAGATGGCGGTCCAGCGCCAATCTCCTGTTTTGTAACTGGCTGAACTATTTTGTCTATCAATCAACGCCGTATAATATCGACGAAATCAGCCAAACCCCTGATGAAGACTAATAACCCCAAAAGCCGGGGTATCCTATTTACGGAGGCGTTTGTCTATGATAAAAAGCATGACGGGCTATGGCCGCGTCAAAAAACAGGTCGGTGATTACGATATCACCGCAGAAATCAAATCGGTCAACAACCGTTACCAGGATATTACCATCCGCATCCCAAAGCTGTATGGTTTTTTGGAAGATAAAATCAGGGAAATCACAGGCAAGTATGCCAAACGGGGCAAAATTGAGATTTATATCAGCATCGACAATAAAAAGGAAAGCGCCAAAACGATTTCGCTCAACAAACCTTATGCCGAGAATTATTTTAATGTGCTTTGCGAAATTGCAGAAAGCTTTAAAATTCCGAACGATACCACAGTCAGTACCTTTTCGCGCAATCCGGACATCTTTACCTATGAACAGTGCGAGCAGGATGAACAGGCTGTCCTGTCGGCTCTGACCGAGGTATTGGAGGAGGTTCTGCCCCTCTATCTGCAAATGTGCCAAAATGAAGGGGAACGTCTCAAAGCTGATATTTTAGATAAGCTGTCCGGTATCCGCAGCCTGGTGAGTGAAATTGAAGCGATTGCTCCCCAGACCGTCACAGAATACCAGGAACGGCTGCAAACACGTATGAAACAGCTGTTAGAGGGCTATGATATAGACGAACAGCGCATTCTGACCGAGGTTGCCGTTTTCGCTGACAAGGTGGCGATCGACGAGGAAATCACACGGCTCGGTTCCCATCTCGCCGAATTCACCGCAATTATAACAGAGGGCGGAAGCGTCGGCAAAAAGCTGGATTTTGTCGTTCAGGAAATGAACCGCGAAATCAATACCATCGGTTCCAAGTGCAATAATCAAGATATTTCAAAAATCGTGATAAATGTAAAAGCGGAAATTGAAAAAATCAGGGAACAAATTCAAAATATTGAATAAAAAAGACGGCAAAACGAACATGACAGAGGTATAACGCGGAAATCACGTTAAGCCTCCGGTGGAATGAAAGCGCCGCCGAAATTTTCGCCTTGCGGTGAACGGCTGCGCCGAAAAATCTCTTATCATTCACAGCTCCGCTATAAGAGATTTTTGATGAACTATTTTGTGCCGGCGCGGAGCGGCGGAATGGAGATTTTTATGAAACTGATTAACATTGGATTCGGGAACATGGTAAACGCCAGCCGGCTGGTGGCCATTGTCAGTCCGGAATCAGCGCCTATCAAGAGGGTCATCCAGGAGGCAAGAGAAAGAAGCATGCTTATCGACGCTACATACGGCAGGCGCACGCGCGCCGTCGTCATCATGGACAGCGACCATATCATTTTATCAGCCGTCCAGCCTGAAACAGTCGCACACCGCCTGGACAGCAAGGACGATACCATCGAGGAGGATGAAATTGAAGAATAAAGGGATTGTATTTGTGGTATCCGGCCCGTCCGGCGCCGGCAAAGGCACCATCTGCAATAAACTGAAAGAAGAAAACGAGTCCATTTTCCTCTCTGTTTCCGCAACGACCAGGCAGAAACGGGAGGGCGAAACCGAAGGCGTCAATTATTATTATTATTCAAAAGAGCAGTTTCTTTCCATGGCGGAAAACGGTGAATTCATCGAATATGCCGAATACTGCGGAAATTATTACGGCACGCCGAAAAAGTATGTGAATGAGGCCATAGACCAAGGCAGGGATGTGATTTTAGAAATCGACGTACAGGGCGGCGCCAAAATCCGTGAAACCATACCCAACGGGGTCTATATTTTCGTTGTGCCGCCAAGCTATGAAAACCTGCGCGAACGCCTGATCGGGCGCGGGACCGAAGACGAGCAGAAAATCAAAAGCCGGCTCTGCCGCGCAAAGGACGAATTTGCCTATATCGGCGACTATGATTATATCCTGGTCAATGACGACCTTGACGATGCAGTGAAATCCTTTTATACCATTTTAAAAACAGAGCGTATGAAGGTAAAGAGGAGCTGGGACTTTATCCGGACCTTTACCGGCGCTGCTGAATCATAAAAACAGGTAAAAATGCCATTATGAGCGGGAGTTCGCTCCCCTTCCATAAAATCTTGTATAGTATGAGGTGATTGTTATGATGCTTTATCCGCCGATCGGCGATCTTGTTAAAATCGCCGGCAACCGATACGCGCTTGTCCATATGGTAGCCAAAAAAGCGCGCGAAATGGCAAGTGAAGAAGAAGGCTACGCTTCCGATAAATTTGTTACCATGGCCGTACAGGATCTGGTAGCGGAGGCTGACGAAACGCAAGAATAAATAAATTTGAAATAAACCGGAGGGAATCCTTCCGGTTTATTTTCTATGTCAATCTGTATACAGTGAAAGGGATGTAAAATGATGAAGGAGATTCTGAAATCAAATAAGCTAACCTATATTTTATCAAAACCTGACCGCTTCGATGAAAGCAAGGTTTATCCTACGATTATTTTTCTTCACGGCGCGGGCACACGCGGTAATGATATCGAACTTCTGAAACAAAACCCCTATTTTACTTTAACAGAACCGCATCAGCTAAATGCTGTGACATTTGCTCCGCAATGTTATGCGGATTCCTGGTTTGATATCTTTGAACAGCTTCAGGAATTGATACGATATGCGATAGGACACAGCTTTGTAAACCAGCGGAAGGTATACCTGATTGGCGCCAGCATGGGCGGATATGCGGTATGGCAAATGGCAATGAGCCATCCGGAATGGTTTGCCGCAATTATTCCGATCTGCGGCGGAGGAATGTACTGGAACGCGTCACGCTTAATCAATATGGGCATATGGGCATTCCATGGCAGTGACGATGACACAGTAAAAAAAGAAGAGAGCATTAAAATGATCAATGCAGTCAATCAATGCGGCGGAACTGCAAAACTAACGATCTTTGAAGGCGTTAAGCATGATTCCTGGATAAACGCGTACAGCGATATTAACACCTTTCGATGGCTGTTCCAAAATGAATTAAGCCAGCCGGCTTTGCAGTCGGATCACCTTGGCAATCCAAAAGCTTTTGGGTGATTGCAAAACATTTAATAAGCAGGCTTAAAAATTCAAGAGATCAAAATAAAAGCCCTAAAAGGGCTTATTTGCTGCAAAAATATAGAACTTGCAATAATCTCAAAGGGTCATATCCTCCAGCTCAATTATGAAATAGGCTTGATACAATAGCTGCATTCAAACCGTTTGCCGCCCGGCAAAGTAATAATTCCCTTTTTATTTGCCAATTCGGTGCCCTCTTTCGGCCGTTTCCCCATAGAATTCCAGGGTTCCAGGCAAACAAAGCCGGCGTCCTCCGTCTGCGACCAGACGGCAAAGCTGGAAAAGCCCTGAAAAGAGAATTCAATTCCGTGACCGTCCATCCGGTTTCGAAGTACGACTGAATCAAAGGGCGGCTCCTCAAAAATAAGAGCGTCACCGGCAAACAAGTCCCGCCTGAGTGGTAAAATCCGTTCCTTGTCTAAAATCCGTTTTGTATCAGAAGTTATATAAAAGGCTTGGTCGACGACCAAGGAGTCCAGCGTCAGCTCTGTTCCAAAATCAATTTCATATTCCTCCAGCGGCTCACAGCAAAAGCCCGGATGTCCGCCGATTCCAAACAGCATTTTATCTTTGCCCGGGTTCGTTACGGACAAAACGGTGCTAAGGCCTTTTTCATTGAGTATATAGGAAACATCAAAAATAAATTCAAACGGATAGTGCCTAAGGGTCTCGGCATTTGATACAAGCCGCAGCGTGACTGTATGCTCTGACTGTTCCAAAAGCTCAAATTCACTTACCGGCGCAAAGCCATGGCACAGCTCCATCGGATAATTTTTTCCATTGACGCTAAGTGTTCCGTTTTCACACCTGCCCACTACCGGGAACAGGATAGGCGCACAGTTCTGCCAAAAAGGCGCCGTCCGCTGCCAAATGTATTCCCGTCCGGTATCATCGCATAAGGATATTAGCTGTGCTCCCATTGATTCTATTTTCGCCTTTAATCCAGATCCTTTTATTTCATAATTCATGTTAAATACCTCTCTTTTTGTAAACTTTTTTTATTATATCAGATTTTATTCAAAATGCAATACCTGATTTTAAATTGAAAAAACATCAAGATCTGAAATTTGGACGATTTTGTCTGAAGAATGGGTATTGACCTGAAACGATATCTATTATATAATGAATTTGTCTTGATATTCTGATGTTATCCGGTTCTTTTTTGTGCAAACTACACAATTACCAAAACTCTTTTTTGTACAAAATGATAGCAGAAAAATAGATAGAGAAGGAACTATTTCAAAGGAGGAATAAAGATGAAAAGGAACAAAAGCATTGCGCTGATATTGCTTTTGACAATGCTGTTGACCCTCTGGACGCCGGTTACAAGCTTCGGTGCGGTAACGCCGGCGTATGAAGAGGACTTTAACAGTGCCGCCTTAGGCGCTTTCCCGGTTTCCGCAGGCAAACCGTCAGAAAATTGGACAACTGAGGTCAGCGGCCTGACGGCAACGATTAAAGAGAAAAGCGCGGGCGACCGCTATCTGGAGCTCAAAGGGGCGGGAGCTGATAAAAAAACCGTAACCTCGCCCAAAATATCGCTGCTGGAGTATGGCGCGCCCCTGACCGGAAATAATTTGGTGGCCTCCTTCCGGATGAACGTGGAAGCGCTCAACGGCAATCCCATGGCCGTTGTGCGGACGGAAGCCGGGAATGTGCCGATCAATCTTGACTTGAGAGTCAATACCTCGGACAGCAGTACATATCTCGTCAACTATAAGCAGGGGCCTATCACAGCCCAAAATCAATGGGGGCAGTCGATCAACTGGGGCGTTACCCTGAAAAAAGGGACCTGGTATAAATTTGTGTTTACCGCTGATACAGACAGCAGTAAATTCAATATCTATATCGCCGACGAGGACAACCGGCTCATTGCCAAAAAAGAAAATATCGAGGTGCGGTACGATATTGCGGCAACCAACGAAAAAGTCAATTTGGATATCCTTCAGTTCGGCAATTTCATTTCCGGAAACAACTTCAATATCGATGACATTTATTTTGCCAACGATCCGGACTACGAACTGCCGATTGAAACTCAGCCAACTGCCTCTGCAGGCGCTTCTCAGCCTCCTGTTGTGACAGGAGACCCTGTCACGCCCTCCGCGGCTGTTTCAGCAGCGCCCGGGACGGTAGTGATCGATGACGGTGCTGACGGGTATACCCAGTATAGTTCGGGAAACATCAATATCAATAGCGAGAATTTCCGTCCTACCCTGGACTTGATTTCCTACAACGGCACCCTGCGTGATTTCAATCCCGGCGCCGCGGGGCAGTACGCGCAGTATGCCCCGCGGCTGACCGGTGAATATGATATCTATCTGTATGCCGCATGGGCTAATTTAAAAGCCTTTACCGGAGATGTGACGCTAACCGTTTCCTCCGCCGGAGGAACAGAAAACTGGAAGCTGAACCAGCGTCAGGAGGCTCCCCGCCAATGGACCGCCTCAAAGGACGCAGACTCGGTATCAGCAATGGTGGGCACATGGCTGAAATTAGGGACCTACCAGCTCAATCCGGCAAGCTATGTAAAATACACCAACAATCAATCCGGGCAGGACAGAAGAATGATTGCCGATGCAGTCGCGTTTGTGCCCAAAGGCCTGTCTAAGCCGGCTGACGTATACGATTACGAAAACCCGCCCTCTCCCTCGCCAAGCCCTTCCCCTCTGCCGTCCACAGCGCCTTTGGGAGAAAAAATTGTCATTAACAGCCTGGAAGGGTATACGGAATCCGGAACCTGGACTATTTCGGGTCTTATGACACATGACGGCGTAACCCCATCCAAGTATACCTCAACTGCCGGCGCCTGGGCGAGATTCAATCCCGGAATCGAACCAATCGACGCCGGAAAATACCGCGTTTATTACTATAATATATATAATGATAATCAAATCAGCTATACCGGCCGCGTCAGAGCATCGGGCAGCGATCACGATTTACAGTATCCAATCGAAAAGACCTCTTCGCCAAAATGGACTTTGGTGGGTGAGTACACCTTCGACGGAAACGGCGACGAATATTTCGAAATTGCAGGAGCAGGCAAAAACTACGCTCGTGCAACCTCTGTCAAATTTGAATTGGTAGAAGCCGCTGTCAAGTATCCGATCGGTTCTGCTGTCACACTGAGCGGCAACTTCGCAGTTGGCTCCAAGGTCAGCCTGCGTTACCAGTACCTTGACAGAAGCGGCGATCCGGAAAGCGGCAGTACTTATACGCTTTACAGCGCGTCTTTGCCGGACGCGGCTGAATGGGACGAAATCGCGGAGGGCAGCTGCGGCGCAGAGTTAATCAATGAAGTAGAAATTCCGGCAAGCGCGGAGAATCAATATATCAAAATCGGCGTTACCCCCAAAAATGCAAATCCGGAGGATGCAGATAAATCGGAAGAAGTCTTTTCTGAGGTGTATGGCCCGATTGTCAGCGGACAATTCCGTCCCATTGCCGAAAATGTAACAATTGAAGGTGCGGCGGAAACCGGCAACACCCTTACCGCCAGCTATGACTATAAAGATTTGAACCAGGACAAGGAAAAGGATTCTGTCTATCAATGGCTGACCGCCGGCAGCGCGGACGCCGAAGAATGGACTGTCCTGCAAGAGGGAACCTGTACCGCAGCAGATATTTTACAGTATACCATACAGGATTCTGACCTTGGAAAATATATCAAATTCTCTATTATCCCGAAAAATGAAGCTGAAAACGGCGAAGGTAACGAAACCTTCTCTAATATTGCCGGCCCGGTCACAGTCAGCACAATCAAACCGGTCATTTCGGAAGCTGCTATTGGCGGGCAGATTGTAGGCGCACAGAATTTAGCTGGTGCCGCAGTCGGCGGAGAAGCTGAGGCAGTATATACTTACACTCACCAATATGGCACAGAGGAAGATACAAATGCCACCAAGTTCCAATGGTACCGCTCAACTACCCCGAACGGACAGCTCGAACCCATTGAAGGTGCGGCCGGAAAAACCTATACCGTACAAGAACAAGACAGAAGCAAATATATCAAAGTAGGTATCACACCTGTCGCAATCGACGGAACCATAGGTGACGAAGTTATTACCGACGGTATGCTGGTCAAATGGAAGCTCAGCTTTAACGATGAATTTAATTATGAAGCCAAAAACGGATACGACCCGCAGGTAACTGAAAAGTGGCGTGTCACTCAGGAAATCAGGCCGATCGGCTCCCCTACCATTTACCAGATTCGTATCCCTGATAATCTGGAATTCACCGGCGGAAAGCTGATAATCCATAACCGCAAAGAACATTTGGATACCCTTGGCGACGGCACAAGTACAGCGGAGCTTGACAAAAAAATGGGCAGACCGCATGAATGGACGACCGGAAACCTGATTTCCAAAGAAGCGTTCGGTCCGGAAGGCTATTATGAAGCAAGCTATAAATACGCGTTTACGACCGGACTCAACCAGAGTTTTTGGGCTATGGCAGAAAAAATGAGCGGAAAAGGCGGCTTGGAGCTTGATTTTAACGAAGGGCATTTCCCAAGAGAAGTAAAATCCAATCTCCATTACTTTAATGAAAGCGGCGGACGTGTCATGAACAGCATCGGGCATTATCCAATCGGTTCAAACAACTTCAGCGACTGGTCGGAACCGAACCTTGCAAGCGCTTTTCATAAATACGGCGGCTACTATGAACAGGTAGACCCGTCTGCGCCATGGGATCAGGGCGTCAACGCGGACAACTACCGGGTCTTCTTTGACGATAAACAGCTCCGTTCAACAAGAGGCTCACAGTGGGAATCCGACCCGCTGCTGATTTACTTCTCCATCGCCATCTACCCCGGTTTTGGAGGACCCTGGAACGATGCGATCGACGGCTCTCAGATGGAAGTGGACTATGTACGCTTTTACGAGCTGCTGCCGGTCACCAAAGACGATTTACAGCAGGGTATCTTAACCGCACAGGAATTGGTAGATAACGCAGTTATTGGGACAGAAGCCGGAAATTACCCGCAGAGCGCAGTTAATGCACTGATACCCATTATCGAAAGTGCAGAAACGGTGTTTGATAAAGAGAACCCCACCCAGGACGAAATCAATCATGCGCTCAATAGCGTAAACGAAGGGATAGCGGCATTTAAAGCCAAGCAGGTAGGAGACCGGAGCGTGGTGAGCGGGTTGATAGGCGAGGCGGAAAAACTGCTGGAGAGATATCCGGAAGGGACCGGGTTCATGCAGTGCATGAGCGGAATCTACAACGGTTTGAAAGAAGCAGCCGATTTGG
>ERZ773194.4730-NODE-4730-length-10448-cov-3.668719_pt1 | contig 10448 bp, 8 predicted proteins | sample MGYA00511240_ERZ773194 | MGnify/ENA primary metagenome ERZ773194 (study PRJEB29015, sample SAMEA2737774) | human gut metagenome | biome: human gut; feature: human-associated habitat; material: faeces | place: China | collected 2012 ... | reverse complement strand
CCCCTATTAAAGCTGTGATACGAAAAGGGAAAGAGCATTTTGTCTGCGATGAGAGATTAGCGCAACGAATCGTTGCAATCAAAGAGAAAAATAAAAATGCATTGCAGAAAGAAGCGCTGCTGTCTCTGAGAGAACACTACGATATGGATGAAGTGTCCGGATTAAGTGGATTTGACAGAAGGATGGTAAGCGTACCCAAGTTCTGTTCAAAGGAATGCCTGAAAAAAGGTTCCTGCCGGTATCAGCAGTATCTGGAACATTCCAGAGATGATGAAATGTTCATCCAGATCTGCAATCATAATTATCTGCTGGCAGATGGCTATCACAGACTGCAGGATTACCGTCCGTTACTAAAAGACTACCGGGCATTGATCGTAGATGAAGCACACAAACTGCCGGATGCGGCAAAGCAGATGTTCGGGAAGAGCCTGTGTTATGACGATATCCGGGAGATCTGCTTTTATCTTGGAAAAGAATATCAGGGACCGGAGATAAGAAAACTGTCCGGGACGATCCGGATGGTGCTGGATGTGATAGGAGAAAACCACAGAACCAGATACGGGTTAAAAGAAGAATTTCACATGACAGAAGAGTGTGCCATGTATTTATATGAAGGGATACAGACCATGAATAAGATCATAGAAAAATTAGAAAAGAAGATTCCGAAGTGGATCAGAAACAAGCTGGAAGAAACCAGAAGTGTGCTGGAATGCTTTTTCCATCAGGATCAGAAGTATGTGCTACATTTGAAACAGGATCAGGAACATCGGATCATATTGTGTGCCTCCAGCAGACGGATTCCGCAGTATCTTGACCAGATGTTGTGGAGCAGAGGAATGGGAGCAATCCTGACAAGCGGAACATTAAAAACCGGACAGGGATTTGCCCATATCCGGAAGATGATAGGATTACAGAAAGTGCAGAGGGTACGTGAATATGTGGCAGACTCTCCATTTGAATATCAGAGGAACTGTCTGTTATATCTGCCAAAAGATCTGAAAAGATGCAGAAGAGGAAGTCAGGAAGAAACAGAGATGATAGCTGATCATATCCATTCGTTGATCTGTTCAACTTACGGACATACATTGGTGCTGTTCACATCCTATCACCTGATGGGAAATGTATATCAGATGTTGCGGGATGAGATCCCTTTCCCGATGATCGAGGTGTGGAGACATTCCCCGGAAGAAATCACAAGATTTAAACAGACAGACAATGCGGTCCTTTTCGCAGCCGGATCCTGCTGGGAAGGAGTAGACTTTCCCGGAGATATGGTATCTTCGTTAATTATTGTAAAGTTGCCGTTCGCTGTTCCAGATCCCATCAGTGAGGCTCAGAAGAAAGAATATGATTGTCTGAAAGACTACATTCAGGCAGTGGTCGTTCCGGATATGCAGAAAAAACTAAGACAGGGATTCGGACGTGCGCTCCGCACAGAGACAGACACTTGTGTCGTGTCCATTCTAGATGAGCGTGCAGGAGAAGAAGGAAGATACCATGAGGAAGTGATGTGCGCACTTCCGAAGTGTAAGATGACAAAAGACATCAAAGATGTCCAGCGTTTTATCAGAAACCGCAAAGGTGTGGAATATTACCTGTAAATGCTCGTGGATCTGCTACAATCACAGCGGGTTTACAGCAAAATGTTTGGTGGTATTTCAGGAGCGTTTTCGATGGAATTAGTGGTTTTGATGAATAGCTATTTGAACATGAAGTGGGTATACTGTGTATAGCGTTAGAGGAAAGGCGGTGAGTAACATGAAACGATACAAAGTGGAAACACAGAAAGAAGGATCAGTAAGATATTTCTTCATCCGGGATATGGAATCGTTGGAAATCGTGTTGCTGCCAAGTAAATATCTGATGCATCAGGTCAGGGCGAATCGTTCTCCGAATACAATACGGAGAAATGCATTTGCTCTTGCCTATTACTGGGAATATCTGCTGGAAAATGAAAAACAGGCAGAGGATATCTATGAAATGGATTATGAAACACAATATGATTATTTCGCAGAATATCTGAAATGGCTGAAAGCCGGAAAGCATACCGACAATTTGGAAAAAGAACCACAGAATAAAACCTGTAACGCTTATTTAAAAGAAGTGTTCAGGTTTTATTGTTTTTTAGAAGCAGTCCAAAATAATGGTTCTTATTTATCTGTTCTTTCTTATAATCAGCCTATAACAAAAGCAAATGCTATCGGAGTCAGAAGAACTTTGCGTTCCAGATCCTTTAAAGGCTATCTGAAAGAAGAGGAACGTGATGTAAGGGCAGCTGAAAAAAATGAAATCATTACGATTCTGGAAGCCTGTACAAACTGCCGGGATCAGGTGCTGATTCTTCTGACATCTGAACTTGGATTCCGGATCGGTGAGATTTTAGGAATCGATTATACGAAAGACATCGATTATGAAACGCATGAAATCCGGGTAAATTTCCGAGAGGATAATGAAAACGATGCAAGAGCAAAGAATGCAGAAGAAAGACGAGGGCGTGTCAGCGATGATACTTTTGAATTTCTGCTTTATTATATCGGAGAATACTGGGATATCCTGCAAAAACAGGAATATCTGTTTATCAATATCAAAGGGGATACAGCAGGAAAACCGATGAAGGTCGACAGTGTTTACGATATGTTTGAGAGGATGGAGAAAAAGACCGGAATCAAGGTTACCCCACACATGCTGCGGAGATATTACGCAAATACCAGATGGGAAGCAGACTGGCCGCTGGAGATGATCAGTCAGGCATTAGGACATAAGCATCTGGATACAACCATACGATATCTGAATGTTTTAGATGATAAGCTCAGAGAAGCGAGTCAGGAATTTTACCGCCGATATTCCAATCTTTATAATGTGAATCAACTATTGGAAAGCAGGAGGTGAAAATAAATGCCGGCAAGATTGTATGCCTTTGTGCCGGAAGAGCAGAACCTATCCAATGCAGAGCGGGAACAACTGATTGAAGGACTGGAACGGGAATTAGATGAATATTATGAACAAAAATGTGGAAAAGGCAGTCTGGAAACATATTTGATTCAGAATGAGATCTGGCACTTGTCAGAGATCAATTATCAGGTGAGATCCGGATATCAAAAATATCTGAGAGAATATTATGTAGATTCGACGGTGCGTAATTATCTGCTCGGAATAGATCGTGTAAAGTTGCGGCTGATCATAGAAAATGCGCAGACCTTAAAAGGAAAGTGGAATGCACAGAATCATCCGGATCTGCTCCATGACATTCTGTTCCTGCGGTATCATCCCAATCCGGCGATTGCAAAACGATATGAATATACGACAGATATTAGTAAGCTGGTCTGGGATTTCAGGGCAAAAGGTTCAGATATATGCAAACAGCAGATTTTAACGGTTCTGGAAGATATCATGCAACAGAAAATAACAATGAAAGAATGCACAAGACATCTAAACGGATTGAAAAGTGTATATGAATTTTGCATGCAGGAACAGATTGAAGATCTCAGATATCTTACACAGAAGCAGTTTGACAAAATTGAAAACTATGGGGACACGGACTATAAAAAGAAATGCGCAAAACAGGAGCTTAGAGCATGTCAGGAATATATTTTCTGCCATGCAAAAAATATTGCATGGGATTCCACGATCTGGTTTATGGAAAGACTGTATCTGGAAGAATACCGGGTGAATCCGTCTAGTCCTGTAAAAACGATTTCTTTTATGAATATAGAAAAGAAGGATGACCGGGAACTGGTTCAAGAGTATATGAAATACTGTCTGGGTATTACCCATCTGGCATTGCATGTAATACAAAAGGAGTTTTATAAACTTCAAAGTTTTGTTATCTGGCTGGAAGACACAACCGAAATCAGCTTGAAACAGGTGTCAGAAAATGAAATAAAAGAATATTTTCAAATAATTGACTACAAGGAAGCAAGCTATTTCAATGATATTATCATAGCAATCTATCAGTTTTATGAATATCTGCAGACGAAAAATATCATAAAAGAAGTTCCTTTTAATTACCAGTATTATCTGAAAAAGGAAATCCTGCATCATAATGACCGGAGTGTAGAACAGGAAACCTATGAAAGTATTTTAAAACATTTAAAAGATTTTCCGGAAAAGCCGAGATTGATTTTACTGCACTCTATGCTGTTAGGACTGAGAATCAGTGAAGTATGCTGCCTGAAAGGGAATGCTTATTACTGGCAGGGGAGAGATGCCTGGATACGGGTATATCAAATAAAAATGCGGACATATAAGCGAATCCCCATCCCGGAAATTCTATATAAAATCATGAAAGTATATATAAAAAAATACGGGATTGGTGCTGAGGATTATATTTTCCAGAATCAAAAGGGAAAAGCATATCATTACTCCAGTTTTCGATGGAGTATGAAGAAAATATTTAATGAAAATCATGAGCTGTTTCAGGAATATAATTTCAAATCCCATGATTTCAGGCATACGATAGCAACCATGTTTTATGAAGATGGAGTGCCACTTCAAAGTGTCAGAGATTATCTGGGACATGATTATGAAGAAATGACACAGCAATATGTGGACTATATGCCGAAGAGAATTTCCAAAGCAAATCAGGAACTTTTCGCAAAAGAAGGAAGCAGTCTTGCTTCCGGAATAAAGAGGTGCAAGCGTGGAAAATAGATTTTATATCAAGGAACTGGATTCTTATCAGAAAGCAAGTGATCTCAGCAAAGAACGTATGGGAACAAACCCCAATTATGATCTGGAACTTCTGCCGACAAAGCAGATGCAGGAAGAAATGTGGGAGTTCCTGCAATACAGAGGTAAAAACCTCGTAGCAGAAAAATTTTATACAGAACGAAGATTTTACCATCATTTATGCAGGATGTTGAAAGAAAAAAACAACCGGCCGGAGAGTTTTCTGGACTGGGATAAAGAAAAATGGATGCAGCAGATGAAAATCTGGCTCCTGCAGCAAGGATTGTCCCTGACAGCACCATTTAAAAATAAGTGTGGTGGAAGAGGAACGCAACGTGCCAGAACACTGGGGTATATAGAATGCCTGATTGATTATTTAATCGACTTAAGAGATGCGGATGTAAACGAAATAACAAAAGATGTCTGGAAAATTGAAAAACTTGACATACAGGTGAAGCAGGATTTGATACGTCCAAGAAAAACGATATCTTTTACAGGGATCAGTCAGCCAGAGTTGAAGGAAGAAATTAAAAAAGCAGTATATTTTCAACTGAGAATAGAAAGCCTGGAGACTGTAAAAAAGGAACTGACAGCCATCCGGAGATTTTCCAGATATCTGAATGAGCATAAGAAAAATGTACAATCCTGCGCTGATCTGGACAGAACGATCATAGAAGAATATCTGGTATATATGAAAACAGAAGATACCGGGACGAAGAAGTACCGGGCGGAAATAACAAGGCTTCGATCACTTTTCAATATGGTAGCAGATATTTACCAGTATCCACAGGTGAAAGATCTGATATTGAACAGGGACATCCCACCCAATATCAGATCAGAATTTAAAGTCTACTCAGATGCAGAATTAAAGCGTTTTAATGAATTCCTTGCAAAAGTAGATATACAGACAGCCAGAGTCATGACGATTCATCAGATGCTGGGAACAAGAATCTCAGATACACTGACATTGCGGACTGACTGCCTGATGGAACAAAACGGTGAGATATTGATCAGAATCTACCAGATGAAAACACATTACTATGAAAAACCGATCAGTCAGGAACTGGCAGCTTTGATCAGAGAAGCCATCCGTTATACGGAAGAAAGGTATGGAAAATGCAAATATATTTTTACAAATGAAAATGACCATACAAAACCGATGACCTACTCACTGATCCAAGGGAGAATTACAACAGCAATTTATCGGGAAAATCTCAGGGATGATAATGGAAATTATTTTACATTCGGAACGCACATGTACCGGCATGTCTACGGAGTAAAGCTTGTAGAAATGCATCTGGATGACTGGACGATAGCAAGGCTGCTCGGACACAAAAGCCTAAAGAACGTAAAATATTACAGAAAAATGAGTAACCAGATACTGGCGAATGACACCAGAAAAGCAAGAAACAGGTTATCACAGATGGTCCTGGAATGTCTGGACGGATGGGAGGAAGAGTATGAACAAATACGACACGATGATAGCTTGTAACCGGAAAACGAGTGAGGAAAAGATAAACCGCGCAGTGACAGAAATCCGACAAATGCTCACAGACAGAGAAAAGGTGAGTGTACCAAAGTTAGTAAAGCGGACAGGATTATCCAGAGGATTCTTTTACAAGAACGAAACCGTCAGAAAAGAAATGGACCGGGCATTAGAGCAGCAGGCCGGAATGATTGATCCAAAAAGATATATCGGGGACATTGTGATGAAAAACCGAATCGAACTGCTGGAGCAACAGGTCAGGGAATTAAAACGAGAAAAAGAACAACTGGAAAAAGAGAACGTCAGATTACAAAAAGCATTGAATAAAAAAGATTTGAATCTACTAAAAAATCTGTAATTAAAATAAGAAAATAATCTGCAACAGCCGGGAAAATACTCCCGGTTGTTGTGGTTGGAATAAAACACGAATCCATGAGAAAGGGTCAGACTTCTCACAAAAAGGAACACAATACACGGATGTGTTTCCCGTTAAAGCCAGTGTTTACAAGGGATAAAGGAGGGCTACCCAATTTTATGGATGAACCGACAGCAGGTCTGGATGTGATGGCGAGAGAAAGTATTTTGAATCTGTTCAGAGAATATATGGAGGAAGACGGGGAGAGAACAATTTTGATCAGTTCCCATATTTCTTCTGATCTGGAAGGTTTGTGCGACGATATTTATATGATTCATGAAGGAAGGATTATCTTTCATGAAGATACGGATGTACTTCTGAATCAATACGGATTGCTGAAAGTAGATGAAAAGCAGTTTGAGGAACTTGACAAGAGGTATTTGCTGAAAAAAAGGAAAGAACATTATGGATATGCCTGTCTGACAAAAGAGAAACAATATTATATCGAAAATTATCCGGATATTGTAGTGGAAAAAGGTACTGTAGACGAATTGATTGCGATGATGATAGGAGGGAACGAACTGTGAAAGGACTTTTGATCAAAGATTTGAAATTAATGAAAAATAATGGGAAAAATCTGCTGCTGGTCTTTTTGATCATCGGAACGATGATGGGGATCATGACGAAAGAACTTTATGCGGCAGTTGGATATGTCACTTTTATTTTTACTTTGTTTACGGTAAGTACGATCAGTTATGATGAATATGATAACGGTTATCCGTTTTTGTTTACTCTGCCGATTACAAGAAGACAGTATGTAAATGAAAAGTACGTGTTTGTTTTGATCATGACAGCGATTTCGTTTTTGGTCGGCATAATCTCAGTCGTTGTACAGTTTTTCTTACTTACTCCGAAAGAAAGCTTGACTGAACTTATCTTGATGTACGGAGTTTATACAATCACCGTATTGATTTTAAACGATATTATGATTCCTTTGAAATTAAGATTTGAAAGCGAGAAGGGCCGCTTGGTTATTCCTATTGTATTCGGAGGAGCAATGGTGATTGCCCTGATTGCTGCAAAATTAGCAGGAATGCTGTCGGAAACTTTAAAAGAGAAGTTTCTTCTGGCTGCTTTCAATATAGGAGAATATGGGATTGCAGCGATTGTCATAGTGGCGGCAGTTATTGTTACGATTGCTTCGTGGTTTTGGAGTCAGCGGATTTTAGAAAAAAAAGAGTTTTAAATCAGCGGTTTGATTTTATCGGTGAAAAAGCTTGAGGGAAAAAACAGAGTACAATCTGTTTTTTCTCTTGACAAAACTGCTTCTGCAAGTTACCATAGTAACACAGTAAGTTAGCAAGGAGGAGTTTTAGTTATGAAAATGTGGAAGAAAGCAGCAAGTATCGCGCTTGTATCAGCTCTGACAGTATCAATGGCGGCTTGCGGAAACGGCGGCGGAAGTGACAAGGGTTCGGCAGACGCGGATACATTTAAGATCGGAGGTATCGGACCTACAACAGGAGATGCGGCGATTTATGGTACGGCAGTACAAAACGGTATCCAGCTTGCGATTGACGAGATCAATGAAGCTGGCGGTATCAACGGATATCAGATCGAATTTAAATTTGAGGATGACCAGTCTGATTCCGAAAAGTCGGTTAATGCGTACAATACGCTGAAAGACTGGGGAATGCAGATGTTAGTCGGAACGACGACATCAACACCGTGTACGGCAGTTGTAGAAGAGACACATGCAGATAATATGTTCCAGCTCACACCGTCGGCAACGGCTGTAGAAAGTATTCAGTATGACAATGCATTCCGTATGTGCTTCTCAGATCCGGATCAGGGTGCTGCATCCGCAACTTACATTGCTGAGAACAAGCTTGCGGAAAAGATCTCAGTGATCTACGACAGCTCCGATGTATACTCCAGCGGTATCTACGAGAAATTCGCTGCTGAGGCTGCAAACCAGGGTCTTGAGATCGTGGACGCCGAGGCATTCACAGCTGATTCCAACAAGGACTTCTCCACACAGCTTCAGAAGGCACAGAGCGCAGGTGCAGAGCTTGTATTCCTCCCGATCTACTACACAGAGGCATCCCTGATCCTCAAGCAGGCTGACACCATGGGCTACGCTCCGAAATTCTTCGGCTGCGACGGTATGGACGGTATCCTTCAGGTTGAGAACTTTGATACAAAGCTTGCAGAAGGTTTAATGCTCTTAACTCCGTTTGCTGCTGACGCCCAGGATGAGCTTACCCAGAAATTTGTAACTTCTTACAAAGAGAACTATGGCGAGACTCCGATCCAGTTCGCTGCTGACGCATATGACGCGATCTACGCGATCAAAGCTGCCATGGAAGAGGCTGACATCACACCGGAGACATCTGTAAGCGATACCTGCGATAAGATGAAAGAGGCTATGTTAAAGATCAAAGTCAATGGTCTTACCGGTGAAGACATGACATGGACAGAAGATGGCGAACCGCACAAGGCACCGAAGGCTGTCAAAGTCGTAGACGGCGCATATCAGGCGATGTAATCGATCATTTAAGAATGGCATCATGTTAAGAGGATTGTCGCTTCGGCAATCCTCTTGTTTCTTTCACGGCCCTGCGTTGTGATGTTTCCAGACCGTTCCCCGAAAAACTGGCCCACAGCCAATGAAAACATACCGAGGTGTAAAATTTATGACGGGTTTTATCAACTACTTAATCAATGGAATCAGCCTTGGCAGTGTCTACGCGATCATCGCGCTTGGATACACCATGGTCTATGGAATCGCGAAAATGTTAAACTTCGCCCATGGCGATATCATCATGGTCGGAAGCTACGTGGTCTTTATCACGACCCACAGTATGGGAATGCCGGTCTTCTTAAGCGTTCTCCTTTCTGTCATCGTGTGTACCGTGCTCGGTATCGTCATTGAGCGTGTCGCCTACAAACCGCTGCGTGACGCTTCTCCTCTGTCCGTCCTGATCACGGCCATCGGCGTCAGCTACTTATTACAGAATGTCGCACTCCTCTTATTCGGAGCCGACACAAAGTCCTTTACCTCTGTCGTAACGATCCCGGCTCTGAAGTTCGCGGACGGTGCCATCACAGTGACCGGTGAGACTCTCGTGACGATCGTTTCCTGTATCGTGATCATGATCGGACTTACCACCTTTATCAACAAGACGAAGGCCGGCCAGGCCATGCTCGCCGTATCGGAAGACCGCGGTGCCGCCACCCTGATGGGGGTAAACGTAAACGGAACCATCGCGCTCACATTCGCGATCGGCTCCGCCCTCGCTGCCGTGGCCGGTGTTTTACTCTGCTCCGCCTATCCGTCCCTGACTCCATACACAGGATCCATGCCCGGCATCAAGGCCTTCGTGGCAGCCGTATTCGGCGGAATCGGTTCCATCCCCGGCGCGTTGATCGGCGGAATCCTTCTGGGAATCATTGAGATCCTGTCAAAAGCATATATTTCTTCCCAGCTCTCCGACGCGATCGTATTCTCCGTCCTGATCATCGTCCTCTTAGTACGTCCGACCGGAATCCTGGGCAAAAAACTGAACGAGAAAGTGTAGGTGATTCCCATGAAAAGTACAGCAAAAAAGAAACTCTTTATCAACAATATGATCACGCTCGGCATGGTCGTTGCTGCCTGGATCATCATGGAAGTGCTCATGGGCACCGGACATGTATCCAGCCTTTTAAAGGGACTCCTCGTTCCTTTCTGTATCTACGTGATCATGGCGGTTTCCTTAAACCTGACCGTCGGAATCCTCGGTGAGCTGAGCCTCGGACATGCAGGATTTATGTGTGTCGGTGCCTTCTCCGGCGCCCTCTTCTCCAAATGCATGAAGGGCGCGATCGATCCGACCGTAAGCCTTGTGATCGCCATTTTTATCGGCGCTGCCGTTGCTGCCGTTTTCGGCATTCTGA
>ERZ773194.4728-NODE-4728-length-10453-cov-2.953549_pt1 | contig 10453 bp, 6 predicted proteins | sample MGYA00511240_ERZ773194 | MGnify/ENA primary metagenome ERZ773194 (study PRJEB29015, sample SAMEA2737774) | human gut metagenome | biome: human gut; feature: human-associated habitat; material: faeces | place: China | collected 2012 ... | reverse complement strand
CGGCTGACGATAATCTGGTAGTTCGCCGGATAGCCTTTATTCAGAAGAACTGTTTCGATCTGGGACGGGAATACATTGACGCCCTTAACAATCAGCATATCGTCGCTGCGGCCCATGGGTTTGCACATCTTGATATGTGTCCGACCGCAAGAACACTTCTCGTGCCGAAGAATGCAGATATCGCGTGTCCGGTAGCGCAGCAGCGGGAAAGCCTGCTTCGTAATCGAGGTGAACACCAGTTCACCTTGCGTTCCTTCCGGAAGCACTTCGCCGGTGATACTGGTAAATACCAGTTCTCCTTTTTCGCCATCGGGCAAAACTTCTCCGGTGACCGGATTGATGATTTCGGCAATGAAATGGTCTTCATTGATATGCATACCTGTCTGTTCGCTGCATTCAAAGGAAACGCCGGGGCCGGATATTTCAGTCAGACCATAAATATCATATGCCTTGATACCGAGTTTATTCTGGATATCCTGGCGCATTTCTTCGCTCCAGGCTTCGGCTCCGAAAATGCCGGCCTTGAGTTTGATTTGGTCCTGTAAGCCCCTCTCACAGATGGATTCTGCTAAATATGCTGCATAGGAGGGGGTACAGCAAAGAATAGTAGAGCCAAGATCACACATAAACTGAATCTGCCGTTCGGTATTGCCGGAGGACATCGGCAGGGTGAGGGAGCCAAGCTTGTGCGAACCGCCGTTGAGTCCCGGACCGCCGGTGAACAGGCCATAGCCATAGCTGACATGGACAACGTCGTCCTTAGTACCGCCGGCTGCCACAATAGCGCGTGCACAGCATTCATCCCATAAATCGATATCGTGCTGCGTATAAAAGGCAACCACTCTCCGTCCTGTCGTGCCGCTGGTCGACTGAATCCGCACAGTATCGTGCAGCGGAACTGCCAAAAGGCCATATGGATAGGCGTCCCGCAGGTCGTCCTTGGTCAAAAAGGGCAGTTTATGCAGGTCGTCGACTGATTTGATATCCCCGGGCTCAACACCCTTTTCAACCATCAGCTTTTTGTAATATGGTACGTTGTCATACACATGACGGACCTGCCTGACAAGGCGCTCATCCTGCCAGGCTCTGATTTGTTCCCGAGATGCGCACTCTATCTCAGGCTGAAAGTAATTTCCCATCGTTAACCATTCCTTTCCTTGTTACAAACATCATCGTACCTATATCATACCATTGTTTTTGAAAATCGTAAATAAATTTTTTGAAATTTTTTATTCTGTGACCGGTTCGCTATAGCATAATAAAAATATTTATGGTATGATAACCATGCAGTGGTTATCATACGAATGACTGCCCTCGCAATCCGGGAAAACTTCGTTTTCTTTTTGCGTATCGGGCAATACCATAAATTCATTCATTTGAATTTATGGTACAATGTTTTCATGAGTATATAAATCGCGAAACGCCTGAGAGGGGGTAAGGCTATGAAAGAAAAAGTAATAACAGAACAATACAGCAGTAAATTTAACGAAAATACTGACATTCGAATTTTTTTCTGTTATTCTTATGAACTTCTGCCATACCTGCATGACCATGAATTCTACGAATTTTTTTATGTCATCAGCGGTTACGCGGACCATTTGGTCAACGGTAAAACAGTGCCTCTGAAGGAGGGCGACCTTGTATTTATGCGCAAAAAGGATATTCATAAATATGGAGTGGGGGACTGCACGAATTTTCACTATGTCAATATTGCCTTTCCGCAGGAAGTGCTGGACGACGTGTCCGCCTTTTTTAAGCATGGAAACTATATTGAACAATACTGCCAAAGTGAGATGCCGCCGGTTTTCCGGCTGACGGTGCATGAAAAGGACCGGTTTTTGTCAAGACTGAAGCAATATAACCTGAATCCGCGGGGAAATAACCCTGCCCTTCGCGTTGCAACTCGAATGCTGCTGGCCGATATTTTTTACCGCTACTGTGTTTTAAAATCGGAACAGAGGGAGCTTTTGGGCGACTGTGCGGATTGGTTCCAGGAATTTTATACTGCACTGTCCGGAAAGGAGCTGTTTACCAAAGGGATGGGTGAAATTTTGGGGTATTCCAAGAGAAGCCGGGAATACCTGTGCCGCTATTTTAAGAAAGTGACCGGCATGACCCTGAGCCAGCAGGTGAAAAAGCTGCGGGTCAATTATGCCTGCAATCTCCTCGAAAATACAGATATGGAAATTATCGAGATTGCGGCTGAATGCGGTTATGAAAACCTGAGTACCTTTTACCATGCCTTTCGGGAGCTGACTCAGATGACGCCGAATTCCTTCCGGAAAAATTAAATGTCACAGCTGGACAAAAAATATCACGGAAGGATAAGACGAAAAACAAAACCCTTTGTATAATGGAACTATCAAATTGAAAAGGAGAGGAACCATGTACAAATACGGTGATTTTCGTTCAGAAGGAACAGAATTTGCAGTAAACGTTCCAAATACCCCGAGAAGCTTTGACAATTTTATGTGGAACGACGTTTGCTTTGCCAATGTCCAGCAGACAGGGGTTGGCTGTTTTGATTACCAGCTCGACGAGAGGGAGGCGGTGCAGCTTTATACCGGAATCGGGCGTATCTGCGATTTTGACGTGTTCGGCCGGGAACATCTGATGAACCGCCTGATTTATATCCGCGACAATGAAACCGGCAGCTATTTCACAGTAAACTGGGAGTGCGTCAAGGCGGATTATACCTCTTTTTCCTGTGTACACGGAGCCGGGTATACAGTGATTACCAATGAAACCGACGGAATTCGGGCAAGCTTTCGCATTTTTGTGCCGCAAGGAAAAGATGCGGCTGAATTATGGGATATCACATTAGAAAGTGTGGATGGAAGAAAGCGGGATATTTCGGTCTTTTTATATAATCAAATCCAGTTTAAGTTCAAGTGGGGATTTGACAGCTACGGCGATATGATTTACCGGACAGTTTGGCTGGACAAGGAGCAAAATGCGGTCATTGCCAAAAAGCATCCCTTTGTCAAACCGCATGATTTCCTGACAGCCTATGTTGCCGCTAACCGTAAAATTGACGCGTTTGACGGAACACGGGACGCGTTTGTAGGCGTATACTCTACCCTGAAAGACCCGGAAGCGGTAGTAAGAGGATATTGTTCTAATACACAAGGCTCCGCCGATGCGACAATAACGGCACTTCAGTTCAATTTAACACTGGACGGCAAAGCGGAAAAGCTGGAAGTAATTGTAGGGGCCACCGATTCTGATAAAAAGGTGAAGGAATTTACTAAAAAATATCTGGGGCATTTTGATACATATTTTGAAGAACTCAAACAGGCCAAACAAAAACAGCTTTCACAGAATTTGGTTTGTACGCCTGACCGGCATTTTGACAGTTTAGCCAATACCTGGGTAAAACAGGCAACCCTGTTCGGCGCGGCATGGTGCCGGTGGGGATATAACGGATACCGCGATATCGTCCAGCAGGGGCTGGGTGTGGCGTCCATCATACCGGACAGAAGCCGCTGGATTATTGTAGAGGCGCTGAAACGCCAGTATTGTTCCGGGCTTGCTGTGCGCGGCTGGAACCCGATTGACGATAAAGCGTATTCTGACAGCGCTTTATGGCTTTGCTTTACTTTGATTGCATACTTACGGGAGACGGGCGATTTTGACCTTTTGGATGAGGTCGTACCATATTTTGATCAGGGCGAGGCGACGGTCAGAGAGCATATTGATACAGCGCTCAGCTTTTTAGAAAAGAATAAAGGTGAGGATGACCTCCTGTTGATTAAATTCGGCGACTGGAACGATTCCCTGACCGGAACCGGAAAAGAGGGGCGGGGTGAGAGCGTCTGGCTGTCGATTGCGTACGTGGAGGCTCTGCACCAGATGGCAGATTTAGCCGGATATTTAGGCGAAAAAGAAAAACAGGAGGACTATCAAAACCGTGCGTCTGCTATGAAAAAAGCAATCAACGAAAATGCATGGGACGGCAAATGGTACCTGCGCTGTATCGACGATTACAGGCGTCCTGTCGGATCGCACAAAAATCAAGCTGGCAGTATTTTCTTTGAACCGCAGTGCTGGTCATTGATTTCGGGCGTGGCAGAAGGAGAACGTGCCGAACGGGTGATTGAATCCTGTGATGAAATGCTGGGAACACAGCTTGGATATCTGCTTCTGTCACCAGTCTACCGTGAATTCGACCCAAATATCGGACGAATCAGCTCTATGGAACCGGGGATTGCGGAAAACGGAACGGTCTATTCCCATCTGAATATCTGGATGATTTTAGGATTGATCCGCATCGGAAAAGCAGATTTGGCTTATCAGCTGTTTCAAAAAATATCGCCCGGATATATCAGCGGGCCTGAGGATCCTAAAAATGAGTGTCCGCCCTTTATGTACTCCAACTGCTATTTTGGCCCTGACCATAAAAACAACAAATATCAGATGGAATTCACCTGGATTACCGGTTCAGTCGCATGGTACAATCATGTTATTCTGAACGAAATGCTGGGTGCGAAAGCAGATTTTGGAGGACTTCGGATTGACCCGGCGATTCCGTCAAATTGGGAATACTGCTCGGTAAAACGTACCTATCGCGGATGCGAATATGAGATTGAAATCAAAAATCCGGAGAAAAAGCAGAAGGAAAAACTGATCATCACGGTGGATGGTCAGCCGGTCAGCGAAAATATACTTCCTTATTTTAAAGATAGCAAGGTACATAAGGTGGAAGTGCTCATACAGTAATCAAAAAGCCGCAGAGGCGGCGGACAGGAGTCAAAAATGGAAAAAATCGTATCAGATTTAACTGTCGTCGGCGGGGGAATGGCAGGCGTATCAACAGCCCTTGCGGCAGCACGTCATGGGCTGAAAGTGGCGCTGGTCAATGACCGTCCAGTGCTGGGCGGCAATACCAGCTCTGAACTTCGGGTGCACTTTAACGGTGCAGCCGGCGGACAGAGCGGCTACAATGTCTCCCATTATGCAAGAGAGGGCGGCATTGCCGATGAGCTGAAGCTGACAATTTTTCAATATAACCCAAATTATAATCAAAAGTATCATTATGAACTGTCGGACGGCGCGGTTTTGGATTTGGTATATAAGGAAAAGAATATCACCTTGTTCTTAAATACCATGGTCTATAAAACCCATGTTCATAACGGTAATATCGTATCCTGTATCGGGCGGCAGTTTGCGTCTGAGAGAACCTTTGAATTTATCAGTCCCTATTTTGCGGATTGTTCCGGCGATTCCGTACTGGGATACGACGCCGGCGCGCTGTTTCGAGTGGGGCGGGAAGGCCGGGATGAATTTCATGAAAGCCTTGCGCCGCTGCAGGGGGACAAAACGGTAATGGGCAGCTCCATTTTGTTCATGGTACGTAATTTCGGTAAACCGGTTACGTACCGCAAACCGGATTTTGCCTATGAATTTGAAAAGCTGCCATTTTTTGAGAACCTGTCCAATCCGCGGCTCAACCGCAATATGCCGGAAGATTTAGATAATATGGGCGGACTATGGTGGCTGGAATACGGCGGGCATCTCGATACTATTCGGGATAACGAAGAGATCACTCTGGAACTGAGAAAAATCATTTATGGTTTTTGGGATTATATCAAAAACAGCGGCAAATTTACAGGTGTGGAAAATCTGGCGATCGATTGGATTGCACCCTTCCCCGGCAAGAGGGAAAGCCGCCGGCTGGTAGGCGATTATATCCTGAACCAGAACGACATTGCAGAGAAAAAGCAGTTCCCCGACGCCATTGCAGTCGGCGGCTGGCCGATGGACCTCCATGCGCCAAAAGGCGTATACGATCCCGCGCCTGCAACCGAATGGAATTTTGTACCCGGGCTGTATCAGATTCCGTATCGGGTGGCATATTCACAAAATATCAATAACCTGTTTATGGCCGGACGGAATATATCGGTCAGCCATGTTGCGCTGTCCTCAACGCGTATCATGATGACCTGCAGTGCAGTCGGCCAGGCGGCCGGAACGGCGGCGGCTATCTGTAAAAAATATGGAATTACCCCGCGCGAAATCTATTCAAAAGGATTTTATAAGGAACTGCAAGCGGAACTTTTGAGGGACGGGCAGACGATTATCGGCCTTTCGGAAGACACCGGCCTTGCGAAAGAGGCAAAGGTGACGGCGTCCTCCTGGAAAAAGTATGAAAATACAGAGGAGTGCACTCTCTTTGTGCTGCAGCGGGACGTCAGCCTGATTCTGCCGCTGAAAACAGAGCGGCTGGACAGCGCGGAGGTTTATATCAGGGCGCAGGCTGATACAGAATTCAAAGTGACGGTTATGGGAGGCCGGCATAAAGAAAATTATATGGCAGAGTACAAAATCAAGGAGATAGAGCTTCCGCTCACCGCTGGGTTTGAAGGCTGGCTGAAGCTGCCGCTTAATGCTGAGAGAGGCAAAGACAGCAAAATACATTTGGTATTTCGCAAGAACGACGCGGTCAGCATAGGCGTGAACAGCCGCAAGCTGACAGGCGCTGTATCGGTCTATTTTCAGGAAGATTATGACTTTGTCCGCAATGATTTTGGAAAGCTGCTGTGCTTTCAAAATCTTCTGCCGCAGCAGGAGATGTATTTGCCCTCCGAGGTGACAAACCATTATTCCCGTCCATATGGCACCCCGAACCTCTGGATTGCGGAGAAGGTAGATGGGGAATGGCTGGCGCTTACTTTTGAACAGCCGCAGAGCGTGGGAAGCGTACAGATTGTGTTCAATTCACAGCTGGAAAGCGACCATTTCGACGAACCAATTTATGAGCTGATGAAGGACTATGACGCAGAGATTTATCAGGGAGATACGCTGATAAAGACGATTCCGGTGCGGGATAATTACCTGACCCGAAATGAATTTGCGGTACAATGTGATAACGTTACCAAAATCCTCTTCCGGTTCCATGCAACGTATGGTGCGGAACAGGCCGAGGTGTTCAGCGTAAAGGTGTTTGAATGATATGTTAGAGATTAGGATCAAGGAAACGGATTTGTTATTTGAAACCAATGATAAGCATCGAGGATAGAACTATAGTACATACAGGTAATTAGGCCTGCTGAAAACAGAAAAGCGCAAACCTAAAAAAGCAAACCTGCCAGATTCGGCAGGCTTGCTTTTTTGGTATTTTAGGATGAGAAATCCGGTTCGGTCCATTCAACTGTTTTACCGGCTTTTAAGGATGCCGGCACATCGATGATTCTTTGGTTTAGAGATCCTTTATACAAAAGGTCAAGACTCCTTTTTTCGATTTGGAAGGGCCCGTCGATCAAAATATCGGTCTGTTCTAAAAGGGGCATAAAATCGGGGCGTTTTAGGAGTTCTTCCAAGGTATAACCGGTATACGTGACCACGGTTAGCCCAAGCTGTTTGACTTTTTGAGCTAAGAGGGCACAGGGACCGGCTTGCAGGAAAGGGTCTCCGCCGGTCAGCGTAATACCGTCGAGCAGCGGATTTTTTTTGATATTGTCCACAATTTCATCAATTACAATTTCACGTCCGCCGTTTGGGTCATGCGTATGCGGATTATGACAGCCGGGACAATTGTGCGTGCACCCCTGTGTAAAAACAGCGTACCGGAATCCCGGCCCATCTACAATGGATTCGTCAACCAGCCCCGCTATCCGCAGTATATCAGTTTGTGCCATGCTTCACACGTTCACTTTCCTCAGCGCGTTTTGCATTGTTGAACCGGTCTAAGGTTCCTACCAGGTAACCTGTGATACGGCGGATGCGTTCAAAGGGGATATCGCCTTCAGAACGGCCGCATTTTGGGCAGGTGTCGCCGATAATGCCGTTGTATCCGCAGACAGGGTCGCGGTCGACCGGATGGTTGATGGAACCGTAACCGATCCCGCTGTCATGCATGGCGCGGATCAGCTTTTCAAACACCGCAAGATTTTTGGACGGGTCGCCGTCCAGCTCCACATAGGTAATATGCCCGGCGTTGGTCAGCTCATGATAAGGCGCCTCCAGCCGGATTTTATCAAACGCACTGATTGGATAATATACCGGAACATGGAAACTGTTGGTATAATAATCCCGGTCAGTAACCCCTTCGATTTTACCGAACAGCTTTTGATCCATACGTACAAAACGTCCGGAAAGCCCTTCCGCAGGCGTTGCAATCAGAGTGAAATTCATCTGACGCTTCTGACTTTCCTGATCCATGCGGTCGCGCATATGCGCCACGATATCAAGTCCTAAATTCTGAGCAATTTCCGATTCGCCGTGATGTTTTCCGGTAAGGGCTTTGAGCGTTTCGGCAAGACCGATAAAGCCAATTGTCAGCGTGCCATGCTTGAGCACTTCACGTACTTCATCGTCCGGCCCCAGCTTTTCGCTGTCGATCCAGACGCCTTCGCCCATCAGGAAGGGGAAATTACGAACTTTTTTTCCAGCCTGGATTTCAAAGCGGTCCATCAGCTGGTCGATACAGAGGTCGATTTTGCGGTCAAGCTCTTCGTAGAACCAGTCGATATCCCCGCGCGCTTTAATAGCGATTCTGGGCAGGTTGATAGAGGTAAAGCTCAGGTTGCCGCGGCCGTTGGAGATTTCCCTGTCAGGATCAAAAATATTGCCCATGACCCTGGTACGGCAGCCCATATATGCAATTTCCGTTTCCGGATGACCTTCTTTATAATACTTTTTATTAAAGGGAGCGTCCACAAAAGAGAAGTTGGGAAACAGCCGCTTTGCGCTGACCCGGCAGGCCAGCTTAAAGAGGTCATAGCTGGGGGCGTTTTCAAAATAGTTGATCCCTTCTTTTACGCGGAAGATATGGATTGGGAAAATTGGCGTCTCGCCGTTCCCAAGACCTGCTTCCTGCGCAAGCAACACATTTTTAATAACCATCCGCCCTTCCGGCGAAGTGTCCATACCATAGTTTATCGAGGAGAAAGGGGTCTGTGCGCCGGCTCTGGAATGCATGGTGTTAAGGTTATGGATAAAGGCTTCCATTGCCTGATAAGTTGCGCGGTCAGTCTCGGTCATAGCCTGTTCCAGCGCCCATTTCTGACATTTATCAATAAGTTCCTTGTCGATTCCGGCTTTGATTAGCTCTTTTGCTTCTGCCTTAATAAATTTATCAGTCTGTTCCATCCGGAACGGAATTTTTTGTTCCAGCAGTTTTTCCTGAATTTGTTTCACAGCATTTTCGTCATAGAATCCGGCCAGCAGTTCCAAAGCCTTTATGAGATTTTTACGGTACAGCTTTTTATAGGTCTTTAAGACGCCGGGAGCCAAACCGTAATCGAAATTGACGATACTCTGGCCGCCATGCTGGTCGTTCTGATTGGACTGGATTGCAATACAGGCCAGAGCGGAATAGCTGGCGATATCATTCGGTTCGCGCAATACGCCGTGACCGGTGCAGAAGCCGCCGTCAAACAGCTTTAAAAGGTCAATTTGGCAGCAGGTGGTGGTCATGGTCAAAAAATCCATATCATGGATATGGATATCCCCGTTCATATGCGCCCTGGAATGTTCCGGTTTCAATACGAACATTTCATAGAACTGTTTAGCACCCTCAGAACCGTACTTCAGCATGGTTCCCATAGCGGTATCGCCGTTTACATTGGCATTTTCGCGCTTGATATCGGAATCCTTGCTGTCTTTAAAGGTGATATCCTCGTAAATTTTCATTAGCTTAGTATTCATTTCACGCACACGGGTACGCTCCGCACGATAAATCATATATGCCTTTGCCGTCCGGATATGACCGTTTTTGACCAGGATTGCTTCAACCGAATCCTGGATTTGTTCTACTGTCGGAGACACATATTCCTTTTCTAATAAATCATTTGCAACTTCCTGTGCGAGCTTTACACAATATTCATACTCCTGCCTGGAACCACATGCAGTAAACGCTTTATCCATCGCGTCGGCTATTTTACTGAGCGTGAACTCAACCTGCCTGCCGTCGCGCTTTACAATTGTTGTTAACACCTGAACCCCTCCTACAATTATTACTAAATGTTGTATTGAGTAATATTTTACAATACTATATATCGTATGTCAAGAGGGAGGTGGAATTTTAACCATTTTGTAACAATGCATATTATTCAGAGGGTAAAACAGGAAGAAAAGCGTTAAAGGATGCGGAAAATCCGGGGTTTTTTGAATTTTATTACTTCTTTTGCTGCGCCGGAATCCTGTATGGACTGAAAACAATTTCTGCATAGATACCCCACTCCGTCTACATAATGCAAATGGTTTGGATCGCAGCAAATTACACAGGTTTGGACAGCTTTTGAAACAGTGCATTTATTTTGCCGAAAGGTAATCAAAACATCGTCTCCTGCATGAATATTCATCTTGTCTAAAATTGTTCTGGAAAGAAAAATACGTCCGAAATCGTCAACCTTGCTCTTATAGTACATATATGATACCTCCTGTTTGAAAGTATAGTACAAAACACAGTAATAGTCAATATAATAATAATAAATAAAGTAAATACATTGTT
>ERZ773194.4713-NODE-4713-length-10485-cov-4.345925_pt1 | contig 10485 bp, 12 predicted proteins | sample MGYA00511240_ERZ773194 | MGnify/ENA primary metagenome ERZ773194 (study PRJEB29015, sample SAMEA2737774) | human gut metagenome | biome: human gut; feature: human-associated habitat; material: faeces | place: China | collected 2012 ... | reverse complement strand
CATCGAAGCCCGCCGTATCACCAAGTAAACAGAAACGAAAAAATCTCCCTTCTATCGAAGGGAGATTTTTTATGCGTATCAAAGGGGATATACTCAAGCCTGCGGCACCGCACCGCTGGCGATGAACATGGCGTCGCCAAAGCTGAAGAACCGGTAGTGCTGCCGGACAGCCTCCTCGTAGGCCGCCAGAACGTGCTCTCGTCCCGCCAGCGCCGACACCAGCATGATGAGAGTGGATTCCGGCAGGTGGAAGTTGGTGATCAGCCCGTCCAGCACCTTGAACCGGTAGCCGGGATAGATGAAAATATCCGTCCACCCGGCGGAGGCGGTCATGGTGCCGTCCTCGGCGGCCCAGCTTTCGACGGTGCGGCAGGAGGTGGTGCCGACGCAGATGACCCGTCCGCCGCTGCGCTTGGTCTCATTGATGAGATCTGCCGTCTCCTGTGGGATGACGCAGTATTCACTGTGCATCTCGTGGCCCTCAATGGTGTCTTCCTTCACGGGCCGGAAGGTGCCAAGCCCTACATGGAGTGTTACGTATCCAACCTTTACACCCATTGCCTGCACACGCTCCAGAAGCTCCGGAGTGAAGTGAAGTCCGGCGGTGGGGGCGGCGGCGCTGCCGTTGACCTTGGAGTAGACGGTCTGGTAGCGCTCCCGGTCCTGCAGCTCCTCCTTGATGTAGGGGGGTAGGGGCATTTTCCCCAGTCGGTCCAGCACCTCCAGAAAAATGCCCTCGTACTCGAAATGCACCAGCCGGTTGCCGCCGGGCAGCTCCTCGGTGATCTCGGCGGTGAGCTGCCCATCTCCGAAGGAGACACGGGCGCCGGTGCGCAGCTTCTTACCGGGCCGCACCAGACATTCCCACGTGTTCTCACCCCGGTCAATGAGCAGCAGGATCTCACAGGCTCCGCCGCCGGGGAGCCGGTGACCCAGCAGCCGGGCCGGGAGAACACGGGAGTTATTGAGGATCAGACAGTCGCCGGGCCGCAGATAGTCCGGCAGATCGTAGAAGTGGCGATGTTCCCATGCACCGGTATCCTTGTCCAGCACCAGCAGGCGGGAGGCATCCCGCCGGGGAATGGGGGTCTGGGCAATAAGCTCTTGGGGGAGTTCAAAATTAAAATCACTGGTTTTCATAGAAAATGACCTGTTTCTTCCGTAGTTTCCGGGAAAATTCCGTGACATATATTATACTATACGTTTCCCGCCGCTTCAACCTTTTTATCTCTCTCTTGACTTGACGGCGCAATCTGGTAAGATAGGGGGAGTATAACCACGATGATAAAGGAGAAATTCCATGTTTGAGGTCATTAAAACGGAGGGTACCGCCCGTCGGGGCCGTTTCCGGTGCGCCCACGGCGGCGAGGTGCAGACGCCGGTGTTCATGAACGTGGGTACGCAGGGGGCCATCAAGGGCGGCATCGATGCCTTCGACTTGAAGGAGCTGGGATGCCAGATCGAGCTGTCCAATACCTACCACCTGCACCTGCGCCCCGGCGATGACGTGGTGCGGCAGATGGGTGGACTGCACCGGTTCATGCGGTGGGACGGCCCCATCCTGACGGACTCCGGCGGCTTTCAGGTGTTCTCTCTGGCGGGTCTGCGGAAGATCACGGAGGAGGGCGTCACCTTCGCCAGCCATCTGGACGGCCACCGCATCTTCATGGGGCCGGAGGAGAGTATGCAGATCCAGTCCCATCTGGGCTCGGATATCGCCATGGCCTTTGACGAGTGCGTGGAAAATCCGGCCCAGTACGACTATGCCAAGGCCAGCTGTGAGCGAACCCTGCGGTGGCTGGAGCGGTGCAAGGCGGAACACGACCGCCTGAATGCCCTGCCGGATACGGTGAACCCTCATCAGATGCTGTTCGGCATCAATCAGGGTGCTACCTATCGGGACCTGCGGATCTGGCATATGCAGCAGATCGCCAAGCTGAACTGCGACGGCTACGCCATCGGCGGCCTGGCGGTGGGGGAGCCCACGGAGGTGATGTACGACATCATCGAGGCGGTGGAGCCCTATATGCCCAAGGACAAGCCCCGGTATCTCATGGGTGTGGGGACCCCCAGCAACATCATCGAGGGCGTGGCCCGTGGTGTGGATTTCTTCGACTGCGTTATGCCGGCCCGCAACGCCCGACACGGAAAGCTCTTTACATGGCAGGGTTCCCTGAACATCAAAAACGCCAAGTACAAGCTGGATGACCGGCCCATCGATCCGGCGTGCGACTGCCCGGTGTGCCGCCGGTTCAGCCGGGCCTACCTCCGTCATCTGTTCACGGCGGAGGAGATGCTGGGGATGCGTCTGGCGGTGATGCACAACCTGTACTTCTATAACAAGCTGACCCGGCGCATCCGGGAGAGCCTTGACGCCGGCTGCTTTGCGGACTTCCGGGCGGAGTACAGCCAAAAACTCGGTGAAAAGCTCTGATCTGTTCATTCTGCAGCGGATTTCCAAAAAACTGGCCTGTCCCTCTTGCAAACAGGAACAGAATCCAGTATAATACATACCATATTGTGAAAAAAGGAGTTTTGTCCCATGATTCAGTTCGCATATGCCGCAGACGGCACGACGGCCGCCGGTGCCGGCAACATGACCTCCACGATCATTATGATCGTCGTGATGATCGCTATTTTCTATTTCCTCCTGATCCGTCCTGAGAATAAGCGGAAGAAGCAAGCGGAGGAAATGCGCAACAGCCTGAAGAAGGGCGACTGGCTGACCACCATCGGCGGCATCTATGGCCGTGTGGTGGCCATCACCGACCGCACCGTGGTCATCGAGACCAGCGAGGATCGGGTCCGCATGGAGTTCGTCAAGTCCGCCATCGGTTCTGTGGGTACGCTGGATCAGCAGATGGCCGCTGCCCAGCGCCCTGCCAAGAAGTCCAAGGGTGAGCCTGTGGCAGAGGAGAAGGTCGAGGAGACCACCGAGGATAAGACCGAGGAATAAAAGCGAATAAAGCACCCTCCCCTGAATATGCTTGCAGTAAGAGCGATTCAGGGGAGGTATTTTTATGTCCGCAGGGAAACTGACGTGGGGCCGGCGGGACTGGCTGGGGTTGATGGTGCTGTTTCTTTCCAGCATTGCGGCGGATGTGATCGGGGCGCTGCTGGCGGTGAAGGGCATCCTGCCCATGGGGAGCGTGGCTGCGTGGGTTTATGGCGGTTGGGCGCTGGGCGCATTTCTGGGCGTGCGGGTGGCGGTGCGGGGGCGCAGCGGCACCGTGCAGGCTTCGCTGCTGCTGGCGGCAGGGGCTTATGTGTTGATCTGGCTGGTGGGTCTGACGGTGTTCGGTACGGCGGCCTTTGCCCATCACGGTCTGGGGATCACGCTGGCGGTGGTGGCTGGTACGCTGCTGGGAGCCGTGCTGGGGCAGGGGAGACGGCATCGAAAAAAGAAGCCTGTTCGGCGGGGACAGAAACATCGAGGGACGATATAGGGTGTTCCATGGTGAAAATCACGAAAATCTCTCTGTGAGACATTTTTTGCTTGACGGGCCATGACGGCGGCAGCGGATGAAGTATCCCTGCGTCGCCGGGACGGGGGAGGGCAAGATGTGGTGGCGGTCTAAAAAAATCCCGCCCCATATCTTGTCCTTCCTTTGCGTGGGGGAGGAGGGTAGTTTTTGAGGTTTTTGAGATTCACATAACACACTTTACATAACTATTTAACATAATTTACAAAAAACAGCAGCGCCAGCAAAAAGCTCTTGCGAAAATGCAGCGTTTGCCCTATCATATGTTATGGCAACCTCGTGAGTTATGTCGTGCTGCGGCTGCGGAAAGACCGCAGAACTTGCGCTTCTATCCGGCCGGCTTGTCTCATAGGATGAGACGAGGTGACTGGCCGCATGAGACGAGCATCACATTTTCACAGATGGCCCGGACGGCACACCGGCCTATGGCGGCTGGCGCTGCTGGGGCTCTGCTTCTGCGGGGGCATCCTGCTGGGGCAGCTGGCGGCCCGGAGCGTGCCGGAGGCATCCCGGACGGAGCTGGCCGCCTATCTGCGGCAGTACGCCGCCGTATGGGGTGAGACAACAGATCGCACCGCCTCGCTGCTGCGGGTGGCAGGGGTGTACCTGCGCTATCCGCTGCTGGTGACGGTGCTGGGCTTTTGCGGCGCCGCCGGGGCGGCGCTGATCCTGCCGGTTCTGGCGGCGGAGGGATTTTTTCTTTCCTTTTCTGCGGGCTGCTTCGCTGCTGCGCTGGGGCGCAGCGGCGTTTTACTGGCCTTGGCGGCCTTCGGCGTGCGGTGCCTGATCGTGCTGCCGTGCAGCATTTACCCGGCCATGCTGGTAGGGGAGAGGAACCGCTGGAGGAAGCTGGCCGTCTGCGGGGCGCTGCTGCTTCTGGGTATGGCGCTGGAGCTGACGCTGGTACCGAGGCTGGTGCAGTGGGCACTGGGAACATTATCATGAGAGGAGTTGAGGACCTTGGCGGATCATATTGCGGCATACGGCAGCTATCTGGAGCAGGAGAAGCACGCCTCCGCCAACACCGTCAGCTCCTATTTGCGGGATCTGAACCAGTTCCGCAGTTGGCTGCTGGAAAACGGGGCAGCTGATCTGCGGCGGGTCAAGACCGATACCATCAACGAGTACCTGAGATATCTGGAGCGGCGGGGGAAGTCCCCGGCCACCGTGACACGCAGCGCCGCCTCGCTGAAATCCTTTTATGGGTATATGCAGGCCGCCGGGGTCATGAAGGCCAACCCCGCCAAGGCGGTGGTGACCCACCGGGCAGAGCGGAAGTACCCGGAGATACTGACCAACAAAGAGGTGGAGCTGTTTCTGGAGCAGCCCCGCTGCGTGGACGAGAAGGGCTTCCGGGATCATGCCATGCTGGAGCTGCTGTACGCCACCGGCATCCGGGTATCGGAGCTCATCGGCCTGAACGTGACGGATGTGAACCTGACAGCGGGCTTCATCCGGTGCAGCAGCCGGGGCAAGGAGCGCATCATCCCCCTGTACCACGGTGCGGTGAAGGCCCTTCAGGACTACATACGGGACATCCGGCCCCGGATCATCGCCAACGAGACGGAGACGGCCCTGTTCGTCAACATGAATGGCGAGCGCATGAGCCGTCAGGGCTTTTGGAAGATCATCAAGCACTATCAGGAGACGGCGGGCATCGAAAAGGACATCACGCCCCACACCCTACGGCACTCCTTTGCAGCCCACCTGCTGGAGAACGGAGCAGACCTGCGAGCCATTCAGGAGATGCTGGGCCATGCGGATATCTCCTCCACACAGATATACACCCATGTCATTCAAAAGCAACTGAAGGATATCTACAACAAGGCTCATCCCAGAGCATGAGAGACTGGCGGAGAGATACCTCTCCGCCAGTTTTGCATCCCCTGAAGGGCCGCCGTCATCTCTAATGTTTTTGCCGCTGTGTGCGAAACTTGGCGCTTTACAGGGGGTGACAAATACGGTATAATAAACTAATATCATATTTTCGGCAGACGGTATGCCTGCCCGGAAGGAGATGACTTTTTGCAGGTAAATCAAGTGCGGGCGGGTGCGATCCTCTCCTATGTCTCCATGGCAGTGAGCACCATCCTCTCGCTGGTATATGCCCCCATCATGAAGGGGCAGCTGGGGACCAGTGAATACGGCGTATACGGCTCCGTAGGCCCCATCATTGCATATCTTCTGCTGCTGAGTATGGGACTGGGCAGCGCCTATATGCGGTATTACTCTCAGGCCAAGGTGGCGCAGGACCGCCGGACCATGGCCAAGCTGAACGGAATGTTTCTTGTGACCTACACGGTGCTGGGTCTGGTGCTGCTGGTGCTGGGCTTCACACTGGCGGCGCATCCGCAGAACGTGTTCGGTGCCAAGTGGACGGAGGAGGAGCTGGCGCTGGGTGCCGAGCTGCTGCGGATCATGTCCGTCAATGCGGCTCTGTCGTTCCCCATCAGCGTGTTCGAGTCCAATGTCAATATCAACGAGCGGTATCTGTTTTTGAAGCTGGTGGCCATGGCCAAGTCGGTGCTGAGCCCCATGATCTCCATCCCGCTGCTGCTGTTGGGGTATCACTCGCCGGCCATCGCTATCCTGGGTCTGATGCTGACCATCGTCAGCGGCGTGGTGGAGGCCTTCTACTGTCTCATCCGTCTGCGGATGCCCATCAGCTTCCGTGGCTACGACTTCGCCCTCATGAAGAGCATGATGGGCTTTACCTTCTATGTGTTCATCGCCGTGGTGGTGGATCAGGTGAACTACGGTATCGGTACCCTGATGACCACATGGATCCACGGCACGGAGCTCAGCGCCGTATACTATAACGCCAATCAGCTGAACGTGTACTATCTGTCCTTCGCCATGGCCATCTCCAATGTGCTGGCCCCCCGCGTACACCGCATGGTGGCCTCCAACACCCCCACCCGTGAGTTGGGGCGGCTGATGACCCGTGCAGGCCGTTTGCAATTCATCATGCTCATGTGCGTGTTTCTGGGCTTTGTGGCGGTGGGCCGCCCCTTCGTGGTGCTGTGGGCCAAGGGCGACGCCAGCTTTGCCATCGACTATCCCGTGGCGATTTTGCTGTTTCTCTCCACCATCATGTCCTCCATCCAGTTCGTGGGGCTGGAGATCCTGCGGGCCAAGGGGATGCACAAGTTCCGGGCCTGGGTCTATCTGGCGGCGGCAGGCGTCAACGTGGTGCTGATGATCCCCCTGTGCCGGAAGTGGGGTCTGCTGGGCGTTGCCAGCAGTATCCTCATCGTCACACTGCTGGGAAACGTCCTGCCCATCAACTGGTACTACCGCAGGAAGATCGGACTGGATGTGAGCCGCTTCTGGCGGCGTATCGCCCAGCTGCTGCCCTCCATGCTGGTGCCGGCTATCGTAGCGGTGCTGATTGCTCGCTTTGCTCAGGTAGGCAGCTACTTACAGATTGGTCTGTGGGGCTGCGTATTCATAGCCGTCTATGCCGGAAGCCTGTGGCTCTTCGGTATGAACCGCTATGAGCGGGGACTGGTCAGCAGTATGCTGGGCAAGATCTTCCGCCGTGGCAGGTGATGATTCTTACAACGTAAAAAAGGACCGAACGGCTGTGCCGCTCGGTCCTTTTTTACAAAATCAGCAGTAGTCCGATGGCGATCAGGACCTCCTCATCGGCCTCCTCCCGGAACAGGAAAAAGAGGATCAGCAGAAGCAGCAGATCCCCGGAGTCGATGTCCCCCAGATGGAGCCGGGACAGCAGCCGGTCCAGAAACCCTCCGGCGGACGGGGAGATGGCTCCTGCGGCTTGGGCGGCGGCCCTCCCGGCGGAGGACTGCCCGGTGACGAGTCGCCGCCCGGCGGCGGGGGCTCCGACGGCGGGGGAGGGGGCGGTCGCCCGGAAACGGGCCCCGGAGCCGGTTCCTGTTGGGGGATGCGGCTGTATGCCCCCTGCTCGTTGCGGATGTACCGGTTATACACGCTATCCCTCCCATTCCGACAGGAATTTTTTCCCCAGATGGATGAGCCTTGCCAGATGTGCCGCCCGTTCCACCTTGCCCTGCTTTTCCGGCTTCAAAAACGGCCGCAGGGCGTTCAGCAGCTGCATGGAGGCGCTGTTGCTGCGGCCGTATTCCTGTGCCAGCGGCAGAAGCTTTCCCAGCAGCGCCGGGTCCAGCCCGCCCAATCCGCCAAAGCCTGCCGTCCCTCCGCCCGTCTGATCCGCAGGATCGGCGGGCGGAGGAGGTGGCGGCTCCGGTGTGCTCTTCTCTGCACCGCCCATAGTTCCGGAGAGCTGCTGAGCCAGCTGCATGATCCGGGCCATGCTGCCGGGGTCTGACAGCAGTGTATTCAGTTTCTCGTCCATCTCCGACACACTGCCGTCCTCCTCTCTATCCCTGCAGACTGTCCCGGATGCGCCGCAGCAGGGCGGTCCCCTCCGGGGTAGACATGACGCTCTTGAGCATCTGCGCCATCTGCAAGGTGTTGCCCGCCGCAGCCTCTCCGGCGGCCTGCTGAAGGGTGCGCCCACCGTCCCCGCCAGATAGAAGCTGCATCAGCCGCTGACCGTCGGCGGAGGTCATCAGCGACTGCACGGCCTTAGGGTCCCGGCGCAGTCGGTCGATAAGTTCCTTCTGATCCATAAGCTGCCTCCTTGGATAGGTCTTGATACTGCCAATATATGTGGCGGCAGCGGGAAAAGTGCCTGCTCCTCATGCAAAAAGCTGCCGGAAGCAATGCGTACTTCCGGCAGTCTGATATAAGTATTCAGTTTTCTGCGCCCTGCCCAAAGTCACAATAGGGCCGCAGGGTACACTCCCCGCACCTGGGAGAGCGGGCGGTGCAGACGGCCCGTCCATGGAGCACCATCCGGTGGCAGAAGTTGTTGGACTCCTCCGGCGGGATGCACTGCCGCAGCTGCCGCTCTACCTTCAGCGGGTCCTTGCTGCCGTCGGTAAGGCCAAGACGGCCGGTGATGCGGATGCAGTGGGTGTCGCAGACATATCCCTCCTGCCCGTAGATATCCCCCAGAACGAGGTTGGCAGTCTTACGCCCCACGCCGGGGAGCCGCAGCAGCTGCTCCATGGTGTCCGGCACTCTGCCGCCGAACGCCTCCCGCAGCATACGGGCCGAGGCTACGATATCCCGTGCCTTGGCACGCCAGAAGCCGCAGGAGTGGATGTATTGTCCCACCTCATCCACGTCCGCCTTTGCAAAGGCCTCCAGCGTGGGGTAGCGGGCAAAAAGTGCCGGGGTCACCAGATTCACCCGTGCGTCGGTACATTGGGCCGCCAGCCGAACGGAAAACAGCAGCTCATAGTCCTTGCCGTAGTCCAGAGAGCATTGTGCATCGGGGTACAGGGCCTTCAGCGCCGTGATGATGGCGGAGACCTCCTGTTTGGTTTTCATCTGTGCATCACCTCTCATCCATTGTACCAGACCGGCGGGAAAAATGCAAATAGGGGGTGCAAACCGGAAAAGAATGTGGTATAATCCAACTGATTTTGCGGACACGGAGCTTCCGGCCCGCAGCGAAGAGGAGGTGCCGTGATGCGGCCGCTGGCAGATGAAATACGACCTCAGACACTGGACGAGGTAGCAGGACAGAAGCACCTGCTGGGGGAGGGAGCACTGCTGCGCCGCCTGATCGAGAGCGGGGCGGAGGCCAACCTGATTTTCTACGGCCCATCCGGCACGGGGAAGACCACCATTGCCAACATCATCGCCCACCGGACGAAAAAGACCCTGTACCACCTCAATGCCACCACGGCGTCCCTGCAGGACGTAAAGGCGGTCATCAGCGACGTGGACACCATGCTGGCTCCTAACGGGGTACTGCTGTATCTGGACGAGATTCAGTACTTCAACAAAAAGCAGCAGCAGAGCCTGCTGGAGTTCATGGAGAACGGAAAGATCACCCTCATCGCCTCCACCACGGAGAACCCTTTTTTCTATGTGTATAATGCCCTCCTCTCCCGAAGCACGGTGTTCGAGTTCAAGGCCCTGACACCGGAGGAGACGGTACCTGCCGTGGAGCGGGCGCTGGCGCTCCAGCAGCAGCGCAGCAGCCTGCCCCTCTCGTGGGAGGAGGAGGTTCCCCGGCTCATCGCCGCCGGGTGCGGCGGGGATGTCCGCAAGGCTGTCAACGCTGTGGAGCTGCTGTATCAGTCCGCCAAGCCTAGGGACGGAGGGCTGCTCCTGACGACGGAGGATGCGCAGGTGCTGGCCCAGCGCAGCGCCATGCGATATGACCGGGAGGGGGATCAGCACTACGACCTGCTGTCGGCGCTGCAAAAATCCATCCGTGGCTCGGATCCGGATGCGGCGGTGTACTATCTGGGGCGGCTGCTGGCGGCGGGAGATCTGCTGAGCCCTTGCCGCCGGCTGCTGGTCATCGCAGCGGAGGACGTGGGGCTGGCCTATCCACAGGCCATCGTGGTAACGAAGGCCTGCGTGGACGCTGCCCTGCAGCTGGGCCTGCCGGAGGGACGGCTCCCGCTGGCAGAGGCGGCGGTGCTGCTGGCCACAGCTCCCAAGTCCAATTCCGCCCACAATGCCATCATTGCCGCCATGCAGGACATTGAAAGGGGCAGGGTGGGGGACATCCCCCGGCACCTGAAGAATGTCCACGCGGACAGCGCCGGCAGCGAAAAGCCCCAGGCGTACAAGTATCCGCATGTATATCCCAAGCACTATGTGAAGCAGCGCTACCTGCCCGAGAGCCTGGGGGACACCACCTATTACGAATACGCCGACAACAAGACTGAGCAGGCGGCCAAGCACTATTGGGACCTGATAAAGGGCGGGGGAGAATGAAATGGACCTGAAGGTAAATGATAAAGTGGAGCTGAAAAAGACCCACCCCTGCGGCAGCAAGGAGTGGCTGGTGCTGCGCATCGGCATGGACATCAAGCTCCGCTGCCTGGGCTGCAGCCATGAGATCATGGCTCCCCGGCGGAAGGTGGAGAAGAGTATTCGCAAAATTATTACGGAGGAGGAAAACGCATGAGACCCAAGTGGACGAGATATG
>ERZ773194.4708-NODE-4708-length-10496-cov-4.977109_pt1 | contig 10496 bp, 10 predicted proteins | sample MGYA00511240_ERZ773194 | MGnify/ENA primary metagenome ERZ773194 (study PRJEB29015, sample SAMEA2737774) | human gut metagenome | biome: human gut; feature: human-associated habitat; material: faeces | place: China | collected 2012 ... | reverse complement strand
GTTGGCCCACGCCTTCGGCGCCGTGGCGGATAACCCCGATCTGATCGCTGCCTGTGTGGTGGGCGACGGCGAGGCGGAGACCGGCCCGCTGGCCACCTCGTGGCACGGCAACAAGTTTGTCAACCCCATCACCGACGGCGCTGTGCTGCCCATTCTGCACCTCAACGGCTTCAAGATCGCCAATCCTACCATCTTCTCCCGCATGAGCCATGAGGAGGTGGAGTGCTTCTTCCGTGGCTGCGGCTGGGAGCCGTACTTTGTGGAGGGCGACGACCCCATGGTCATGCACCAGCAGATGGCGGCGGTGCTGGACCGGGTGATCCGGGAGATCAAGCGCATCCAGCGGGAGGCCCGCAAGACCGGCGAGGCCAAGCGGCCCCGCTGGCCCATGATCGTGCTGCGTACTCCCAAGGGCTGGACCGGCCCCAAGGAGGTGGACGGGCTGCCGGTGGAGAACTGCTGGCGAGCCCATCAGGTGCCTATCTCCATGGGGACAGACACCGACCGGCACCTTGCCCAGCTGGAGGCGTGGCTGCGCTCTTATAAGCCGGAGGAGCTCTTTAACCCCGACGGTACGCCGGTGGAGCTCATCGCCTCCTTCCCGCCCACGGGCCGCCGCCGCATGGGCGCTAACCCTCATGCCAACGGCGGACTGCTGCTGCATGACCTGCGGACCCCCGATTTCCGGGACTACGCCGTGGACGTCAAGGCCCCCGGTGCCGTGGAGGCGCAGGATATGTATGTGCTGGGTACCTACGTCCGGGACGTGATGAAGCTGAACATGGAGTCCCGCAACTTCCGCATCTTCGCCCCCGACGAGACGGCCTCCAACCGCCTGCAGGCGGTGTTCGAGGTGACGGGACGCCGCTTCCTGGACCAGCAGATCCCCGGCATCGACGACCATCTGGACCCGGACGGCCGGGTCATGGATTCCATGCTCTCCGAGCATTTCTGCGAGGGCTTTTTGGAGGGCTATCTTCTGACGGGACGCCACGGCTTTTTCGACAGCTATGAGGCCTTCATCCGCATCGTGGATTCCATGTTCGCCCAGCATGCCAAGTGGCTGAAGATGTGCAGCGAGCTGCCGTGGCGGCAGGATATCGCCTCGCTGAACTATATTCTGGCCTCCAACGTCTGGCAGCAGGACCACAACGGCTTTACCCATCAGGACCCCGGCTTTTTGGATCACGTGGCCAACAAGAAGGCCGACGTGGTGCGGATGTATCTGCCGCCGGATGCCAACTGTCTGCTGTCCTGCTTTGACCACTGTATCAAGAGCCGCAACTATGTCAACGTCATTGTGGCCAGCAAGCATCCCAGGCCCCAGTGGCTGACCATGGAGCAGGCGGTGAAGCACTGCACCCAGGGGATCGGCATCTGGAGTTGGGCCTCCAACGATCAGGGGCAGGAGCCGGATGTGGTCATGGCCTGCTGCGGCGATACGCCTACGCTGGAGACGCTGGCCGCCGTGAGCATCCTGCGTCAGGAGCTGCCGGAGCTGAAGATCCGTGTGGTGAACGTGGTGGATCTGATGAAGCTGCAGCCCCACACGGAGCATCCCCACGGCCTGACGGATGAGGAGTACGACGGCCTGTTCACCAAGGATAAGCCCATCATCTTCGCCTATCACGGCTACCCCACGCTGGTGCATGAGCTGACCTACCGCCGCCACAACCGGAACCTCCATGTGCGGGGCTACAAGGAGGAGGGAACCATCACCACCCCCTTCGATATGCGTGTTCTCAACGACATTGACCGCTTCGATCTGGTCATCGATACGGTCCGTCGGCTGCCCCAGTTGGGCAACCGGGGGGCGTATCTGGTGCAGAAGATGCAGGATAAGCTGGTGGAGCATCGTCAGTATATCCGGGACAACGGCGTGGATCTGCCGGAGGTCCGCAGCTGGAAGTGGGACAGCAGTCTGAACGCCGCCGAATAAGGTTTGCTATACGGAAAAGACCTCCGCAGAATCTGGTTTGTAAAGGTTATAGCACGACACAAGGGCATCTAACAGAGAAGCGCCGTCTTGGAAGTGATTCCAAGACGGCACTTTTCTGTTGCGGATCAGAGCGAACACTTCACGGCGAAACCGCCGCTGAAGAAATAGGTGTTCGTCCAATACCTGTTTGGTAAATAGCCTTACTTTAATAGAATGAACCCCCGGACGCTTGGGGGGTGCATTTTCAATTTAAGGGAAAGTAGTGATTTTTATCGTTGCTCTTTGCTTATGGCACAGGCAAGGATATACACAGTCATCGACCACAAAGAATTTCGGAAAAGTTTCCTTTTAAGAAATGCCGATACTCCGGATGATTGGATGCGTTCTCGTATTCTTCCAAAATCGTCTTTTTGTTCCATGCTTTCATTTTGTCATTCATTTCTTCATATCGGATAATAGTAAGCAGGCCTTCTCGCTCCGCCTGCAAAATTGCTTCATAGGCATCAGGGATAAACTCCACACCGGATATATCGACCGGTATGCTACTGGTAGCGACATCCGGTATTGGAACCGAAAAACCGGAATCTGAAATTGTCTCGGCAGAATAAATATAACCGGATACGCCTTTGTATGTGCTTATCAGAGCATTGGGATAATACTCTTCCAACCGTTGCCGCCCATCTTTACCAAAACCGTACGGCCCCCATTTTTGGCATTTTCCATCATAAGAAAAACCGGTTTCCACGCAATACTTTTCAATGGAATTGCTCAAATAGACCAATACGTTTTCTCTTTTTGTGGAAAAATAAACCAAAGGGATACCATGATTCGAGCTCTGCGGCGTTAGTTGTGTAATACCCTTAACAGATGATGCGTGATAGTACATTAGCTTTCTTCCCTTCTAACGCAATTTGCTCCAAGCGTTTTCGACGGTGTACAGGTGCTCTGATAATTCTCGCATAGGCATATTTCATCTTAGCAGATAACTGGCGCCGAAGCAACAGAAAGATCCACCGTAATTCTATCAGAATTACGGTGGATCTTATGGTGGACCTGATGGGATTCGAACCCACGACCTCTCGGATGCGAACCGAACGCTCTCCCAGCTGAGCTACAAGCCCGGATATGAAGTTGTAGAGCCATAATATATGGAGCGGATGCTCCGCTCCATATATTATACACACTTCTTTATAAAATGCAACCATTTTCTCTCCGGCGGCGCAAAAAATTGCCCCTGCAGATGGAAAACGCCGTCCGGCGGGCCTTATTCCGCCGTCGGGATGCGGGTATACGACACCGGCTGACCCTCCCGGAAGGTCACCTGAAAGCCCTGACCGGGGGAGACGGAGTAGTCATAGCGCCCGCCGCCGAACCAGGCCATCATCAGCCCCGCCGTGACGCCGCCGTGGATGACGCAGACGGCGTCCTCCGGCCTCTGCACCACCGGGGCGATGGCCGCAAGGCTGCGCCGCAGCACCTGCGGGGCGCTCTCCCCGTGGGGGCAGGGGTTGTGCTCTACGTCGGTGATCCACGCCTGATAGGCCGGGGTGTCCTTCAGCTCCTCGTAGCTCTTCATCTCGAAGTCGCCGAAGTCCATCTCCCGCAGGCCCGGAAGCCGGGTGTGGGGTACGTTGCCGTAGATGGCCGCCAGCGTCTGCTCCGTCCGCAGCATCCCGCTGGTATAGTAGCGCTGGGCCGTGGGATAGTCCCCGGCCCGGCAGTGCAGCTCCGACAGAGACTCCGGCAGGGCGGGGATATCCGCCGCCCCGTAATACAGGTTCCGCAGGCTGCCCTCCGTCTGGGCATGGCGCAGCAGGGTCAGCTTCATTTCAGCACCTCCGTCAGTCCGCAAAATACCCGGCGCACGCTGCCGGCCTGCTGGGCCAGCCGCCGCAGCAGACGGCCATGGCGCTCCCGCCAGGCCCGCTCTCCGGCATCCATGGGAACCACGCCGCTGCCGATCTCCCGTGCGATGACCACCTCCGCCGCCGTCAGCAGGGGGAGATAGGACTCGGTGTCCTCCTGCCGCCGGGTCAGCTCCTCCAGATGGATATAGCACCGGGCACCCGGCACCGGCTCACCTGCCGCCAGATCGCAGATATCCCCCGGCGTCAGGCCGTACTCCTGTGCCGCCAGTGTCAGCTTTCCCTGATATGCTCCGCCGATGATCAAGTCCATATCCTCACCTCACCAAAGTCCATACGGCGGCTCCCGCCAGCTCACCCAGTGTCAGGGCAAAGCCGGAGATGTCACCGTTCATGCCGTCCAGCTGCCGGAAGCCGTACCATACCGCCAGCCCGTAGCCCGCTGCTGCCGCCAAGGGGGCGAAGCTGCGGTCCATGACCAGCGGTACGGCGATCGCCGCCGCCAGCAGCACCGCCAGCGCCACGGCATAGCCGCCGTGGCGGCCCATGGCGGCGTATTGGCTGGTACCCATGGGCCGCAGCTTCAGTACCGCCAGTCCCGCACAGGCCCGTGTGGCCACCGGGATCAGCAGCAGCCCCCACAGGCTTTCGTCGGCGCTGCCGGAGAGGAATACGCTCCACTGGCACAGGGCCAGCAGCACCATGCCGATGACGGCGAAGGCTCCGCAATGGGAGTCCTTCAGGATGCGCTGGCGGGTGGCCAGCTCCCGGCGGGACAGCACGGCGTCGCATACGTCCATATAGCCGTCCAAGTGCATGAAGCCCGTCACCAGCCACGGGAGCGCCGCCATGAGGAAGGCGTACAGCCCGCCGATGGCGGCATGGCGCAGCAGCAGATACAGGCCCAGCCAGATGCCGCCCACCGCCAGTCCCACCAGCGGCAGACACACCAGCATTTTCTCACGAGCCTTCTCGTTCCACCGCCGCAGGGGGCAGGGGATCGCCAAAAACATCCCCCAGGCCATGGAAAACCCGTCCAGCCACTCACTCAAAGCGCCACGCTCCTTTCCACAGGCGGGGCAGTCCCGCCGTCAGCTCACACACCACGTCAAATTCCGCCGCCAATGTGCGGCAGATCTCCGCAAGGCCCCGGCGGTACGTCTCCGTCCACGTCTCATAGGTCACGCCGTCCCGCCACAGCTCGTCGCAGACGCAGACAAAGTGGGCCGGGTGACGGCTGATGACCAGCAGCTCCTCTGCCGTGCGTCGGGGGGCTTCTCCGTCCGGCTCCGGGGCGGAGAACATCTGGCAGGCCAGGCACGCCGTGACGCTGTCAAAAAGCACCGTCGCCACCGGGGACACCCGCACCAGTGCCTCCGGCAGCTGCCGTCCCTGCTCGATGGTCTCAAAGCCCCAGCCGTCCCGCTCCTCCAGATGCCGCCGGACGATGGCACGGTCCTCGCCGTCTCTGGGCTCCAGCGTGGCCCAGTAGTACATGGACTCTCCGCCGGAGAGCCGCCGGGCCATATGCTGGCCCATCATGCTCTTACCGCTTTTGCTGCCGCCTAACAGAAGGATCCTCATGGCGTCACCGTAAAGCTGTCCTGCGCCCGGATGGGGGTCAGGTAGTCGTCCTCAATGGCCGCCTCCGGGAAGGTGGCCATGCCGTCCATGACGGCGCAGGCGGCCCGCAAAATCTGAAACATCACCGGGCAGCCGCTGCCCTCACCCAGCCGCATCCCCAGCAGCAGGCAGGGCTCCTGCCCCAGTTCCTGTGCGGCGATGCGATAGCCGATCTCATAGGAGGCGTGGGAGAGGAACAGATACTCTCCCGCAGCGGGGCAGAGACGCACCGCCGTCAGCGCCGCCACGATGGAGATGTAGCCGTCCACCACCGCCGGGACATGGTTCTGGGCGCAGCCCAAAAAGGCCCCCGTCATGGCGGCCAGATCCAGCCCGCCCACGGCGGCCAGTACCCCCACCGGGTCGGCGGGGTCGGGGCGATGCAGGGCCAGCGCCCGGTCGATGACCTGTTTTTTCTTTTCAAAGGCCGCATCCGTCAGCCCGCCGCCCCGGCCGGTGACGGTCTGCGCCGGGGCGTGGGTCAGAGCTGCCAGCGCCGCCGCCGAGGTGGTGGTGTTGCCGATGCCCATCTCTCCGATGCCCAGCGCCTGTACGCCGTCCGCCGCGGCCTGTGCCGCCAGCTCCATGCCGGTCTCCAGCGCATGAAGGGCCTGCTGCCGGGTCATGGCGGGCTCTCTGGCAATGTTGCCGGTAGAGCGGCGCACCTTCCGGTCCAGCACGCCGGGGATGGGGCGATCCGTATCGATGCCCATGTCCGCTACCACCACCTCGTTGCCGAAGTAGTGGGCCAGCGCCGACATCCCCGTCTTGTGGCGGGTCATGTTGATGACCTGCGAAAGAGTCACGGAGGTGGGGGCGGAGGAGATACCCTCCGCCGTGACGCCATTATCTGCTGCCAGCACCAGCACCCGGCACTTCTCGACATGGGGGCGCACCTGCCCGGTGATGCCCGCCAGCCGGATGGAGTAGTCCTCCAGCTTGCCCAGACTGCCGGGGGGCTTGGCCAGCTCCGCCTGACGGCGGCGGGCGGCGTCCATGATCTCCCGATCCGGGACGGTGATGGCCTCGCAGTACTGCTTCAATTCCTGATCTGTCATAGGTTACTCCTCACTAAGATAGCCCTGCTGCGCCAGCCATGCAAGGGAAGGGGCGCAGTCCTGATTTTCGATGGTCCATGTGGACGCCGGACACTGCTCCAGCAGTACTGTCAGCACCTGCTGCATGGGGATGCTGCCTTCTCCCAGACTGCTGTGGAGATCCCAATCCCCTAAATTGTTGTGCAGATGTACGTGCCGCAGGTAGGGGGCCATGGGGGCGATCCACTCCATGGGAGGTGTCCGGCTGGCGCAGGTATTGGCGTGGCCTACATCCAGACACAGGCCCAGCCGGGGATCATCCACCTGACGGACGATGTCCGTCATCAGCTGCGGCGTCTCGTCCATGACGTTTTCCAGCGCCAGCACCATATCCTCCGGGACCTCCGGCAGGAACTCCCGCCAGAAGGCCACGGACTGCTCCGTGAACCACTCCGGAAAGTACACCAGCGGGATATAGCCGCTGTGGATCACCAGACGGCGGATGCCCAGCTGCCGGGCGGCGGACAAAGCCTGACGATAGCGCCGGGCCGTCACCTCCCGCACCAGCGGGTCCACGGCACAGGGAGCCAGCTCCGCAAACGGGGCGTGGAGCCAGAAATGGTCGATGCCTGCCATCTTCTCCCGAACCGCCGGAAGGGTGGCGGGGTCGTCCAGCATGGGGGCGTAGCAGAAGTCCGTGACCTCCAGCCCCAGCCCCCATTTCCGGGCCAGTTCCGGGGCGTGGCTGTCCATGCCGGAGAGGTGTAAGCGCTGCCTGATGTCCATAGGGTCCCTCCTGTTTTTTACTCACTTTCGCCATTATACACTATCTCCGCCGCATTTTCCAGTGGGTACGGCAGGGAAGTGCGCCGAAAAACCCCCGTCTGCGTGGCAGACAGGGGTTGGGGATCGCTTTATCAATACTGAGACAGCTGGGACTCCAGCGCCGGATTGGCCACCGTCCACTGGTAATCCTCCAGTCCGGTGTCCACCTCCGTCCACAGCAGCCATGTGGCCATGTCGGCGGTGCCAACCTGCTCCTCGCCGGGGCCCTGATGGGTCAGCGTCACCACGGCGGCGTGGTCCGCCTTCAGGGACACGGACTCGATGCCCACCTCCACGGAGCCGGAGCTCACCGACTCCTGCACCAGCACCAGCGCATGGTCCTTGAAGAACGCATCGTCGTAGGCGGACAGCTCCGGGTAGTCCGGCAGCTGGGCCGCCGAGGTGACGTACAGGGCGGAGCTGACGTTGCCGTTATAGGTCAGCCGCAGTCGGTTCACCTGCCCCGGCACGTAGGAGCCGTCCTCCCGGACGGTGCCGTCGCCGGTGTCGCCCACGGTCTGGGTGCCGCCGGGGGCGGCGGTGGGAGTGTCCGTCTTGGCGGGGGTATCGGGCGCATTGTTCTTTGTACCGCAGGCCGCTGCCACGATGCACAGGGACGCAGCCAGCGCCAGCGCCAACAGTCGTTTACATTTCATGGGTTCTGCCTCCTTTCGCAGGGAACGGGTCACTTCTGCTCACTTTCCTCCGGGTCACGATCCGGCTGGGCTTCCTCCGGGGTCTGCTCCTCCGGGGTCTGCGGCTCCTCCGGGGACGGCACCGGCTCGGATACGATGTGGATGTGCTTGGCAGGGGCCTCGATGACCTCCGGGGAGGAGGGACGGAACAGGGGCTGCTTCTCCTCACGGGTAGCGCCGTAGTTGTCCACCGTCTCCGGGTCACGGCCCTCGATGATAGCCATCATCTCCTGACCGGTGATGGTCTCCTTCTTCAGCAGATAGGCGGCGATCTTATCCAGCAGCTCCCGGTTCTCCTCCAGCATCCGCTTGGCGTCCTCATGGCACTGGCGGATGATGGCGATGACGGCACGATCTGCGGCGGCGTAGGTCTCCTGAGCGCAGCTCATGGAGTAGGTGCCGTCCAGATACTGGTTCTGTACGCTGCCCAGCGCCATCATGTCGAACTCCTCGCACATACCGAACCGGGCCACCAGATTTCGGGCCATCTCCGTGGCCCGCTCGATATCGTTGGCGGCGCCGGAGGTCATGGTGTGGCACACCACCTCCTCGCTGGACCGACCGGCCAGCAGCGTGCGGATCTCCGCCAGAATGTCCTCACGGGACATGAGGAACTTCTCCTCCTCCGGCAGGTGCAGGGTATAGCCCAGAGCGCCCTGCGTATGGGGGACGATGGTGATCTTGCTGACGGGCTGGGCGTTTTTCTGCTTGGCCGCCACCAGCGCATGGCCCACCTCGTGATAGGCGATGATGCGCTTTTCCTCGTCGGTGATGACGGTACCCTTCTTCTCGGAGCCGGCAATGACGGTCTCGAAGGCCGCCAGCAGGTCATTCTGATTCACGGCGCTGCGGCCCAGCCGCACGGCCCGCAGGGCCGCCTCGTTGACAAGGTTCGCCAGATCTGCGCCCACGCAGCCGGCGGTGGCCTGAGCGATCTTCTCCAGATTCACATCCTCGGCCAGATGGATGCTCCGGGTGTGGACCTGCAGGGTGGCCAGACGGCCTGCCAGATTGGGGCGGTCCACGGTGATGCGCCGATCGAAGCGGCCGGGGCGCAGCAGGGCCTTATCCAGCACCTCCGGGCGGTTGGTGGCGCCCAGAACGATGATGCCCTTGCCGGGATCGAAGCCGTCCAGCTCCGCCAGCAGCTGGTTCAGGGTCTGCTCCCGCTCGTCGTTGCCGCCGCCGAAGCGGCCGCCGTCGCGGGATTTGCCGATGGTGTCGATCTCGTCGATGAAGATGATGCAGGGCGCCACCTTGGCGGCCTCCTTGAACAGGTCACGGACACGGCTGGCCCCCACGCCCACGAACATCTCCACAAAGTCCGAGCCGGAGATGGAGAAGAAGGGGACGTTGGCCTCGCCGGCCACGGCCTTGGCAAGCAAAGTCTTGCCGGTACCGGGAGAGCCCACCAGCAGAGCGCCCTTGGGCAGTCTTGCACCGATGGCCGTGTACTTCTGGGGGTTGTGGAGGAAGTCGATGATCTCCTCCAGCGACTCCTTGGCCTCGTCCTGACCGGCCACGTCCTTGAAGGTGACACCGGTGGACTTCTCCATATACACCTTGGCGTTGGACTTGCCCACGCTGCCGATGCCGCCGATACCGCCGCCGTTTTTTGCCATGATCCGCATCACCAGCATGAACAGGGCCACTATGACGATCACCGGCAGGATATAGGCGATCATGAACTCCAGAATGGGGCTCATCTGGGTCTGGACGGGGCTGGTGTACGTGACGTTGTGTTCCTCCAGCAGAGGCAGGAGGCTGGCGTCGTTGAGAGCGGTGGTATACAGGATCAGAGGCGTTTTCTCGCTCTGGGTATAGCTCTTGGGTTCCTTGTTCTTATCGGCGGCCTCCTCGGTGTAGACGTAGCCGTCCACGGGGGTGGCATACAGGACGCCGTTCTCGATCTTCAGCTCCGCCACCTGATCCTCCTGAATGAGGTCGATGAGCTGGCTGTACGGGATCTCATGGCTGCTGGCCCGCTTGGTGAGATTGTTGCTGTAAGCGTTGATATAGTTGAACACCACCGTCAGCACCAGCGCCCAGATGATGAGGGTCACCACCCCCCGCATATTGCGGTTGCGGTTTTGGTTATTTTTCTGGTCTTTCTTGTTGTTGGGATCCATGTCGGTCTCCTTCCATGCAGCCCCGCCGGGCGGGGCGCAGAAGTGCTTTAATTTCCGTGTAGTATATCACAATTCGGATATCTTCACAAGGCGAACGGCGGGAATTTTCCTGTAAAATTTCTATGAATGGCGCTTTATCTCCCGGCCAGAGTATGGTATACTGAAACCAATTATGTATGCATTGCGAGGAAAATTCCTATGAGAGACAACGAACAGAGACGGCCGGAGGCAGAGGCGGACGGCATCATCGAGGGCCGCAACGCCGTGATCGAGGCCCTGCGGGCCGGAACGACCATGGATAAGATCTATCTGGCCAAAGGGGAGACGGACAAGACCTTGGGCCACATCGCCTCCAAGGCACGGGCCCAGGGCATCGTGGTGGT
>ERZ773194.4699-NODE-4699-length-10511-cov-2.836362_pt1 | contig 10511 bp, 9 predicted proteins | sample MGYA00511240_ERZ773194 | MGnify/ENA primary metagenome ERZ773194 (study PRJEB29015, sample SAMEA2737774) | human gut metagenome | biome: human gut; feature: human-associated habitat; material: faeces | place: China | collected 2012 ... | reverse complement strand
TTCCGTCAGAAAGGAAAAATGCGGAATCGGAACATCGCCGAACTGCTCTTCCATTTTCGTGAAATCAAGGCTGTTTCTGCTGACGCGCGGGGGAGTGCCTGTTTTGAATCGGCGAAGGTTAAAGCCCAGTTCTTGGAGTGAGCTTGAAAGGCTGTTTGAACGCGCGAGCCCGGAAGGTCCCTGTTCGACGCTTTGCTCTCCGATATGAATCAGGCTGCGCAGATACACACCGGTACAAATTATGACTGCACGGCAGGAGTATTCGGTTCCGCCCGAGCAGACAACTCCGGCAATTTTTCCGTTCTTTTCAATTATTTCGGCGCATTCATCCTGTCTGAGCGTCAGATTGGGTTCGCTTTCAAGCACCTGCTTCATTCGCATATGATAACGGTTTTTGTCAATCTGTGCACGAAGTGAATGAACAGCAGCCCCTTTTCCAAGGTTCAGCATACGCATTTGAATAAAAGTTTCATCCGCCGCAAGTCCCATTTCGCCGCCGAGTGCATCAATTTCGCGCACAAGGTGTCCCTTACTCGTTCCGCCGATGGCGGGGTTGCAGGCACAAAGTGCCACGGAATCAAGGTTCAGGCAGAGACACAGTGTTTTTTTGCCCATTCGTGCGGATGCAAGCGCGGCCTCGACGCCAGCGTGGCCTGCTCCCGCAACAATTATATCATAATCACCGGAGTAAAAATTCATAATATTCCTCTTTTCGCTGTCGAAATTGCTGTTCCGATAATGTTTCACGTGAAACAATGCTTTTGTGAAACAGCGGATTTAGACATTTCAACAGTCCTAAAGCTGATTTTTTATCAATTGTGTGTTGTACGGCGGTTCAATTTCAATTGATTTGCCGCATAAGTATTCAAGCCCGTCAAGCTTATTCGGAAAAACGATGCGCGTTGCTGTCAGCCGCAGACCGGCGGGGAAGCTGCGGTTCCCGACACGATCGCCGTATTTGTCGTCTCCGATGATCGGGCAGCCGATATGCGCAAGACTGGCGCGAATCTGGTGCGTTTTACCCGTAATCAGCAGCAGTTCAAGTGTACTCGTTCCGCCGTTCGATGAGAGCAGCCTGTAATCGGTGTTCATTTCGAATGAATTTGAAACGGGTTTGGTAAATACCTGAACAAATGCGCGTTCCGAATCCTTTCTGCCGAAAAACCGCAGGCTCCCCGATGCGGCAGGAGGAGCGCCGAAAACTTCGGCCTGATCCGCGAGCTTGCGGGGCTCCTCGGCGCTGCAGTCGGCGCGTCGCGCGTCGTGGTCGACGCCGAATGGGTCGACCAGAAGCACCTTATAGGCCAGACTGGTAAGATAGTCCGCCCGAAGCTCTATATAGCCTGCGGCATTTCCGGCGCGCTCCAGCATATGGTAGGCGTCGAAAAGGCCGAGTGCATCGTCGCGATAAACCGTGACCCCTCCGCGCCGATCTTCGGATACGCGGATTACGCCGTTGTCGGCGACGCGGTCAAGATAGTCTCAGCCCTGATCGAGCAGCTCAGGAAAGAAAAAGAATAAACGGATAATAAATTGCGGAAGAGAGACCACAGGTTCGAATCCTGTCGGGCATACGACCGCGTCGGAGCAAAGTCCGCTCCGCTCAAAGTCCGGCAGCTCAAGATGAGCTGCCGGATTCTTCGTCTGTGCTCCCTTGCTCCTCCTTCGCTCAGGCCAGGGGCTCATCGCCGCGGGGGTGCAGACGGCAAAACCATTCAGTCGCGTCCTGCATCTGAAGTTACGAAAAGTTTGGTGTAAGTGCTTGACACGCTTTGAAAAATAATGTACTATTGAGCTGCAAAATTATGACACATTATGCAAAACGGAGGCGGAAAAAAATGGCAGAATTTGAAAGAAATACCACCGGCTTTACTGCCGACGTTGAGATGTACGACGACGGTACGCTCGCGAAGATATATCGCGACGAGATTCCGGACGAGGACGTGCAGAGGGAGATACTTTGCACGGAATTTGTCCAGAACAAGGGACTGGACGTACCGGAATACCGCGGAGCCGTCGCATATAATGGAAAGCGTGCGATACTGCTTGAGTATATCCGCGGCGAGAGTGCGATGAAGGAGCTTACCGTGGGCGACGCCGAGCCGGAAAAGCTGGGCAGGGATTTTGCGGATATACACTATAAAATACACCAATGCCCCGCAGCGGGGCTTGAGCCGGGGAAAGAGCGGCTTGCAAAGCAGCTTCGCATGTCAGAGTACTGCCTCGGCACCGATCTTATGGAGCGCTGCCTGCGGCTCCTTGACAGTTTGCCGGAGATGGACCGGCTTTGTCACAATGATTTTCACCCGGGCAATATGATATATAACGAGGCAGGTAAAATGATCATCATAGACTGGAGCGACGCGACGGCGAGCAATCCGCTTTCAGACGTTGCGCATACGATCCAGGCATTCGATTTCGGCATGCGGGCAAAGCCCGGGCAGGGAAACATGCCGCAGGAGAGCTATGAGCGCATGATGCGCGCCCGAGGGAGAATAATGACGTTCATACGCAGTTATGAGAGCAGATATGCGGAAAACTGCGGTCTGAGTACCGAAGAGTTTCGTAAGAAGTGCCTGCCGTGGGACGTTGTTGTGTCGGCTTCACGCTTCTACAGGGAGTGGGACTGCAACAAGGGCGACCTGCTGAAATTCTTTTATGATTATTTTATGGAATATCCTGTAAATTAAGGCATCGCGCTGTGGACTTACGGGGAAAAATGTTGTATAATGTGAGCGATTGAAAGCAGGAGGGAGTAAGCCTATGCTGGCTTCAGAGAGAACGCGTTATATAATATCGCAGCTTCATTCAAAGGGAATCATCAACCTGAAAGACATTGCAAAAGAACTGAACATCTCCGAAGCTACCGTCCGCAGGGATTTTGAGAAGCTGGAGAACGAAGGCAAGCTCACCCGAGTCACCGGCGGAGCAAAGCTGAATGAACATGGCGAGGAAGCGCCGGTGATCAACAGCGCGGAGCTTACGATGCGCGCAAAGAAAAACCTGAACTATGACGCGAAGCTGCGTGTTGCGCGCCGCGCCTGCGACTATATAGAAGATGGGGAATGTGTGTATCTTGACGGAGGGACGAGCATTGCCGTCATGGCCGAATTCCTTGAAAAACGCCCTATACAGATATTCACTCACAGTGAACTGCTTGTGCGCTCCATGAATAACCCCGTGGCGGAGATTTTCCTGATTGGCGGTACATATCTGCCGCATTACGGCATGAGCGTCGGTCCGATGACGCAGGAGATGATACAAAAGCTGCATTTTGACAAGGTTTTTGTGAGCTGCACCTGCGCGGATATAGGCGAGGATTGCTCGTACGTGAACGAATTTCTGACCCTGGCGGTGAAGAATACCGCCATCGCGAACAGCGACAAGGCATATCTTCTTATGGATACGGGCAAGCTCAACCGCCGCAGCTTCTGTAAGCTCAGAGCGTTGAGCGAATTCGAAAAGGTTTTCTGCAACAGCGGCGAAGCGCTGCCGGATCAGCTGCCGGCAAATTTTGAAATAGTATAAGAAACAGTATAATTGCACCCCGTGCGCGGAACGTAACTGTCAGTTCTGTGCACGGGGTGCTTTTTGCACATTTTGTGTCAAAATAAAGACATAATTTTGCAAATAACATCGGAAACGGCAGCGGGGAGCATGGGCGCTTTAGCTAAAACGGCAGCTGATTTTTTGTGCAAATGCGAGGAAATGCGCGCTTGATGCAAGAAAATGCAAAATAATGTTGAAAAACGAAATAAACGCAGGTATAATCAAGTCAAAGAAACCGACAATTTGCAAAGATGTGCTTGACTCATGAAAATGAGTGAAAAATATAAGAAAAAACAGGAGGATCAACTAAATGAAGAAAACTCTGGCAATGTTACTCGCGATCATGATGCTCTGCGCCCTGATGGCGGGCTGCGGACAGAGCAATCAGCCTGCGGCATCCTCGGCAGCTTCCGAGGCTGCCGCCGAGAACAACGGCGCGTCTGAAGAGACCACGTCGTTCAAGGTCGGATTTATTGTATCCGACGCATCGTCCGGCTTCTGGAAAGAGGTCCTGGAGAGCTTTGAAAAGGCCTGCGATGAGGCAGGTGTCGAAATGACCTACCAGATAGTTGCTGACAGCGCCGGCATGCGATCCGCGTATGACTCCATGGTCGCACAGCAGTGCGACATAATAGTCGACGGCTATGCAAGCGAGGAGATCGCATTGGCATATGCGGAAGAAGCGGTCGAAAGCGGAATGCCGTTCCTCGCAGTTTCTTTTAACTGCCCGGTGGAAGGCGTATGGAGCTACGGCACCTCCAATGAAGGACTCGGCGAGTTCTTCGGTAACTGTGCAGCCGAAGCCGTCACCAAGGAATGGGAAGGCAAGATAGACCTCATCGTCACCGCCAATGCATACACCGCTGTCCCTGCAATGGCACCAAGAACCGACAAGGCAGTCGAAACGCTTGCTTCGCTTCCCGGCTACGAATACGTTAAGGACGTCGAGTGGGTCACGATCGACACCGGTCTTGACACCAGCACCATCGGCGCGAGCACCGCAAGCATGCTCACCTCTCACCCCGGCGCAAAGAACATTCTCTATATCGTCTGCACCGACGCATTCTGCCCCACCATCGTTAACGCTATCGAAGACGCTGGTGCTTCCGATAGAGTTCTGATGCTTTCCTGCGACTGCACCGAAACCTATATCGCATACGCGAAAGAGCATGCCGCTTCCGGTGAGTATGCCCCCTGGTACGGCTCGATCGACCTCGATACCGCGAGCTACGGCTACAAGCTTCTTGACAAGGTGTTCGCCATCATGAACGGCGAGAACCCCGAGGCATACACTGAGCACAGCGGCGTTATGGTCACTTCCGCGAACATCAACGATTTCTACGGCTAAGACTTAAACTATTCGGCGAAATGAGCTCCGTGCCTGAAATATACTTTATGGCACGGAGCGGCATCAATCAGGAGGTGTTACTGCATTGGGCAACACGCTGCTCGAAATGAAAGGGATAACAAAAAGGTTCCCGGGCGTTGTGGCTTTGAACAACGTTTCCATGAAAATCAACAGCGGTGAGGTGCTTGCGGTCGTCGGAGAAAATGGGGCCGGCAAGTCAACACTCATTAAAATCATGTCCGGCGCATACCAGCAGGACGAGGGTCAGGTCTTGTTTGAAGGCCAGGATCAGGGAAAGCTGGTTCCCGCAAGGGCGCTTGAATTAGGAATCACGGCGATATATCAGGAGCTTACAAACGTAAAGGGACTGAGTATCGCAGAAAATATTTTTCTCGGTGCGCAGCCGCTGAAGAACGGACTGATAGACTACAAGAAGCTCTATGCCGACAGCATGGAGATACAGCGGCAGGTAGGACTTGAGCATCACGCGCCGTCAACACTGCTCGGGCAGCTGTCCACTGCCGAGCAGCAGCTTGTCGAGATAGGCCGCGCCTACTCGAAGAAACTGAAGGTCATAATAATGGACGAGCCTACATCCGCCTTGAATCAGGAGGAAACGTACAAGCTCATGACCATAATCCGCAAGCTGCGCGGAGAGGGCAAGGGCGTTATATATATTTCGCACAAGCTGGACGAGGTGTTTGCGATAGCCGACCGCGTACAGGTACTCAGAAACGGCGAGAGCGTGTACGAGGGGCTGGCGGCAGACACCGATAAGGACACTATAATAAACAGCATGTGCGGCCGCGAATTAAAAGACATGTATCCTGTCGGAAAGCGGGAGTTGGGGGACGTCGTGTTCGAGATAAAAAACCTCGGCGACGGATTTCTGAATGACATTTCGATAAATGTGCGGCGGCATGAAATAGTGGGGCTTTACGGGCTTATGGGTTCAGGCTGTTCTGAGGTGCTGCAGTGCGCCTTCGGGGCACGCCGCCATCAGAAGGGCAGCTTTTTCGTCAACGGCAAGGAGATAAAAATAAACAAGCCTATCGACGCCAAAAATGCGGGGCTTGCCTATGTCCCGGCGGAAAGAAAGCGCGAGGGTCTTATACTTGCACACTCGGTACTGAACAATCTCACGATCGTTACACTGAAGGACTTCGTCAAGGGGCTGTTTCTTGATCTCAAGGAGGAGCGCAGAACGGCGCAGAAATGGTGCGAGAATTACCGGATCAAGACACCGTCGCTGAATACTCCGGCATCGTCACTGTCCGGAGGCAATCAGCAGAAGATAGTCATTTCCAAGTGGGTGGCGACCAAGCCCAAGGTGTTTATGCTGAACGACCCGACAAAGGGGATCGACGTCGGTGCCAAGGTGGAGATATACAAGGACATCGAAAGGCTGTGCAAGGCAGGCTGCGGCGTGCTGTATGTGGCGGCAGAGCTGCCGGAGCTGCTCGGAATAGCCGACAGAGTGTACGTCATTCATGAGGGCAAGCTTGCCGGGGAGTTTTCCGGAGAGGAAATCACGCAGAAAAATATCGTTAAGAGCGCGATAGGAGAATAATATGGAAAATAAAGTTTCGATAGGTACCCGCCTGAAGGCGGCGGGGAAAAATACAGTCAGCTCTTACGGCAGCGTTCTTATTGCAGTCATTGCGCTGTCTATAGTCTGGTCGTTTGCTTCACCGTATTTCCTCACGGCGGCAAACTTCAAAAACATCGGCGTTTATATGTCTGCCTCCGGTATTATTGCGGCAGGCGTGACGGTGTCGATGCTGCTGGGCGGTCTTGACCTGTCCCAAATGGCGACGATGGCAATGAGCGGCATCTTCGTCGGCATTGCGTACAATCACGGCGTACACGGCGTGGGACTGCTGTTAGTGGCGATAGGCGTCGGCCTTGTCGGCGGCATAATCAACGGTCTGATAATGAATTACCTGCATATCGACCCGATCATAACCACGCTCGGCACGCAGCTCGTTTTCCGCGCCATAGCATATATCGCTTCCGACGGCAACATGATAAAGGTCCAGGACGAGTTCATCAAATGGATAGGCCGCGGTAAGATCGCCGGGATACCGGTCACGATGATAATAATGATACTTGTTTACATCATCATCGGCATTGTGCTGAAATACACGCGCTTCGGCCGCAACGTCATTTCGGTCGGCGGAAGCTCGGAGGCTGCATACCTGTCCGGCATAAACGTCAAAAAAACACGCGCGATAGCCTTTATGATATCCGGCGCCTGCGCAGGTCTTGCAACGATGCTGTATATAGCTCAGGGCTATGTCGCGCAGCCTAATCAGGGCGCCGGCGCAGATATGGACTGCATCGCGGCGGTCATCATCGGCGGTCTGTCGGTCGCCGGCGGCAAGGGCAACATAATAGGCACACTGCTCGGCATGCTGTTCTTCTCGATACTCGCAAACGGCATGGGACTGCTGAGCATGAACAGCTATGCGCAGCAGCTCGTAAAGGGTCTGCTCCTGCTCACTGCAGTATATATCGACATCGTCAGAAACAAAAAGATGAAGAAGTAAGCTCAAGCATATTTCATACATACATATTCCATATTTTTAATACTAAAACCAAAGCTTAAATGAGAAAGGAGAGCAATGCCTCAGCATTGCGAAAAGAAAAATGAAGCCTGAAAAGAAAGCATGCGAAATGACAGCCGCCGAGCTTGGCCGCTACATCGATCAGTCCGTCCTGAAGCCCGAATTCACTCAGGATGACATCAGGAAGTATATTCAGGAAGGTATAGATTATAACTGCAAGACCGTGTGCATAAATCCCGCGTCGCTGCCCATTGCGCGCGAGCTGTGCAAGGGTACCAACACCGGCATCTGCGTTGTCTGCGACTTCCCCTTCGGCGACTCCACTACTGAGTCCAAGGTCGCGCAGGCGGAGATAATCTGCCGCGACGGCGACGTGGAGGATCTCGACATCGTTGCAAATTACGGCTGGATCAGAAGCGGTATGTGGGACGAGGTCGAGGCCGACATCAAGGCTGTGTGCGACGTGTGCCACAAGTACGGCAGCAACGTCAAGGTTATATTCGAGGTTGACTCCCTCACGATAGAGCAGGTCAAAAAAGCGACCGAAACCGCTATCGCCGCGGGCGCCGATTTCGTCAAGACCTCCACCGGCTTCTTCACTGGCGGAAAGAACGAGGGTGCGACCTACGAGGTCATACAGGCAATGATGGACGCCGCGCAGGGACGCTGCAAGATAAAGGGTGCAGGCGGCATACGCGACCGTGAGAAGTTCCTCAAGCTCATCGACATGGGCATTGACCGCATGGGCGTCGGCTACCGCTCAACTCCGGTAGTTCTCGGTTACAAATAAGACAATATCTGCGCGAAAGGGGGAACTCCCGTGGGAAATACATATGATTTCCGAGTAGGCTTCCAGCCGTTTAATCTCATGCCGCCGGACGGCACCCCGGCAGGCATGGAGTCGTTCAGATGGACGATAGAGGAGAGCCGCCGTATCGGTGCAAGAGCGTTTTCGCTGTTCCCGAATCTCTGCCCTAAGGAGATCACCTCCGCCACGCTCAGCGAAATGGCGGCAATGGCGCGCGAAAACGACATCAAGCTCATTCTCTACCCGTTCACCGTTTGGGGACTGGCCGGCCTGCCGCTCAAGGTAGATGCATGGGGAGCGTCAGGCGCTGCTATGGGAGTGTCGGCACCTGACGATATCCCCGACCCGGCGGTCGCCCGAAAGGGTGTCGAGCGGACGATAATGATGGCCAAGGCCCTCGGCAGTGATATCCTCTGCTCCGGCTACGGACACTCAAATGTCGCGACGAGCCGCTACAACAAGCAGCACCCGTTCTCGGAACAGCGCCGGTTCATCGAGGCAAACCTGCGCGAGCTTGCAAAAATGCTTGACGGAACGGGGCTTACCTTTGCATACGAAAACCACTGTGACTTCAGCGGCCGCGAGATAGCGTCGGTAATAGAAACGGTGGCATCGGACAATGTCAAGGCGCTTTACGATTTCGGAAACGGTGCGGTCGCCTGCTGCGACCCGATGGAGGATCTGGAATATCTTGCGCCGTACGCCGTCGCGGCACACTTCAAGGATTTTGCCGTGGTGGACAATCCGCTGCGTACAAAGACCTACCCGGATATGCCGATGGTTTTTGCCGGGTGCTATCTCGGGGACGGCATAATAGACTTTGAGCGTATACTGGCGGCGCTTATCGAAAAGGCACCTGAGCCGCACGGAATGTGCCTGCTCGCAGAGCCTGCCTTCAAGCTGCCGACAAACGACGCCGAGCGCGACGACCGCGTGGAATACAATCGGAAGATATCCCGGCAGTATGTTGCAAAAATGCTGGAGATAGTAGAAAAATTCTGATACGATCGAGGAGGTAAATGATGAAACCTTTGGGCTTGGGCGCTATAGGCTCCGGCGAGATCGCCATAAACTCGATATTCAAGCATCTTGTGCTCGGTGACACTGCGGACAAGGTATACATGGCGGCAGTCTGCGACCCGGTACCGGGCAGAGCGCAGGCGATGGCAGAGCAGTATGGGATTAAAAACTGGTATATGACGGACGATGAGCTTCTTGCTGACCCGAACGTCGACGTAGTATCGATATGCTCGCCCATACGCTTCCACTATGAGCAGGGACTCAAGGCGATCCGCGCCGGCAAGCATGTCCATTTCAATAAGACGATGGCGATGACGAGCGAGGAGGCCACCGAGCTTATAGAAGAAGCAAAGCGAATGAACGTCAAGATAACCTCGTCCCCCGGAATGATGGCAATGCCCGTCAATCGCGAGATGCGCCGTCTTGTTGCGGAGAATAAGCTGGGGCACATCACCTACGCCATCGGCGGCGTGCGCGGAGTTCTGCTCTATCATCTGCGCGAGGGCTACAGGCAGGACAACTACGGCTCTGAGCCGCTCGTCCCGACATGGTATTACAAAAAGCCGGACGGCGGCCCGCAGTATGACCATGCCGTCTATGGGCTTACCGCGATGACCGGCATACTCGGCCCAGTGAAGCGCGTATCCTGCATGGGCGGACAGATAATGAAAGAGTTCCGCTTCGGCAAACAGGTGATAGAGAGCGAGGTAGACGATAACTTCGCTTTCCTGCTCGACTTCGGCGAGAATGTATACGGCTTGTTCTACTCTGCGCTCGCGGGCGGCGAAAACAAGATGACTCCTGCCATATACGGCACAGAGGGAAAGTTCGTTGACGGAAAGTTCAACGACGAGGTCATTTTTGACACACCCGTAAAGGGCATGATGGCAAAGGATCTGCCCATAGAGCATCTGAAAATGCACGAGCCGTTCGTATATCGCGACGTTATGGAGCTTATCGACTATGTACACGGTCTGCGCGAGCCTGTGGCGACCGCTGAGCAGGGACGTCATGTCCTTGAGATCATAGAGGCCGGCTTTGAGTCGATGAAAACCGGGCGAGTGGTGGAGCTGAAAACGGACTTTACCCCACTCACTGCGGAGCAGCTCCGCGACTGACAGCACACATAGGAAAGTTATGCCGCAGCGGCGCATAAAGCCGCCTGCGGCATAAGCGGAATTATAAAGGAGTAATGACATGAAAATAATACAGGTCGGCA
>ERZ773194.4697-NODE-4697-length-10511-cov-8.711936_pt1 | contig 10511 bp, 5 predicted proteins | sample MGYA00511240_ERZ773194 | MGnify/ENA primary metagenome ERZ773194 (study PRJEB29015, sample SAMEA2737774) | human gut metagenome | biome: human gut; feature: human-associated habitat; material: faeces | place: China | collected 2012 ... | reverse complement strand
TCAAAATCCACCGCTGGCGACAGCGTACCGGTTCGAGTCCGGTCACCGGCACCAACAGCACCCGCAGACCCATTGGGCCTGCGGGTGCTGTTTTTCTTTTGCGGTTCCGGCAGCTGCATACCGGGGAGGATATGCTTACTTCTCCTGCACTTCTTTTCCGCTGAGGTGGTGTATCTCGATCTCGAAGAGCTGGGCGGCAGCGCCATCCTGCCGGATCTCCTCGTCTGCCAACTGCTCCTCCGGGTAATACTTCATGGCGAAGCGCTTCAGCAGCGCCATAGTCTCCGGGCTCTGCTCCAGCAGGCGACACCGGCCGAACACCACGACGCTCCGGAGGTACGGCGCCCACGCCTCCTCCCGAATCGTCTCACTGCCGTAGACGGTGAAGCACACCTTGTCGCAGGCCCGGATGGCTTCCGCCTTGTGACCGGCACGGGCGCCGTGGAAGTAAATTTTCTGCGCCTCCCGGTCGTAATAGTAGTTGATGGGGATGGCGTAGGGGTAGCCCTCCCGGCCGTTTACGGCCAGAACGCCCCGGCGGGCCTGAATCAGAAGCTGCTCCGCTGCCTCCGTGCTGATCTGATTTTTCTTCTTCCGAATCTCTCGAAACATGGCTTTTCCCTCCTGTTTTTATCGCTCCAGCAGCTCTGGGAGATACCTCAGCGCTTTTTCAAACTCCACCCCGTACCATGGAGCGCTTTCATCCCGGCAGGTGACTTGGATGCACAGCAGCGTGAAATCCACCGCCAAACGCAGGGCCTCCTCCAGCGGCTTGCCCCGCATCAGGGCACCTACGCAGGCGGAGGAGAAGAGATCCCCCGTGCCGGGAAAATGGGCATCGATGCGGCGGCTGCCGTATTCAAAGAAGCGATCCTCCGCCGGGGTATAGGCCAGCACGCCCAGTTTGTCCGGGCCATAGGGGACGCCGGTCAGCACCACGTGACGGGGCCCCAGCTCCGCCAGCTTCCGCAGGATATCCCTCAGCCGGGGCAGGTCGTAGTCCTCCCGGTAGGGGGTCCCCGTCAGCAGGCAGGCCTCTGTGAGATTGGGTGTCACCACGTCCGCCTGCGCCACCAAGCGGGCCATGTGGCGGGGAAAATCCTCGTCAAAGCCCGTGTAGAGCGCTCCCCCATCGGCCATGGCCGGGTCCACGAAGCGTAGGGTATCCGGCCCCGCCAGCACCTCCAACGCCTGGCAGACATCCTCCACCTGTCGGGGAGAGGCCAGATAGCCGGTGTAGACGGCGTCCAGCCGCACCTGCTGGCTCTGCCAGTATCGGGCGATGGGCAGGATATCCGCCGTCAGGTCCCGGCAGAGGATGTCCGGGAACATGGTGTGGGCGCTGAGTACGGCGGTGGGCAGAATGGCGCACTCCACCTCCATGGCGGAGATCACAGGCAGCGCCACCGTCAGCGAGCAGCGGCCCAGACACGAAATATCCTGAATACTGGCGACACGTTTCATAAGCGGCTCCTTGATGCACAGGTTAATGGGTTCAGTATAGCACATCCGGCAGGTGGTGAAAAGCCCCGGCCGTAAAAAGATGCTGCGGAAAGTTCAGAGAAAAAGGCGCTCCGGCAACTGTCGGAGCGCCTTTTTTCGTTGGAACAGGCCGATTTAGTCCTTTTTGCTCTTGCGCTTGGTGACAAGCAGCACCACCAGAGCGATGATGCCCAGGCCAGCCACAGCCAGCACCACCCACAGGGCGGTCATGTTGCTGCTGTCGCCGGTGGCGGGGGTATCCGGCGTGGTGGGCTTCTCCGGCTGCTGGGGCTTGCCGGGCTCCACGGGAGTGGTAGGCTCCTCAGCGCCGCAGCGGCTGCACTTGCCATCCTTGTAGTCGTGGCCCAGAGCGGGAATCACCTCGCCCTGCTTCACGACAGTCTGGCAGACCTTGCAGACCTCGTTGCCGGTGTAGCCGTCCTCGGTGCAGGTGGCATCCTTGGCACCCACCAGCTCCGTGTCGTGATCGGTGGCGGGGATGACCTCGGTCTTGGTGTCGATGTAGTCCTTGCCCTCAAAGGTGACCTTGGCGGTGTAGGTGCGAACGCCGGTCGACTCGCAGGTGGCCTCGGTGGTCACGGCGTTGGTGACGGTGGCCGTCACGTTCTTCACATGGGAAGCATCATTGCCGCAAGTGAAGGTGGCAGAAGCTGTGAAATCATCGTTCCACTTCCACACCGGCTCGCCGTAGGCGTGACCGGTGGCGGGGATAGCCAGCTTCTCCAGCGTCGTCTCGGTCTTGCCCTCGGCATCGCTGAACAGCTTGCCGCAGACGGAGCACTTCCAGTAAGCCTCCACGCCGGCGGTCTCGCAGGTGGCAGGCACTGCCTCCACAGCGGTCAGCTGGTGGCCCACAGGGGGATCGGGCAGATCCGCCAAAGCGGCATCCACGTCGGCCTGAGAGACGTACAGAGTGGTCAGCACGTCCATAGCGGCGTCATAGGCCTTGGTCAGGCAGTTCTGCTCCAGATAGTAGGGGTTCGCCTCGATCTCGGCGTTGATGGCCGCTACACGGCGGGTCAGGGCGTCCTTGTTGGCCATGTCAAAGTAACCGGCACTGTCGCCGGAGCCCATGGCAAAGCCGCCGCCGATGTCGGAGCCGTAGGCCACCGTGAACTGCACACGCACCACGTCGCCCTCGGACAGATAGGAATCGGCAAAGCCCACGTTGGGGAATACGTTCTTCAGGCAGTACATCCAGCCGGAGGCGCTGGTGTAGTCGAATTCACCCAGACTGGTCTCGTCCGTCCGGGTCTGGATATCGAAGTTCTTCTCCTCCAGCTTCTCCCGCAGGGCCTGGGGGATGCTGTCGCCGGTGGGATCAATGCCCGCCAGCGCATCGCCCTGGATGTGGGACAGATAGAAGCCGCTCTCCAGAGAGCCGGTGTTGCTGTAGGTAAAGCCTCTTTCCTCCAGCAGACGGGCCAGCGCCTGAGCAGCGTTCTCGCCCTCGATGATGTCCACATAGCAGGGCTCGATGATGTAGCCGCCGCCCAGAGACAGGGCCTCCACGGTGAACACGGCCTTGCCCACCACATCACCGGGCTCGGCCTTCACATAGGTGATGGTGTAGGTCAGAGAGGCCTTGTGGGCCTTGACAACGACGGTGTTGACGCCCTCCTTGGTAAAGTGCAGGGTATAGCTGGTCTTGGTGTCATCGTCCCAGTTGACGGACACCGGATCACCGTTGAGGAGCACCGTTACCTCATTGGCGGGCAACTTCTTGCCGTCGCCGTCCTTGGCAAAGACGTCGAAGGTCATGCGGGAATTGCGCTGGGTGATGCCATCCTCCAGCGTGGTCTCCAGCGTGACGATATCCTCACGCACCGTCACCTCAAAGGTGGTGGTGAGCTGACCGAAGGTCACGGTGATGGTCTGCTGACCCACGGTCTCCAGCAGAGTGGGGGAGAGGGTGTACTGGTCGGCGGACAGGGTGGAAGCGCCGTTTCTGGTGACAGCCTGCACCACCAGACCGGCGGTATTCAGCGTGTCGCCCTCGGTATAAACGGTTTTCTTGGGCAGAGTCTTGACCTGAATGGCAGTGACCAGAGGCAGCTCCACATTCACGGCCTGATCCTCACCGCCCACCACGGTCAGCGTACCCTTAGCGGGCAGATAGCCCTCCTTGGTGACTACATAGCTCCACTTGCCGCTGGCCAGCGTGCGGGTGGCGGAGGCAGCGGTGGCGTTGATGGTGACGGTATCGTTGCTGCTGTTGGTCAGCTGGATGGTGCAGCTGTCGATGGCGTTTCCGGAGTCATCCTTCATGGAGAAGGTGACGTCCGCTGTATTGGGCTTGACCACAGGGATGGTGATATCCGGCAGGGCGCCCAGCACAAAGCTTCTGTAGCTGTTGGGAACGTTGGTGGAGAGATCGGGCAGGGAATTGCGGTGAGAGCCGATATCCTTGCCGTTGCCGTAAAAGTTGAGAACGCCGTCCGTCAGGACATAGGGCTCATCAGCATCCCAGTTGGCGGGGATCTTCACCTCCACGGTGCGGCAGTCGTTGCCGTCCGCCCGGTCGAAGAGGTGACGCTGGAAGAGGTCCTTATAGCCGGTGACGGTATCATTGCTGCCGGGATCGGTGTAAGAGGCGTAGGCGTAGAGGTTATACAGGTTCGCCATGGTGTTGGCGGGGTGATACACGCCGGTGAGCTGCACGGTGACGGTGTCGCCGGGCAGGATATCACGGGTGGGGTCGGTCTTGTTGGTGATGACTACCCCGGCCTTCTTCACGGTGATGACCTGATAGGTGTCGGCGCCATCCTTGCTGATCTTGACGATGTTTTTGCCCTCGGTGAGAGTCAGAGTCACGTCGCCGCCCTTGGTGGTCACGCCGTCGGTGCCGAAGCCGCCGGTGTAGGTCATGGCCGTCTCGGTGAGGGTGGGGCGCAGCAGGGTAACGGTGCTGCCGGAGGCGGGCTGGAAGGTGTACTGGCAGCCGGAGTCATTGGTGTAGTACAGCACGTCTGCCTCAGCATCCAGCTTGTTACCGGCGACCTTCCGGTCACCGTTGTTGATGGTCATGTTGGCATCCGGGCCAGCGGCGGCGTTCTTGCCTACCTCCACCACCACCACGCCGGTGTTCTCCGGCCAGATGGCGCCAAAGGTCTTGTTCTTGTTGATGGACCAGCCGGAATCCGCTACATACATGGCGTCATAGGTCACCAGAACAATGGCCGTACCGGCGCTGTTGGCGGTGATGCGGCCGCTGTCATCCACGCTGACCACATTGGTGCCGTCCACATCCAGTGCCGTGTAGTGGAACACAGGCTCCAGCGTAGAGCCTTTCATGCCGGTGCTGCTGTTGTTGGCGATCTGGAACATACGCAGGGGGCGCAGCTGCTTCATGCCGCCCACGGTCAGGGCGACGCTGCCGGTGTAGTCCACACCGTTGAGGCGGATATCCGCCGCGTCACTCTTCTCGTCCCGGAGAATGGCCTTGGGATCGCCGGTCATGGTTTTCGTCAGGTCATAACGGCTGGTGCTGCCGTCAAACTTGAACATACTGGCGTTAGTGACAAGCCCATCGCCGGTGGCCCGGTAGATGTAGCTGCTGCCAGCTACCAGCCGGAAGGTGTAGACATCGCTGTCGTCACCGGTGAGATCGGCGCTGGCGGCAACGAGAGCACCCTGCCCATAGGTGGTGGAGGGAATGCCGGTCATAACGACATGAGCGCCCTTGGGGACCACGAAGTCGGTGTTTACGATCTGGGTCGGGGTGGCGCTCCACAAGGCGGCGCCTGAGGCAGTCTTCAGCGTCTCGCGGGCAGGCTGAGTGGCCTGATAGCCCTCTGCCGCTCTGGCCTCGGAGGGCTGGATGGACCAGGTGTAGGTACCGGGAACCATGAGGTAGGGATAGCCTACATAGCTGGCGAACTGATGGGGCTCGCCGGGGGTCATCACGGTGCCGTCGGCGGCCTTGACCTCGGTGGTGAAGTCGTCTGCCGTCCAGCCGTCCTTGACGGCGTAGACATAGACCAGATACAGCTCGAAGGTCTGCTCACCGGTACCCTCGGTGACGGTGAGGGTGCCTGTGCCAAGGAGATATTCGCTGCCCCGCACAGTGTCCCGTGCCTCATAGGTATAGACGCCGGGAGCCGTCAGAAACTCATATACGGTGTAGTCGCCGCTGGTGTCTGCGGGGATGGATACGGGCTGGCCTGCGGCATCCTTCAGGGTCAGGGTCATGCCGGTACCCCGGCCCTGGGAGGTGATGATCTTCACCTGGCGCATCCCCTCCGGAACGTTGACCGTCACGGGAGCCACGGCGCTGGTGACACTGGTGGGCTTGTTGCCCGCCACGGTGTTGGTGACCACCACACGGTACCAGAAGCTGCCCGGTGCCTCGGTGGAGGGGGTGTAGCTGCTCTGGGTGGCATCGGTGATGTCCTCGAAGCCGTCGGAGGCGGAGGTGGTGCTCACCTGCCACTGATAGCTCAGGGTGCCGCTGCCGGTGGCCTGCACCGCCAGAGCATTGGCCTTATCGCCGCAGGTGTAGGTGACAGCCGCCGTGGACAGATCCGCCGTCAGAACGGGAGCCGGGGCGGCGGGAGAGTCGTCCTTCTCCACGAACTCCAGAATATAGGCGGAGCTGGTGTCTGCATAGCTCCGGGTCTTGACCAGAGACAGGTTTTTCTCGTAGCCGCTGGTGCGGGTCTCGATGGTATAGGGGGCGGAGGAGCCTACCTCATCTGCTGACCAGTAGTCCACGGGAGCCGGCCAATCATTCAGACCGTCTTCCTGCGTGTAGCCGCTGCCGGAGCTGCTGGCCTTATCCAGATAGACGGTGCCGTAGAGCTGGACCGTCTTGGTGCCGGTGGGAACATAAACCTTGTAAAGGGGGATATTCTCAAAAGATGCGGTATACTCCACATACCTAGAGAATTCGTACTCCAGCGCATCGCTGCTGCCCACCAGAGTGATCTTCTCGGGCTTTGCATCGGCGGCGGCCCATGCCGAGACCGGCAGGACGCTCACCAGCATCAGCAGGGACAGCATCAGCGCAAGGAGCTTCTTTCCGTACGACGTGCTCTTTGTCTGCATTTCGTTTCTCCTTTTCTCAAATATGTCGTGGTGTCAGTCGGGATCGGCGGCCCTGCGTGCAGGCCGCAGCCCTCACCTCCTCTCCGGTGAGTTTTTCTTGTCTGCCGTACGGACCCCCGTGGCCGGGGGCGGCTTTTGCGGATGGCACAAAGCAAAAGCGTCCGTGCCGCCGGTTCGGCAGCACGGACGCATCAAGGGCGTTCTCTTTGTGCAGGCAGTCCCGGTGTAGGCAGGTACCGCAGCGGACGGCCCGGTGTATCTGACTTATCCGTCCCGTCGGACTTGCCGCCGGGAGGGCTTCACAGTGACCCACTCGCAGGGATTTGCACCCTATTCCACCTGTCCCCTCACAGGGACGGGACCGTCTGCTGAGAAAGAAACAGAGTCCAGTTCAATGGCTGGAACGTTATCCTCCTCATCATAACACAAGGGCGACCGTTTTGCAATATCACACCGAAAAATCATTTGCCGGAAAATGCCGGCCACTGCCGGGGAAACCCAAAGCCCGCCCGGCAGAAAAAATTCCCCGGACAGCGTCCTGTCCGGGGAATGCTTCGGTGCGATAGACTCGGCTTTACTCGATGGAGATGGTGTAGTAGTACACCGGCTGACCGCCGCTGAGGAGGGAGATCTCCGTCTCCGGGCAGGCCTTGGTGAACAGGGCCTGCGCCGCCTCGGCCTCCTCCTGCGACACGCCCTCACCGTAGAACAGGGTGACGAAGGCCGCCTCCCGCTCCGCCGCCAGCGCCGCCAGTCGGGTCAGCAGGGAGGTGATGTCCCGCTCCGTGCCGAAGAGCTTGCCGTCCAGCAGGGCCAGATAGTCGCCCTCGTTGATGGCGAAGCCGTCGAAGTCGGAGTTGCGGGCGGCATAGGTGATCTGGGCCGTGGTGACAGCGGCGGCCGCCTCGGTCATGGCCGCAAGAATGGCCTGCGGATCCTCCTCCGCCGTGTCCACGCTCATCATGGCGCTGATGCCCTGAGGGATGCTGTGGGTGGGTACCACGATGACCTGCTTCTCTGTCAGCCCCACGCACTGCTGGGCCGCCATGACGATGTTCTTGTTGTTGGGCAGCACGAACACGATCTCGCTGGGGGTGTGGTTCACCTCCCGCAGAATGGCCTCCGTAGAGGGATTCATGGTCTGGCCGCCGGATACCACCCGGTCCACGCCCAGATCCCGGAAGGCCGCCGCCAGTCCGTCTCCGGCGCATACCGCCAGAAAGCCGTAGCGCTTCTCGGCAGGGGCCACAGCCTGCTCGGCCTGCTCCAGCTCCGCCTCGATGGCGTCCAGATCGTCGGTGCTCTGGGCCTTGCGGCCCGCTGCCAGATCGGCGGCCTGGGTCCGCATATTCTCGATCTTGGCCAACTCCAGCGTACCGTATCGCTGGGCCGCCGTCAGGGCCTCACCGGGGGTGTCGGTGTGAACATGGACCTTGAAGGACTCGTCGTCCTCGCCGATGACCAGGCTGTCGCCGATGCTGTTCAGATAGGTGCGCAGGCTGTCCAGAGGCTTGTCGGAGGTCTTGCGGACGATGAACACGGTGTCGAAGGCGAAGGTAATGTCCTCGTCGCCGATGGCGGCGAAGTCCGCCTTCTCCTCGGCAGTATCGACCACCTCGGGCACGGGCTCACCCCGCAGGGCGCGGAGCATACCCTCCAGAATGATGAGGTAGCCCTTGCCGCCGGCGTCCACTACGCCGGCCTTTTTCAGCACGGGGTTCATCTCGATGGTCTCCGCCAGGGTGGTATAGCCGGTCTTGATGGCCTCGTCCAGTACGAACTCGGCGTCGTTCTTCTCGCCGGCGGCCTCCAGCGCACGCTGGGCGGCCAGGCGGGAGACGGTGAGGACCGTGCCCTCGGCGGGCTTCATCACCGCGCCGTAGGCAGTGGAAACGCCCTCCTGCATGGCCTCGGCCAGCAGGACGCCGTCGGCGGTGTCGTGGCCCTTGAGGACCTTGCTCATGCCGCGGAACAGCAGGGACAAAATGACGCCGGAATTGCCCCGGGCGCCCCGGAGCAGGCCGGAGGCCGTCAGCTTGGCGGCCTCGTCCACGGTGGCGGGCTCGGCCTTGCGGAGCTCGTTCACCGCCGTCTGGATGGTCAGGGACATATTGGTGCCGGTGTCGCCGTCGGGCACCGGAAATACGTTCAGGTCATTGATGGCCTGTTTCTGCGCGGTGATGCAGGCGGCGCCGAAGGCGACCATCTGCTTGAAGGCGCCGCCGCTGATCCTATCTGTCATGTCTTTTCTCCTTCCGGGCGCGTCACACGGTGACGGAATCCACGCAGACGTTCACCGCCTTGACGGTGACGCCGGTGTTGAGGTTGACCACATATTTGACCTCGCCCATAATGGAGCGGCAGACTGTGGCGATGTTGACGCCGTTTTCCACGACGATGTGCAGCTCGATGGACACGGTGCCGTCGTCATTGTATGTGACCTTGACGCCCTTGCTCATGGCCTCGGGCCGCAGGAGATGCACCAGCCCGTCAGTCATGCTGCGCTGGGCCATGCCCTTGACGCCGAAGCAGTTGGTGGCGGCCGCGCCGGTGATGGTGGTGAACACGGCGTCGCTGATGGTGATCTCGCCGTTTTCGGTGGGGACTTTTATCATAGCGGACTTCCTTTCTGCGGAAATGGCATAATAACACACGATAACATGGAGTATTATATACTACTTCCTCCGGGATTACAATAGAGATTTTACCGGGGCGGCATATGGGCAGGTTTCCCGCGCGGCTTTGAAGGCGCGGCGAAGAAAGGGAGCGCCCCGCGGGGCGCTCCCTTGTGCGTTACTGCTTGTAGGGCACGTGCCAGATGGTGTCGGCGTACTGGGAGATGGCCCGGTCGGCGGCGAAGACGCCGCTGCGGGCGATGTTGGTGAGGCTCATGCGGTTCCACGTTTCCCGGTCGCGGTAGGTGTGGCGCATCCGGGATTCGGCCTCGCAGTAGGCGGCGAAGTCGGCCAGGACCATGTACTGGTCCGCCTGACCGTCCACACCGGTGACCAGCCGCTGGAACAGGTCCTCGTAGGTAACGCCGTCCCGGAAGCCTACCTTCAGCTGGTCCAGCACGCGGCGCAGCACCGGGTCGCGCTGGTAGAGCAGGTTGGGGTCGTAGGTGTGGCGCAGGTGCTCCACCTCATCGGCATGAAGACCGAAGAGGAACATATTGTCGTCGCCCAGCAGGTCGTGCATCTCCACGTTGGCACCGTCCAGGGTGCCGACGGTCAGCGCGCCGTTCATCATAAACTTCATATTGCCGGTGCCGCTGGCCTCCTTGCCGGCGGTGGAGATCTGCTGACTGACCTCGCTGGCGGGCATGAGGACCTCGGCCAGGGAGACGCGGTAGTTCTCCAGGAACACCACCTGGAGCCGATCTTTGCACAGCGGGTCGCTGTTGATCTGGTCGGCCAGGGAGTTGATGAGGTGGATGATGCGCTTGGCCACGGCGTAGCCGGGGGCGGCCTTGGCGCCGAACAGGAACGTCTGGGGCGGGAGGTCCAGGCTGGGGTCATCCTGCAGGCGCTGGTACAGGTAGATGATCTGCAGGGCGTTCAGCAGCTGGCGCTTGTACTCATGCAGGCGCTTTACCTGCACATCGAAGATGGCATCGGTGTTCAGCACCACACCCTGGTGTTTCCTGGCGAAGGCGGCAAAGGCCAGCTTGTTCTGGTGCTTGATATCCTCCAGACGCTGAAGGACCGCCTTGTCACCGGCGTAGGCCTCCAGCTTTTTTAGCTCCTGCGGATGGGTGAGATAGCCCTCGCCGATCAGGTCACGGAGCAGTCCGTCCAGACCGGGGTTGATCTGGGGCACCCAGCGGCGGTGGTCGATGCCATTGGTGACGTTCTTGAACTTGTCCGGCATCATCTGGCAGGCGTCCTTGAACAGGTCCTTCCGCAAAATCTCGGAGTGCAGGGCGCTGACGCCGTTGACGGCCATGCTGCCGGCGATGCACA
>ERZ773194.4695-NODE-4695-length-10519-cov-2.885608_pt1 | contig 10519 bp, 6 predicted proteins | sample MGYA00511240_ERZ773194 | MGnify/ENA primary metagenome ERZ773194 (study PRJEB29015, sample SAMEA2737774) | human gut metagenome | biome: human gut; feature: human-associated habitat; material: faeces | place: China | collected 2012 ... | reverse complement strand
TGAAGAAAAAGAAAATGAATATATTAAATTAGAGATAAAATAATCAATAAAGATTATTATATCATTTAAATAGGCATAAATGGCTCAAAAAGGTCATTTATGCCTATTTGCGTTTAAATAAAAAAAATCAACAAAAGATTTAGAAAATAATGGACATAACAAACCCACTTTTAAATATAGTCAAATACCTTGACAAGAACAGAGCCCAAGGAACCTCCGAGCATGCTTATAAGCACCTCATTTTCGGTGGATTATTAATAATAGGCGGCATATATTTATACAAAAAAATTGAAGCGAACATAGATATCCAAAAAACCAAAAAGGAAGCAGAAGAAAAACGAAAAACGATAAAAACAAAAGAAAGTGAGAAACAAAATACTATAAAAGTCAAAACAGAGGAACAGAAAGATTTATTAAGATTTAAAGAGGAAATCCGCTCAAAGAAACAGGATGAGAAAATTACTCCGACTAAGGACATGCAGGAGATTAAAATCGAAAGCTACCATGAAACATTAAGAAAAGGTATGCTAGAAAACTCCAAAGAGCGTATGTTAGGATTTCCATGGCTGCGTGAAGGATATGACACCGGATTGGTTGCACCTACCAATTGCGGTAAAACTACTTTTGTCATGCAAGTAGCCATAGCCTTGGCTCGTGGTTATTCTGAGATAAGCATAGCTGATGAATGGCACAGCATTAAGCCTATGCGAGTAGTAGTATTCGCACTGGAGCAGAACTATAAGGAAATAGCACAATACTACGGCTCTGCTATTAATGATTTGAGAAGACTGGAAATACACTGTGAAGCAGGCTTAAGAACTGAGCATATCCTATCTATACTGAGAAACGTAATAAAAGAAACAGATGAGGACGGAATAGTGGTCATTTTTGACAATCACACAAAACTTGAAGAGCGCTGTGGAGCCAAAGCGGTGAAGGCATTCAACCAAGAATTGGAAGTACTTCAGGCTGAGTGCTCCAAGACAGGAAAATCCCTAACAACATTGAAGGTATTCCATACTAATGATAAATGGAAACCTGGTACACCATTTTCACCATCATATGTTAGAGGAAACAAAAACAGCGTCAATATGACAAAAAATTTCATTTACCTATCACCATGTAAGTTGGGAACAAATTTCCGTGTATTGGGTTATCTCAAGATGAAACATGGTGAGCAAGAATGTTATATTCTGTTAAGATACGCCGATACTGAAATCAATCAGTTTTGCTACATAGGAAAAGGGAGTGCAAATGATTTAGGCTTACCCCAAAACAATGGACACACATATGTCACTAACAATACTACGGCAAATCATTTTACTGATAAGAAGATAAAAGAAGAAACAAATATTGCAAAAAAAAATAAAGTAGGACGTCCTACAGATTTTACTGATGAGCAGATGTTAGAGTGGTATCATAGGGTTCAAAAAGGCGAATGCACCTACAAACAAATAGAAGAAGAACATAATGTTAAAAAATGTGCTATTAAAAAACGTGTGCAGAGGATTAATAATAGGAAGAAAGAGAAAAATGAGAGGGACAAATTTCCAATTTGTCCTATCCATATATTTTCGAACAAGCTGATTGCCAATGGATTATAATTCAATATATGCTATATCAGAATTTGTCCACCCCCAACCTAACAAAAAAAGAAGATGCCGTCTCAACATGAAGTTGAGATAGCATCTTCATTGCTGGTTCTTGGATTATCTACATTGAACCTTAACGCCAGTCCGAAACTTGAATTTATTAAATACCAGCATTCATTAAATCCGCCACGAATGACTATCCTAAAATTTCAATATACCAAAGACGATTACCTTGTCCATCAGTACGCTGCACTTTTTGGGAACAAAGATACTTCCCTAAATCTGTCGCTTTGGCTGTTTTCCCAGAAAATCCAGCATAGTCATATATTTGTTGCAGCATGTTTTTTACGTCTTTGATAGAGTAAATTTTTCCAACTTCAAAAGCATTTATGCAAGCAGTCTTTATTAAATCTTGCATACAATACTCATTGTATATATTTATTACCTTATCCTCTTTAAAATTCACTCTCTTTAAAGTTGAATAACCCAAGGTAGCATACCACTGATGAAAACGTAAATCTATAAATGGGTTCTGGAAAATCCACTCATCATATTGAGGGTATTTATTTCTAAAATCAGCATATCCAGCAAGTTTGTCTTTATCTGATGCGTTATTATACCATGACTCAAAATCCCTTACTTCTACAGGCTTCCTTCCAATTCCTAATGCAGACTGAATACCTGATATCAATTGATGTGAATTACTATAATAATAACGTCTTTGATACCACTGATTCCACTTGGCAGCCATAACCAGATAATTGAAACCAAGTGTGGACTGACCATTTTCCTGTATGACATCAACATAATCACTTACGAACTTCTCCTCAGGCGATATTTTGAGATGAAGATCAACTAACCATTTTTTTGATTGTTCTTGACTTGCATCATACATGTCAAGACGCTCTTTTGTAGTCTGTTCCATCTCACTCTGTTTTTGCCTGAACTCAACTTCTGTTACAGGATTTGGAACAGTTTTATAGTATAATGTAGCATCATGACGAAATGGATTACTGTCAAGCCTTTGCCTTCCAAGAATCTGTGAAAGATCAATTGCAACATCAAGACTTAACCACTCTTTTCCTCCATCAATAAAAATATAAGTACTGGCATTTGTAGAATAAAAATCTACACCCTCGAAAGAAGCTTTTGTACAAAACGTAAAGGTCTTGTTTATCGGATTATTGCGATCGGTACATAAACCGCCTATTGTAAAACCCTTTGGCAGTTCTGAACTTTTACTTTCTGAACATAAAATTGTAACTTCTTCCGGGAGCAAATTATTCTTTTCGATAATCCTTATAATAGACTTTAATTCATTAAGGAAAATACAAACCTCACGAGAATACACCACATTTCCCTGTATAATTTTACGTTCAAAATACCCATTATTCCTATATTTCTGTATCAACTCAGTACATAACTTCACTGCATTCTCACCATTTCTCATTTTCCGTTTTTTCAATGTCGGCTCCTCAATGACAGCCGGATCCCATTGTAACTTATAATAAGGAAGATTGGCTAATTGCGGGATATAATCCAAGTATATTTCAGGAATAGGTGTAGCCGACAAGTAACATATACGTCTGGCTCTGTTATCTATATTAACAAGAAAATTCATATCAACAGTTCCTTTAAATGTCGCATCCCCCATAAGACACTGAAACTCATCTACCACAAAAAAGAACTTGTCTATAATACCACAGGATTCCAAAACAGAAAACACCTTACCTACCGAGTCCAATGTAACCAATATTTTAGCAGGAGGAGGTTGTTGTCCGAAAGGTGTCAATCCATAATGCAAATGTAAATACGAATTCAAATCTTCCATTTTCTGTTTAATAGCACTTTGTCTGTCATCACATTGAGGAATATGAAACAGAAAACTATCAGGATACTGTTTGTGTTTATTTTTCAATACCTGAATACGGGGGGAAATGATTACTACCATCAGAACAGAATTAAGAAATAACGATGTTCCTCCACAACCAGTAAGTGTCTTATTAAGAATAAACTTACCGTCTATAGGTAAAAGGCAATTTATAAGTTTATCGTAATCACTCATATATCTACAACTTGGTGGCATAGGTATATCTATTATTTTCATCATATAATACTATTTTTATTTTATAGTTATTGGCTGCATCCCGTTTCCTCTTTGATGAGTAAACGGAACGCATCACTTTTTTTTCTTAAAAACACTATTATTTATAAGCAAATTTCATAAATTCATTAAAAAAAAGTGCATTACTATATTTTCTCTTTCGTTTGTCGTAGGCTAACGCCGCTTGAGTGGTATAATACACTTATTATAATCTGCCTTCGGTTTACTCATACCATATCAACTTCAATACTTCCTGAATTGTAATGTTCCGAAGTTATCAGCTTCTGCCTTATAAGCATTTATTACATGATTCATAATTTCATCTTCATTCATTGTCAGACTCTTCCAACCATCAACGAAATATTCAATAACTAGATCTTTATCAATTCCCCATTTGCACATAAGGCAAGCCAGTTTAAATATACTATTAGCTCTGTGGCCTTCCTGCCAATATTCAGGATGGTTCTTTCTCCATGAAGAATCCATTATGCGAATAATACTTTGATCTGAAACACTCTTTACGTTATTACAAGAGTATTGTTTTGAATTATTCTGAGTTTTTATGGTAGGAATATAATGAAAAGCAACTGGATTGTGATTTACCCAAATATCAGGATCATAGCTCAGATAGTTTCTTCTGGCTATATCCTTACAGCTCTCATCTTTACTTGCTACATCGAATTTCTTCAATAGTTGTTCATACAAGTCCCTATGCAAGTCCGGATTTTCATTATCATGCAGTACTAGAGCTTTCAGTCCTTCTCCACTGGGAGTAACAAACACACAGACTACACATGGAGTAATTATCAAGCGATTTCGTAGATGTATCATTTCATCTCTTGTAGCTATATGGTCAAAATCCATAGCTGTAATACACGAATAATCATCCAGTCCCTTACTATTAACCTCTAAAAATCGGGCATTATAAGCAACAGCAGGCAATAATCTGGATTTCCAATATTGCCTATCTTCTTCTGGTACAGTTCTGATGTGTTCAATTGCTTGTCTTAGTGTATATTTCCCATATTCACTATCATACAATACCAAATCCCCATTACGAATAACTTCTACAACTTCATTAAAGTCAATATATTGCAAACCATACTTTGTGTAATTAATTCTTTGCAATAAAGTAAACATTTTGTCTTCTTTCATAATTTCATTGTTTATTCTGAAACTCTTCTTTTTTTCAGATATAAAGTTTTCAGGCCCTTCAAATTTCCCATTTTTATTAAATGACAAAAAAGGAGACAGTCTCAAATTCGACTATCTCCTTACATTATTATTTCGTCTGTATTCGCAATATGATGGAGCCTAAATTTATCTCCAGCCAAGCATCCTTTATTTTACTGGCACCTAATCTTTTAGCACTTTCTTTATAAATCTCCAGAAAGTCTGACTGTTCCAGATTATAAATTATATGTCCTAAATAAGGCATAGGAGGAAGAGGTGATGGCATTTTAAATCCATTATATCCTTCTCCAGTTATTATTAAGGCATCAGCAGCATTTATATCCTTCTCCGGATTAGCCCCTAAAGTGGAATAGTCTAAACATCTATTGAAAAACATGGCTACAACATTTCCTAATGTACATAGCTTAAATTCAACTTTATCTTTACCAACATAAGCATCCAAATCTTCCTGCACCGCTTTTTCAATTTCAGCTATAGTCTGTTTTTCTGTGTCATAGATTTTGCCTGTGATAAATAGTTTCATAGTTTTCCCCCTTTAGATTTTTGTGATTTGATTGTTAGTGTAATTCCCATTTTGCCCTTCAGGAATGATATAAGTCCTATATAAGCATCAGACCTAGCTCTTTCTCTCGGTATGATTTCCAGAGCTTCCTTTAAGGTTAGATTGATGCAGAGTCCGGTTGAAAAAGAATCACCGTATCTAGCTCGTAAGGTTTCAATGTCTTTCTTATACTTTTCAGGGACAGGTTTAGCGATTATACTACTTTTTTCGATGACATCAGGTGTAGTAACTTCTTCCTGACGATTAGTAACAAAAACTTTTTCTGTTCCTAATATTCTGTTTATAAATTCATCAAACATAACTAATATGTTTCATTTAAATTCAGATATTAGGATTTGGACGGCGGAGAATGGCAAAATCGTCATTTAAAGACAAAAGGATGATTAAACTACAATCTTAATCATCCTTTTTCTCAGTATAGTTACATTACAATGTCATTGAATAATATCTGCCCAAGTAAATCCTCTCCAAATGTTTCCATCAACTTCATATGGTAGTACTAAAGTACATTGCTGACTGATACTTTGATCAATAAAATCAGCTTCACAATCTATAATAGACTTACTAAAAAATAACCTTTTTAAAGAGTTACATCCAGACAATGCCTTTGAACCAATATAAGTCGCAAAGATATTAAGTGAAGGAAGTGAAGAACAATTGTAAAATGCTTTAGCTCCTATTGTAGTAGCATTTGAAATCGAAATATCATTTAAAGAACTACAAGAATAAAAAGCAGCCTTCCCAACTGTTACTACTTTGTATAAACTAATTTTTGTTAAAGACTTGCAATTTGCAAAAGCACTATCCGATAAAGTTTCCAAACTGTTTAAAACAGTATGATTCAACTTTTCACAGTTCCCAAAAGCATGTTCTCCAATTATTGTGGCTTTCGGTATATTGACTTCAAGCATGGACTTACAACCGGAAAATGCCCTGTCTTTTATTTCTGTTACATTTTTACCTATATATCTTTCAAGTGCTGAACAATTTTCAAAAGCACAAGCCCCCACTTCTGTAATATACATTGAAAAAGATGCATATCTCAACTTTGAACAACCAGAAAACACACGATCTGGTATAATACCTTCTACAATTGCAGTTATAGACTCCAATGAAGAGCAATTTTCAAAAAGTGATGAAGATAAACTTTTTAGTTTTGGTAAATTGACAGATGCTAATAAATTACAATTTTTAAATGAACTATTACCTATTGTTTCTACTTTTGGGGAATCAAATGATTTCAAAGAACTACAACCTACAAAACAAGAATTTCCAATTGTTGTTGTTTCAGGTAAATTAATTGATGTCAAAGAAGAACAATTATTAAAACTCTCATTTCCAATTGTTGTTACCATAGGTAAATTAATTGACGTCAAAGAAGAACAATTATTGAAAGTGTTATTCCCGATTTTTATGACTTTAGGTAAATCAATCGACGTCAAAGAAGAACAAAGATTAAATGCAAAATTTTTAATTTCAGTTGATATAGGCAATTTTATTGAAGTTAAAGATTTACAGTTGCTAAAAGCATACTCACCAATCATTGTTGCAGTACTTAATTCTAACGATTCTAAAGATATACAGTTATTAAAAGTATAATCTTCAATTGTAATTGCCTTGGGAAGATTTAATGAGATTAAAGACTCACAATTCCCAAAGGCTGATTTCCCTATATTGGTCACATTAGACAATTCTATTGTTCTTAAAGATGTACAATTATTAAATGTTTCATTTCCTATAGTTGTCACTTCCGGAAATTTAATCATATTTAATGATGTACAATCCATAAAAGCATTATCTCCTATATTTACAACTATTGGAAAATATGTGGATTTTAGTGATATACATTCCCTAAAAGCATTTACATTTATAGTTGTTACTTTAGGTGCTTTTACAGAAGACAATTTCCCACATTTATAAAACAGATTCTCCTCTATAGATTCCAATATCAATAAATCAACTTCCTCCAATGAAGGAAGATTTTTAAACACATTTTTTTTGATATTTCGTGTCTTTGGTAATTTAAGTTTTTTTAAACTGATACAATTCTCGAATATTCCCTCATCTAACTCTTTTAATTCATCCAAACAAAGATCACTTAATGCTTTGCAATTTGCAAATAATCCCATTCTTTCACCTTCTATTATTGGTGTAGGCGATGCTTCTGATACAATAGGCAATTGTGCTGATTTTAACGATTCACAATTATAAAAAACTCCACCACCAATATTTACGGCTCTAAATAAATCTGCACTAAGTAAAGATATACAATTCTTAAAAGCAAAGTCCCCTATTGTTTCTGCTTTCAGCATGTTTATTGATTTAAGAGATGTGCAGTTCGCAAAAGCAAACATATCTATTTTTTTACACTCGGATATATTAATTGTAGATAAAGAAGAACATGCATAAAAAGCTCTAGCACCCACATCTTGTACCTTAGAAAAATCAACAGACAAAAAATCTGATGCCTTACACATATAAAATGCATAATCAGGTATGTGTTCTACAGAAGGTATATTTAGATATTTTAGATTAGTACATCCAGCAAATGCTCCAATTCCTATTTTCTTTATCGTTTGTGGTAAAGTTATCTGCCTTAAAGATTTATAATAAGTAGGAATTGTATCGTTATTACGGATACCACAATCATTTTCATAAAAAGGAGGCTTCTCATAATATGCATAGGAATAAGCAGAAAATGCAAAAGATGGTATGCTATCACATTCTGTCACTTCACTTAAATCTATAGAGATTACATTTGAAATATCCATAAAAGGATTATTAACTTTAGGGATATAATATTTATCAGACTCATAATATTTACTACTAAAAATACCAAGATTCTTAAATTTACCTTTTAACCTATAGTGAACCACACCTTCTTTATCGGCTTGTGCAATGGCATCTCCTACAAGAGAAGAATTATCAGCAGCATCAAGGTCAATAATAGCTTCTCTGCCTTGTATAGTCATAAATCCGTTAATACTACCAGATGTTTGCTTTATTGCGACCTTTTTACTAGTTGTTTTATCGGAAGCAACGAAGGTAATTGTTCCAATACGCATACTATCCCTATTCTCTGCAATCTTAAAAGTTAGTTTGTCAGTATGTGTGCTTCTAGTCTCAATGGGAGTTATCCATTTTTTTGCACTTTCCTCTATTGTATAAGAATATGTCATATTGGTTTCCAAAGGAATTATTACTTGACCACCTTTTGAATCAACATCGTAAACATCTTTAATGACATTCAAGACTCCTTCCTCAAAAGTAAGTACTTTAGTGATTGTTTGAGTTGTTTGATTAGACATTGACAGCATCAAGAATACTACAACCTTTGATGTTTCATCTACTACATCGGAGGAAGTTATTTTAAGTTTTCCTTTTGTAACAAAAGGGTCTTTTATAACTTCTACTTTTATTCCGTCTGAACCAATTGCTTCAACCTTTGTACTTATTGGTTCATAATACAAACTATAACTAATTTCAAAAGGAATTTCTATTGTCGAATTAGGGGCTAGTATAATATCAAATGTTTTATCAAAATATATATCATAAGGTAATGAACATTGAATCTTTAGTTCCTCTCCATTTGATAAACGAAATATTACATAACCTTTATTTGTAGTATCTATACTTTCAAACATGGAATCACCATTTGCCCCATCCTCACCTGTAGCTTTTCCTAGTTTAGTCCATGATAAACGGTTATCATAAGAAACATACCAATAACCATCTTCTATTTTAAGTTGAGGGGTAATTCCATCTTTTCCGTCCTGACCGTCATTTCCCGGTTCTCCCGGATTTCCTGGTTGTCCATCTTGACCATCCTCTCCATCTTGACCATCAATGCCTTGTGCTTTTATTTTTTGTCCGTCATCATCAAGCAACCAATCTCCATCCAATGTCCAATAATATATGCCATCGGTATCTTTTTTAACTCCTATTTTCGGTGTCAAACCATCACTGCCATCATTTCCCGTAGCACGTCCAAGTTGCTGCCAAGAACTACCATTGTCATAAGATACATACCAATAATCATTTTCAATTTTGAACTGTGGAGTATTGCCAGCCTCTCCTGTATCGCCTTGGGCTTTCCCTAATCTGTTCCAAGAACTCCCTGCATCATAAGATACGAGCCAATAACCGTCTTCTATTTTGAATATAGGCATGGATACCGAGTTATTATTGCTGTCCTGTAAAAGTACCCATGATGTTCCACCATCATAAGATACGTACCAATAATTATCTTGTATTTTAAATTGTGGAGTTTGACCATCTTTACCGTCTTCGCCTGTAGCCTTGTCCAGTTGCTGCCAGTTTTTTCCATTATCATAAGACACGTACCAATAACCATCCACAATCTTCAACTGTGGGATAATGCCATTTTCTCCGGTTGCTTTTCCTAACTGCTGCCACGAAACTCCATTATCATAAGATATATACCAATAATCATTTTCAATCTTCATTTGTGGCATAGGCATGGTTGCTTGATGAAGTTGTTGCCATGAATTGCCATTGTCATAAGATATATACCAATAATTATTCTCGATTTTTAATTGAGGAGTTATACCATTTATGCCATCTTTTCCGTCTTGACCATCTTTTCCATGATAAATAGCAATAGGCTCATGGTGCAAAAATTCAATATTATATCCAATCTCTTTTCCTTCTGATATTATAGGAGTGATATTGGTGATATAATCATTGCTTTGTAGAGCATCAACAAGTGTTTGTAAGGATGAAATGTTGGTGTTCATGTTCTTACAAAGCTCTTCCAAAGCCTGTACACGGTTCTCCAAATCGGTAATATCATTACGTAATTCAGTATCGTCATATTCTTCACTACATGATGAAAAGAATATGAATGCAAATAAAAACAGCGAATAAGTTATCTTCTTCATATCATTAAAGTTTTAAAATTACTCTGTTATTCCTGATGATATGTACCGCATATTTTATTACGGCACAGAGATGTTCTATGAAAAAAAGTTGTTGAATTGATGTGTTTGCTTTTTACATTTGGTTAAAGTTACCATAACACCTATAAGTCCCCCTGAAGTCAGTATT
>ERZ773194.4682-NODE-4682-length-10546-cov-4.586598_pt1 | contig 10546 bp, 10 predicted proteins | sample MGYA00511240_ERZ773194 | MGnify/ENA primary metagenome ERZ773194 (study PRJEB29015, sample SAMEA2737774) | human gut metagenome | biome: human gut; feature: human-associated habitat; material: faeces | place: China | collected 2012 ... | reverse complement strand
ATGCGTTGTTGCCTTTACCAGAAACCGCCAGGCCTTCAGAACCAAGGAGCGTAATATCAAAATAGTCATTTGTCAGCCGTTCATTAACTCTCGACAGGATAAAATCTTTATATTCTTCGAGAGTTGTTAATTTCTTGATGCTGTTCAGATGGTTCTCAACCGTGGATTCAAATGAGCCTGTGTAAAGAGATATCAACGAGGCATAAAAGAACCACAGCGATGTGAAGTGCATATTATCATTGTATGACGCATTAAACCTGTGCTTGGCAATCAGATAAAAAGCGTAACTGTAGAAAATGGCATTACCGGAAAGAATGAGATCGCCCGACAAATAACCTGCATTCATAATTGCCTTAAGAAACTCATGCCAACTATGAACATCAAGCACATCCGGCAGTTTTGCCTTCAGGGTGTCAAACCGCTGCGCACGCAGTTCCTCGTCAACAGCACCACGGCGGTCAAAGTCTGCGCCACGGAGCAGCTTATATCCGTACTTCAATCTTGCTCTGTCAAAAGCGTATGCCATAACCACGCGGATAATGTCCTGTGCGCTCACTGTTGTGATCTGGTTATACGATGTGGTCTTGCCCTTTGTCGGGTAGGTGGATTTCTTGCTGAACTCCTCAATTTTCCTGCGACCGTCATCCCAATAAAGAGAAAGCAAGGTCAGAATAAAGTCGTTCTGTTTCAGCGAAACACCACCGGAGTTCACACGGACGAATATCTCCGAAACATCCTCTTCCTCGGCATTGGATTTGATGTCGAAAACGGGGAGTGTATGAGATTTCAAGTTGACCACCGCATTGATACGCTCGGCGATAACACCTTGTTTCTCATCAGTAAGCATCTCACCCTTGGATGCACGATAACCATGCAGATGCTGAATGAAGTCACCGATATACTTGAAGGTGTTATTCGTAGTGAACAGTTCGCTGATGTTATAAATCCACTCCGGGTCTTTTTTCGTGGCGGAATAGCCGACCTCGAATTTATCCTGCAACGGACAGTAAGAAATCACAATCGCTTTCTCATCGAATTTGGAATTAATGACCTTCTTACCCTTCATGACAGCATACAACGAAGTAAGACGCTGCTGCCCATCGATAATAACTTCCTTCGGAGAATCATAGCTATGCGAGTCAACACCGATGGATTTTTTCTTGTCCAGCGCAGGGCATTCCCACAGCATGAGATACCCGATCGGATAGCCGCGCAGCATGGAATCAAATAAATCCCTGACCTTCGAGTCTTTCCAGATAAACGGACGCTGTAATTCCGGCAGGCCGAGTTCTCCCGTGTCGATTTTCTCAATAAGCTGATTTACGGTCAGTGTGGTGTTACTAAAAATCTCTTGCACAACATTCTCTCCTTGTGCTTCGTAGTTGCGTATTATTTCTCTTCAAGGAGTTTCGGTCTGTTCAGCGAAATCAGTTCCGCTTAATGCTCTCGCGTCGCTATTCTTGCCACTCAGAAAGGAGAGGCGAAACATCTTCTATCTCGTTGTCTGCGATATTCCCTTTATCGCGCACAGCGCCCAGTCGTGTTCGTCAAGCGTTACCACACGGCCGCAATATGGGCACTTTGCCGTGGTGTTAATGGAGAGCGGCGCGCCGCAGCCCGGGCAGGATACGCTCTGCATGGCGCCCTCCCTGGTGGTCACGGAGCCCTCCGCGCGGCACATATCCCATTCGTAGGTCATAAACTTCTCCCGGTTCCTGTCGCCGGAGACCAGCTTCTTGTCGGAATCCTGCACGGTGTAATCCACTATCCTCGTGCGGAGCTCGACTATGAGATGCTCGTCGCCGCCCTGCTTGTAGAACCCTCTGAGGTTCACGCCAAGCACCGCTATGCGATCCACATGGTTGGTGAGGCCCCTGCTCTTGAGGCCGTTGAGCTGCCTTTCCATCTGGGTAAAGAAGGCGTCAGTAAAGTACGGCCTGAGGGATTCTATATTCTTATCCGTCCAGCAGTTCTGCATCTGCACGTACAGGTTGCTTATCTTCTCCTGCATGGCGTTGGCGTCAAAGCTCGGGTCGGTCACGGCAAGGTCGCCAAGGGGCTGCAGGCGGGAATCAGGCGTGCGCTGCGCACCCTGGGGCCTGCCCTGTGCGCTCTGTGGCCTGCCTGCGCCATACTGCTTTTTCTTCTTCCTCTTCTCTGAGACGTCAAATATCAGGCCTAATACCACTATTACCACCATAACAACTAAGCCTATCCCGATATCGATACCGCTGACATCGCTGTCGTCGTCATAGTAGCTGCCGGAGCTGTAATCCGAATCCCAGCTTGATGAGCTCCAGTCGGAGCCGGAATCCCAGCTTCCGCCGTAATCGCTGTCGCCGCTGAAATCGCCGAAGTCCGCTCCGGCAAAGGCGGGGAGCATCATCAAAAGAATACAAAGGACAAATACCAGAATTTTCGCAGTCCACTTCATTTTATACAGATTCCTCCGATATGGCATTTGAATTAGAGAAGTACCTCTGCACGGGTACTTATGTTTTTATATTCTACATTATATTATTGGTTTTGTCACCATAATAAATGGCGCAGCCTTACGTAGCCGCGCCTTTATGCCGCACCATCGGCGGTTCTTTATGCAAATTCGCCCATGGGCAGGGTATGCCCGCAGGCCGGCCCCTCCGTCATTTGGAAAGGCTGTCCACGGGGATTATGGGCTCTTCCTTTATAAATTCCATTATCATGTTGGATTCCGTCTCGCCAAAGGAACGGAGCTCGTCCACAAGCTTATTAAATTCGCTGGTGCGGCAGTACACGTCCAGCACCATATCCTTGCTGCCCGCCACGCCGTGAGCCCCTGCGATAAGCTGGTTCTTCGCTATATACTCTAACAATCCGGGACGCTTGTTCTGGTTTACCTCCACAAATATATAAATATGCATATCGTAGCCCAGCGCAATATAATCCACCACAGCCGCATAGCCCTTTATGACGCCGGCTTCCTCAAGCCTGCGCACCCGGTCTATAGTAGAGGGTGTGCTCATATTTATGAGTTCACCCAGATGCTTCATGGTTATGCGCCCATCCTTCTGCAATATTGATATGATTTTCCGGTCGGTAAGATCAAATTGCATCGCCCTTCGCCCCTTTTCAGAGTATTTCAAAAACTTCCATGTATATCATTTTATCCTCACTTTGTATACCTTGTTAAGTGTAAAGTTTAGGTTTAATTAGGCATTTGCCTAATATTTTAAGGTTGAAATTTTATACAAAAGCCACCTCAAAGGTGGCTTTCCCTGAATCAATAATTGGGCTTTTCGTAAAGGTTTCCCTCGTACTTCTTGAAGTGCTCCTCCCACTTGTCCTTATCTACTTCCTCAATGGATACGGAAAAATATTTTTTGTCCATTTTGAGAGTCTCGGCGGCACAATCGCGTACATTCTTCGCAAGTTCAGCCTTGAGTTCCTCGCTGCGGCCAGGATACATGGTTATATCGATATGGGGCATGGTTAAAACCTCCTTATTGATTATGCCTAAAGTATATATCCGTCCAACAATCAATTCAATATAGGCCGGTGCAATGATAAAAATTTTTTTGCCCGGCCCTGCCGTATGGGCATAGTCTATACTTCAGTCTGTCGAAAAAAGCATCTGCCTTTTATTGTTTCCCGGATCAACGGTTGTAGTGGCTGAACATGGCGTCGGTGGCCTGCCTTATGGCCTTGGTCACCTCCGCCACCTTATCTTTATCCCACTTATCAGGCTCGCTGCGCAGGAAGGAGGTCTTGTCCACCCTGTTGTCGAACACTCCTATAGGCACATGGTAGGTAGTGCCGTGAGCCTTTACGGTGACGGTGTCCTCCACATCAGTGTTCTTTATGAGATACTCCATATCGTCACAGCCATAGTCTCCCAGCATTACCGCCATTGGCACTCCGTGATGCAGGTTGGAACCGGGATCGTTTGGATCCGCCCTGTCCGCGTTCTTGCGGCGGGACTCCTCGGGCGTGACCCAGATATAGAGTATCACGGCATTTTCCAGTATCTCTGGACAGAACATGGGCAGGGAATACTGATAGCCGAAGGTTCCTGTAAGGGGCATGGAAGCGCCGTCCGGGCCGCCACGGGCGCATTCTATTATGATTGTTTTATTCTCGAAGCTCTCTGGATACCCTGCATGCTTCTCGTTCAGCATGGTCCTGGCCTCTTTTTCCAGTATGCTTGCCAATTTATCGCGTATTTCTTCCTTGAGAAGACCCATTCTGGGCTTTATGCCGGCGGCAAGACCTGCCCGGTCGAGCCTGTCGAACAGCAGCTTTGCAGCGGAGTCGGTCTTTATAACGTTGCGGTTCATAAGGTCGTGATAGTCCTCATTGAGCAGGTTACACAAAGTGCCCCAATCCCGGCCGTCCTTGAAGGGCTCTTCACCGGGGTAAAATACCCGCTCCTGCCCCATGGCCTGCAGCTCGTTGTCTATGCGCCGCATCATATGGACATAGGGAAAGTCGTCCAGCTGAAGGTTTTCACCGATATGGAATTCCTCCTGCAACCTCCCGGGCTCCACATGGGCCATGAAGTTTCTCACCTCGGACTTGCCGGAGGCCGGCAGGGCCTGCAAAAGTACTACCTTGAATACGTTGTTTTTCATGATTGCTCCTTATACTTTAATATATTACATTAAGCCATTTTGTCTTATCAACCGTTATATCGCGATGCCTGTCCACATAGGCGATTATAAGCTCTGCTATCTCCGTAGGCTGCTCTCGTATCAGCGGGCATTCCCTGTACACGTCATACCCGCCTGCGCCGGTAGCTCTGTAGTTATTCAGGCACAGGGTAAGCCGCTTTCCTTCCGGCAGTTCCTTGCCCCTGTATTTTATTGACACCACCCTGTCGCCTATTGGCCTGCGGATATCCTCCGTCACTTCGACGCCTGATATATAGTCGTAGTTGAAGTGCTGCTCTATAGGCTTCAGAAAGCACTCGCTAACTGCGAGCCCGCCGTTTTCCAGTGCAAAATACTCCGCGCTGCGCTCCAGCGCTTTCTTTAGCTGCTCCCGGCATACCTCCACTGTCTTAAGGGTATTCGGAAATACGTATGTGGATACTATATCCCTTATTGTGACGTCCTTACCCAGGCCCTTCACGCTGTTGCCCAGGCTGGTGGCGGATATGTCCGCGCCAGAGGCCTCAAGCTGCACCTGATTAAAAAAATTGGCTATAAGGGAGCCGTTTGCCGCCATGTCTATATGACGGGAGGGCAGCAGCGGCGTATCCAGATGCCCCATAGGCGTATCAAACCACGCCGCGGCCTGTTTTTCTGCTGGAAGAAGCAGCGCCCTGGCCTTGGCCTGGGTGACGTTTCCCGCATCCATGAGATGCTGTTCCGCCGTAATCTGGCCGTCCACGATCACGTCCATCCTGATATACTGCCGCGCCTTATCCGGGGGCTGGCAGGTATATGTGCCGTTTATCCTTACATTTTCTGCCGCCGTGTGCTGGTGCCCGGCAAGGAGTATATCAAAGCCCAATTCCTCGCAAATGCGCCAGCCCTGATTCTCATCGGTGTCCGACAGCACCTTCCCCGTCTTAACGTCGCGCTCGAAACCGCCGTGGTATATGCATACGGTAATGTCGGCCTTCGCCTTCAGTTGGTCATAAGCCTCTTTTGCCGCCGTAAATGCGTCGGTTACAGCTATTCCGGCCAGATTTTCCGGCTTCTCCCATAGCTTCACATAATGGGTGGTAACGCCAGCCAGGCCTACTCTCAGCCCGTTTTGCAGTGTGACTATGGCGGTCTTTTCAACGCCCCTTATGCCGGCTATATTGGCGCATAAGCACCTGGCGTCCAGCGCAGAGATATACTTTTCCAGCTCTTCTTTGCCGTAGTTGAAGTCGTGGTTGCCCAATGTGACGAAATCATACCCGCCAATATTCATTATCTCTGCGGGCAGACAGCCATCGTCCTTACGCTTATTGTAGAGATAATAGGTGAACGGGCTGCCCTGCAGGATATCCCCGCCATCTATTATCAGCGTGTTGCCGTCCTTCTCAAAATTGCTTATGCAGTTGGCGAGTCCGGAGGGTATCTCGTTTCCGCTGGCGTAGTCTATCGGCGAAAAGTACCCGTGAACATCGCTGGTATAGTATATGGTAAGCTGTTTTTTCATCTTATTATGCTGAAGTTTATCCCTTTGGCCAACAATGCCCCCGCGCTGATGGCGCCGGGGCATTGGGTACAGCGGTTATTATGCGCCGTGTGCAAGCTTTCTGCGGATCCTCGTGGATACCAGCTCTATTATAAGCACCAGCACCATGAGTCCCCATACGAAGGCGCCTACCATAGCCCAGCGGCGGCTGTTCAGGCACTGCACCAGCGATGCGCCTATGCCGCCCGCGCCGACGATACCGAGGGTAGTAGCGTCCTTAAGGTTGATATCGAAGCGATATATGGTGGTGGAGATAAAGCTGGCGGTGAGCTGCGGGATAACGCCGTAGCGTATCTTCTGGAAGGGGGTGCAGCCCATTGCATCCAGGCTCTCCAGTATGTGGGTATCCAGATCCTCTATGGCCGTGATATACATCTTGGATATCATGCCTATGGAGCAAATTGACTGGGTTATTACGCCGCAGGCAGCGCCGGGGCCGGTAACCCGTATCCACATCAGCGCCCATACTATGCTTGGTATGGTGCGTATCATCAATATCAGCACACGAACCACATATGCCACGGGCTTAGGCATGATATTGAAGGAAGCAAGGAACGCGAAGGGTATGGCCAGTATGGCGCCGAACAGCGTGCCCAGCACGGCTATGGCCATAGTTTGCAGCAGCAGATAAGGCACGTCGGTATTCGTGGTGCCGAACATAAGGTTGGTATCCGGGTGGAATACGCCGTGGAGAACGCCCTTTGCTACCTCGGTACCTGTGGCAGTAAGGCCTGTGAACTTGATATCGGCGGCGGACCAGCCCACCAGCGTCACTATTATAAGCACTATGGCGGTGTATACTATCCACTTGTGCGGCCTGTTGGCGTATACCTCCGCTACGGTGAGCTTTCTGTCCAGCATCTGCTCTATTTCTTCTATGTTGAGTTTTTTCTTTTTATCCATATTGCCCCTCCTGTCAGCTCAGCTTCCTGCGCAGGTATTCGCTGAAGAAGTCTATGGCCACAACTACCACGAACAGTGAAAGGAGCACCATGCCAAGGCTGTTGTAATCCCTCCAGCCTATGCGCTCGTTGATGGTTATACCCAAGCCGCCGGCGCCTACGTAGCCCAGTATGGCAGAGGCGCGTACGTTCATCTCAAAGCAATAGAGGCTGTGGCTGAGGTAAACAGGCAGTATCTGCGGCACGCATGCAGACCAGAAGGCTTGGAACTTGTTCGCGCCCAGCGCCTCCATGGCCTCGAAGGGACCCATGTCTATAGTCTCTATGCTCTCGAAGAGCATCTTTGCTACGATACCAAAGGTAAATATAGCTATTGCAACGGTGCCTGAAAAGGTTCCGAGGGAGAATATCAGAGCGCAAACCAGCGCTATGATAAGTGTAGGCAGCGTGCGGATAAGTGCCAGTATGAACCTGCAAACGCTCACTATGGGCAGGTTGTGGTTTATGTTGCTTGATGAAAGTATGGCTACGGGCAGCGCCAGAAGGCAGCCTATTACAGTGCCCAGTATGGACATCTTTATGGTATCTATAAGGGGAGATACCACCTTTGGGAAGAATGTCCAGTCGGGCCGGAGTATCTTCTTCATCAGGTCCAGCATCTTGCTGAACTTGCTGACGATAATGCCCATGTCAAAGCCGGTCATCTCCAGTGAAAGGTATATGGCCAGAGCCAGAAGCAGCACTATCAACGGCGTGCGGCTCCTGCGACGCAGTACGCTGTGGCCGTTGGCAAGGGTTATCTTCTGGGGCTTGAACACCTTGTCATACAGCGTTTCTTTTATGATGGCGGAGCTGTTTTCGTTTTCCATATTATCAGCCCTCTACCTTATTTATTTGGTGAAGTTCTCCCTCGCCTTCGCCCATGGTGGGAACCTTCGTGCCGTTGTATACCTCGTCTATCTGCTCCTGAGTTATGGTACTGGCAGGACCGTCGAATACTATCTCGCCGGCGCGTATGCCTATTACCCTGTCACAGTACTTGAGGGCGAGGTCTACATGGTGAATGTTGAGCAGTATGGATATCTTATATTCCTTATTGATGCGCACAAAGTCCTGCATCACCTGCTTTGCGGTAATCGGGTCAAGGGAGGCCACAGGCTCGTCCGCAAGGATTATCTTGGGGTTCTGGTTCAGCGTGCGCGCAAGCGCTACGCGCTGCTGCTGTCCGCCGGACAGCTGGTCGCAGCGGGTATAGGCCTTATCCAAAATGCCTACCTTATCAAGGCTTTCCAGCGCACGCATCTTCTGCTCCTTGGAGAATATGCCCAAGAGAACCTTGAAGAAGGGCATGTCTGGCACATCTGCCGTGAGCACGTTCTTTATGGCAGTACTGCGGGAGACGAGGTTAAAGCTCTGGAATATCATACCTACCTTGCGGCGGTACCTTCTGAGTTCTTTGCCCCTGAGAGAGTCCACGTCCACACCGTCCACCGTAAGTTCACCCTTGGTGATGTCGTGCATGCGGTTGATGCAGCGCAGTATGGTGGATTTACCCGCGCCGGAAAGGCCTATGATGGCCACAAACTCGCCCTGTTCGATTTGCAGGCTTATGTTCTTAAGTGCCGTAAAGCCGTTTGGATAAGTCTTATACACATTCTTGAATTCTATCATGCTGCGACTCTTTCTATATTTAAAATAATAAAGTAATGCTAAATAATGCCTTGTATAAAATAATTAAGGGAAAAGCGCCCTGTTTACGCAGGGCGCTTGGTTTTGGATATAATTAGTCGGAAACAGCCTTGAGGGCAGCGCGTGCGCCGTCGTAATCAGCGTCGGTGGCCTTGGCGTAGCCGGTGTGGCTGTATACATCAAAGATAGCCTTGCCTTCATCAGTGTTGATGATGTTGATAAAGCAATCCTGAAGTGCAGCTACGATCTCGGGAGTGTAATACTGGCTGGCCTTGGATATAGCTACGGTGTCGTTGTAGATACCGTCGGTCACGCCGATAACATTCAGCTCGTTCCAGATGGACTCGGTGCGGCCCATGCCCTGCTTACCGGTCTCATCCTGCTTGTCGGTAGGCAAAGTCCAGCTTGCCTCGTAGTCGTTACGGCCGTCGGCATAGCATACGATGATGTCTACCTGCTCGGCAGCGGCATAGGAGAAAGCGGTGCCATAGCCGGAGTCAAGAGGGATTACATTTGAAAGGTCGGAGATCTTCTTCCCGTCATAGTTGGCCATAAGCCACATGGAGGGGTAAATGTAACCTGCTGAAGATGAGGTCTTCTGAACTGCCCACTTTGCGCCGTCCAGATCTTCCCAGGTCAGGGCCTCGCCGTTGTTTACCTTTTCAGCAAGCTTCTTGCCGTACTCGGAAGGGGTGGCGTAGATCAGGGAACGATAATAGGTTACCTGAGGTCCGTTCTTCTGGGTGGCGTTAGCTTCGCCGTTCCAGGTCTTGGGGTCGGTGCTGTCGTTGGACAGGCCGTTGCGGGTAGCGGTCAGGATAACGTCGGTATCGTCGGAATAGAGGGCGTAAGTACCGCCGGGCAGCCAACCGAGGTCGATAGAGCCTGCGGACATAGCTTCGCCGGTAGCATCATAGCTGGTGCCGACAGTGATGTCTACTTCGTCGATATCATAGCCGAGGTTGGACATTTCCGCCTTTACGAGCTCGGGCAGGTTCTTGGTGCCGGTGATGATAACGTCAGCATCCTTGGAGGGAACAAACTCGAGGGTCAGCTTGTCGAAGTGAGGCTTCTCAGCAGAAGTCTCCTCAGCAGGGGCAGCAGTCTCGGCAGTCTCTTCGGTTGTTTCCTCTGCGGGAGCAGGCTGGCTGCAAGCGCAGACGGAGAACGCCATAACAAGTGCGAAAAGCAGTGCTACGGTCTTTTTCATTTTTGTATTTTCCTCCATAATATTTATATTCATGGCACATGGCCTATGAATCGCTTAAGGTTAGGTAATTATTTCGATTTTTTTCGTCAATGAATATAATATCACATAAAGTGTATATTGGCAATGAGTGACACATATAGCTCTTAGATATTATCTATAAAGTGCGTTTTTAATACGGCCGATAGCTATATAGCCGTTCAAAACAGCCCATACATCGGTACCTTTCGGCGCATCGTTCGGGCCAAGCAGCTTTGCGAATGGAGTAAACCTTTAAAAGCCGAGATTGAAGATTGGAGTACGAGTGAGAACAATATCTTTGTAAAATTTAAAAATGGATCAAAAATAACGGTATTCGTAGCAAATGACAATGCCCGTGGGTTGAGATCAAATGCTATTTGTCGAGAAGAATTTAGACAAATTGATAAAAAAATTGAAGACTCTGTTATTTCTCCGTTCCAGACAGTTAGAAATCAGCCATATATGCTTAATTCATATTATGGTGAAAATCCTGTTTTACAAGAAGATCCCGTAGACGTTTATATCAGTTCAAGTTGGATTGATAACGGAGCGTGGATTT
>ERZ773194.4675-NODE-4675-length-10556-cov-2.861537_pt1 | contig 10556 bp, 11 predicted proteins | sample MGYA00511240_ERZ773194 | MGnify/ENA primary metagenome ERZ773194 (study PRJEB29015, sample SAMEA2737774) | human gut metagenome | biome: human gut; feature: human-associated habitat; material: faeces | place: China | collected 2012 ... | reverse complement strand
TTGTATTATTTTCCTTCTGCCTTTTCCTTGCATTTTTTCATAGCGTCGATAACGACCCCGCCAAACCCCTTTTCTTCAAAAACAGAGACAGCCTCAATCGTGGTACCGCCAGGCGAGCAAACCATATCCTTTAATTCAGCCGGATGTTTCCCTGTTTTAAGAACCATTTCAGCCGAACCTGCAACAGTCTGAGCCGCCAGCTGATATGCCTCTTTACGCGGAATACCGAACAGGACAGCCGCGTCCGCCATAGCTTCAATCATCATAAACACATACGCCGGTCCGCTTCCATTGACAGCAACAGAGGCGCTCATCAGCTTTTCCGGAAGCTCCATCGTTTTTCCCAGCGTATCAAAGAGTTTTCGGACATAAGAAAACTCCTCCTCAGTCACGCTGCCGCTTTTACACAGTACCGTCATACCGGCATTGACCTGAGCCGGGGTATTGGGCATGGTTCGGACGATTTTTGCACCGCTGTAGAGCTGCTGTTCTATCGTATCAATCGAAATACCGGGCGCAATACTGACAAAAACCTTCCCCTTATACTCCTTGAGCTCATCGAGAACAAAAGGATAGATATTCGGCTTAACCGCTATCAGAACCACTTCAGCCCTGTCAGCAATATCGCTGTTATCAGCGGAGGTAAAGATTCCTTCTCTCTCAAATACCGCAAGCTTTGCCTCGTCCTTGTCGCTGACAGATAAATGTTCCTTCATTACGATCCCACTTTTCAGCAGGCCAAAAAGAATAGCTGACGCCATATTTCCGGCGCCGATCACTCCAACTTTATTCATAAATAACACCCCACATAAAAATACACACCCCGCCGAAATTCGACAAGGTGTATTTATTATACAGCAGATTGACTTGTTTTGCAAGGGATTAAACATTAATTTCAACATCAATGCCAAGCTTTTCTTTATTCTCCTCCAGAACAGGGCGTACATACTCCCTTAAAAACTCTTCGGTCTGCTGAGGAGCGCGTCCGATAAAGTTCCCGGGCTTGAGGATTTTGTCAATTTCCTCACGGCTGAGATTGAATTTCGGGTCAGCCGCAATGCGGTCAACCAAATCGTTTTTCAGCCCGAATTGCTTCACCTGTTTGGCCGCTTCCATAGAATGCTCCCGAATCAGCTCATGCAGCTCCTGCCGGTCCCCGCCTTTTTTAACTGCATCCATCATGATATTCTCGGTCGCCATAAAGGGAAGCTCATTGTCGATATGCTGTGCTATGACTTTATCATAGACTACCATTCCATCAACAACATTGATATAGATATTGAGAACCGCATCCACCGCCAAAAAGGCTTCCGCAATGCTGATACGCTTATTCGCGCTGTCGTCCAAAGTACGCTCAAACCATTGAGTAGATGAGGTAATAGCCGGATTTATAGCGTCCACAATCACATAGCGAGCCAGAGAACACATCCTCTCGCTGCGCATGGGATTACGTTTATACGCCATAGCGCTCGATCCAATCTGGTGTTTTTCAAATGGTTCTTCCATTTCCTTCAGGTTTTGCAGAAGGCGCATATCATTGGCAAACTTGTAAGCGCTCTGAGCAATACCGGAGAGAACATTCAAAATACGGCTGTCCAGCTTTCTCGAATAGGTCTGTCCCGAAACCGGATAAACCGCGTCATAACCCATCTCTTTCGCAATCAGCCGGTCCAGTTCCTTTACTTTTTCATGGTCGCCGTCAAACAGCTCCAAAAAGCTGGCCTGTGTCCCGGTCGTGCCCTTTGAGCCAAGAAGCTTGATTTGGGACAGCATATAAGAAATATCATCATAGTCCATCAACAGCTCGTTAAGCCAGAGGGTTGCACGCTTTCCAACCGTGGTCAGCTGTGCGGGCTGAAAATGAGTAAACCCAAGAGTCGGCAAATTTTTATAACTGTCCGCAAATTTACTTAACAGAGCAATCACATTCACCAGCTTATCCCGAACCAACTGCAGCGCTTCATGCATAACAATAATATCGGTATTATCGCCTACATAGCAGGAGGTCGCCCCTAAATGAATGATTCCTTTTGCTTTCGGGCACTTTTGGCCATAGGTATAGACATGCGCCATAACGTCATGCCGCACCTCTTTTTCGCGTTTCGCCGCCATGTCATAATCGATATCGTCTCGATTAGCCTCCAGCTCAGCGATCTGCTCGTCTGTTATCGGCAGGCCAAGCTCCTTTTCCGCCTTTGCAAGAGCAATCCACAGACGTCTCCAGGTTTTGAATTTTTTGTCCGGTGAAAACAGGTATTTCATCTCTTTAGACGCATACCTGGAATTAAGCGGGCTTTCATAAATATCGTGCATTTGTAACACCTCATTTTTCATTGGTAAGCATTTAAAGCAAGCTTTCTACACAGCAATCAGCCTAACAAAAAGCTTCTATAAATACATTTCAACCTCAAAAGCATTTCAACCTCGCCATAGAACGCATATGCCGGCAGCATACATAAAAAGAAGATTACCCGATTTCGTAAAATTCAATTGAGGCTATAACATCCAAAACCAAAACGGCTTTGGATGCAAGTATTTAATATTCTTCTTTCACAAATTTTTCCAAACGTTCCAGACCTTTGACAATCTTATCCATAGAAGCCGCATAGGACCACCGGATATAATCATCCGCTTCAAAGCCAGAACCGGGCACCAGAGCCACCTTGCCCTTTTCGAGCAGAAGCTCACAGAAATCGTCAGAGGTCTCAATCTTTTTGCCGTACAGCGTTTTGCCCTTGATCTTGCTGATATTCATCATAACATAGAATGCGCCGTTGGGCATTTTGCAGCTGATACCGTCAATCAAATTCATTTTTTCGACCATATAGTCGCGGCGTTTTAAAAATTCGAGGCGCATCTTTTCGATTTCCTCTTCCCCGCCGTTAAGAGCCGCTTCTGCCGCGGCCTGTGCAATGGAGTTGGGGTTAGATGTGGCGTGGGATTGGATATTAGACATAATTTTAGCAATTTTAGGATTAGATGCGGTATATCCAATACGCCATCCAGTCATCGCATAGGTTTTCGAGACAGCATTTACAACAATGGTCAAATCCTTGATTTTTTCATTAAGGGAAGCAATAGAGTAATGTTTTTCACCGTCATAAATCAGTTTTTCATAGACTTCATCTGAAATAACATAAATATCATGTTTCACAGCATAATCGGCAATTTTTTCGAGTTCTTCCTTTGTATATATCATACCGGTCGGATTGGAAGGGCTGTTCAGCACTAAAGCACGTGTATATTCACTGGTAACGCTCTCCAGCTGTTCGACCGTCACCTTAAAATCGTTTTCTTCCGAGCCATGCACCGAAACCGGGATACCATCTGCAATTTTTACCATTTCCGGATAACTGACCCAGTAAGGAGATGGGATGATGACCTCGTCACCAGGATTGAGAATCGCTAAAAAGGCATTGACCAGAGAGTGTTTCGCACCATTGCTGACAACAATCTGATTGGGCGCATAGGATAATGAATTATCCCGCTCAAATTTCCTGCAAATCGCCTTACGGAGAGACATCGTACCGGCCGCGGGTGTATATTTGGTAAATCCGTCGTTGATTGCCTTGATAGCCGCGTCCTTAATATATTGCGGCGTATCAAAATCCGGTTCCCCTGTGCCAAAACCGATCACATCGATACCGTCTGCCAGCATAGCCTTATATTTTTCATCGATTGCCAGCGTGGGCGACGCGCTGATTGTCAATGCTTTCTGCGAAAAATAGTCACTCATAAAGAAACCTCCAAAATCATATTGATACTATTGTAATACTTTCGCACTGATTTTGCAAGATATTTATTTTGAAAATTCATAAAACTTTTTGAATAAAAGAAAAGTAGTTTTTGTACATTATTTTGTGAATGAGTTCGTCACTGTAGCCTTCACGCAAGAGTGCATCGGCTAAAAGATACATCTTATCGACGGAGGTGATATCGTCGGGCGTATCGTCGATACCGTCAAAATCAGCACCCAGACCGATATGGTTTTCGCCGCCGAGAGAGAGAAAATGGTCAATATGCCGCACAATGTCGGTGACATCAGCCTTATTTTTAATATTGAGGAACAGCGCGCACATATTTAAGCCGACCATACCGCCAGATTGAACGATTGCCTTAAATTGCTCATCCGTCAGATTACGGCGGTAATCCGCAATGGCCTTGGAGTTGGAATGAGTGGCAAGCACCGGCTTTTGCGATAATTCCATTACCTCCCAAAAGCTCCGATTGGCAATATGGGAAACGTCAATCAGCATATTCAGCCGGTTCATTTCACGAATAACCTCTTTGCCGTATTGACTGATACCCTCATCCTTATCATCGTCAAAAATACCACAGGCAATCTTGTTTTTAAAATTCCAGGTCAGAGTCAGGCAACGGACGCCAAGGTCATACAACTTCTGGACGGATTCAATTCCGCCGTCCAGCGCTTCCCCGCCTTCAACCGTGAGAAAGGAAGCGATTTTCCCTTCGTCCAGCGCCCGGATCATCTCCCCGTAATTGGTGACTTTAGCCATTGTGCTGCCATTTTGCGCAATACAATCTTCAAAATGCCTGATAATTGCAAGACAGCGTTTCATGGGCGCATTGTAAAATTCCGGATCGATAAACGCCGCAAAAAACTGTACCACGCCCCGATATCCCTTCACCTTTTCGATCGTAAAATGAAGCTTTCCGTCCGCAATACTTTCGCCGCTGTCCAAAGCTTTTGACATTGTATCGCAATGGGAATCAAATAAATAGCCGCTGTACATAAAACGACCTCCTCAAAATTGAAGATAATTAGTAAAACGCGTTTTCAATATGTACGATTTCCGGCTTAGAGTAAAAAAGCCGCTTTTTTTCCATGTATACTTCTATTATATCAAACCGAACCGAAAGAGGTTCCTCACATTCCGCAAGATAGACACTGGCCACATCCCGCATCCGCTTTTGGCGCGCCGCATTGACAAACTCGCTGCCGCGCCCGAAATCAGCATTCTTTCGGGTTTTCACCTCAACAAAAATAAGGGTATCCCCTTTTCTTGCGATAATATCAATCTCACCGTACCGTTTTTTATAATTGGTTTCAACAATCCTATACCCTTTTGAAATCAAATAATATTTCGCCGCTGTTTCCCCTGCTTTACCGGTTTCATTGTGCTGTGCCACAACAATCCCCTACTTTCCCAAAATCTTTTTTAAAAAAGTTTTTCGGTGGAGCGGACACGGTCCATATTTCAGAAGCGCCGCAACATGCGCCTTGGTACCATATCCCTTGTGCTGTGCAAATCCATATTCCGGATACTGCCTGTCCATTTCAATCAGATACCGGTCACGGCTCACCTTGGCTAAAATAGAGGCCGCCGCAATAGACATGGAATTAGCGTCCCCTTTAACGATACATTCGTGCGGAACCTGCATACCCTTGATACTGTTGCCGTCAATCATGACAAAATCAGGCTTAATAGAAAGTGCATTAACCGCCGTATTCATCGCCTTGTGGGTCGCGTTCAAAATATTGATTTTATCGATTTCCTCCGCGTCAATGCTCGCAACTGACCATGCAGAGGCATTTTCTAAAATAATATCATAGAGTGCTTCCCGCTTTTTTTCAGTCAGCTTTTTGGAATCATTGATTTCTTCCCGAAAAAATCCCTTTGGGAAAATCACCGCCGCCGCATAAACAGGTCCGCACAGCGGGCCGCGCCCGGCCTCATCCACGCCGGCAATTGCCGTGTACCCTCTTTGATAAAGTCTATTTTCATGAAACAGCATATCAACGTCATTTGTTTTCATTGTTCATCCCCCGCTTCAAAATCACACGGCCGTTCCAGTGAAATTTTTCCCAGCAGCCTCCCGCGGTATTCGTCCATCAGAATATGTGCCGCACGCTCGGTATCAATTTCACCGCCCCGCATTAAAAATCCCCGTTTTCTGCCAATTTCGCACAGAATTTCATAATCGGCCAATCCTGAAATATCCTCCAGCTTGTACCGCTCGATCAGACGTTCCGCATAGCCTGTCCTCAAAATTTTAATCAGATTCACTGCAAGTTCTTCAATATCGATGATTTCATCCTTCACCGCGCCGGTAAACGCCAGCTTCATCCCAGTCATTTCATCGTCAAATTTAGGCCACAGCACGCCGGGCATGTCCAGCAATTCATAGCCCTCGCGTACTCTCACCCATTGTTTGCCGCGCGTCACGCCCGGCCTGTCCCCAACTTTTGCAGTAGAGCGCTTTGCAATACGGTTGATAAACGAAGATTTTCCCACATTCGGCACCCCGACCACCATCAGCTTGATCGTCTGGTTCAGCATTCCCTTTTCCCGGAACCGTTTCCTTTTTTCCCGCATCATCTCATCCACTGCGTCAAACACACGGTTCATCCCTTTCCCGGAAATACTGTCCACCGCAACAGCCGTTCTACCCCGCGCTTTAAAATATTCTACCCACTCAGCTGTCACCCGCTCATCAGCCAGGTCGCTCTTATTGATTACCACCACTTTTGGTTTATTGCCGATCAATTCATCAATCTCCGGATTCTGCGATGACAGCACCAACCTTGCGTCCAGCAATTCTATCACCACATCCACCAATTTTCTGTTTTCTCCAATGAGCCTTCTGGTTTTCGCCATATGGCCCGGAAACCACTGTATATTCATAACCCCTCCTCACGCTTTCTTGAAAGAAAGCTTAGCAAAGAACTTTATATGTGCGTTGCACCTCTCCCACAGCTAAGTTCATACATTTTAGCCTATTTCCAAACACATCTCTTCACTAAAAAAAGCTTAGTAAAAGACTTTCTGCGTGCATCGCACCTCTCCCTCAGCTAAGTTCATACATTTTCGCCTATTACACAAAACACACCTCTTCACCAATTTCTAAGCGTCACAATACCTTTATATACATCACCGCTGTGTATACCAGGCCGGAACCGCTCTTTCCATTCCGTCATACCAAGATAAAACATCTCTCATCTGATCCATCATGACATCTACTTGCCCCTGCCCGAACGAAACTGCCCAGGCGACAGACCCCAACGTATTTGACGCGATATACATTGCAAGCAATCTCCAAAAATCCATAGGCGGATTCCCGCTAAAATAACCGTCAATCATACCGGACGCAAACACCGGGGACGCCTGCGCGCACCAAACAATACGGTTAAATTCCTCCCGGGGGTCGCCAAAATCAAAGCGGTCAAAATCAATAATGATGAGCTTTCCATTTTGGTCAATCATCATATTGCCGATATGATAGTCGCCATGCTGGAAGCACTGAGGACGTCCCTGCAGCAGATAACGGTTCTGATTAATATAATCAACAAGCTGTTCTCCGCCGTCAAATTTGAGCGGGCATTCCTGATATTGTTTGATTTTAAAGTCCATTTTTCTGTTAAAGCGGTTCTCCCAGGCTTCCTGTGTATCCGGAGTTGGAATCGTATGTATTTTTTGTAAAATTCTTCCCGCCTCCAAGCCATACTGATAAACCTCTTTATCAGAAAAAGAACGTATCATATCTTCTGCATCCCGTCCGTCAATCCAGCTTTGCAGTGAGTAAACGCCCTCTTCACAGATACCAAAGTCAATGGGGCGGCACATAGGTATTCCTAATTGGTCTGCACGCTTCATTAGCTCAAACATAGACTTTCTTCTATCAAAGAGCTGTATCGGCGAAACACGCAGCAGGTAGTTCATTCCATCTTGTTTTGTAACACAATATTTTTTATCCTCCGACCATCCCTTGGTAATTGGAATGGATTTTATAAATGGAATTTCCATTCTATTCTCACCCGGTTTCAACATCATAATTGTAATCCAACCTCCAAAGTATCAATGTCCTGCCTTCTCCAACGTAACTTCAACAATTTCAGCCATATTAAAAATACGCGGTACAGGGATGGAGGTCTTAGGAAATTTCTGAGGATTACCAATACCGCGGCTGACAATAAACGTCTGATTTTCCGTATTATACCGTCCCCCGCTGTAATCCGGAAACAGCTTCATATCCGGCGAAATCACCCCGCCCGCAAAAGGGATTCTCCATTGCCCGCCGTGAAGGTGTCCGGAAAAAATCAAATCATATGGCGTACCAATAAAATCATCAAGCATGTCCGCCCTGTGGAACATTAAAATCTGATACCCTTCCTTCAGTTGCATTCCATTACGGTATTCCTCGACCAGCGCGTCGCACTCTTCCCCATACCAAATACCCGGGTCAGATATACCGCTCAAATTAATAACCGCCCCGTCACGTTCAAGAGGCATGGTTTTATTTTCAAGATATGTAATATTATATTCCTTCTGCCATTTTTCTATCAATTCAGCAAAATCATCGTCCCATTGGTCGTGATTTCCCGTCACCGCGTAAACCGGCGCTATATCTTTAATGCCATCTAAAATATGCTCAAACACTTGTATTGCGTCATCTTCCGCGTTATTGACGACGTCTCCGGTTACTACTATGATATCCGGTTCCGCTTCGCGTACTTTACGAATCAGCGCATCATTGTTTTCGCCGAATATATGTCCGTGAATATCAGAAAGCTGCACGATTGTATATCCGCTGAACTCGTCCGGGATTTTTTCGTTTTTCACAGTATACTGCGTAACCCGAATCAAAACATTATCCAGGTAAACTATTATGGTAAATACAATAGCTAACATCAGGAGCACCCATAAAACAGGATGTCTTGCAAATATATTTTTCATTTCCCGCATCATTAGCCAGCCTTTCCTGACATCTCAAGACACAATCATTTCATTTAACACAGTATTATTCAATATATATCAACCAATAAAATCAATGATTCATCCAATTAAAAGGTATATTTGAAATAATACAATCTATTCCTTTTTAAATTTAATACTCGCCCATATCTTTATACTTAGTCAGATAAGCAAGCCAGTCATGAGATTTTCCACAAAACTTTTCTGGATGAATTGGATAGTGTACATTATAAAGAAATCCATGCTTTCCATATCGACCCTGCTTACTTTCATCTAAATGGTTTTCATCAATGCATATATTGACAACCTCCAAACACACCAAGACATGAGTACTATCTTCTGTTATTTCTCGATCCCATAAATATCTACATTCCAAATTCATAAAGCACTCTTTTATGAGCGGCGCATCAACTTTTGAAGCTGGCACCGCAGTAAGTCCGGATAACGCAATTTCATCATTGTCAAACCCATTATTCTGAATCGTGGCTAAACAAAGTTCATAAATATCGGCAGATGGAAAGTTAAGAACAACCTCACTTTTTTCTTTTATAGTCTGATAAAGATGTCCTGCCTTATTAACACTCGATAAAATTGCATAAAAGCCATTTGAATCGCCATTAAAGCATGCCCATGACTGCAAGCAGGCATTGGGTTTTCCATTCGATTTATAGGATGTTGCAACAAACAAAGGGGATGGGATTGCAGTCACAAAATCCATCCATGAAAAACCATAGGTTTCCATATTGTTCATCGATTCTGGAATAGAAGAATATTCTTTTTTCATCCATTTCACCTCATATTATCGTTTGATTTTAGTAGATTAGTTTGCTTTCTTTTTTTAATATTATTTTTCATACAGGCAACCACTTGTAAAATTGCAAACAGGGCTTTGGGGGACTTCCCAATAAAATGCTTTCTAAAAACCATAACCCAAACAAACAAAAAAGGGGGAAAAACTCCCCCTTTTTGATGTCTGTTTAGATTCTTTCCTTAACCTTAGCCGCTTTACCGACTCTGTCTCTGAGGTAATACAGTTTCGCACGTCTTACTTTGCCGCGTCTTGAAACCTCAATTCTGTCGATATTCGGTGAATTTACAGGGAAAGTACGTTCCACGCCAACGCCATATGATACGCGGCGGACGGTGAAAGTTTCCTGAATACCGCCATGTTTTTTGGCAATAATCGTTCCTTCAAACATCTGAAGTCTTTCTCTCTGTCCTTCTTTAACCTTAACGTAAATCTTTACGTTGTCACCAACATTGAGCTGCGGCAGGTCAGTTCTGATCTGGTCTGCTGTAAGTGCTTTGATAATATCCATCTTGGGTTGCCTCCCTTCCTTCATAGACATTCGTAAACGCTTTGGCTCCACCCCGAATCAACCCGCGTAGCTTACGTGGAGTTGCTCCGCATCAGAGGAATGCCCGTAATACTGAGTTATTCTATCATATTTCCAGCCAAAATGCAAGCTATATTTTTCAAATATTATGAGTTTTTCTCAATTTTCTCGATTTATTTTTCCTTTTCTTCCACGATTTTCTCTATCATTTTCAGCGTCTCCTCCGAAAACTCCCCTTTTTGCAATAAATCAGGGCGTTTCTCAAAAGTCCGCCTCACCGACTGCTCCTTTTTCCATTTCTCAATATTTTTATGGTGCCCGCTCAGCAAAATTTCCGGCACACGCATCCCCTCATACTCCTCCGGACGGGTATACTGCGGGTACTCCAACAGGCCGCTCTGAATCGACTCATTCTGGTAACTCTCCTCGCTCGCCAAAACGCCGTCCACCAACCGCCCAACCGCGTCCACAAACACCATCGCCGGTATCTCGCCGCCGGTCAGCA
>ERZ773194.4668-NODE-4668-length-10570-cov-3.028911_pt1 | contig 10570 bp, 9 predicted proteins | sample MGYA00511240_ERZ773194 | MGnify/ENA primary metagenome ERZ773194 (study PRJEB29015, sample SAMEA2737774) | human gut metagenome | biome: human gut; feature: human-associated habitat; material: faeces | place: China | collected 2012 ... | reverse complement strand
CGATGATACGTTCCAATTCTTCTTCGTTACTGAACGGGATACTGATTTTACCTTTTCCTTTCTCCGAGCAGGTTAGCTGCACCTTGGTACTGAAAAAGCCCGAGAGCTGTTGTTTCAGCATATTGAATTCTTCGGGCAGTTTGGCGCGCTTGGGGGCAATCTTACGACCACCGCTCTTCACGCTTTCGCCTTCACTCAGTGACTTTACGATTTCTTCCACTTTGCGTACGGAATACCCGTGCTCCAGGATTTCTTCGAAAATCTTCACTTGCAGTTTGGGATCGCCAAGCGTTACCAAAGCGCGGGCATGTCCCATGTCTATCTGCTTGTTCTGCAGTCCCATCTGGACGGGGGCGGGCAGTTTGAGCAGGCGCAGGTAGTTGGCAATGGTGGTACGCTTCTTACCAACGCGTTCGCTGAGGCGTTCCTGCGTCAGTCCGTATTGTTCCAACAGATGCTGGTAAGCGAGGGCTATTTCTACGGAGTTCAAGTCTTCGCGCTGTATGTTTTCGATGAGCGCCATTTCCATGACGTTCTCATCGTCTGCAGTGCGGATATAGGCAGGGATGCTTGTCAGTCCGGCAAGCTGCGAAGCACGGAAACGACGCTCGCCGGCGATAATCTGGTATTCGTCGTCGCTAAGCTTGCGCAGGGTGATGGGCTGTATGATGCCGATTTCGGAGATGGAATCGGCTAACTCCTGCAACGCAACCGGGTCGAATTCATGACGGGGCTGGTTGGGATTGACCGTAATCTTCGACAGCTCTATCTCATTGATAGAGGAGGAGCCTTCGGTCTTTACTTCATCCATGGAGAAGAGGGCGTCTAGCCCGCGTCCTAATGCATTTCTTTGTGCCATCTGTTTATTTACTATTTGACGATTTACAATTTAACCATACGGGATGATTTGTTTGTGCATTGTAAATATGGTATTTATCACTAATCATTAATCACTAACCACTATAATCACTTCTTTTCGTTTCTGCTTATCAATTCCTTGGCAAGTGCCATGTGGTTTTTGGCTCCGGTTGAGTCTGCGTCATAGAGAATGGTGGGCAGGCCGTAGCTGGGAGCTTCGCTCAGTTTCACATTGCGCTGGATGACGGTGTTGAATACCAATTCCTGGAAGTGGCGTTTCACTTCATCGTAAATCTGGTTGGCCTGGCGCAGGCGCGAGTCGTACATCGTCAGGAGGAAGCCTTCGATTTCGAGTGCGGGGTTCAGCTTGGACTTGATGATTTTAATGGTGTTCAGCAGTTTGCTGATACCTTCCAAAGCAAAGTATTCGGCTTGTACCGGGATGATGACCGAGTCGGCTGCCGTAAGCGCATTGATTGTGATCAACCCTAACGACGGAGAGCAATCTATCAAGATATAGTCAAACTCTTCTTTCAGCGGGGCGAGCACTTCTTTCAGTATCTTTTCCCGGTTCTTGAGATTGAGCATTTCTATTTCGGCACCTACCAGATTGATGTGGGAGGAGATTACCTTCAGTGTGTCTATCTCCGTGTCATGAAGGGCCTCGCGTACGTCTGCACGGTCAATAATGCACTCGTAGATAGTACATTCCGACTGCTTGATGTCCACACCCAATCCTGAGGAGGCATTGGCCTGCGGGTCGGCATCTACAACGAGCACTTTCTTTTCAAGCGTGGCGAGTGAGGCTGCGAGGTTGATTGTCGTCGTAGTCTTGCCTACACCACCCTTTTGGTTAGCCATAGCAATTATTTTTCCCATAATCTCAATATTTATTGGCAGCGAAATAAGTGATAATTCCGGATAGCGCCTACAAATTTGGAGAAAGATTGCAAAAACGGTTGATAAGTCGGCTGTTTTGTTAATAACTCACAGACGTTTACCGCTGTTTTTCTTCTTGTAAATTGCGCGTAAAGCGTTCTTTCTCTGTTTAGTGGGCAAATATACGTATTTATCTTGAAATGAAGCTGTTTTTTTGTCTCGCTTGCAGAAGATTAAGATTTGTAAACCAATGGAAGACATTGGCTTGGACTATTCTCTCTACTTGCATGAGATGTACATCTCGTGTTGTTTGAGACGGGCATCTCATGTTGCTCGAGATGCACATCTCATGCAGATGGACTACTGTGTGGATGGCGGTCGGCAGATAAGTTGTTTCCGGGCGGAAGGAGAGGAGATGGTGTCAGACCAAGGCTTTGACGAACTCCCAGCAGAAGTACGCACATATGACACATTTCACTACTGTGCCCAGCAAGAATCCAAGCAGCGAGCCCAGCCCCGATTTCAAGGCCTGGTCTGTCTTGCTGCCTCCCATCAGTTCGCCGGCAAAGGCTCCGAGAAAGGGGCCGAGGATGATGCCCCAAGGCATGAAGAACAACCCTACGATGGTGCCTATGAGGCAGCCGCGCGTTCCCCACCGACTGCCTCCGCTGTATTTGCTGCCCAGCATCGGGACGAAATAATCCAGTATCTGTACAAGGACGACTGCTGCCAGCCATAAAAGTAACTGCGTGGTGGAAAACTGCGCCTTGTCCGTGAAATGTAGAAGCAACAAGCCTGCATAGGCTACGGGCGGTCCCGGAATCATAGGCAGGATGCAGCCTGCCAATCCGACAATCAGGCAGAGGATGCCCAAGATGATGAGAAGAATGTCCATAGGTGTATCGTTTCTGTTGGTGAAGATGACAGCGGTTGTTCCCTGCTACTCGAATCGGTTGTATATGACAATGGGGCGGGAGCGGCGTGTGCTCATCGACGGGAACCATATATCGTCGGCTGTGAGGCCGCATTGCTTGATGGCTTCGGCGCAGTATTCCAGTCGTCCGAAGTCGGCATCGACATTGTTTGTACCGAATGTGAGTTTGATTCCACGTGCTTTGGCGCGACGGATAATCTCGAAACTGGGAATCCGGTAGCGTGCATTGATTTCCAGAGCGATTCCATGTTGTTGCAATACATTCAATACGCGTTCAATGCGTCCGTCCGTCCAGTACTTGTCGTAATCATGCGCCATAGTATCGGGCAAGAAGGTAGGGTTGGCATAAATGTCGGCTGGCTCGTTGGTCAGAATCAGGACTGTTTGGTCGACAAGGTGGTCCATATACTGTTCAAGCGTAATGTCATCAAAGAGTGCTTCTTCGGCCCGGTAGATGCGCGAATTACGTCCCTTGTGGTCTATGATGGTCATGGCGTCGGTAAACAGGTAATCGAAAATCCCCAAAGCTTCCTGCGAGAAAGTTGCCGTCCATTTGCGTCCCTCACCTTGTACACCGCACAGGAATGGCATCCCTTTTACTTCATTAAAATAGTCGTACACTTCTTTGTCATCGGCCAGCATACGTCCTACGCCTCCTTCTCCGGCATTGGGGGCGACACCATAGTTGATACCGTAATTCATGGACATGGCGTGTGCCATTTCCTTCGTCAGCCCTCCTTTCAAGTGAACGTGATAGTCTATAACTGGGAAATCGTGCTGCTGTAGCCTGATTATCTCATCCGTGCGCTCGTCTACCGGAGCAAGCGTGTCGGCTTCGTTGCGTGCCTCCTTGGCAAGCCGTTCGATGGCGAGATTCCGGAATGACACTTCGCCCTGTATGCCTTGCAGGGCAATGGAACCTTGACTCAGCACTTGTCGGGCGTGCTCCTCTGTGCGATATGGGTGTTCGGGTTCGGTATAGCAGACAACTTCGGTTCCGTTAATGCAGACAATGATGTTTTGTCCGCGTACGGTTATCTCGAAGTCAAACCATTCTCCATCTTTTGCGAGTGAGCGATAGAGGTTGCGCACCGAGGCGAGTGAGCCGCTCTTGCGTGTGCCGTCGATGTCTCCGTTACGGAATATCACTTCATAACCGGACTCACCGTCCGTATGAAAGAGGAGGCCTGCTTCGGAGCCGGGCTGTGTGAGGGCTTCTCCGGTGAGTCGGAAATTTTGGTATTCTTTGTCGTTGAAGAGCTTCCGGCCTTCTGCAATGACCGGGTCTGCCGTGTGAAGCGTAGATGTCCCGTCATTCCATTGGTCAAGTGGCTCGAGAGAACTGTTCCTGCCACAGCTTGTCAGGGTTGTTAGAAACAGAATTATTGCGGCAGCTGCCGTCTCGATGCGTGCAGCAATGGTAGGATGGCAAAAAGTGTTCATTATAGCATGGATTTTATGAATGATTATATTCCAATTATTGTCGGTACAAAGTTAGCCTTTTCTGAAAATATCTTTGAATACAAAAGAATTATTATCTTTGTAGTATTCAGTTTAAAGCCTTTTTAGCTACTTTTGCACGATAATAAAAAAGAAAGTTATGGAAAATCAGAGACCTTTGATATTGATTTCCAATGATGACGGCATCATTGCGAAAGGTATTAGCGAGTTAATCAAATTCCTCCGTCCGCTGGGCGAGATTGTGGTAATGGCGCCGGATGCACCTCGCTCTGGAAGTGCGTGTGCGCTGACTGTAACGGAACCTATCCACTACCAGCTGGTTCGTAAGGATGTTGGGCTGACGGTATACAAGTGTTCCGGTACGCCGACCGATTGTGTGAAGCTGGCTTTTCATACGGTGCTCGACCGCAAGCCCGACTTGGTGGTAGGCGGCATCAACCACGGCGACAATTCTTCTGTAAACCTGCATTATTCCGGTACGATGGGCGTTGTGATAGAGGGATGCCTGAAAGGAGTGCCTTCCATCGGATTCTCCCTTTGCAACCATGAGCCGAACGCTGATTTTGAACCTGCAGGTCCTTACATCCGCGAGATAGCCCGGCTGGTATTGGAGAAAGGACTCCCTCCGTTGACATGCCTCAATGTCAACTTCCCCGATACCAAAGAATTGAAGGGTGTGAAGATTTGCGAACAAACCAAGGGGCAATGGACCAATGAATGGGAAAACTTTGCCCATAGAGGAGATGCCCATTACTACTGGCTGACCGGCGAGTTTGAGAACAACGATGCCGAAAATGAGAAGAATGACCATTGGGCGCTTGATAACGGTTATGTGGCAATCACCCCGACCACGGTGGATGCAACGGCATACGGCTTGATTGATGAACTGAAAACATGGTTCTGAATTAATTGACAATTATCAATTGATATGAAGTACTACTTGATTGCCGGTGAAGCTTCTGGTGACCTGCATGCTTCCCATCTGATGGCTGCATTGAAGGAGGAGGACTCGCAAGCGGAGTTCCGTTTCTTCGGAGGCGATCTCATGGCTGCAGTGGGTGGTGTGATGGTGAAGCATTACAAAGAGTTGGCATATATGGGGTTCATTCCCGTATTGCTGCATCTGCGCACCATTTTTGCCAATATGAAGCGCTGCAAGGAGGATATTGTTGCGTGGCAGCCGGATGTGCTGATTTTGGTGGACTATCCGGGCTTTAATCTGGATATAGCCAAGTTTGTCCATGCCAACACGAGGATTCCTGTCTTTTATTATATCTCTCCCAAGATTTGGGCATGGAAGGAATACCGCATCAAGAATATTAAACGGGATGTAGATGAGCTGTTCTCCATCCTACCGTTCGAGGTGGAGTTTTTTGAAGGGAAGCACGGGTATCCGATACATTATGTCGGCAATCCGACAGTGGATGAAGTGACGGCTTTTCTTGCTTCCAGCTCAGAGACATTCGACGACTTTGTCCGGGCAAACGGACTTCCTACCAAACCCATTATTGCTCTGCTGGCTGGTAGCCGCAAGCAGGAAATCAAGGACAATCTGCCCGACATGCTTCGTGCGGCAGCTTCTTTTCCCGATTATCAACTGGTGCTGGCCGGTGCTCCGGGTATTTCCCCCGAGTATTACAAACGTTATGTGGGTGGGGTGGACGTGAAGATTATCTTCAACAAGACATTCCCTTTGTTGAGGCAGGCAGAGGCTGCACTGGTCACTTCGGGGACGGCAACGCTGGAAACAGCTCTGTTTCGTGTGCCGCAAGCGGTATGTTACCATACTCCGATAGGAAAGGTTATCGCTTTCCTGAAACGGCATATACTGAAAGTGAAGTACATTTCCCTGGTCAATCTCATAGCCAACCGGGAGGTGGTGAAAGAGCTGGTTGCAGATACCATGACGGTAGAGCAGGTACGCTCGGAGCTGAACCGCATTTTGTACGATAAGGAATACCGCCGTCAGATGCTCGAGGGATATGAGTATATGGCATCCTGTCTGGGAGAGGCAGGGGCACCCAAACATGCTGCCCGCGAGATGGTGGCATTACTGAGGAGGAGGGAAGAATAATCGAAAAATTAAGAATTTGTTAAAATGGGAAAAGCCGGTGCAGTAAATGCCCGGCTTTTGTATTTTCTATACAGAAACAAATGAAAAGGACTTTGATTATGAAAAAGCTACATTGGTTATTTATGGCAATATGTTTGGCAGTGATGCCCGCTTTGCAATCATGTGATGATAACGACGGATATTCTTTGGGTGATTTTACCCCGCCTTTGTGGGCCACTGTGCGTGTTACGGGAAATGCCTTTTATTTAAACTGCGATGTTTGGGGGACGCTCTGGCCGGTGAATACGGACATAGGGTGGTATGATGCTGTGGATGGGCAGCGTGTGATTACCGTGTTCAATCCTTTGTGGGACAACTATGCAGGATATGACCATGCTGTGAAGCTGCTGCGTCTGCAGAACGTCTTGACGAAAGAGGTGGAGACGCTGACTCCCGAAACCGAAGAGGAATTTGGTAATGACCCCGTGTTTATATATAAAGGTGATATCACCATCAGTGGTGGCTATATGAACATTTTTTTCATGCAGAACCTGCCATCTTCGACTGATAATAAACACCGCATCAGCCTGGTGCGTCCGCAAGAAGATGATGCTTTGTATGGCGAAGATGGATACGTCCATTTGGAACTCCGCTATAACGATTATGATGACCTGACGGGACGTCGTAGTCCTGGTGCTGTCTCCTATAACTTGAACAGTCTGGACATCCCCTCTGAAACCAAAGGCATCAAGTTGAAACTCAATTCAGAAGAGAATGGAGAGGTGGAAGTAACCTTTGATTTGAAAACTGCGGGGAGTAATGAAAAGCTGACTACTAATGTGGATTTGTCCAATATGCAGTTGAAGTAAGAAAGAGTTTGCGAGAGTATATAGTTAGAAAGAGCACCCGGGATTTTGATGTCATTCATCTTGCCCGGGTGCTCTTTTTATATTTGTTTTATGTAAGTTTGGTCATGTGAGCCGTCGTTAGAACATCGTCAAGGCATATAGATAAACAACTGCTGCAGGAATTGCCATCAGGGCACTGTCGAAACGGTCGAGCATCCCTCCATGCCCCGGCAGAATGTTACCGGAATCCTTGATGCCCAATTGGCGTTTCATGAGTGATTCGGTCAGATCGCCCCAAGTGCCGAAAATGACGACAACGATTGCCAGACCTACCCATTGCCATCCTGGCATAAAAGGAAAGAAATGTGCAAAGCCAAGAGAGGAAGCGATGGAGAATATTCCGCCGCCGATGCTGCCCTCCCAAGATTTTTTAGGTGAGATACGTTCGAACAGACGGTTTTTGCCTATCAGCGAACCTACGCAATAGGCACCTGTATCGCTCAGCCAGATAAAAACGAAAATGGAAAGCGGTAGAATAGGGTTGTAGGTCACACTGCCCGTTTCCGGGGAATTCTGAAAAGCAAGTACGTTCAGCAGGGCAAAGGGGAGTGCCACGTATAATTGGCTTAGCATGGAGTAGGCCCAGTTACCCGTCGGATTCTTTTTCTTGAGGTAAAGTTCCGTAATCATCATGTAGAGCAATAGTCCCAAATAAGGAAGGAATACCCGTGCTCCTACAGACTGCTGGGTACAGAAACTCATTAATGCAAGGAAAAGGTAGGCTCCCCCCAATGCAGTGATGGTTTTGTTAATGCTTACTTCGCCGCTTTTGCTGACTAATTGGGCAAACTCATGTACGCTCAGTGCGCTGATAATGGTGAACAGTATACCGAACGAAAGGGGGCTGTAAAGAATACAGCCCACCAATACTATGACGAATAACACGCCGGTAACGGCACGTTGGATAAAGTTATTTTTCATGCTTTTCTTCTTCTTCCTTGACTTCCTTTTCTGCTTCTATGGCTTTTTGCTCTTCTTCTTGCTCTGCTTTTTTTAGCTCGGCAGCAGTCTTGTTTGCACTGATTTCTTCCGAACGGGAAGCCCATGGACGTTTCCCAAAGATGTGTTCAACGTCTTCGGCAAAGATTACTTCTTTGTCAATCAGCAGTTGTGCCAGCCGGTTGTGCCCTTCTTGGTTTTCGGACAATATTTTCTTGGCACGTTCGTACTGTTCGTTGACCATCTGCTTCACTTCTTCGTCAATCAGTTCCGCAGTCTTTTCGCTATACGGGCGGTTGAAGGAATATTCCTCATTATTATAATAGCAGAGGTTGGGGAGTTTTTCGCTCATACCCAAATAGGCAATCATACCGTACGCCTGCTTTGTCACGCGTTCCAAGTCATTCATGGCTCCGGTGGATATTCTACCTAAGAATAGGTCTTCGGCGGCACGTCCTCCCAAGGTGGCACACATCTCATCGAGCATCTGTTCCTTAGTGGTGATTTGCCGTTCTTCCGGCAGATACCAAGCCGCGCCTAAAGCGCGTCCACGGGGTACAATGGTTACTTTAATCAGCGGATTGGCGTATTCCAGTAACCAGGAGATGCTGGCATGGCCGGCTTCGTGTATAGCAATGGAACGGCGTTCGGCTTCGGTAGTGATTTTGGTTTTCTTTTCTAATCCCCCCACAATACGGTCTACGGCATCCAGGAAGTCTTGCTTTCCGACGAACTTTTTGCCGTGGCGGGCAGCTATCAAAGCTGCTTCGTTACATACATTGGCAATGTCTGCCCCCGAGAATCCGGGAGTCTGGCGTGCCAGAAGGTCTACATCCACACTATTGTCTATCTTGATGGGGCGCAGGTGTACACCGAATACTTCCTTACGCTCATTAAGGTCGGGTAGGTCTACATGTATCTGGCGGTCAAAACGTCCGGCGCGCAGCAATGCCTTATCCAAAACGTCCACACGGTTGGTGGCGGCTAAGATGATAACACCACTATTGGAGCCGAAACCGTCCATCTCGGTCAGTAACTGGTTCAATGTGTTCTCGCGCTCGTCGTTGCCACCCATAGCAGCTGCTTTGGCACGGGCACGCCCTACAGCGTCAATCTCGTCGATGAACACGATACAAGGCGCTTTTTCCTTTGCTTGGCGGAACAAATCGCGGACACGGGAAGCACCCACGCCGACAAACATTTCCACAAAGTCGGAACCTGCCAAAGAGAAGAAAGGTACGTTGGCTTCTCCGGCCACAGCCTTTGCAAGCAGGGTCTTTCCGGTTCCCGGAGGGCCTACCAGCAAGGCGCCCTTGGGTATCTTACCTCCCAAATCGGTATATTTCTGGGGCTCTTTCAAGAACTCGACAATTTCTTCTACCTCTTGCTTGGCTTCAGCAAGTCCTGCCACATCCTTGAATGTAATCTTGATGGGGGAACCTTTTTCAAACAATTGGGCCTTGGACTTTCCTACGCTGAAGATGCCTCCACCTCCACCCATGCCTCCACCACCGCTCATGCGGCGGGACATGAAAATCCAGAAACCGATAAGGAATGCAAAAGGGAGAATCTGCCACAGAATGGCACCGAAGTAGTTCCGTTTTTTTTCGTAGTTAATAGAACCGTCAAAGTGGGCGTCGTCTCTTTCCTTTTGCAGGAAATTACCTAGGCTCTCGCGTGAGGGGGCCTCGGTCGTAATAAGCGGATTCTTGCCTACGCGGCTGGAGTCCTGACGAAATACGTTTCCTACGTGCTGGGGTTTGACGTATGCTTCGACGGAATTGTCGTCGTAGCCGATGACTTTGCTTATATAACCGTCTCGTACATATTGCTGGAATTCATCATAAGAGATGTTTTTAGTTGCCGTACCACTTTCATTGGTCAGGTACAACCCCAGCAACATCATCGCTATAATCATATACAGCCAGTTCAGGTTGAACTTGGGCATATTCACTTTATTGGGTTTCTTGTTGGTATTATTGTCCATACGTTTTGATTAATCGAGGTCAGGAATTTGAGTTAATTTGGCGTCTGCCCATAGGTGCTCCAGATTGTAGAATTCCCTTGTTTCAGGCAGGAAGACATGCACCAATATGTCCGAGTAGTCCATAGCTACCCATTCGGCATTGCGCAGCCCGTCTACGGCAAAGGGCTTGGTATCGGCACCCTTGCGTGTGAAGTCCCTGATGGATTCTACAATGGCTGTCACTTGGCTGGGAGAGTTTCCTTGGCAGATGACGAAATAATTGCATATTGTATCGTCGATTTTTGTCAGATCTGCGATGACGATTTTTTTTCCTTTTTTATCTTGAATACCTTCTGTTATCTGTTGAATCAGTTTTTTCGTTTCGTTCATTATACAGTATTATATTAAAACTGTTGACAAATATACGTTGATTTCTCATATCAAACACGCAAAAGAGGAAAACTCTTTCAATTTTTGATTTTTTTTAGTTATATAATCCTTTGGATTACGGTATCTTATCAGTTTTTTGCGAAAAAAATACTCGTTTTTGTTTTGATTTATAGAAATCTTTG
>ERZ773194.4664-NODE-4664-length-10579-cov-4.108704_pt1 | contig 10579 bp, 13 predicted proteins | sample MGYA00511240_ERZ773194 | MGnify/ENA primary metagenome ERZ773194 (study PRJEB29015, sample SAMEA2737774) | human gut metagenome | biome: human gut; feature: human-associated habitat; material: faeces | place: China | collected 2012 ... | reverse complement strand
GTTGCGACCTTGCCGAGTCCGGGGAGGATGGTTGCAGTCGGTGAGCCTTGAGCCTGCCTCAGTGCATTTATCTTTTCTGCCGTTTTCCTTGCCACCTCGTTGGCGGTAGGTGTTTCGGCAGGAGCTTCGGGCTTTTCTGCGGGTGCAGGTGTCTGCGGTTTTTCCTCGGCAGACTTCGGAGCTTCCGTCTGCTTGGACGGTGTCTTGGTCTGCTGGTTTGATTCGACAGGCTTTTTGGTGTCTGCCTTACTGTCGCTGTCGGCAGTGGCATTGCCTTCGGCCTTTTCTTTTTCTGCTGTGGATTCGTCTGACTTTGATTCGCTGTCAGTAGGCAGGCTGCTCTTGGCGGTCGGCTCGGAAGCGGTGTCCGTTACCGTTGCCGTGATACCGCTTTCTGTGGTTGCAGGATCACTGCTTGTATTTTCTGCTTTATCTGCGGCACATCCCGCAAGGCTCAGCGTTATCAGTCCTGCAAGGAGAGCTGCGAGCATTTTTCCTGTTCTCATGGACATCACCTCTACCTACATGATACCGATAATCCGTAAAAAGTCCAGCACTTTTTATAAACTTCGAAAACAAGTTACATTGACTGCTCGAAAGCAGGTTCTTCATCTTCGTCGAGTTCCTCGGACTCAGTCTGCTGTTCAGCCTGCACTTGTTCCATTTTCTGCTCATAGGCATCAAGAACATACCCGTTGAGTGCTTCGCGGGATTCTTTTGTAATGGGGTGAAAGTCATCATAAAACTTCCCATCCGTACCTTTATGTCCGGGATAGAGAACTTGAAGCCCTTTTTCTCCGCCGTCATAAACTTTGATGCCGTGGACAGCAAAATGATTTCCGATGGTTACACTTGCGTTTGCCTTGATTTTGCTGTTTGCATCTGATGTTATTCTGTCGATGCGCGCAGTAATAAACGGGATTTTATACTGTGTTTTTTCATTTTCCGTCGCTGCGGTTTGTTTCTGATTGTCTTTTACGGTTTGCTTTTTTGCTGCCATGATTCTTAACCTCCGTTTTTAATTTACATACTAAAAATAATGGTGCACCCTGTATCGGCACTTACTTCTTCCGGGCTGATTTGCTCGGGTTCTTTGAAACGATCCATATATAAGTCCACCTCACTGTCAGTCAGACCTCTGAAATCTTCTTCGGTTGTTCCGCAGATAAAAAACGGTCCTGCAATAATAGAAGAACCGTCACCGATTCTGCGGTTGCCTTCCATTCCTATCAGTTTTCCTTCCTCATTGCAAATGATGCAGGTTTCGTTATCGTCGGGATATACAACTTCTATATATCCGCCGACCGCTTTTTGCTCAGCTTCAAGTGTATGGGCAACCTCGGCGACATAGGGCGCTTTATTCGGCTCAACATACACAACTCTCATAAGATTGTCCGGCTTATGTGTTTTGGTTGTATCAAACGGAACATCCCTGAAACCGACACTTTGACAGATACTTGCTTTTCCGTCTGCTACCACCACATCGGATACCGACAATGAATGACCTCTGAACAACGGATGTCCCACGGTGTTGAATCGGCCGTAGATTTCTTCAAGTTCATTTTCATCGATTTCCGCATCGAATACTTCATCGTAGATTGACGGATCGGGGGACTGACTGTTGCTTAGAGACATGAACTTCATTCGGTTACTATCTCTTTCGGAATTTATTTGATAAATCTTTACCCGCATTTTATACTCCTTTCGCCGTGATATACAGTGGTTTATGTTCTGCCAACAGACGCACCCTCTTTCTGTGCCCACAGTAAATTCAGATAAATTGTTGCACGGCGCTGCTGCTCCGGTGTGAGACTGTCGATAAAGTCTTCAATGGGAATTGAGTTTTCTTCGTCAAAGCACTCGGGAGTACACCCGCCGCACAATTTTTCTTTGCGGACTATAATGGTGTTTTTATCCTTTTCCTCGAAAGAAAGAATATCATTATAGCCGATTTTATTGCGGACTCTTATTTCATACGGAATTGTAATTCGTCCTCGTTTGCCGAGGACTCTGACAATCTTTCTGCTCATCAATATCACTCTCCTTTAAGACTCAAATAAGCACCTGCCGCAACTGTGGCAGTAGTTCGGACACTCTGCACACTCTTTGTCGTTATCGGTCAAATCGCAGTTGCTGAGTTCATCTTCGAATTCGCTCTCATCGATAACTCTGACCTTGATTTTCCCATCATCAAAATATGTCTCAAATAAGGTGTCCTCATCAATGTCAAGTGCGGCTGTCAGTTTTTCCGGTAGTAAAATTGTGAATTCTGTTTTGTACTCCATTTCCTTCTCCTTAATAATCGTACTGAAAATCGAAAAGCGTTAATTGCTGTGCTTCTTTTACGATGCAATGATTGTTTTCTTCTGCCTGCTTTTTCAAATCATAATTACCAATGAGCAGTTCTTCGAACATTTCGCCCGGTTTTGTGCTTTGAAGCATATTATGCAGTCGTTCTTTCACAAAAGTATCGAACCCGTATTTTTCAGCGAGACTGCAAATATACGGATCGTTATTGTAGGTAATAATGAATTTGCAATTACCCTCGTACTTCTCATGAATGCCATACATAAATTCAAACAGCTTTGCGTGTTCGTCACTGCCGAAGTTGGCTTTTTGATAGTACTTTTCCGTACCCTTATACGGAGGGTCAAGCAAAATAAAAGTGTCTTTGCCTGCAGCATAAGAAATGCAGTCCTTGTAGTCTCGGTGCATGATAACGGCATTTCTGAGTCTGCTGCAGGCGGTAACAAGTCTGCCAAAGCGTTTGGTCATGTCCTTTTTTGCAATGGCAAAGGTTTTTCCGGTGGATGAGAAGCTGAATATCTGATTTTCAAAGAAAGCGACAGCCTTCTCAATATCCGACCATTCGGCTTTTTCCACTGTGACCGAGGTTTCTGTCAAATCATCAAGAATATTCGGTACATCGGCGAGCATTGCCTTATTTATTCTGAATAGTTCTTCTGAATTGAATGACAGATAAAGACGACCCAATAGGTAAGCAAGCTTCTCATTTTGCTGTAATACACGAAAGAATTTCACCAAATCGCCGTTGTAATCATTGATAATTTCTCTTTCAACGGGCTTTTTTCTCAGAAATACTTCGGCGCTTCCCATACACGCTTCCACATAAGTCTTGTGGGGCGGCATGAAAGCGTCAATTGTTGTGTAAATGCAGCCTTTGCTTCCTGTCCACGGCAGTGGACTTACAGAACCGGACAATATAACCGACCTCCTTTCGGGAGGCAGTTGCGTTATAATACAAAAACAGACCGTTCTTGTGTTTACACACGCAAACGGCCTCAATTTCATTTATTTTTATTTAGTTTGTGTCCCGCGCTGAGAGTTGTGCTTTTAATCTCTGTAGCTGCGCTTCATATCGGTTAATCCTATGAAGTTGGAAGCAGCAGAGAATAACAAAGGCGACAAGTCCGCCGAGTACCATTCCTATGAGGAAAAAAAGCATTTCAATCATAGCGCATCTCCATTCCGGCATCCATATCCTCGCTGTAATCATCAACCGAGGTTATATTGACATATTCGCCTATAATACCGAGTGCCTCGTCATAACTCTGCGCGGTATCTGTAATGCGCTTGGTCATTTCCTTTGATTGCTCTGCAAGCCCATTATGCCGCAGTGTTCTTGCGGCAATCCCCATAAGGTTGAAGATGTTACCGTTCTGTCCGATAAGCGGGCAGTCAGGCTTCTTCGTTCCTGTGAGACTGAATCCGCCCAACTTATTTTCAACATAATCAGACAGCCAGGTTCCGCCTAAATCCGAATGAGTTCCGATTCGCCACATGGCGAGTTTGCCGATATCCACTTTCGTATCATCGTTAAACTCATAGAGCAGACAGGTCAATCCGTTATTTTCAAAGACGGCACAGTTATCGTCTGAGAATTTTGTCCCGTCGAGAAGGATTCCCTCTTTGGTAAAAAGGTCATTGATTCCGTCAACCCACTCCTGTGGATTCCCGCCGCATCCCTGAAGGATAAGACCTTCTTTTCCTTCATACCCACGGAGTTCATTCTTATCGATTTTCTTAATGCTCATAATGTTTGTTCCTCCGTCATTTCAGTATCGGTTTCGTATCCCCAAAGGTTATTTGCGAATATTTCCGCTTCTTTTGCCTCGGGGTAATAATTGTCGGTACACTCACCGTGTTCGTAAGTCTTTCTGCCGCAGTTCATTCCGATGTCTTCATCTGCCCATTCATGTTCAAATGAAACCTCGGGATAACTTTCCGCGAGTTTTTCGATAATTGGGTGGGGAGCACTCCAAGCGGTGTAAAACGAAAACGCGGGATTTTCCAAAGTGGCCGAACGGTCAAGGTTGTCATAACCGTAGGAGTTCCACTTTGTTCCCCAATTCTCTATTGACCAATCATACCAACTTGGCGCGCCGTACATTACTTCGTTGCGGAAAGCCTGACGGCCGAGTTCCCATTCCTCTCTCTTGACATCTTTGCGCATTACGAAGAAAAATGTTTTCCTTGTCTTCCGGGATATTAAGTAAGTCCATATCCTTATTTGCGCCATCAAAAGTGCAGATGTCGACAAACTCTTTGTAGGCTTTTAAACCTCGTTCCATAGAGGAACTCGTTTCAATCTGCAAACTTTCCGGCATGGGAATGACTTTGTTGAAATCAAGTGAGCCGATTCCGAACCTGTTATCCTTAACTGATTCGAGCAGTTCATTTATTTTCTCCCGATCTCCCGTCAACCTGATAGTGTTTATAATATGGTTAGGCATGATGGTTACTCCTTTATAATTCCGAATTCGTGGTTTATTTCGTATAGTCTTTGCCCGATAGCAGAAATGACAGGTACGCTGACTGCGTTACCTGCCATTTTATATAGGTGACCGTCTTTCAGACCGGTTGCCTGTGCTTTATAGAATTGTTCGTCCGTAAAACCTTGCAACCGCCAACATTCAATAGGCATAAGTTTGCGGATTCTTCCTCTATGGTAAATTCCATGCTTATCCTGTGCGGTTATCGTGAACATGGCTTCATTCGGCTCTTTCATACGGCGGCCCTGCTGACGGACAGTTTTTCTGTCGGGTGTCAGTATTGCTCTCGGCGCGTCTTCGATAAGAACCGCAGAGTGTTCGCCTCTGTGATTGCTTACTCCGGAATTCTGTCTTGCGGTTATACATCGAGCAACATCGGTAATGACCGGATCGGCGTTCATATCGATAAAATACAATCCGGTTTTGCCGCCCCAACCGCCTGAGCCTGCGCACTGCGTACAGGCTATTCCGTCTGTTTCGTAGACTCTTTGGCCCTGCGGTCCCGGGATAAGTTGCTTAAGATTTTTCGCATTGCAGCCGCTGAGAGGAAATACCTTTCCGGCACATCTCGGATCAAGATATCCGACAATATACAACCGTCTTCGCTGTTGGGGAACTCCGAAGTATTTGCTGTTAAGCACCATCCATTCGAGATTATACCCCATTTCAACAAGCGCGGAGAAGATGGTATTAAGCGTCCGGCCGCTGTCATGCGATAACAGGCCGAGGACATTCTCCAAGAGTAAAAATGGAGGCCGTTTTTCTGCAAGGATTCGGGCAATTTCAAAGAAGACAGTTCCTCTTGTATCTCGGAAACCGAGACGCCGTCCTGCAACCGAGAAGCTTTGGCAAGGAAATCCGCCGCAAAGCAGGTCGAAGTGGGGGAGTTCTCTTGGATTGATTGTTCGCAAATCGCCATAATTCAAACCTCCTTCTTCTCCGTAAATGGCGTTATACGCTTTTTCTGCGTTCTTATCTATTTCTGCATGACCGACGCATCTGTAATGACCTGTATTTACGAGTCCGGAATGAAAGCCGCCGATACCCGAACACAAATCAATGAATGGGATTGCCATAGGGCATCCGTCCTGTTTTTTTGTTTCACCTCACATTTACATGGATTGTTCGTTTATAGTCTGTTCCTGAGCTTGTTCCTGTAACTCACGGTCGATTTCTTCCTGTGTCAATCGACGGAATGAGTCTTCGCCGGGGACCAGCGCAAGCGCTCTGCCGTTATCCCATTTCATTAGGATTTGACCGATATCATCCACACTCTGAACCGTTCCGCGCATACCGCTTTCAACGGGAGAATATGGGTCATTCATACTAAGCAGCATTACTCTTGTTCCCGGGGGATATGACTGTTTATATCTCTCAGCCTGTCTGTGTAATCGTTCCCATTCATTCATCTTTCTTTACCTCCTGAATTTTGTTTTGAATTGCTGTCTTCGCCGCAATCATATACACCACTCCTTTCGTTATCAGATTTATATCGACGCTCAAAATGCGCTATATACGAAAAAAGAGGTTGCGCATACATTTTATGCGCAACCTCCGAGAACACAAACATTTAACAATTAGAAAAACGCAAAAAGGGGCAGACCTTACGAAATCAATCGTAAAATCTGCCCCTAAAACCCTATGAATTTAGTTCAAGTCCTCCCCAAAGGTCGATTTGGGGAAATGATATCTTTTGAATTCCACCTTAAAAATCGGCATGAAAAAACCCAGAAACCGTTGTGGTTTCTGGGTTTTCAGCCCCGATATCTTTTTCGGTGCTACTTGTTGGTTGCGGGGGAAGGACTTGAACCAACGACCTCCGGGTTATGAGCTGCCCTCAGAGGTGAAGAAGCACCGCTAAGCGGTGCTTCTTTGGCGTTATTCGCAGCGATTCACACGATTGCGTCCGATTTGCGGCAAATCCTGCAAGCCAAAAGTCCATCCGATGCTCCCCGGTCCATCCGCTGATCTTTCCGTATGGGTCAGAGCATGGGTCAAACCAGTCGCCGGATTATGGAGGCAGCCCTTGCCGTTGCCGCACAACGGTACCGTACAACGCCGAATGGCAGCAGCTAACAAAACGAAATGATTTATAACTCTTTTCGGAGTAAAGCATCGCCTATTTTACTCTAAGCATCCCTATCGTTTAAATTCATTCAGCAGTCTGAGGGTAGTAAAAATCGGCTAGCTTCACCTCAGTTTACTTCTGGAGCTACATCCACGCGCTATCTGTTGCATTTCACAAGCGCCCTTTGACAACTTGCACAATTCGTACGGCAAAAAATAATGAAATCCTACAAAAAACCGGCGAGATATTGACTTTGTTTGTTTTTGTGTGTAAAATGAAACCAATCGAACATTATCGCAATATTCCGTTCGAAATCCAGTCAAGAGCAATCAAAGGAGCAATCGGAGATGTATACAAAAGAACAGCAACTCGCACAGGTAGAAGAAATTCTCGGCAGCCCGCTGCCGGAACTGGATCCCGTATACTGGGACGGCGTAAAAGTGTATGCGCAGCAGAGTCCCAATGTACACATGCTTCCCTATCTGCTCAGTGAGGTCTACACCAAGGAAGAAATGGCAATGGTCAATTTGCTTCCGGCAACTGCACAGGAAGTTGCCGAAAAACTCAATCTCAATCCCGCTCATGCAGAAAAAGTCCTCAGTGAAATGGAACTTCATGGGAAGATTATCGCTTCTAACGTTGCAAACCCAAGAGTCTATGCGCCTCACCAAAACTCTGTTGCTTTCCGTGACAGTATCGGCACTGGCCTGCTTGCCTATGGTCTGGACTGGATGCCGATGATTAAGGCATTCAAGCTGATGGATAAGTGGATCAAGTTCGAATATCACCCCGATATTGCAAAAAGGCTGAACGGCGATATGCGGGTAATTCCAAAATACGAATCCATCAAGGATCTGCCGGGTGTAATGTACTGCGAAAACATGAAGGAAATCATGGAGCGCAACGTCCGCGCAAATACGATGGTTACCGCGCAATGCGTCTGCCGTACATACAAATCCTACATCGATCTTGGCCGCTATGATCCAGACTACTGCAAAGACGGCCTGAACGAGCACGGCGGCAGCGACGGACATTGCTTTTCGTTCAATCGTCAGGCAGAGTTTTTCACCAACAAACACAATGTCTACCATCCCACGATGGATGAAGCCCTGGAACGCCTCAAGGAGGCCGACCTCTCTCGTGCGATCTATATGACGCCGAACACCCGCGACACCACCTATGTCTGCACCTGCTGCACAGACTGCTGCGCCGTCAACGCTTTTGAGGAAGCCGGCTATAAGGACATCCGCAAGCCCAGCCGTTTCCGTCCAACCGTTCGCGAAGGACTTTGTGTGGGGTGCGAAACCTGTGTAGGCCGCTGCAATTACGAGGCCATCCACATCGAGGACGGCAGGGCCGTTGTGCGCGAGGACCTCTGCAAGGGCTGCGGCAACTGCGTTGTTACCTGCCCGACCAATGCCCTGAAAATGAAGATCGTGCATGACCCCGACTGGATTCCCGACGTTCCCTACGTTGACGGTTGGTCAGTGCACGACGAACTGGAGGAAAAATAACAGATATGGGTCTGTTTCACTGTCCCATCGGAGCCACAGGCTATGGCGGTGACGGCTGCATTCAATGTGGTCTTTGTTCCGCAACCACACTCGCAGAAAAGCATGCCGCTACGGAAAAAATGCGCGCATGGATCCGTGAAAACGGCCATCTGCGCAATGCGGATTTGAAGATTCGCAAAATTGCCGTCTGCGGCAAGGGCGGAGCCGGCAAAAGCACGACTACCGCGCTGCTCTCGGGCGCGTTGGCCATGCTCGGCTACCAGACGTTGATTATGGACACGGACAGCTCCAACGGCGGCTTGTGGAAAAAGCTCGGAATGCCCTCCGCTCCTCCGGCCTTAAGCAATGCCGCGCAGGGCGATCCGCAGGCGCTCGCATTCCTGCAAAAAGACCCTCTGAATTTTTCCGATCTGGTCGAGCCGTTTGTCGTACAGAACGGAAACCGTCGGCTCGTTTGCGCCGGAAAAATCGACGATCCGCTCATGGGCTGTGCCTGTACAATCGGAACCTATGCAAAGCTGCTAATCCAAAATCTCACGCCCAGCCGTAATGAGATAGTAATCGCCGATCAGGAAGCCGGCGTGGAAAGCTTTGGACGTGGCATAGAGCAGTGCTGCGACACCGTTTTGATTCTCGTCGAGCCGTCAAACGAATCCATCGAGCTGGCTGAAAAAATACAGTACATGGCGCAAGGCTTAGGCATTCACCGCATTCGGGCAATCCTGAACAAAATAGAAGATGAGGATCAGGAGGAATATGTCATGCGCGCCTTATCTGAGCATAGCGTGCGATTTCTCGGCTCCCTGCCTCAGCTAAAAGAGATCCGCAGACAGAATCTCTACGGTGCAGAGTTAACGCCCACTTTTTGCTACTCCGTTGCTGGGATGATTGCCCGTTACCTTTTGGACGAGGCAGAAATGTCTTATCAAAAAATCTAAGAAAGAGGTGCTTCTAATGCGTAAAGAGGGAAGATTGTCGCCGGAATTGCTTGCAAAGGTCAATGCCATTCTGGACAAGGAAATTGACCCGATTTTTCGGGAATTGACAGAAAAAATAGACTCCCGAATGAAAAATTCGGAATATATGCCATGGCTTCTTGCCAGCAAGATGACACCGGAAAGCGCAAGACTTGTGCTTGCCCTTCCAGACCCCGACTGGACGCCGGAATGTGGAAAATATGGTTGCTCCGAAGCTTTTGCGCGTAAGTTTGGCATGAGTCGGGAAGCCGCCAACGCAGAACTGACCGAACGCTTCTTCAGTGGTGAGATTCAGGGCACCGGGCACGGTCCGGACACCGCACCTACCTGCGGCATGTGGATCGATCTGCAAAACAGCCGCCGTTGGTATGAACGCAACGGCGATGGCTATTATAAGGTCATGGCCTTTATGGTAGAAAACGAAATCAGCAAAATCGATGCCCGTGTCGCTGCACGTATGGAAGCAGACGGTCAAATGGGTCAGGCACGCATCATTCCACGTTATGATTCCGTGAAAGATAATCCAGATCTGCTGCCTGCGGAAAATATCAAAGAGATTCTTCGCTCGCGGCGCAAGATCACGCAGAATCAATGTGCCTGCCGCATCCGTTATCCGGAGATTCCGTCCGACCCTTATATCTGTCTGAGCTTCGACCTTGTTGCCGACGCCGCAGAAGCCCGCGAAATCGGCACGGTCATCCCGTGGGAACAGGCTTTCGATTACATTCAGGCATCCGGCAAGAAATACCCTGTTTGTCACGTCAACAAGCACACGGACAAGCTCGATGAGATCGGCGGCGTAATGTGCTCCTGTACAGCAGATGCCTGCGTACTTCTGAAGAATGCTGTGCAGCTCGAATCCGCCTTTAAGCCGTGGAAGTATTATGGAAAATCCCGTTTCAGAGCTGTGGTCGATCCGCAAAAGTGTGTCAACTGCGGTCTTTGCCGGAATAAACGCTGTATGTTTGACGCCATCGATGTACGCTATAACAAGACCACAAAAGACGAACGTCACTTTGTGATGGAGGAAAACTGCATGGGCTGCGGCTGCTGTGCCGAAACCTGCCCGAAGGGTGCAATTACCATGAAATGCGTTGAGCCGCCGGAATATCTTTTGGGTAAAGTTCTTCCGGATAACCGTTTTCAGGAAGATGAATCCAATCTTCGTCCCGGCCAACTTGGCGCGGATGTATACAACAATTCTGATATTTGATAAACAGCGAATCG
>ERZ773194.4663-NODE-4663-length-10581-cov-3.059947_pt1 | contig 10581 bp, 10 predicted proteins | sample MGYA00511240_ERZ773194 | MGnify/ENA primary metagenome ERZ773194 (study PRJEB29015, sample SAMEA2737774) | human gut metagenome | biome: human gut; feature: human-associated habitat; material: faeces | place: China | collected 2012 ... | reverse complement strand
AGAATTTATCAATGCGTTGGTGAAGCGGCTGGAGCATAGGATAGAGGAGGAATAAATTATGGAGCAAGTATTTAAAACAAAAAGAGCTCGTAGGTGGTGGATTATTATAGTCAGTCTGGTTGTTCTGATTATTTTTCTGAATGTGTATTTGGAGCAAAGTTGGGCTTTTTCGGCGCTTGGGGGAATTATTATTTCTGCATTAATGTTTTATTCGCAATCGAAAACCATTTATATTGTAAAAGACAATGGTGTTCTGGAAATTAAACCGGGATGGGGGAACAGAATATGTGTAGACGGAATCCGTAAAGTGTCTTATAATCCGAATGCAATAGGAATGCAAAAGGTGAAAATAGAGCACGCCCAAGGTTTTGTAATGATTAACCCTGATAAGCCTTTGGAATTTGTAGAAGCATTGAGAGAAATAGATCCAAATCTGTCTGTTGAAGGTTTTGAACAGATAAAAACTTATGAATTCAATATCGTCGACGAAGATGGCAATAAACTTGCCCGTTCTTATCTCAATAATACCGAATTGAAGTCTCCTCAGACAATGGTCTACACAAACGCCGGTAACTTTTTAGTCCCCTCCCGTTCTTCACAACAGGGACATATTGTAAACCTAAAGCTCGAAGATTATCATTCGTTAAGCAAAGCCTGGGAATACGGTATATTTTCATATCTCTTTCTTTCTCCTACAGGAATAATACCTTGTCAGATAAAATCTATCAGCCGCAGCGATGGAAGTAATATTACAGTCGCAGCTTATAACGATGATTATAGTTTACCTTCCAGTATGAGTTGTAAAGGAGTCAAAAATAATGTACTGGCCATTTCATACGAACATAATGAACAAAAGGTAGCAGAGTTTATAAAAGAAGACTCGATAAAAAAAGCAATTGCTAATGATTTGAAGGAAATAGAAAATTTAGATATAAAATAAATCCGGCACTAACAGGAAAGAAAAAACAGAGACTCTTCAAAGCCGGTAGTCCGACTTTGAAGATCATCTCTGTCACAGGGTTATTTGAGTTTTAGTCCATCCCCATCAAGATCACACCGAAGTTAAAGCTGAAAGTCTGGATTTCAGGTACTCTTCCGTGAGCAGCTTTGGTACCGTAATTATACCGGGCTCCCACATTGAAAGCAAACTGGTCGTTAATCGGGATATACATCCCTACCTCCGGAGCCAATGCAAACTGCCAGCGGGAGATCGTAGAAGCAAACTGTCCTACTTCCAGTCGTCTCTCGGTCCAGCTGGTACCGATACCCAAGCCGACAAAAGGTCTGACAGCCGTCGTATTATCTGTAAAATAATAACGGCCGATAGCTAACATAGGCACCGTATTGATATAACGATACTGATTCCCGGTAATCGTATATACATTACTATTTCCATTGAATCTGAAATTTCCGGGAGTGTGTTTTTTATCTTTGTAAAAGACATCCCAGCCAATAGCTGCACCGATAGAGAATTGATCTCCTAAAAACTGGTGATATTCGATATCGAATCCGCGGAAACTAGCTTTATCCGTAAAATCTTTTACCTGGTTCATCGGCAGACTAATCTGATAGTTAAGATTAAGCATCTGAGCTTTCAGGAAAGGGCTCAGGCCGAAAAGGCATATGGCAATTATTAATAGTTTTTTCATAATTCATGTATTTTTATAAATCGATATATTTCTGTTATAGATAGCGGTCCCTCCGTTATCATTTGTTCGGAGTCGTGGCTTTCTTCAAATAAGGCGACTGGATAAAGCACTGATCGATTTGTGATTCTACACGATTCAGAACGAAAGAATTGGATCCCTGAAGCAAACCGTCTGCGATACCCGTCCAAACAACATTTACTTTATCGTCATTCCGTTTAGCCGTAGAAACCATTTCCACCACCACAGAACCTGTTCTGTAAGAGTAAACACTAACCGGATACCAAGGATAGTAAGGATTGAAAGGACCACCCCACCAGCCACCCCAGTACCAATTCCAGTTGTTGTACCAGTTGTCGACGAAATAAGCATAGTTGACATTAGAAAAAGCAGATACGGTCACGATAAAGCTGGGTAAATCTTCGGCAGGAGTAGTTGCTGTCGGATCAGCTACTTTTTCGTATCCCATAGCTACGAAATTATCGGTCACAGCTTTGATGACAGCATCATCAAATTCATGTGAAGGTTTGCCGGCACTATTGTCATTCGCAAAATAAACGACCGTGTCAGGAATCGAAAAGGTGGTGAAAGCACTGAAATCAGCACCTTTGTCGTAGTTTGTAATGGCAACATCATAGTCTTCAATGTTATCTGCGCCTTCCGGGTAACATGAAACTACCAGCTGCGCAAACAAACCGGTGAGCAATAAAATTAATAAACGTTTCATACTTAGTTTGTTTTTAGTTTAACAAATGTTCTCTATCAATTACCGCGTGGTATTGGTAACAATAATTTTCATTATTGTACCGGGTTATACGTTGGCTTTTTAAAATAGTTTTAGGATTTAAAAATTGGAAGAGAAAAGCCCCATTTTGTTAAAAAGGGATACAAAAAGAGCTTAAAACGGCTATAATCCGGCAGTTTCAAGCTTTATCATCTATTTAAAAGTCCGAATCGGAACTTACTATTTCAAAAGGATAAGATTTTTTAGGAAATATTTATTCCGGTTCGGTAGCCAGAATAGACTTGTAGCCATAAGTTTTAGCAATATTCATCACTCTGACTACTTGTTCGATAGGAACCGATTTTTCGGCTTCAATAGAAATACAAGGATCGTCGCTATTTTTCAATAGCTCGACAATCTTCCCTTCTAGCCGGGAAAAAGGAGTGACTTTCGTATTGAGATAAAAATTCAGGTTCTTATCGATAGAGACCACCACAGTCGGACGATTGGAGGTTTGATGTGTGCTTTTGGGCAGTAATAATTTTAAAGCATTGGGATTAATCAAGGTGGAAGTGACCATAAAAAAGATCAGCAATAAAAATACAATGTCGGTCATGGACGACATATTGAAATTAGGATTTGCTTTTCTGGATCTTTTAATTGCCATAGATATCGCTTTATTTATTCTCCTTCTCGTTTTTCACCTCATAAATGACCTCCATAAAATCAGCACTGGCCGTCTCCATTTTAGTGACAATATGATCGATTTTGGCTGTAAGGGCATTGTAGGCAAAATAAGCTATAATGCCGACGATTAAACCGGCGACTGTAGTAATCATCGCCGTATAGATACCTCTGGACAACAGGGTAATATTGATATTGTTTCCAGCCATAGCCATATCGTAAAAGGCTTGTACCATACCGACGACAGTCCCCAGAAACCCGATCATCGGTGCCATTCCGGCACAGGTTGCCAGAGTGGATAATCCTTTTTCCATTCCGGCTACTTCAAGATTTGCGGCACTTTCCACAATAGCTCTCAATTCAGTAACCGGCAGACGATAATGAAGAAGCCCCTTAACCAACATACGCGACATCGGCGTATTTTCCTCATTACATACCGTTACCGCTCCACGAATATTGCCGGCAAAAATACAATCCCTGATTTTATCCGGGAAAGTATCGCTGATTCGTGTATACTTACGGAGTAACATATATCTTTCACAAAAAATATAAACCGCAATAATAGACAGGATGAAAATCGGTATCATCAACCATCCTCCCTTGACGATCATACTCCACAAACTCAATTCAGGCTCAGCAGCCTGCGGGACAGCCGTCGCTGCCAGTATTATCAAATTATTCATCGTTTCAGATTTTTCGACGCGAAGATAATGGTTTTGGACTAAAAAATGGAAAATAGATGCAATTTTAATGAATCTTATTATCTTTGTCCTATCATTTAAACAATGAGGGATGTGGTGTCCCTCGAGCATGATTTTTAATAAAATAAAAAGCTATGAAAAAATTTGTAACAAGAGCAATCATTATTGCTTTAATCGGTTCTACAGGAATTCTATCGGGTTGTTATGGACCTTTCCGTCTGACCACAAAATTACATCAGTGGAACGGTAATGTTTCTAACAAGAAATTCGTCAATGAATTGGTATTCTTGGGATTATGTATCTTACCTGCTTATGAATTGTGTACTTTGGGGGATGTATTGATTTTCAACTCTATTGAATTCTGGGGTGGCCAGAACCCGATCACCATGAAAGACGGTCAGATCGACGAGTCTGAATTCATGCACGAAGGCAAAATGTACAAAGTGATCAAATCAAAAAATAATATGACAGTTGCTTTGAAAGATACCGATGTGAAAGTGGATTTCCGATATTTCCCGGAAGAAAGTACCTGGTACCAGATGAACGGAAACGAAAAAGTTCAGGTAGTGAAATTGAAAGGTAAAAAAGTATATACCTATCTTCCGAACGACAAAGTACTGGTATTCGATGAAAATTCCGTGAATACAGTCGAATCAGAAGTCATGGCAGCTCGTTAAGAAGCTCTGAAATAATTTATAAAAATGGCCTCCTTGCAGGCCATTTTTTTATGCCCGCCATTTTATCGGTCTAACACCACTTCATTTATCCTGTGCCGGTATTTTATAATAAATAGTTATACCTTATAACTATTTCGATTCTGTCAGATCCGGAAATAATTCGTTCTTTTGCAGCAAATAAAATCGATAATTTAATTTAGAGTAATGAAATTAAGTGAAAAGAGAGGCAATATGCTTCATGGAATTTTGTTAATAGCCTTGTTTTCCTGTGCAGCCTTTTACATCAGCGATTTGTCTTTTGTAAAAAGTCTATCTTTCAGTCCTTTGATTGTAGGTATCATTTTAGGTATGCTGTATGCCAACAGTCTGCGGAATCGTTTACCGGAAACCTGGGTACCCGGTATCCTGTTCTGTTCGAAGCAAATTCTGCGATTAGGTATCATATTGTATGGTTTCAAATTGACTTTCCAGGACGTGATGGCAGTCGGCTTACCCGCCATCCTGATCGATATCATCGTCGTAACGGTGACCATTTGTGGCGGTGTACTGATCGGGAAATGGATGAAAATGGAAAAAGAGATTACTTTACTCACTTCGGTCGGTAGTGCTATCTGCGGAGCCGCTGCTATCTTAGGAGCCGAATCGACCATTAAAAGCAAACCTTACCAAACCGCTGTCGCCATTTCAACCGTGGTGATTTTCGGTACGATTTCCATGTTTTTGTATCCGGTACTTTACCGGAATGGGATTGTCGACCTGACACCGGATCAGATGGGGATCTATACCGGTTCGACTCTACACGAAGTGGCGCACGTCGTAGGTGCAGGAAATGCCATGGGTAAAGAGATTTCCGATGTCGGCATTATCGTTAAGATGATCCGTGTTATTATGCTGGTACCTGCTTTATTAGTGATCGGCTATTTCGTTGCCAGAGCCAGTGTACAAAAAATAAATCAGCACCAACCGGCCGAAGGCGGAAAATCGAAAATAACGATTCCCTGGTTTGCCTTAGTTTTTTTAGCAGTCATCGGTTTCAATTCATTCGATCTGCTACCTCAACCGGCAATCAGCTTTATCAACGATTTCGACACATTTCTATTGACCATGGCCATGACTGCCCTCGGTGCCGAAACCAGTATCGAAAAATTTAAAAAAGCAGGTGTCAAACCATTCCTATTAGCCTCTTTTTTATACATTTGGTTATTGGCAGGCGGCTATTTGCTGGTTCGTTATATCACCCCCTATTTCGTGTAAAAGGTGATCACTCCTCGCCTGTGAACCGGTACTACATAAAAATACCCGATTTTACGAAATGGTAAAGTCGGGTATTTGTTTTATACATCCTTATTTTTACAATTCATCGGAAATACTGAAATCTTTATTTGCAAACAGTTCAGCCAAGCCGGACACCTGTTTCAAACGCAATAGTTCATCTTTATCCATACCGATATTCTTCAATATCCATTGATCCGACATACCGGCTTTAGTTAATTCGGCAACAATATGGCTCATCAACTCTACATTATGAGTTCCTCGGGCCCGGTTATGCCGGATCGTAGATACCATCCGGTTCGAGATATCTTTTTCAATGACGGCGACGGGCAACAATCCTTTCTCCCGTTCATATATCCGGGCAGATTTTTTTAAAACCAGGTAACGGTGATAACCGTCGACCAGTTCATACTGGTCTTTATCGGGAAGATAATAACATACACAGGGCATAGTATAGCCATCCTCCCAAATGGATAATTCCAATAGTTTCATTTCAGGAGGTGCGACAACATTGGGATTATAATTATTGGCGACCACCTTTTCTACAGGTACTGCGATGATCTTATATACCGGGCTTTGATACTCTTTCATTACAAAATAACTTATAATATTTCTTCATGATTTGCTCACGCCTTTCCTGCTCTACTTTCGAGGCAGAAAAACCCATGTATTTACAAATATGGTCATTCTTTAAAATACAAAGACAGAATCTTTTATACGTCGGCAATTCTTTAAATTCGGATAGCTCGATATCATCCAGATATTCCATTCGTACAGGCCTTTTGTTCGTCCTGTAATTGCTTTTTTCTCCTACTGTAATCGGCACCCCGGCACGCCGTAATTTCTCGATCGTAGACTCGGCCAGACACCCTCCTTTTTCTCTCCAGAATTTTATACTGACCTTCAATTTGCTCAAGTAATTCTGTCGTATATTTTCAGGAAGTGTACCCAATAAAAATTGCATATAGCTGGCCCAGGTATACCCTTCCGGCAAAGTAATTTTTTGTCGGTATCCGACTGCCGTAGTGGTACTGTAAATCGCAGTAAAATTGATTCCATTCACCCGATTGATCATACGTCCCCACATATCAGGATCAATAGCCCGGTATAGATTCAGGCTTTCCCGGGCTTCCGATATGAATGGACTGGCTACCCTTTGCTTTTCCAAAGGCACTCCTGCCTGATAATAAAGATCGTAAAGATGGTTATAAGCCCAATTAAATTTTCCATTGGCAATCCATATATCCCTCGTCAACCAATCGTATATCGGATAAGCATTGTAAACACCGGTATCCAACCTTCTCACCCATTTCAATCCTTTGAAACGATAAGCGTCTCTCCCATTCAGGACACGCCAGCGATTCAGACTTTCCTGGGTTCGGATTCCCACCAGGCAACAAGTCCGTTTGGCTTTTTTGTACCGATGTAACCAACGGGCAAAATTACGCTGAAAATCATAGTCCCACATCCGTCTGGAAAAAAAAGGAAAATCCTTACGTGTATAAGCCCCCTCAGGTATGGATCTCACCCAACAATCTTTCTTTTCTTCATCCCAGGGACGCCAAAACTTTTGAAACATGGAAGTACAGGTCGATACCTTGAAAGGTACACATACCCGATATACTTCGAAAATATCGCTATTCGACGCCAAAACTTCATCTACATAACGAATCGTTTCTCCGTATTGTATTTCATAATCTAAATGAAAAACACCGATTTTACGCCCCGGACAATGTTTCCGGATATAATCGGTACATAATTGTAATAATACACCACTATCCTTACCACCTGAGAAAGACACATATATATTATCGAAATGTCCGAATATTTTTTCTAATCGTATTTGTGCCTGTTCATATACATTCAGAGGGTTTCTTGTTGTCGGTGTTCCATTTTTGCATATAATTTCCATGGCCTGATTATAGAAAAGCCATTCGCTGCAAACACAGATAAATGGCGAGAGTGAGTAACAGATTGCAATTTATATTGTCCGGCATAATGACGAATGACCTCCCGCAATAAAGCTGCCAATAGGTCCGGATCGTCTTTATCGATGTAATAATTATTGATTACAGCATATTTGTCTTTTATTTCTACCGGCATAAAACCAACAACACGCTCTTCCTCGATAGCTATAAACCAAATATGATGCATAGAGGTTTTAAATGGATAATTATTATTTTCCCGGAGAATACAAGGTTTCATAACCAAAGGTGCAACAAGACGATATAAACGCTCCGTCGTACCTCCTAATTTTTCTATTTCCATAAATTAAAATTTATCGTTACGATAAATAACACCACTAAAACTCCAGCTCTATCACCATGATTACGCTTTACAAGATTCGATATTAATTTTTCAGGATCAATACCGAGTAAAATTTATATTAAACCAGCAAAACCGATTTTTCACAAAATTATAAAATAGCAGTACAATTTCAAAAAAAATGAGAAGTACTATTGATAAAATTTGAATTGTAGTGTATAGAGGAAGTAATGATCCGATAGGATTTCAAGGAGTACTCGTCCTGTAGGTGACAATCTTTTTATACCGATTTGCTTATATAGCCGGAAAAATAATCATTTCAACAACATATACTATTCCCAAAACAATGAAAGAAGCATTCCAAACCACAAAATAATCCTTTTTTAATTACAGAAATCACAGAGGCAGGGTTGAATTTCCTTCCTTTTGCAATCTCTGTAACTACAAAAAATATTTTCTATCCTCTCTGACGTACCACTTCAAAAAGCAACACTGCTGCTGCAGCGGAAACATTCAGGGATTCGATCTGACCTTTTTGTGGGATTTTAATACAATCGGTCGCAATATTGATCAACTCCTCATCGATCCCCTTATCTTCCGATCCCATAATAATTGCTGTAGGCAAAGTCAGGTCTGCACCAGTATAAAACTTTTCTGCTTTCTCGGTAGCAGCATATACCCGAATGCCCCGTTGGAATTTCAATTCGCGGACCACTCTCTTTAAATTCAATACCCGGCACACCGGCACATGATATAAAGCACCGGCAGAGGTCTTCAAAGCATCTGAAGAAATTTTAGCCGAATTTTTATTGGGAATGATCACCACATCCACTCCGGCACATTCTGCACTCCGGACAATCGCTCCGAAATTACGGACATCGGTTACCCGGTCCAGGATCAATACAAAAGGTACCCGTCCCGCCGCTTCGACGCCATCCAACACTTCTGTCAGATCCTGATAGGGAACAGGTGATATTTCAGCCAGTACCCCCTGATGATTCCGATCGGCGAAAGGCTTAAAAACATCTTCCGGCACATACTGGAAAGGAATATTCCGTTCCCGGATCAAACTGAACAACTGCTGAAACAACTCGCCTCGTACGCCCTGTTTCAACATTACCTTATCTATCTCCTTTTCCTGCTGAATCGCTTCAATCACAGCCCGGATCCCGAATATACATTCCTGTTTATATTTTGCCATATTCCGCCTTTTATTTTATATCTTTAATAACCTTCTTCTCTCCCTCTATATTCATAACCTTTAGCTTTTAGCCTCCAGCTTTTTACCTTTTACTTTTCACCTCTTCCTCTTCCTCCGTCGCTTTCTCCCATTCTGTCATCGCTTCTTCCAGTTCTTTTTGTGTCTCTCCGTATTTTTTCAACAACTCATCGTTCACCACTCCCGCAGCCATCTGTTTTTCTAAAGCAGCCACTTCACTTTCCAGTTCCGTGACCCGTTGTTCGGCCCTCTCTACCCGTTGTTCAGCCTTACGGATTTCCTTATTCAACTGTTTTCTTTCTTCAAAAGACAGTTTATTCTCACTCACTTCCCGCTCGGCTTCATCATTAGAAATTCCATTGCCTTTGGGTTTATGCAATTGTTCATATTCCCGGAAACAAGCAATCTTCTTGGCTGCCAGAAAATCGGTTATCCCTCCTAAATATTCCTTGATATGCTGGTTAGCGAACTCATATACTTTATCCGCTAAACCGGTCAGGAAATCACGGTCATGAGATACGACAATCACTGTACCTTCGAACTTTCTGAGCGCTTCCTTCAAAATATCCTTTGTCCGCATATCCAGGTGATTCGTCGGCTCATCGAGAATCAAAAGATTATAGGGCTCCAGTAATAAACGTACCATCGCCAAACGGGTACGTTCTCCTCCCGACAATACTTTTACTTTTTTGTCAACCTCCTCTCCGGAAAACAAAAAGGCTCCCAAAATATCCCGGATTTTCTTACGGATTTCCCCTTCGGCAACCCGATCGACCGTATCCAGGACAGAAACTTCAGGATCCAATAAATCAGCCTGATTCTGAGCAAAATAACCGATATTGACATGATGTCCGATCTTCAATTCTCCCTCGAAAGGAATCTCGTTCATGATCATCTTGACCAGGGAAGATTTACCTTCTCCATTCTTACCGACAAAAGCTATTTTTTCTCCCCGCTTGATATCCAACTGAATACCTTTCAATACCACATGATCACCATAAGCTTTCGTCAACTCCTTACCCGTCAGGACAATTTCTCCCGACCGGACAGCCGGCTGGAACCGCACTGTAATACGGGCCATATCTTCTTCCTCGACCTCTATCCGCTCCAATTTTTCCAACTGTTTGATCCGCGATTGCACCTGAACGGATTTTGTCGCCTTATACCGGAAACGCTCTATAAAATCTTCTGTATCCTTAATCTGCTTCTGCTGGTTTTGATAAGCCCGCATCTGCTGTTCGATCCGTTCTTTATGCAATTGCTCGAACTGAGAATAAGCCACTTTATAATCATACACTTTCCCCAGAGAAATCTCAAGCGTCCGGGTGGTCACATTATCCAAAAAAGCACGGTCATGAGACACCAGGACTACAGCCCCGGAATAAGTCTGCAA
>ERZ773194.4662-NODE-4662-length-10582-cov-2.899592_pt1 | contig 10582 bp, 8 predicted proteins | sample MGYA00511240_ERZ773194 | MGnify/ENA primary metagenome ERZ773194 (study PRJEB29015, sample SAMEA2737774) | human gut metagenome | biome: human gut; feature: human-associated habitat; material: faeces | place: China | collected 2012 ... | reverse complement strand
AAAGGTGAAGGACCGTATTTTGGAATTTCTGGCCGTCAAGCAGATGGCAAACGATATCAAGGGTCCGGTTCTGTGTTTTGTAGGACCTCCCGGGGTGGGAAAAACCTCGATTGCAAAATCAATTGCAGAAGCGCTTGGCAAAAAATATGTTCGTCTGTCTTTGGGCGGAGTGCGGGATGAGGCGGAAATCCGCGGGCACCGCAAGACCTATATCGGCTCCATGCCGGGGCGTATTATCAACGCGGTGAAAACGGCTGGTACCAACAACCCGCTTATCCTGCTGGACGAAATCGATAAAATGAGCAATGATTTTCGAGGCGACCCTGCGTCCGCCATGCTGGAAGTATTGGACGGGGAACAGAATTTTGCGTTCCGCGACCATTATATCGAACTGCCCTTTGATTTATCCAAAGTGATGTTTGTGACAACGGCCAATACGCTTGAAACCATACCGCGCCCTCTTTTAGACCGTATGGAAGTCATTGAGCTTTCTACCTATACCGAGGAAGAAAAGTTCCATATTGCGACAAAATACCTGATACCCAAACAGAAGAAACTGCACGGACTGAAAGGCAAAAGCCTGAAAATCACCGATGAAGCGGTAAAAAGCATTATCAGTTATTATACGCGGGAGGCGGGCGTAAGAAATCTGGAACGGGCAATTGCGAATATCTGCCGCAAGACCGCTAAGCTGATTGTGACGGAAAACCGCAAAACAGTGACGGTATCTGAAAAGAAATTGGAACAGTTTTTGGGCGGAAAACGGTACAGCTTTGAAAAAATCAAGGACAGCAATGAAGTGGGTGTTGCGACCGGTCTTGCCTGGACGGCGGTCGGCGGAGATACCCTGTCGATTGAAGTCAACATCATGAGCGGCAGCGGCAAGGTGGAACTGACCGGACATCTGGGCGATGTGATGAAAGAGTCGGCAATGGCGGCGTTAAGTTATATCCGGTCCCGCGTAACACAGTATAATATCGACGAGGATTTTTATAAAAAGTATGATATTCATATCCACGTGCCCGAAGGCGCAGTACCCAAAGACGGGCCGTCAGCCGGTATTACCATAGCGACGGCACTGCTGTCTGCACTGAGCCAAAATCCGGTACGGCGCGACGTTGCAATGACCGGAGAAATCACTCTGCGCGGGCGCGTCCTGCCTATCGGCGGACTGAAAGAAAAAACGCTTGCGGCTTACCGGGCCGGGATTTATAATATCATCATCCCATTCGATAATCAGAAGGATACTGAGGAAATCCCGGACAGCGTAAAAAAAGAGCTGCGGATTTATCCGGTGAAAACCATGGACGAGGTTGCAAAAATAGCTCTATTGCACCAGGTGGAGCAGGGACCGTCCCCTGAATTATACCTGCATAATGCGCCTGTTCACGGAAATTATATGCAGCAATAAAATTCGGGCATACTGCCCGGTACATAGCAGCGTGCTTATCAGCCCACCGGTGAGTGCGTTTATTACATAGTTTCTTGTGGGCGGAAAGGCATTGGAAATCAGATGAATGTAAACCAGGTGGAACTGACCGTTTCGGCGGTATCGGAAAAACAATATCCCCCCGGACAGCAGCCGGAAATTGCCTTTGCAGGCAGGTCTAATGTAGGAAAATCCTCTCTGCTGAATAAACTGGTCAATCGGAAGGCGCTTGCACGGGTGAGTGCCAGCCCGGGGAAAACAGCGACCATCAATTTTTACCAGGTGGAAAAGAAGCTCTATTTTGTGGACTTGCCGGGCTACGGCTTTGCGAAGGTGTCCAAGCAGGAGAAGCAAAAATGGGGCGAGATGATAGACGAATATCTGAACGGCAGACAGCAGCTCAAATGTATCTTTTTGCTGGTGGACAGCCGGCACAAACCATCGCAGGACGATATGATCATGCTGGACTATGTCCGGCAGACCGGCCTTTTATACGCGGTGATCGCGACCAAAACCGATAAAATGTCCAAAACGCAATGTGCGCAGAACTTGGAAATGATAAAAAGTTATATGGGCGTTTATGAAAATTTTTTCCCCTTTTCAGCAAAGACCGGACAGGGGAAAGAGGAAATCTGGGAATTTATAGAAGAACTGGTGGAACAGGCATGAAATATGCAAGAGTAAAAGCGGAGGGAGAACCCTTTTACGGGGCTGCAGAAAATGGGCTTATCCGAAAGATAGCGGGCGGCCTGTTTGGCTGCCTTCATTTGACAGAGGAAACCTATCCGGAAACAGAGGTAACCTTTTTACCGCCGTGCGAACCAACCAAAATCATGGCGGTTGGTCTAAATTACAGGGCGCATGCCGCGGAGATGGGAGAGACGCTGCCCGAGGTGCCGAAGATTTTTCTAAAACCGCCGAGTGCACTGTTGGGTCATATGGGAACGATCGAAATCCCAAAACATGCCCTTCGCGTTGATTATGAATGCGAGCTGGCGCTGGTGATTGGAAAGAGGGCGAAGAACATTGCGCCGGAGGAAGCTTCGGGCTATATTTTCGGATATACCTGCTTTAACGATGTGACGGCGCGGGACGTGCAGAGTGCGGACGGGCAATGGACGCGCGCCAAGGGATACGATACGTTTGCGCCCTGCGGGCCTTATATTGTGACAGGCATCGACCCGGACGATTTGCAGGTGGAAACGCTGGTGAACGATACTGTGAAGCAGTCTGGAAGAACGTCTGATTTTATCTTTCCAACTGCAAAGCTGGTTTCCTTTTTATCAGAAGTGATGACGCTGGAGCCGGGGGATATCATAACGACCGGGACGCCGTCGGGTATCGGGCCGGTGAAGCCGGGAGACAAGGTGGAGATCCGGATAGAACAAATCGGGACATTAACGAATTTTGTAAAATAGAGGAGAGATAGGCAATGGCAATCAAAGCTCCCAAAGGGACACATGATGTAACGCCGCAGGAGGCGGCGTTATGGCAATACATAGAGGATACAGCACGGGACATCTGCAAAGAGTATGGCTATGGAGAAATCCGCCTGCCGGTGTTTGAGCATACCGAGCTGTTCCAGCGCGGCGTGGGTGATACGACCGACGTGGTGCAAAAGGAGATGTATACGTTTAACGATAAAGGCGGCAGAAGTATAACCCTGCGGCCGGAAGGAACTGCCGGCGTGGTGCGGGCGTATCTGGAAAACAACCTGTACGCGAACGCCCAGCCGACAAAGCTGTTTTATTTGCTGTCCTGTTACCGCTATGAAAAGCCGCAGGCGGGACGGCTGCGCGAATTCCACCAGTTTGGTGTGGAATGCTTTGGAGCACGGGGCCCGGCGGTGGATGCGGAAATCATATCAGTGGCTCATGAGCTGTTCCAACGGTTAGGATTATCTGATATTGCGCTGCATATCAATTCGATCGGCTGCCCGAAATGCCGAGCCGAATACAACCGGAAATTACAGGCGTATTTTGAAAAGCGAAAAGACGAGCTGTGCGAAACCTGCCGGGACAGGTTGTATAAAAATACCCTCCGGATTTTGGACTGTAAATCTCCGGTTTGTCAGGAAATTGCAAAGGACGCCCCTCTTATTATTGAGAATTTGTGCGAAGAATGTGAAGAACATTTTGAAAAATTGCAGGAATATTTAAAAATCATGAATATTGAATACCAAATCGACCCCTATATCGTGCGCGGTTTGGATTACTATACAAAGACGGTGTTTGAATTTGTCAGCAATCAAATCGGCGCGCAGGGAACGGTGTGCGGCGGCGGCCGGTATGACGGCCTCGTGGAGGAGCTGGACGGCGCGCCGACGCCGGGAATCGGTTTTGCATTGGGGCTGGAACGGCTGATTCTGCTATTGCACAACGTTGGGATTACCAAAGAGCCTGAACCGCTCGACCTGTTTTTGGTATCTCTGGGCGAAAAGGCTGACCTGTATGTGCAAAAATTCGTTTATGACCTGCGTAAATCAGGCGTAAGCTGCGATAGGGATTACCTCTCCCGCAGCTTTAAAGCGCAAATGAAATACGCCAATAAAATAGGCTGTAACTATATTATCGTGATCGGAGACGATGAAATCACACAAGATACCGGCAAGCTGAAAAACATGGCTACCTCTGAGGAAACGGAAATCAGGCTGAGTGATATCAGATCGATAGCAGAAAGGATAAAACAATGAAACAGAATCTAAAAAGAACCTGCATGTGCGCGGAGCTGTCCGCAAAGGATGAAAATAAAAATGTTACCCTGATGGGCTGGGTCAACGGCCGGAGAAATCTTGGCAGCCTGCTTTTTGTCGTACTGCGCGACAGGACGGGAATCGTCCAGGCGACCTTTAACGAGGAAACCGACAAAGCGCTTTTTGACAAGGCAAACGAGGTGCGGAGCGAATATGTCGTTGCGGTAAAGGGAACAGTGAAAAAACGTGATGATTACAATATCAACCCGAACATGAAAACGGGAGAAATCGAGGTCATAGCAGAGGATATCGTGATTTTGAACGAATCGGAAACCCCGCCGTTTGAAATCATCGACGACCTGAATGTCCGGGAAGAAAACAAAATGAAATACCGTTATCTTGACCTGCGCCGGCCAAGCATGCAGAAAAACATTCAGCTAAGGCATAAGATAACAAAATCGGCGCGTGATTATTTTGACCGGAACGGTTTTTTGGAAATAGAGACTCCCATGCTGATCAAGAGCACGCCGGAGGGAGCAAGGGACTATCTGGTGCCCTCGCGCGTCCATCCGGGCAAATTTTACGCATTGCCGCAGTCCCCGCAGATGTATAAACAGCTGCTGATGCTTTCGGGCATGGACCGGTACATGCAGATCGTCAAATGTTTCCGCGATGAAGACCTGCGGGCGGACCGCCAGCCGGAATTTACTCAAATCGACCTTGAGATGTCGTTTGTGGATATCGACGACGTGATTGCGGTCAACGAAGGATTTTTAAAGACGGTGTTCAAAGAGGTTCTGGATGTCGATATCAAGACGCCCTTTACCCGCCTGACCTATGCCGAGGCAATGGAACGGTTTGGTTCGGACAAACCGGATACCCGGTTTGGTTATGAACTGTGCGATCTGTCCGATGCAGTCAAAAACTGCGGATTTAAGGTGTTTGCCGGCGCTGTGGAAAGCGGCGGAAGCGTGCGCTGCATCAATATCAAAGGCAAAAAAGACAACTATACCCGCAAGGAAATCGACAATCTGACCGAATATGTCAAAACGTACCGCGCCAAGGGGCTTGCCTGGATGGCATTTGAAGAAAATGAAGTCCGCTCGCCCATTGCCAAATTTTTGACTGCAGAGGAGCTGGACCAAATCAAACAAATTGCAGGCGCCGAAATCGGCGATATCCTGTTTATCGTGGCTGACAAAAATGAAGTGGTATTCGACGCTTTGGGCGCACTGCGCGTTGAGATTGCAAAACGGCTGGGCATTTTAGACAAAAATCAGTATAACTTCCTGTGGGTGACCGAATTCCCGCTGCTGGAATACGACGAGGAGGAAGGCCGCTTTGCCGCAAAACATCATCCCTTTACCCTGCCGATGGAGGAGGACATGCATCTGCTGGATACCGAACCTGACAAGGTACGTGCTAACGCCTATGACATTATCCTCAACGGCTCGGAAATCGGCGGCGGTTCTCTCAGAATCTATAAAAGCGAGCTGCAGAAGAAGATGTTTGAAGTTCTCAATATTTCGCCGGAGCAGGCGGAGCTGCGGTTTGGATTTTTGCTGGAAGCATTCAAATACGGTGCGCCGCCTCATGCGGGACTGGCCTATGGGCTTGACCGCCTGGTGATGATCATGGGCGGCTGCGATTCGATCCGTGAGGTAATGGCCTTCCCGAAAATGCAGAACGCAAGCGAGCTGATGAGCAACGCGCCTGACGAGGTGGATGAAAAGCAGCTAAAAGAGCTGTCCCTGAAGATTGACGTCAAAAAGAAAGAATAAATAACGCCGCCCGGCGGGGCTGAGCTCTGTCGGGCGCGGTATTTTCGTCTGTATGGCGGAAGTGCCGGGCAAAAAATTCATAATCTGTTCACAAAACGGACAAAAAAGTATGATACAATAATCCTTGTGTGATTATAACCAATTTAAACACGCCTTTATGCGTGTGCGAAAGTTTTTTACTGCGCTCACAAAAAGCACCTGCGCAGCTGTACTGTTCCCCCGAGGGGAAATGGTGCAATGAATCAAATTGTTCCGGAAGCGAACGATAGGAGAAAGAAAAAATGGTACGGAGGCGAACTGAACGATGATCGAGGTTAAAAACCTGACCAAGAAATACGGAAATAAAACCGTGCTCGACGGTGTTTCCTTTGATGTAAGGCAAGGGGAGATATTAGGCTTTTTAGGGCCGAACGGAGCTGGTAAATCGACTACCATGAATATCATTACCGGATACTTGTCCCTGACGGAGGGAGAGGTTTTGGTAGATGGGGACGATGTTCTGGAAAAGCCGCAGCAGACCAAAAAGAAAATCGGGTATCTGCCTGAAATTCCGCCCCTTTATCCTGACATGACGGTAAAAGAATACCTGGATTTTGTCTATGACCTGAAAAAGGTAAAGGATTCGGACAAAAATGCACACCTGGCAGAAGTAATGAACCGGGTGATGATAGACGACGTGAAGGACCGGCTGATCCGCAACCTGTCAAAGGGATATAGGCAGAGAGTCGGTTTGGCACAGGCGATTATCGGCAAACCTCCTATTTTAATATTGGACGAGCCGACTGTGGGGCTTGACCCGCAGCAGATTATTGATATCCGCAATATGATCAAAGAGCTCGGGAAAGAGAGTACGGTTATCTTGAGTTCCCATATCCTGCCGGAGGTGAGCGCGGTATGTGACCGGGTGCTGATTCTGAATAAGGGAAAAATCGTAGCCGAGGATACGCCGGACAGGCTGAAGGGGGCGCTGGCCGATAATGAAAGGCTGACGCTGAGTATTTTGGGTGATAAGAGTAAAATAGAACGCCTGCTGCAAAATGGCGAGGGCGTTGTCAGTATCAAAGACCTTGGCAGCAGCGGTGAGAACACATATGACTATCAGATAGAGCTTAAGCGTAACGGCGATTGCCGCAAAAACCTGCTGGTGAAAATTGCCGGTGAAGGATTGGCGGTTGTATCAATGAAGGAAGAGGATATGTCCCTGGAGGATATTTTCCTGTCTGTGGTAAAGGAGGCCGAACATGAAAGCGATCTTTAAAAAAGAGATGAACATCTACAGCAATACCGTCATCGGAACGGTGTTTATCAGCGTGTTCATGATAGCGGCAACGATTTACTTTTATATGTATAACATTGCCAGCGAGAGCAGCTCCATGTTATACCTGTTCCAAGACATGGATGTGATCATGCTGGTATTGATCCCGCTTTTGACCATGCGTCTGATGAGCGAGGAGAAAAAGAACAAAACCGACCAATTGCTGTTGACCGCGCCGGTATCGGTACCGGAAATTATTTTGGGCAAATACTTTGCGGCAGTGGCTATTTTTGGTGCGGCCCTCTTGATTACGCTGATTTTTCCGGCGGCGATCGTAATTTTCGGAAAACCGGCTGTCGGCGTACTGGTGGGATCCTATATCGGCTTTTTCCTCAAAGGCTGCGTTTATATTGCCATCGGCCTTTTTATTTCCTCTCTGACGGAAAATCAGATCGTATCTGCATTACTGATGTTTTTAGTCATGGTGCTGTTTTTCATTATGGATACCCTGGCGTCCGTCTTTCCGGCGATCGATCCTGTCATCAGCTTTATCTCAGTCAATGCGCGGGTGACGGAATTTTATCTGGGCAGCTTTAACTTTGAACATATCATATACTATCTCAGCATGATTGCACTGTTTTTATTTTATTCAGTGAAAATGGTTGAGAGAAGACGTTATAATAAATAGGGGGTGGGGAAGATGAACAAGAATAAGAAGTATAGAAGAGGGGCGCTGATTACAGTCGTTATCATAACGGTAGTTGCAGTATTTGCGAACCTGCTCGTCCAAAAACTGTTCGAACAGTACCCCCTGAAATTAGATGTATCCAGTAACAAATTATTTTCGTTGTCCCAAAGTACGCTTGATTTGCTGGACAGGCTCGATACCGATATAACGGTTCTATACCTTGAAGGTACCGGCAGCGAGGGACAGATGTATGTACCCGATCAGGTCAAACGCGTGGTCGACGTATATCGGAGCCATTCAGGCGGAAAAATCAAGGTGGAATCGGTGGATCCCGCCAGAAATCCGGATTTAGCGCAGAAATACCCCGATTTGATGATGGAATACAGTTCGATTATTTTTGCTGCCGGCGACCGTGCCAAAGAAGTGAAATCCAGCGAATGGATCAGCTATAGCAGCAGTGAAGTAAATTATCAGTTTGAAAGCCTGTTTACCAATGCGATTGCCTATGTGACAAACGACGAATTCCCGAAAATTTATTTTTCGGTAGGACATGGGGAGCAGGGCGGAGATTCTCAGGCGGCATATTATATTCAGAACGAAAATTACCAGACGGGAGAGGTAGCGCTGCTCAATGAAGATATCCCGGCAGACTGTAAGGCTTTGTTCATCATAGCGCCTTCCAAGGATTTTACCGATACGGAAATCGACCGGCTGGACAGGTATCTTACCAATAACGGAAAGGTACAGATTTATTTTGACGCAACCAAGAGCGGACTTCCCAAGCTTTATGATTATCTGAAGGAATGGGGCCTGCAGGTAAACGACGACGTAGTTCTGGAAAACGCTGCGGATAAAGTGGTGACAAACGCGCTCGGTATTTTGCCGGAACTGGAAAGTACGAAGTTTACTGATACTCTGATCGAAAACAAAATGACGGTTGTGGCGCCGGTGTCAAAATCCATCGACATATTGCCGTCCAACATCAAGGGCGCAACGGTGGAACCGGTGATGCAGTCCTCCGACGACTCCTTTTCAAAGGTGAATATGGAGTCAAGTTCTATGGAAATGCAGGACGGGGATATCAAAGGGCCAAGAACGCTGGGCGCATCTTCCCGTACCGGAACTGACCTTGAAAATAAGCTTTTGGTGTACGGTTCGGTTCAGATGATCAGCGAGACGACCTTAAATGCGCAGTACGGTTTTGCCAACAAAGACCTGCTGCTGAACTCTGTGGCATGGATGGAAGGAAACGACAATAAAATTGCAATCAGGCCAAAACCGGAAGTATCCAGCCGATTGATTATGACCAAACTGCAGGGTCTTGTTATGACATGGGCCATTGTGGCTATATTTGTTTTGTTCCTGGCGTACAGCGTCTTTGTATGGTATAGAAGGAGGAGAAGATGAGCCAAAGCAAAAAAATACTGATATATGCAGCAATAGCGGTTGTGCTGGTTGCGGCGTACCTTCTGATAACCATGCTTCCAAAGCAGGAATCCGCGCAGGAGCAGCCCGGAGAGGAAACGATACACCTTCTTGACCTTGACGCAGAGCAGATTAGCCGCGTATATTTTAGTAACAGCGAGGGCGATTACGCACTGGTAAAATCAGGCGATGAATGGAAAGTGGAAGGCAAGGATTACATGGTTTTGGAACAAGAACTGGTAAAAACACTTGTATCCGACCTGTCACGCCTGACCATGGCGCGGGAAATCGAAAAGGGAGCGTCTGACTTATCAAAATACGGCATTGCGCCGGACGGAAACAGGATCGAATTTACCGAAGGTGACGCAGTCCACACCCTGTTGATCGGCGACGAAGTAAAAGGCAACGGCGGCAATTACGTCATGCTGGACTTTTCTAATGACGTATACCAGTACAGTGAGTTTTACATGTCGGGGAAACTGAGCGGAGTCAATTATTACCGTTCCAGCCAGCTGTTCAAAACCAATGGAGAAGATATCCGGACAGTTTCGGTACAGCAGAACAAAAACGGCAGCAGTACCTATGAACTGCAGCGGACCAACGAAGAGGGAACTCCAAGCTGGAAGATTGTGCGTCCCTATGAGCGGGAGGGCAATTCAGACAAAATCAATAAAGACATCATTAATAAAATCATAGAAATCAAGGTGGAAGATTTTGTGGCGGACTTTCCAGACGACCTGTCCCAATATGGCCTGGATGTACCTTGGGCAACGCTGACCTTTACCGATAAGGAAAATCAGACCTATTCCTTTGAATTTGGCGGAACCAAAGGGGAGGCAACGTATTTTAAGCCTGCCGGTCAAAATATCGTATATGCTGTGTCGACCGAAAAAATCAGCTTTTTGCAGATACCCTCGGATGATTTAATGACCAAGCTGCTGTATACTGAAAATATCGAAAATATTGCGTCCATTCGATTAGAAATCGGGGATAAAACAGTTGCTCTGACCGAAAAACAGAATGGAGACGCAGTCGAATACTATAAAGACGATACACGAATTACCGATACCGAATATTCCAGCGCCTATACCGCTATTATGAAAGCACTTTCGCTGGACGGAACAGCAGCGCCTGACCAGAGCGGTACGGCAGCCGGATTGATTTTAATTCAGAAGAAGGACGGCAGCACCGACAATATCAAGCTATTGCAGATGGACAGCAGGCAATATCTTGTCAAGGTCAATGGGGAAGGACAGTTCTGGATATCAAAAACAAAGATAGACGAATTGTTAAATAGTATTTAACATGAAAA
>ERZ773194.4658-NODE-4658-length-10587-cov-3.725028_pt1 | contig 10587 bp, 8 predicted proteins | sample MGYA00511240_ERZ773194 | MGnify/ENA primary metagenome ERZ773194 (study PRJEB29015, sample SAMEA2737774) | human gut metagenome | biome: human gut; feature: human-associated habitat; material: faeces | place: China | collected 2012 ... | reverse complement strand
GCGCCCAGTACGCTGCCAAGTACGGCACCGTGAACAAGAAAAAGACCGAGGACGGAACCGAGGAGGAAGCCAAGGACGAAGTGCTCGTCCGTGCCAACGGCATCCCCACCTACTTTGCCGCCGATATCGCCTACCACTACAACAAGCTGGCCACCCGCGGCTTTGCCAAGGCCATCGACGTGTGGGGCGCCGACCACCACGGCCATGTGGCCCGCATGAAGGGCGCGATGGATGCCATCGGCCTGAACGGCGAGGATCTGGACGTTGTGCTGATGCAGATGGTCAACCTGATGCGCGACGGCAAACCGGTGCGTATGAGCAAGCGTACCGGCAAGGCCATCACCCTGACTGACCTGCTGGACGAAGTGCCCATTGATTCCGCACGTTTCTTCTTCAACCAGCGCGAAAGCTCCTCCACTCTGGATTTCGACCTTGACCTGGCTGTGCGCAACGACAGCGAAAACCCGGTCTACTATGTCCAGTACGCCCACGCCCGCATCTGCTCCGTGCTGAAAAAGCTGGAAGCCGCCGGTGTGACCTTTGAGGGTGCCGATGCCCTGGATGCCAGCCTGCTGACTGACCCCAGCGAGCAGGCTCTGCTGCGTCTGCTTTCCGCTTTCCCGGCTGAGATTGCTGCCGCAGCAGAAAAGTATGACCCGGCCCGCATTACCCGTTATGTTATCGACATTGCCACGGCGTTCCACCGCTTCTACAATGCCTGCCGCATTCTGGAAGCTGACCCTGCCGTTCGCCAGTGCCGCATGGCCCTGTGCCTGGCCGTGCGCAGCGTGATCCACAACGTGCTGACCATGTTCAAGGTTACGGTGCCGGAGAGCATGTGAATTAGTTAGGAGTTGAATTAGAAATTAGGAATGAGCAATTAGGAATTGGGGCTGCCTGATTACTAAATGCTTATTGTGATGATTTCTGGGGCTGACTTCTTTTAGCTTCTTTTCTCTAATACAAACTAAAAAGCGTGGGCCTGCCAACCGACAGGCCCACGCTTTTGCACACCCAACATATTTATTATACCACATTCGTCAAGGCAATATCTATCCATAACATGCACGAATAATTCATATTTTGTTTGGGATATCTGCGAATAGACAAATTCCTTAGGGTATTGTATAGTATAGTCACAGAAAGAAAACAGCCGGAGATAAGGAGCTAAAAGCTCCAAGCAAAAGCCACTTTCAATAGCATCGGAACAAGGCACGGCGGTTTTCCCGACAGCTTCAAGCAGATTTCGCAAAGGCTTCCAGTAAGAGGTCTAAATGGGAACACTTGAAGAACTCCGGGAAAGCAGGGACCGGGAGGCTACCGAAGGACTTGAAAGTAAGATGGCAAAGCCGGCAGGATTCGTAAGGAAGGAGGCTCAAGTCCAATGGCTAATTTCAAAGATCCCATTCATCACCGGCGGGCCTGGGCCTGCTGAAAGCAAACGAACCTCATTAACAGCCGCAGGTCATTACCTGTAAAAGATATAAAAGTTAAGATGCAAGGTTCGTAGCTTGCTTAAAATGCAGTGCTCAGGAAATCCCGTCAGAAAAAGTTCCCCGCGTTTACATAGATTAGATGAAGAACTGACGACAGGATTCTAAATAGAAAATTACAGGTTCAAAACCTGGTACGCAAAAGCGTAAATAGAAACCCTGAATCACCGGTGATTGTTATGAAAGATCTAACTCCGCCGAACAAATAATGCTTCACCTGATCTGGCTGGTGCAAGCGCACCGCCCCCAAAAGGAGAAACTCCGATGTACTAGAGCAAAGAGGAATCAACCTCTGGCATCAAATTCAGGTACCCTGCACAAAGTTATTGAAGTTCACTTCCCCGTTCCACAGATGCACCAAGAATCGTTTTCCTTGCAAAATGTTTCCAGGCAGCAAATAACGAACCAAAGGGAATCAGAAATTTCAAGCAAACGCAAAATCATCGAACAACAGCGAATGAAACCCGTTTCCGATTTGCAAAACAAAGAAAACCAGGTTTAAAAACATTCGATCAAAGTTAAAGGATGAGGTTGCCATGAAAATGTGCAAACGGTCCGAAAAATAATACAATCGGGTATGAGGCTATGACTCCAATCAAGTAAGTTCGCTCCAGCGCCATAAGGGTAGAAGGCGCTGGAGCTTTTTTGTTGTGTTGTGCCGGATGTTTCCGGTCTGCTTATCTCCTCTCGTTTACTTTTGTCTGCATCATTTTTGTTTTGCTGCCGCGCTCTAACGCAGCAAATCACGCTAAACACGGCTCTCCCTCCGCCCACAACATTGCACTGTGCGGCGGAGAGTTTTTATGTTTGCGGGCTTTTGTGGAGTATTACGGTACCGGTATTCCATCGCAATTTCGGTTTTCTGAATTTTATTGTTGACATTTCTGTAATATTGCGTTATGATAGCCACAAGGTCCAGAATTTTACAGAATACTGGAATGATGGGTTTTTCGCTATTTTTGACTTTTCAGATACACCCTAGGATTCCGGTATTTCCGCTGTAAGTTTTGTTTGGCGTTCCCTTGGCAGAGGGTACACCAAAATTCTCTTGTTCACCTTTTTTCTTCGTGAAGTGTGCAGCAGCGCTTCACCATTTTTTAGCTATTGTGATTACAGATTTCTGTTACGTTAAAGGAGGCTTTATGGAACAACTTACGATTGATACCGGCCTGCGCGAATACGCGGTCAATGGCGGGCCGGAGCACGGCGGCGGAGTGCTGCGCTTTAACCCCAGCGACCCCAATGTTTACAGCCGTTTTTGCACCCTGCAAAATCAGCTGCAAGAGCTGGAACAGCAGGTGCAGGCGCAAAGCCCCACTGGGACCGATGCCATACAGCTGCTGGCTCAGGCGGATCAGCGCGCCAAGGGGCTGCTGGCGGAAGTATTTGGCCCCGGCAATGATTTTGACTCCATGCTGGGCGGCACCAATCTGCTGGCGGTTGCTGGCAACGGCGAGCGGGTCATCACCAATCTGTTTGCGGCATTGCAGCCCATTCTGGAAGCCGGTGCCCGCCAGTGCGCGGATGCCAAAGCCACGCTGGCCGTGCAGCAGGCCCAGGCAGCGCGCGCCGCGCGCGGGGTGCAGGTATGAGCAGCTGGCGGCTGCCCACCCGGCTGGAGGTTGGCGGAAAAGCATATCCGATTCATTCGGATTACCGCGATATTCTGGATATTCTGCATCGGTTGAACGATACCAGCGAGCCGGAATTCATCCGCTGGCGGGTGGCCCTGGCCCTATTTTATGAGGGCGATCTGCCGCGCAGCGACTATCCGGAGGCCATGCAGAAGCTGGCAGATTTTTTGAACTGCGGGCAAACGCTGCCCCGCTCCCCTGCCCCGCCGCTGTTGGACTGGGAACAGGACGCCCCGCTGATTGCCGCCGACATCAACAAAGCCGCCGGGTGCGAAGTGCGCGCCCTGCCTTATCTGCACTGGTGGACCTTTATGGCCTGGTTCAACAGCATTGGGGACGGCCAGCTGGCTACTCTGCTGCGGGTGCGCAGCAAGCTGCGCCACGGCCAAAAATTGCAGCCGTGGGAACAGGACTACTACCGCAAAAACAAAGCCATGGTTGACCTGCGCCCCCGCCTGAATCCGGCAGAGATAGCGGAACGCCAGCGGCTGCAGCGCCTGTTGGCCAATTAAGTCCCCATAAGGAGGTAGATGCTTTTGCCAAAATCCTATGCAGGCAACCTTCAGGTTGCCCTGTCCACACAAACAACTACCCACACCGCGCAGCAGCCGCTGAACGGCCTGCGCACTGCCCTGAAAAAAATAAGCCGCAGTGTAAACGCTGCGTTCTCCGCCGTGCCGGTGGCAAAGTTTGAGCAGCAGACCGCCGCAGCAGCAGTCAGCGCCAACAAAGCCGCCAAAGCCCAGGCCAAACTTGCCAGTGGCACCACCAAAGCAGCCAAGGCCGCCAAACGCAGCGTTGCGGAATTTGATGAGCTGGACCGGCTGCAGGCTTCTCTTGCCGAAAGTGCCGGAGCTGCAGCGGCTTCCACCACCCGCAAAAGCAGCAGCGCTGCAACAATCAAAACCGCAGATGCCGAACCGCCACAGTTAAGTCCGCCGGCTCTATTAAACCAGCAGCTGCAAAATTTCTGGGCTACATTACAGGCTGTGCTTGCCCCCGCCGCCGCGCTGTGGGATGCAGCCTGGCAGCAGATGAAAACCGCTGCCCTGACCGTTTGGCAGGATCTTTTGAGCGGCGTTCAGCTGACCTGGGCCGAGTACGGCCAGCCCATTGCCCAGAGTGCCGCCCTGGCGCTGGAAAACCTGCAAGGCATTTTTACCACCCTGTGGCAGAACGTTTTGCAGCCGATCCTTACTAACCTGATGCAGATTTTATCTACCCTCTGGTCCTCCCACCTCAAACCCCTGTGGGACGACATTCTTTTGCTGGTAGCAAGCGTTGCCAACTGCCTGCTGGACCTGTGGAACAACCTGCTGGCCCCGGTAGCCAAGTGGATCATCGCCACGTTCGGCCCCGCGTTTGCTGAGGTATTCAACGCCATTGCGGACGTTGTTGGCGTGGCCGTTGGGGCTATTGCGGATGCCATCGATCTGGCCGTTGTTGTGCTGCGTGGGCTGGCGGACTTTTTAAGCGCCGTGTTCCGCGGCAACTGGGATGCTGCCTGGCAGGCCATCGGCAACACAGTCAACACCGTCTGGGATAAGATGACGAACGCTATCAAGACCGCCGTCAATGGCATCATCGGCTTCATCAACCGGATGATCTCCGCCGTTGTCACCGGCATCAATGCGGTCATCAACGCGCTGAACGGGTTATCGTTCGACCTGCCGGACATATTCGGCGGCGGGCATGTCGGGTTTAATATCAGCACCCTGACCGCCCCGCAGATTCCCTACCTGGCGCAGGGTGCAGTCATCCCGGCCAACCGGGAGTTCCTCGCCGTGCTGGGCGATCAGAGCCACGGCACTAACGTGGAAGCTCCGCTGGACACCATCAAGCAGGCTGTGGCCGAGGTCATGGAGGACCTGCAGGCAGGCCAGATGGCGGGCTTTGAAGCCGTGGTTTCCGTGCTGCGGGAGATCCTCTCCGCCGTGTACGGCATTGAGCTGACCGACGAGGACGTAGGCCGCACCGTACAGCGCTGGCAGCGCAAACAGGCCATTGCCACAGGAGGTGTGTGACGTGACCCTGACCAATCTGTTCCAGATCGATGGCAAATCCCTGTACGCACCGGACTGCGACATTGAACCGAGCTATTCCGACCTGGATTCCAGCGATTCCGGCCGCGATGAGGCCGGGTTTATGCACCGGGAAGTGGTGCGGGAAAAGGTTGCCACCTGGCCCATTGCCTACAGCTGCCTGACGGATGACGAATACAAGTACACCATCGGGCTGTTTGCAGGCAAGGCAACGTTTCAGTTCACCCATCCCAAAGCCGGCTCTTCCACCGAGACCGAAACCACCACCTGCTACTGCAGCAAATACGGCATCGCCTGGCACAACGCCAAGACGAAACAGTGGAAGAATTTGAAGTTTAACATTATCGAATGCTGAGAAAGGGAGGAATGCCTTTGTATCAATCGGTTTTACGCCTGAAAGACGGCACTGAGCTGACAGGCGGCTCCCCCGGCAGCGCGGTCAAAAGCCTGACGCTGCACACTGCGGTGAACGCCGGGCAGGAGTTCACCATCGGCTCTGCGTTTTCGGACTACATCGAAGCCGAAATCTGGGCGGACCCGGGCGGCAGCCTGCAAATTACTGCCGGGGACGCCCTGACGCTGTACCGGCAGGACGATGCCGGGAACCGCACCAAGGTGGGTGTTTTCTATGCTGAGAAGCCCACCCGCACCAAGCGCAACAGCTACAAGGTCACGGCCTACGACACCATGTCCAAGCTGGATGCGGACTTCTCCGGCTGGCTGCGGGCCAATCAGGCGCAGTTCCCCAAAACTATCTGGCAGCTGGTTCAGCTGGCCTGCCAGCGGGCAGGGGTCGCGCTTGCCAGCAGCAGCCTGCCCATCAACGGCAGCTACAGCGTGCAGGCGTTCTATGCGGATGATTTAACCTGCCGACAGATTATCTCCTGGGCGGCGGAAGCGGCAGGCTGCTACGCCCACATGAATGCAGACGGCAAGCTGCAATTCTTGACCTACACAGACAAGCGCAGCACTGCTAAAATCACCCCGGACGGTGCCAGCAACAGCACCGCCTATTATGCTGACAGCCTGAGCTACGAGGACTACACGGTCAAAGCCATTGAGAAAGTCCAGATCCGGCAGTCGGACAGTGACGTGGGGGTCATCTACCCCGACAGCACCACTGCCACCAACACCTATGCAGTGCAGGGCAACCTGCTGCTGACAACCGGCACCGAAGCCAACCTGAAAAGCGTTGTCCAAAACCTGTACAACGTGCTGAAAAACGTGACCTACACCCCCTGCAAAGTATCGGTGCCCAGCAGTTCCGGCCTTGCCTGCGGGCAGATCGTGCACGTTAAGGACGCACGCGGTCGGGAGTTCGACACCTACCTGATGAGCGCCACAATCTCCTCCGGCAAAGCCAGCTTTGAGAGCGTGGGCAGCGCCAGCCGGGAAAGCAGCAGCGCCGTGAACAGCCAGAGCTACAAGAACCTGACCGGCAAGATGCTGGAGATCAAGACCAGCGTGGACGGCCTGGAAGTAAAGGCCAGCGACCTGACCGGCAAGTACACCGACCTGAAAGCAACGGTGGACGGGCTTTCCTCTGAGGTGAAAAAAGACACCAAAATCACCGGCGGCGGCAACCTGATCCTGGGCAGTGAGAGCTTCAAGAACGCCGAGTTGAAAGGCAACGCGGTCAGCGGCAGTTCAGTCACGTACAACGATACCGGCAGCGCGACCGTAACAAACGCAAACTCCAATCGGTATTTTATTTGCAACACCGCGGGCGCTCGCATTACAAAAGGCGTCACTTTGTGCCTGTCCGTCATGTACAAACCAATTTCCGGCACCGACGGGTTGTGCCTGAGCCTTACGTATGACGCCGACAACGGAACTTCTTACTATTTCAGTATAACAACCGAAAACCAGCTTGAAATTAAGCAGACGGACGGCTGGGTGCTGCGGTATGGTACATGGACCCCCAGCAAAAACGGTGTTTTGAAAACTGTCGAGCTTGGCTGCGGCAACATAAAGGCGGGGGTTGGCGGCAGCTACACCAACAAGTTTTCGCTGCTTCACCCCATGCTGCAATACGGCAATGCGCCGACCGCGTGGACAGCTAGCAGCGGGGACTACATAACAGAGGAAAACGCCAAAAGCCTGATCTCCCAATCGGCGGATGAAATCAAAACGGAAGTCCGCAGCCTGAAAGAAACCACCACAACCATTTCCAACGACCTGGACAGCACAAAGCGGGAATTCAAAACCGTTAAAGAATCAGTATCCGCGATTGACCAGAAAGCTGACAGCATTACCCAAACGGTAACGCAGCGAATCACCGGCGGCAACAATATTATTGCGGGCACCGACGACTGGAACAATGCGACCCTGGATGCAGGCGGCAATGCCGCAAGCAAAAAAGGCAGTTACGCCATTACGGGTGAATCTGTTCGCGTGACCAACAAGGCGCAGAACACCCGCTTCCACTTTGGTGCGGACAAAACGCTGGTGATTGCCAAGGGCATGACCTATTGCGCATCGGTACTGTACAAGCTCAACTCCGGCACGGACAGCCTGTTTTTACAGTTCGAGACCAAGAGCAGCAGCGGCACAAAAAGTTATTACGGCTCCGCGTTCAAGCAGGCCCAGCAGGACATTGCGCTGGATAACGGCTGGAAGCTGCGCTGGGCGGCGTTCACGGCGACCGCGGACGGCTATGCAGACGGTCTGTTTGTGAGTACCGCCGACGACAACGCCACCGTTACCAACGATCTGACCATCATGCACCCCATGGTGCAGATGGGCAACGCGCCTACCGCGTGGACAGCCAGCAGCGGCGATTACCTGACTACCACCGAAACCAAAACCGAGATCAAGCAGACGGTGAACGAAATTAAGCTGACGGCCAGCACAAGCGGAACCAGCAGCACCATCAAGCTGACGGCAGGCGGAACAGAGATCACCAGCGCACAGATCAACCTATCCGGCGTGGTGACATTTTCGGATTTGAGTACCTGGAACCAGGATAAGACCATTATCAACGGCGGAAACATTACCACCGGGCAGATTCACAATAAGGCGCGCACAACCACTTATGACCTGGACAATGCCTGGATTCGTATGGGCAAAGATGCTGGCACTCGTGTGGACATTGACACGGGGCGCATCCGCTGGTACTGGGAAAACAACCTGACCGGTGTGTTAAGCAGCCGGTACGGCAAATCTTATATTGGCGATAACTCCCGCTACACGTTTTTAGGCTGGTTCTCCACCGGCGACCCCAGCTTTGATTATTCCACCGGCGGGGCCACCAGCGAGTTTGTGGGCATTGCCATTGACCAGGTAGATAAGGTCATCCACTGCAATGCCAGCAAGTTTGAAATCCCCGGCAGAATTGAATGCGGTTCTTTGAGCGTGAACGGGAGGGAGATTTAATGCAGAAATTCATGCAGATTTTGGCCACGTTGGCTTTGCTGTTGGTGCTTGCATTGGTCATCCCGCTTACGCTGGCAGCCTGCGGCGGCACGCGAACCGAAGATACAAGCTATCCGCGCCCGGAATATTCCGGCTCCCCGATGGCAGAAAGGGTGATGAAATGACCACAACCGCAAAAATTGAAGAACTCCAAAAGTCCGTCATCAACGCCATCAACAACAGCTGCCTGCACCCCGCTGTGGTGCGGCTGGTGCTGCTGAACGTGATCTCGATGGTGGAAGCCAGCGAGAGAGAGGTAAACAAAAGAGAAAAAGAGACAGAATCCTGAAAATCCGTTTTTTGTTCCCGCATAATCCACACAAAATATAACACATAAAAACAAGGCACCGGGCCAATTACAGGTTCGGTGCCTTGTGGTATTTATGGTGTCAGGATGCCGATCAATCTGCCATCGGCTGATGGTCCGTGATGGTGTGCTCCTGCTGGTACTTGAGCGCAGCAGCGATAAAGCCCTTGAACAGGGGATGTGCGCGGTTGGGGCGGCTCTTGAATTCGGGGTGGAACTGTACGCCCACATGGAAATCACGGCCGGGCAGCTCAACAGCTTCCACCAGGCGGCCATCCGGGCTGGTACCGGAGATCACAAGGCCGTGGTTCTGCATCTCTGCACGGTAGTCGTTGTTGAACTCATAGCGGTGGCGGTGGCGTTCGTCAATTTCTTCTTTGCCATAGCACTCACGCAGCTTGGTGCCCTCGGCGGTAATGCAGGGGTACTTGCCCAGGCGCATGGTGCCGCCCTTCGGGATGTTCCCCTGCTGGTCCGGCATCAGAGCAATAACATTGTGCTCGCCGTCCGGCGTAAACTCGCTGGAGTTGGCATCGGCATAGCCCAGCACATCGCGGGCATATTCCATAACCATAATCTGCATACCCAAGCAGATGCCAAAATACGGGATGTTCTGTTCCCGTGCATAGCGGGCGGCCTGGATCATGCCCTCAATGCCGCGGTCGCCAAAGCCGCCGGGCAGGATGATGCCATCCACACCGGAAAGCTCTTCAGCGCAGCGCTCCTGATCCAGCAGGTTTTCGCTGTCCACCCAGTGGATCTCCACTTTGGACTCATTCTCAAAGCCGGCGTGATACAGGGACTCCATTACACTCAGGTATGCGTCATGCAGCTTGACATATTTGCCAACCAGGGCAATGGTGCAGGTCTTGCTGCGGGTGGCAATGCGGGAGATCAGCTCTTTCCACTCGGTCAGGTCGCTGGCCGGAGTTTCCAAGTGCAGCTGACGGCAAACAACGTTGGTCAGGCCGGCAGCTTCCAGCATCAGCGGGCACTCGTACAGGCTGGGCATGGTCAGGTTTTCAATGACGCAGTCGGGGCGCACGTTGCAGAACATGCTGATCTTGCGCTTGATGTCGGCGCCCACGGGGCCGTCGGCGCGCAGGACGATGATGTTCGGCGCAATGCCCATGCCCTGCAGCTCCTTGCAGGAGTGCTGCGCGGGCTTGGACTTGTATTCGTCGGAGCCGGAGATGTAGGGCACCAGTACGACATGGATATAGCAGCAGTTCTCGGAGCCCTGCTCCAGACCGACCTGACGGATCTCTTTATAGGTCTTGGCGGCCTTGGGGATGCGGTAGACCTGCTCGTCATAGTAGAACTTGTGCAGCTCCCGGGGGGTGGGCTTGCTGTTTTTTAAAATAGACAGGGTGACGTCCGGCTTTAACGCCATCAGCTTGCCCGTCAGATCGGTGAAGGTAATGACCTGGTTAGACACCAGAAAGTCCTTGTTCTGGGCATAGAGGTCGTACTCTTCAAATTTACTCATGCGATACTGGGTGTATCCCCGCTGGCGGTACAGGGCGCGCAGGCGCATACTGCTGCGCTCCTCCGGGCTGAGACAGGCGGGATCGAAGTCCATAGGGACACCTCGTTTCTTTACTAACCTAACTTGATAGTATGATATCACGCTAACACACTAAAGTCAACGAAAATGATACAGCCCCCGCCCAGAGTTTATCCGAGCGGGGGCGAAA
>ERZ773194.4652-NODE-4652-length-10592-cov-19.732656_pt1 | contig 10592 bp, 11 predicted proteins | sample MGYA00511240_ERZ773194 | MGnify/ENA primary metagenome ERZ773194 (study PRJEB29015, sample SAMEA2737774) | human gut metagenome | biome: human gut; feature: human-associated habitat; material: faeces | place: China | collected 2012 ... | reverse complement strand
GGGCGGGAAAGCGTCCGGCGCTTGGATATATTGCGCTGGGGCTGTTTATTGCATCGCAAACAGGAATGATATTATTGGATTTTGCTGCATCATGGTTAAGATAAGAATTGTTTGTGTGGGAAGCATGACGGAGAGCTTTTTCCGGCAGGCGCAGCAGGAATATCTGAAGCGGCTGGGAAGGTTCTGCAAAGCGGAGATAATTGAGGTGCCGGACGAAAAAGCTCCGGCGCACGCCTCGGCCTCGGCGGAGACGGCGGTGCGCGCAAAGGAGGGGGAAAGGCTGCTTGGCCGCATTGCGGACAGGGAGAAGGTGATTGCCCTTGACCTTGCGGGCAAAAGGATGACAAGCCCCGGCCTTGCAAAGGAGCTGGCGGGGTATTGCGATGCGGGGGAAAGGATTACATTTGTAATAGGCGGGTCGCTGGGGCTTTCGCAGCAGGTGCTGGGCCGTGCGGACGCCCGGTGGTGCCTTTCCGAGCTGACCTTTACGCACAATATGGCAAGGCTTATACTGTTGGAGCAGCTTTACAGGGGGTTTAAGATAAACGCAAATGAGCCGTATCACAAATAAAGAAGAGGCGTGCGGGAAAAAAAGCACGGCGAGCGCGGCGCAGACGGAGGAATATTACATGCGCATAGCCCTTGCGGCGGCGAAAAGATGCGCTGCAAGGGACGAGGTGCCGGTGGGCGCCGTGGTGGTAAAGGAAGGCAGAGTGCTTGCACGGTGCGGAAACACGCGGGAGGGCGCGCACGATCCTACGGGGCATGCGGAGATAAACGCCCTGCGCCGGGCGGCAAAGAGGCTTGGCGGCTGGAACCTGCACGACTGCGAGCTGTATGTGACGCTGGAGCCCTGTCCCATGTGCGCCGGGGCCATCCTCAACGCCCGCATTCCACGGGTCTATTACGGCGCACGGGATCGGGAGATGGGTGCCTGCGGCGGGGTGCTGAACCTGTTCATGGAGGACTTCCCCCATCCGCCGGCGCTGGTGGGCGGGGTGCTGGCGGAGGACTGCCGCCGGGTGCTGACGGATTTCTTCCGAAATCTCCGATAAATGGATTTTCCACATTCCGCTTGATTATTGTTTCGCTCGTTTTCGTCGCTTTGCTGAATCTTCCCGCTAAACGTCACCTTTTTTGTCTCTTTAGATGGTATCTTTTCCAAAATGTATATGGTACAATCAGAACATCCCGAACATATGCAATACAAACGGGAGAACCCATATGAAAGGAACCGTTTTTTTATGGAACCCAATGCTATTCTCAGTGAGTCTCTGTCTCTGAGCAGTGATATCCCTCTTTATGCCCAGCTGGTGGGCATCATCAAGCGCAGCATCTCCTCCGGCGCACTGGCCATCGGCGATCTGCTGCCCTCCGAGGCGGAGCTTTGCCGGGCGCTGAATGTCAGCCGCAACACCGTCCGTCAGGCCATCGGTGAGCTGGAGGATGAGGGCCTCGTGGTCCGCAAGCGGGGCAAGGGTACTTTCGTGGCCGACCCCAACACCAACCGCCGGGGCGTGCGCTATTCCTTCACCACCGAAGTCTCCTCGCTGGGTAAGACGCCCTCCTCCACACTGGTGGACTTCGGCGTTATCGTCCCCACTCGTGCCATCTGCGAGAAGATGGAGCTGCGGGAGGGGACGTCGGTCTACTGCTTCACCCGTGTCCGCAATGTGGACGGTGAGCCTCTGATTCTGGAGACGTCCTACTATCCCCAGTTTATCTACCCCAACCTCACCCGTGAGATGGTGCAGACCCACAGCTTTTACAGTCTCCTGTACCACGTGGGCATCACGCCCTTCTCCGCAGAGGATACCTATGAGGCGGTGATGCTGGATGCGCCCCGTGCCAATCTCCTCAGCGTGGAGCCGGGCAGCTGTGCCTTCTATCACCAGCGCCGCACCAAGACCGAGGACGGCCGGGTCTATGAGTACACCCGCAGCTATATCCGGGGCGACCGGGTACGGCTGGACGTGCATATGCAGAAGAGCGGCATGACCTTCTCCCGCATCATCGACTGAAGCCCTGAAAACGCCCCCAGCCGCAGAGCCTTCCCTCTGCGGCTGGTTTTTGCAAACTTTCCCCGCACCTCCCCTTTACAGCCCGACCTCTTTCGGATATAATAGAAAGGCTAAGGAAATCTGACACAAGAAGGAGACGACCCTATGGCAGTCATTGAATACGATGAATATAAGCAGAAGCTTCAGGCGCTGGAACCGACCCTTCAGGAGCTGGAAAAGGCCCTGTCCATTCCCAAGGCCCGTGAAGAGCTGGCGCAGCTCCAGAAGGAGACGGAGCAGGAGGGCTTTTGGAGCGACGTGGACCGCAGCCAGAAGGTCTCCCAGCAGATCAAGCGGCTGGAGAGCAAGGTCAAGAAGTATGACCGTCTGGTGTCCGACTGGGAAGACACACTGACCCTGTGCGAAATGGCACAGGAGGAGGACGATGCCTCCCAGCTGCCGGAGGTCACCTCCGGCTATGAGGCGCTGGAAAAGGAGATCAACGAGCGGCGTCTGGCAGCGCTGCTGTCCGGCGAGTACGACGCCAACAACGCCATCCTCACCTTCCACGCCGGAGCAGGCGGCACCGAGGCCCAGGACTGGACGGAGATGCTCTACCGGATGTATACCCGCTGGGCGGAGCGCCACGGCTACACCTATCAGCTCATGGACTACGAGGCCGGCGATGAGGCGGGCATCAAGTCCGCCACCATCCTCATCGAGGGGGAGAATGCCTACGGCTATCTGAAGAGCGAGAACGGTGTTCACCGTCTGGTGCGTGTTTCTCCCTTCGATGCCAATGCCCGACGCCAGACCAGCTTCGCTGCGCTGGAGGTCATGCCGGAGCTGGACGACGACAGCGAGATCGAGATCCGCCCGGAGGACATCGAGATGCAGGCCTGCCGCTCCAGCGGTGCAGGCGGTCAGCACATCAACAAGACCTCCTCCGCCGTCCGCCTGACCCACCTGCCCACGGGCATTGTGGTGTTCTGCCAGACGGAGCGCAGCCAGTTCCAGAACCGCGACAACGCCATGAAGATGCTGCGGGCGAAGCTGGCGGAGCTGAAGCTGCAGCAGCACGCAGAGAAGATCAGCGATCTGAAGGGCGTGCAGATGAAGATCGAGTGGGGCAGCCAGATCCGCTCCTATGTGTTCATGCCCTACACGCTGGCCAAGGACACCCGCACCGGCTACGAGATGGGCAACATCCAGGCGGTGATGGACGGCGACATCGACGGGTTCATCAACGCGTACCTCACCGCCGCCGCCAACGGCGAGATCAAAAAGTAAACGAAAAGAAGCACCGCAAGGTGCTTCTTTTTTCCTCCCCCGTCTCCCCTGTCGGTCATCAGCAGAGTGTATCCAGATTTTCGGTGAACAGCTTGTCGTTGACCTCGAAAAGTGTCATGTGGTGGCTGAGGGCGAAGATGATGATGGCGTCCCGCCGGTCGCGGGAGTACAGCGGCGCGTGACGCGCCTGCTGCAAAAGGGACTGCGCCTCGTCCACCGTGGCGCCCAGTACGAAGCACAGGCACAGCAGGCGGCTGCGGGACGGAAAGCGGCGGCCGGAGAACAGCTGGTGCAGATAGACCTCGCTGATGCCGGACTGCTTGGCCAGCTGCGCCTTGGACATGCCCTTTTCGTCAAAAATGCACTGGATGGCCTCCTGCAGAGGGTCGTCACGAAAGCTGGCGTCGTTTTCTGTCAGGAAGCGATCCAGATTGTTGGTGCTCATCAGTTCCTGCTGGAGGGCATCTGTGTTTTTCTCGTTCATTCCTCAATTACACCTTTACAACAATATGCGATATCATGTAATATAATAGTAAATTTTTAAGAGAAAAACAATATGCTGGCTGCATAGCCTTTGGGGAAAATCGCTATCGGGAAAGGGGAAAGTTTCCGTGTACGACACTTTTTTACGGGATGTGGAGACATATTTTGAAGAGGTGCGGCTGCTGAAGCGGGGCGCGCGGGGCAGCGTGACGCTGCTGCGGCACCGCAGCACCGGCAAGCGCTACATATTCCGCCGCTTCACCGGCAGCGCCGAGGTGTACCGCAAGCTGCTGACGGTGGACTGCCCGTATCTGCCCCACATCGAGGAGGTGGCGGAGCAGGGCGGTCAGGTGGCCGTGCTGGAGGAATATGTGCAGGGCGACACCCTGACGTTCCTGCTGGAGGGCGGCGTGCTCTCGTGGCCGGAGGCCAGGCGGGTGACGGAGGACGTGTGCGCGGCGCTGTGGGTACTGCACTCGCTGGGCGCGGTGCATCGGGACGTGAAGGACAGCAACGTGATCCTGCGGGGCGATCAGGCGGTGCTCATCGACTTTGACGCCAGCCGGATCATCAAACCCGAGGGCACGGCGGACACGGTGGTGCTGGGCACCACCGGCTACGCCGCGCCGGAGCAGTTCGGCCTGTCCCAGACGGACGGCAGGGCGGACATCTATTCGCTGGGCGTGCTGCTGAATGTGATGCTCACCGGGCAGCATCCCTCCCGGCAGCTGGCGGCGGGTCACGCCGGGCGGGTGGTGCAGCGCTGCACCATGACCAGCCCGGAGCAGCGGTATCACTCGGTGCAGGAGTTGCGGGAGGCGCTGTGACGGACATGACGAAAACGGATAAGAAATGCCCCCACTGCGGCGCGCCGCTGGCGCAGGACGCATCCTTCTGCCCCCACTGCACCGCTACGCTGGCGCAGCGGCGGGTCATCGCCCTGCCCCGCGCCGGACACCGGCGGATCCGCTGGCTGCTGCTGGCGGCGGTCATCGCAGCGGCTGCCGCCGTGGTGCTGTGGCTGAGCAGGCCGGGCGGCACGCCGCCGGAGGACACGGCGGACAAGGAAGATGCGGTGCAGGCCGCCGCCGATCCCTATCTGGCCGCCTGCCAGACCTACTACACCGGCGCGGACGGGCGGGAGTACCATGTGTTCACGGCTATAACGCCGTCCATCGAGGGCCGTACCGACCCGGTGGGGTATCGCTCGGAGCTGATCCCGGCGGGCGGAACGGTGGACTTCCCCGCCACCGTCATGGTGGAGGACGCCGTGACCCAGGACTACGCAGCGGAGGATTTCGCCGCGCTGCTGGACAGCTGGGACGTGTCCGTCACCGCGCCGGAGGGCGTGAGCCGGGTGAAGCTGTGGGACGCGGAGGAGGAAACACCGGAGTCCCCGGCGCTGCTGTACCGGCGGCTGCGTGCGGATCCCACCTGCACCCACAACGAGGTGGTCTGGACGCTGCGCATGAAGAGCGGCGACGTGCTGCACCTGACCATGACCGTGGAATTTGAGGAGCAGCAGGCGCTGCGCATCACGCCGGAGGACGCGCCGCTGGAAACGGCGCAGGAGCTGCAGGCGCTGCTGGATCGGCTGGCGGAGGAGTACGACGCGGATACGTCCATCACAGTGGAGCTGCCGGACGTGACCTATGACGCGCCGGTGTCGGTGGGCTGCGCGGTCACGCTGAAGGGCAGCGGCACCGCCTTCGCCGCGCCGGTGACGGTGACGCCCCTGAGCGACACGGAGCGGTGCCACGCCTACGTCCGCTTTTCGGAGGTCAGCTTCGAGGGAGACGGAAGCGGAACCGGCGTGACCGCCAGAGCGCCCACCTATCTGGAGAACTGCCGCGTGACCGGCTGGGACGTGGGCGCGCTGGCCGTGAACGGCGGCTGGGTCTATCTCCACGGCGGGTATATCGGAGGCAACGGGGTGGGCGCGCGGTACGACTCCGCGTACAGCAACTCCTATACATATACCATCAGGCGCATCGACTTTTTGAACAACACCACGGCGCTGGAGCTTCTGTGCCTGCCGCCGAACTCCTATGCGGCGCTGGATGACTGCCGCTTCCGGGGCAACGGAACGGATGTATACAACCCCGGCGGCTACCGCATCGAGGTGAACAACGGCACGGAGGTGGCGCTGCCCGCCGGCAGGGACGCCGCAGCCTGACGTGCGGAGGTGCTCCCATGCCGCGCCGCACAGACCGGAGCAGAACGCTTGACCCGCAGGGAAAAATATGCTAATGTAACAGCCGTTGGATTTTTCGCCCTGTAAGGGCTGTGCGAGGTGTCTATGAAGCTGTTGCAATGGTGCAAGGCCAACGCCATGCCGGTGATCGCGGTGCTGGCGGCGGCGGTGACGGCGGTGTTTGTGCCGCCGGATGCGGACTATCTGGGCTATTACGACGTAAAAACGCTGTCCTGTCTGCTGTGCGTGCTGGCGGTGGTGGGCGCTCTGCGGGGCATAGGGCTGTTTCCCCTGCTGGCGCAGAAGCTGGTGCAGGTGTTCCACACCACCCGGGGCGCGGTGACGGCGCTGGTGTCCGTCACGCTGGTGGGCTCCATGCTGCTGACCAACGACACGGCGCTGCTGACGTTTCTGCCCCTGAGCTGGTTCGTGCTGGAGAGCACAGGCCAGACGAAATGGACGGCGCTGACGTTCATCCTGCAAAACTGCGCCGCCAATCTGGGCGGTATGCTGACGCCCTTCGGCAATCCCCAGAACCTGTATCTGTTCAATTACTACAACATCCCCAACGGGGAGTTCCTGGCCATCATGCTGCCGCCGTTCCTGCTGTCCACGGCGCTGATTTTGCTGTGCTGCCTGTTCCTGCCGCGGGAGAGCCTGACCGTTCCCCGGCAGGAGACGCTGCCGGACAAGCGCCGCGCCGTGATATACGGCGTGCTGTTCTGCGTGGCGGTGGCTATGGTGCTGCGGGGCATCCCCTACTGGCTGGGGCTGCCGGTCATCGCGGCGGCGCTGCTGGTGCTGGATCGCCGGGCGCTGCTGGGCGTGGACTGGGGACTGCTGGTGACATTCGCGGCGTTCTTCACCTTCTCCGGCAACATGGCGCGGATCGAGCCGGTACGTCAGCTGTTCCGCCAGCTGCTGACCCACGGAGCCATGCCGGTGGCGGCGCTGACCAGTCAGGTCATCAGCAACGTGCCGGCGGCCATCCTGCTGAGCCGATTCACCGATGACTATCAGGGGCTGCTGGTGGGCGTGAACATCGGCGGCGCGGGGACGCTGGTGGCGTCGCTGGCCAGCCTCATCACCTTCCGGGAGTACACAAAGCACGTCAAGGGGCAGACGGGGCGGTTCATGGGGCTGTTCTCCGCCATCAGCTTCGGCTTTCTGGCCATCCTGCTGGCAGCCATGACGCTCTGGATGCAGGCCGCCGGCCTGCGGTAAGCAAGCCCGCCCCGGACGGCTTCCATCCGAAAAACACACAGTCCCCCGGCCCTTCGCCGGGGGACTGCGCTTATTCAATCGTATATGATCTCATCAACGGCGTGGGCGGCAGGCTCGTCGCAGTCGTCGTAGCACTTCGGCACATCGCTGCCGCCGTCCACCGGCTCCTCGAACTCCAGCGCATCGAGGAAGGCCTTCGTCTCCACGGCGAAGTCGGGGACACTGAGGGGAAGGGAGACGGTTTTCCCGTTGGCGTTCATGTGTATCTCAATGTCAAGGTTGGTGCTGCTGTACATACCGCCGCGCAGGGGGTCGATGGGTGTGCGGCTGTTGGCGGCGTCCGCCAGCGCATAGGACACCAGATCCTGCGCCTGCTGGCGGGTCAGATCCGCAAACGCGCCGGTCTCGTACTGGCTGACGTAGCCGCCCGCCACGTTGCTCACGCCGCCATATTTCCGCAGGGCATCCAGACCCATAAGGGACTCCCGGCAGTCGGTGCGGTTCACCAGCTGGGTCAGCAGCCGGTGGATATCGGAGCCGTTGACGATCGATACCCTCCACTCACGACGCAGACTCGTGCCGTTCCGCAGCTGGTAGTCCACACGCACATAGCAGGTGGTCGGGCCGCCCTCCGTGTCCAGATAGGTTTGGTTCTCCAGCCTTTCGCCTGTCTCATCGTACTGCTCCAGAATGGCGCGGTGGAGGGAGATCACGCTCTCCACCGCTGCGGGATCGTCGGTGGTGAAATCCGCATAGCTGGCGTTGAAGCGGACGGAGGTAACGTCCTCCGCGTCCGGGACGCGGTGCTGATAGCCGGTGATGTCCAGCTTGATGCACAGCGTCACCGCCAGCAGGGTCAGCACCAGCGCCAGCGTTTCCACCCACCAGCGTCTGGTGAAAATGCGGAATTTCTTTTTCAGCAGCATCTGGGCGGCGAAGAAGCAGATCACGCCCATGACCAGCTGGCAGATCAGCAGGCTGGCGAAGCCGCTGCTGCCCAGCATCACATTGTTCAGGAACAGGCCCAGACCCCAGCCGCCGCACAGTCCGATACTCCACCGGGCGATGGGCTGCAGCCACCGGAAGGACATAGCGTCGCCGGCCGTCTCGCTGGGGCGCTTTTTATACAGCCACCACACCAGCGCCAGCAGTGCGATGCCCACCGCGGCGTAGATGATACAGGTGGAGAAGGCGGAGGCCGGCAGCTGGAAGCGGTGATAGATTTGGGCACCGATGGGCAACTGCACTTCGACGGGCTGGGCACCGCCGTTGGCCACGGCATCCCAGATCCGACCCACCGGTGTCAGCCAGGTGATGAACTCCGGAATGTCGCTGCTGCTGTAGCCGAAGTAAAACATCTGCGTCATCGTGCTTATCACCGCGTACAGCAGGAGGGCGACGACGTTCATCGCGCCGTAGAGTACCGGCACCGCCAGCAGCCATCCTGTGACCATGGCGCACAGGGAGCCGAGCGCGAAGAAGAACAGCGCCATCAGCTCCGTCAGCAGCAGCCACGTGCCCAGCGCCGTCCAGTCCACGTAGGAGAAGCCGGCGCTGCACAGAGCGGTCAGCAGGAAGATCAGCACGTTCCCCGCCGTCAGCGCTCCCAGCACAGAGAGGATGTGGGAGAAAAATGCCTGTGTCCGTGTCACCGGCAGGGCGTGCATCAGCCCCACGGTGCGGCCGGACATCAGGTACGACCACACCGCCATGGCCGCAAAGCAGCCGAACAGCAGGGACATGACCACGGCGGCGGGTATGGACTGGATGATGACGTTGTGCTGCTTCAGCTGCAGCACGGTCATGATGCCATCCGCCACGCCGTCGCACTCCCGGCTCGCCGACAGTATCTGCATGGGAAGGATCACCACCCACACGGCCACATACAAAAACAGCAGCGGCCAGTAGCGCTTTATATCGCTGCGCAGCAGCGCGGCGTTACAGAAGGATGTCTTTCGCGGCATAATCCACACCTCCCAGTTCGTAAATGAATATCTCCTCCAGCGTCAGCGGGATGGATTCCAGCAGCACCGGCTCGGTGATCTGCATCCGGCGCATGATCTCCTGACTGCTGCCCCGGACGATATAGGTGTACACCCGTCCCACGTGGCTGCGGTGCAGGATGTTCAGCTCCGCCGGCAGCGGCGGCTCGGTAACGCCCTGATAGGCCACCTGCAGCTTCACCGTGTTGTCCTGCAGGTCGCTGAGACTGCGCTCCAGCAGCACCTTACCATGGTTCAGGATGCCCACGTGGTCGCACACGTCCTCCAGCTCCCGCAGGTTATGGCTGGACACCAGCACCGTCGTGCCCCGCTCCGCCACGTCGCCCAGAAGCAGGGACCATACCTGCCGCCGCATCACCGGGTCGAGGCCGTCCACCGGCTCGTCCAGGATCAGGTACTCCGGCATGCAGCACACCGTCAGCCAGAAGGCCGCCTGCTTCTGCATACCCTTGGAAAACCGCCGGATAGGCCGCTTTTCGTCCAGCTCAAACACTTCCCGCAGCTTTTCATACCGCTCCGTGGAAAAATTGGGATAAAATCCCTTGTAGAACCGCATCATGTCCCCGATGCCCGCGGAATTGAAATAGTACCAATCATCGGGAATGGCGGCGATCTTGGCCTTCAGCGCCGCGTTTTCCCACACATCCTCGCCGCCCAGCCGCACGGTGCCGCTGTCCTGCCGAAAAATGCCGGTAAGATGGCGGATGATGGTGGACTTGCCCGCTCCGTTAGGACCAACCAGCCCGTAGACAGCCCCGGTGGGCACGCTGATGGTGGCGTCATTCAGGGCGGCAAAGCCGTCAAAGGTCTTGACGACGTTTTTCACTTCAATCATTGCTCGTATACCTCCTTGATGAGCGCCGCAGCGTCCGCTTCCGTCACGCCCAGATACCGCAGCTCATTCAGCAGTTTTTTCACATCCGCCCGAAGCGTTTCCCGCCGGACAGCGTCGGCGTCCGCCGTACCGCTGACGAAGCTGCCCTTTCCCGCCACGGAGTAAATATAGCCTTCCGCTTCCAGCTCGTTATAGGCCCGCTGGATGGTGTTGGGATTGATGGACAGCTGGGTGGCCAGCGCCCGGACCGACGGCAGCTTTTCGTCCTGAGCCATGGCCCCGGTGACGATCATCCGCCGCAGCCCATCCTTGATCTGTTCGTAAATGGGCCGCGAATCCCTGTAATTCAGTGTCAGCACAGCAGCATTGCTCCTCCTTTTCCATAGCTTTGTCCGCCCGGTCCGATGGGCGGGTCAGCGGTGCAAAAGCACGGCGGTCAGCGAAATACCGACACCCCCGCGCCCGCAGCGCTCAGTAAAAGCATGGCGCTCACAGCGCCCCCTTCCTTCAGGGCTGCAAAGCCACAGCCACAAGGCCCGCGCCCGCTAAAATCAGCACCGCAA
>ERZ773194.4650-NODE-4650-length-10596-cov-4.803909_pt1 | contig 10596 bp, 6 predicted proteins | sample MGYA00511240_ERZ773194 | MGnify/ENA primary metagenome ERZ773194 (study PRJEB29015, sample SAMEA2737774) | human gut metagenome | biome: human gut; feature: human-associated habitat; material: faeces | place: China | collected 2012 ... | reverse complement strand
GACGGCCACGGGCAGCGGGTGCTGAAGACGGAGGCCGACATCGCCGGGGCGCTGCCCCTGCTTGCGGTTCCCTGCATCCTGGAGGAGTTCGTGCCGTTCGATTCCGAGGCCAGCATCGTGATGGTGGCGGACGGCGAGCGGGTCGTGAGTTTTCCCGTGGGGCGCAATGTCCACCGCGACGGGATTCTGGATTTGTGCATCGTACCTGCCGAAGTCGATTCCGGGGTGCTGGCGCGCATGAAGGCCCAGAGCGAGCGTTTCATGCGCGATTGCGGCTATCGGGGCATCCTGGCCATCGAGTATTTCATCAAGGGCGGTGAAATCTACTTCAACGAGATGGCCCCGCGCCCGCATAACTCGGGTCACTACACCATCGAAGGCGCGACCACGAACCAGTTCCGCGAACTGGTCCGCTATCTGGTCGGGGAGCCTTTGCAGGAGCCGCAGCCGGTGGCTCCCACGGTGATGAAAAACATTCTGGGACAGGATCTCGAAGCCGCGGAGCGAATCGCCGCGGAGAACCTCCCGGGCGTATATGTCCACCTCTACGGCAAGACGGAGAGCCGTCCCAAGCGCAAGATGGGCCACATCACGTTCGTGGGGATGGATGCCGCACGGTTCGAGGCCGAATGGGCCGGACGTTTTGTGAAATAACCGATCGAGCCGTCCCGCAGGCAAGTCCCCTCCGGGGAGGCCGCTTACGTACACGGCCAAAGGACGTGATAACGGCGTATTGAGCCGCTGAACGATGAATGAAATACAAACAGAGATAAATGAATAATACGACCAATTACCGCATTTTTGTCGAGAAATTACCCCGCTTCCGGGTCGAGGCCGAGAGCCTGCGCCGCGAGCTGAACACCAATCTGAACCTGTCGCTGGGCGAGGTGCGCCTGCTCTGCGTCTACGACCTTTTCGGCTTCAGCGAAGAGCTGCTGGAAAAGAGCCGCTATACGGTTTTCGGCGAGGTGGTGACCGACTCGGTGACCGACACGTTCGACCTCGCGGGGCGCAAGTATATCGCCGTGGAGTATCTGCCCGGCCAGTTCGACCAGCGCGCCGCTTCGGCCGTCGACTGCGTGCGGCTGATCGATCCCGAGGCCCGGGTCGACATCCGCTCGTCGAGGCTGCTCGTTTTCGATGACAAGACGACCGACGGGGAGCTGGCGAAGATCCGGCATTACTACATCAACGCCGTCGAATCGCGTGAGAAGGACCTTTCGGTGCTCAGCGACATGGAGCAGGCCGAAGTGAAGCCCGTCGGGGCGCTCGAAGGGTTCCGGGAGATGGCGGATTCCGAACTGGAGCCTTACTGCAAGACGATGGGTCTGGCGATGAACGCCGACGACCTGCGCGAGGTGGTGAAATACTTCCGTTCGGAGGGGCGCGATCCCTACGAAACCGAGCTGCGCATCCTCGACACTTACTGGAGCGACCACTGCCGCCACACGACCTTCACGACTGAGTTGGAGGGCATCACCGTCGAGGAGTCGTTCGTCAAGGAGGAGATCGAAGATTCGCTGGCGCTGTACCTGCGTATCCGCCGCGAACTGGGCCGTGAGCACAAGAGCCTCTGCCTGATGGATATGGCGACCATCGGCGCGCGCTACCTCCGGCAGAAAGGCCTGTTGGACGATCTGGAGGTCTCGGAGGAGAACAACGCCTGCTCGGTCTACATCGACGTCGATGTAGACGGGCGGACCGAGAAGTGGCTGTTGCAGTTCAAGAACGAAACCCACAACCATCCGACCGAGATCGAACCTTTCGGCGGGGCTTCGACCTGTCTGGGCGGCGCCATCCGCGACCCGCTGTCGGGCCGCAGCTACGTCTATCAGGCGATGCGCGTAACGGGCGCGGGAAACATTTACCTGCCTGTGTCGGAGACCCTTTCCGGAAAACTGCCGCAGAGCGTCATTTCGAAGAAGGCCGCGGCGGGCTATTCGAGCTACGGCAACCAGATCGGACTGGCTACGACCCATGTCCGCGAGATTTATCACGACGACTATGTCGCCAAACGCCTCGAAGTGGGGGCTGTGGTGGGGGCCGTGAAGGCTGCGAACGTCCGCCGCGAGCGTCCCGCACCGGGCGATAAAATCATCATGTTCGGCGGCCGCACGGGCCGCGACGGCATCGGCGGTGCGACCGGCTCTTCGAAGGAGCACGACGCCAAGTCGCTCGAAACCTGCGGCAGCGAGGTGCAGAAGGGCAACGCCCCCGAGGAGCGCAAGCTCGAGAGGCTGTTCCGCCGTCCGGAGGTGACGCGCCTCGTCAAGAAATCGAACGACTTCGGTGCCGGCGGCGTCAGCGTCGCCATCGGCGAACTGGCCGACGGGCTGGACATCTACCTCGACCGCGTGAAGACCAAGTACAGCGGTCTGAACTCCACGGAACTCGCTATCAGCGAATCGCAGGAACGCATGTCGGTGGTGGTCGAGGCGAAGGACATGGAGGAGTTCATGGGATACTGCCGCGAGGAGAACATCGAGGCGGTGCACGTGGCCGACGTGACGGACACGGCGCGCATGCGGATGTTCAACGGGGACAGGAAGGTCGTGGACCTCAAGCGCGAATTCATCGACAGCGCCGGGGCGAAGCATTATGCCGAGGCGCGGATCGGCGCGGTGGAAAACCGCGATCCCTTTGCCCGTGAAGTGGCGGGGGAGACCCTCGCCGAGCGTTTTACGAACAACCTCAAGGATAACAATGTCGTCTCGCAGCGGGGCCTCGTGGAGATGTTCGACGCGACGATCGGCCGCTCGACGGTGCTGATGCCCTTCGGCGGCCGCATGCAGCGCAGCGAGACGCAGGTCTCGGTGCAGAAACTCCCCACGGACGGCTATACCGACACGGCCAGCGTCATGGCCTTCGGCTACAACCCCTATGTGGCTTCGTGGAGTCCCTACCACGGCGCGGCCTATGCCGTCGTGGAAGCTGCGGCGAAGGTCGTGGCCGCGGGTGCGCGTTACGAGAGGATGCGCTACTCCTATCAGGAGTATTTCGAGCGTATGACCCGGAATCCCGAGTCGTGGGGCAAGCCGCTCGGCGCGCTGCTCGGTGCGCTGAAGATGCAGGTCGAACTGGGCCTGCCTTCGATCGGCGGCAAGGACTCGATGTCGGGCACGTTCCAGGACATCAACGTTCCGCCGATGCTGATGGCCTTCGGCATCACGACGGTCGACGCTTCGAAGGTCATTTCCACCGACCTCAAAGGCGCAGGACACCGCATTTACCTCGTCCGCCATACTCCGCTGGAGAACCGGATGCCCGACACGGCGCAGCTGAAGGAGAACTTTGCGTTCGTCAGCGGGCGGATCGAGTCCGGGAAAATCCTCTCGGCGTGGTCCGTGGGCTTCGGCGGCGTCGGAGAGGGCCTTGCCAAGATGGCTTTCGGCAACGGCATCGGCGCGGAGGTGACGATGGACGAGCCGAAATTGTATGAATACGCCTACGGTTCGATCCTCGTCGAGTGCGAGGGCACGTTGGAATATCCGCATGCCGAACTGCTGGGCTTCACCGTCGCCGAGGAGGCGCTGACGGTCAACGGGGTGAAGATGCCGCTCGAAGAGCTTTACAAGGCCAATACGGAGAAATTCGCGGCCGTTTACCCCGACAAGGGCCGGAACTCGGCGGAGGTGATGACCTCCGCACCTGCCCCGAAAACGTTCGTTTATCCCGGCGAGGCGGTCGAGACCCCGGTGGTCTATATTCCGGTGTTCCCCGGCACGAACTGCGACTACGACACCGCCAAGGCGTTCCGCGCGGCGGGGGCCGAGGTCCGGACGAGCGTCTTGTGCAACATCGCCGGCGACGACGTTCTGCGCTCGATCGCCGAAATGAAGGAGCATATCCGCCGGGCGCACATCTTCGTGCTCGCAGGCGGTTTCTCGGCGGGCGACGAACCCGACGGAAGCGCCAAATTCATTGTCAATGTGTTGAACAATAAGGATATTCGCGACGAAATCCACGCTTTGACCGACCGCGGAGGCCTGATCCTGGGCATCTGCAACGGTTTCCAGGCGTTGGTCAAGTCGGGCCTTTTGCCTTACGGACGTCTGGGCATGGTCACCAAGGAGTCGCCGACGCTGTTCCGCAACGACGTCAACCGTCATATTTCGCAGATCGTCTCGACGCGCGTCGCGACGACCGCTTCCCCGTGGCTCCGCGGCTTCCGTCCGGGTGAACTGCATTCGATTGCCGTCAGCCACGGCGAGGGTAAGTTCGTGGTGAGCGAGGAGCTTGCCCGCGAGCTGTTCGCCAACGGGCAGGTGGCCTTCCAGTACGCCGATGCCGCAGGGAACCCCACGGCAGAGGCTCCCTGGAACCCCAACGGATCGTCGTACGCCATCGAGGGCATCATCTCGCAGAACGGGTTGATTCTTGGAAAAATGGGCCACACGGAGCGTTACGAAAACAACCTGTTCAAGAACATCGCCGGCAACAAGCAGCAGTCGTTGTTCGCCAATGCCGTGGCCTATTTCCGCAAAGTGCAATAACCTTAAAAAAACGATAACCGATGAAAACCTCCCTGTTCCGATTTTGCGGCGTGCTGCTTCTTGCGGCGATGCTCGCTCCGGTCTGCGTTCATGCCCGGAAAAACCCGAAGAACCCGAAAAACAACATGCGCCTGCTGTACTGGAACATTCAGAACGGAATGTGGTCCGGGCAGGGCGACAACTACGACAAGTTCGTGGAGTGGGTCAGGGCGTACGATCCGGACGTCTGCGTCTGGTGCGAGGCGCAGTCGATCTACAAGACCGGCACGGCCGACAAGATGGATGTCGCCGACCGTTATCTGGTCGGGAACTGGGGCGAACTGGCCGCCCGTTACGGCCACAAATACTGGTATATGGGCGGACACCGCGACAATTACCCGCAGGTGATCACGTCGAAATACCCGATCGAGAACGTCGAACGTATCGTCGGCTCGAAACCCGACAGCGTGGTGACGCACGGAGCGGGCTGGGCGCGCATCGAGAAGAACGGCAAGACGGTCAACATCGTAACGCTTCACACCTGGCCGCAGGGGTATGCCTTCGAGGCTAAAGACCGCGATGCGAGCCGTGCCGAGAACGGCGGCGACAAATACCGCCGCATGGAGATGGAATACATCTGCAACCATACGATCCATTCGGTTCCGGGCGCCGAAAAGCAGTTCTGGATGATGATGGGCGATTTCAACGCGCGTTCGTCGCGCGACAACTGGTTCTACAAATATCCGGCGGGCGACACGCGTTTCCTGGTGCACGACTACATTCTCCGGCACACGCCTTATGTGGACGTGATCGCCGGGAAATATCCCGGGGAGTTCAAGACCACGACGGGCGGCAAGTCGCGCATCGACTTCGTTTACTGCACGCCGCCGCTCTACGAGCGCATCACGCATGCCGACGTGGTGACCGACGCCTACACCGAGCCGGTCCGCGACCCGGCCAAACTTTCGAATTTCTGGCACCCCTCGGACCACCGTCCGATCGTGGTGGACTTCAATATGAAATGAGACAACGAATCAAATAATCAAAAAACACCCAAACAACATGAAACAGCTCGAAATGCTCTACGAGGGCAAGGCAAAACAGGTTTTTCGCACGGACGATCCTGATAAGATCATCATCCACTACAAGGATGCCGCTACGGCTTTCAACAACATCAAGAAAGCTACGATCGAGAACAAGGGCGTGCTGAACAACGCCATTTCGACCCTGATCTTCAAGGAGCTGCATAAGGCCGGCGTGAAGACCCACTATATCGAGACGATCAACGACCGCGATCAGGTCTGCCGCCGGGTGACGATCATTCCGCTGGAGGTGATCGTGCGCAACGTCATCGCCGGTTCGATGGCCCAGCGTCTCGGCATCGAGGAGGGCACGCAGCCCTCGAACGTCATTTTCGACATTTGCTACAAGAAGGACGAGCTGGGCGACCCGCTGATCAACGACCATCACGCCGTTGCGCTGGGCGCCGCTACGTACGAGGAGCTGAACGAGATGTACGCCATGACGGCCAAGATCAACGAGGTGCTCAAGGAGCTGTTCCTGAAGATGAACATCAAGTTGGTGGACTTCAAGATCGAGTTCGGCAAGACGTCGGACGGCGAGATCGTGCTGGCCGACGAGGTGTCGCCCGACACCTGCCGTCTGTGGGATGCCACGACCAACGAGAAACTCGACAAGGACCGTTTCCGCCGCGACCTGGGCAAGGTCCGCGAGGCTTACGAGGAGATTCTGGCGCGCCTGCAAAAAATCGTCGGGTAGTATGATGGAAGTGATCCGCGACCGTGAATTGCACGAGGAGTGCGGGGTGTTCGGCATCTACGGAGTGCCGAACGCCGCGTCGCTGACCTATTACGGTCTCCACGCCTTGCAGCACCGCGGGCAGGAGGGGGCCGGCATCGTCTCGGTGGACGAGAGCGGCACGTTCCGCCGCATCAAGGGCGGAGGGCTGGTGACGGAGGTTTTCGACGAGGCGAAACTCGCCACGCTGAAAGGTTCCACGGCCATCGGCCATGTGCGTTACACCACGGCCGGAGGCGGCGGCATGGAGAATGTCCAGCCGTTCCTCTTCCGCCACAACACGGGCGACTTCGCGCTGGCGCATAACGGCAATATCGTCAATTCGGAGTTGCTGCGCCGCCACCTCGAAAACAAGGGCAGCCTGTTTCAGTCGACCTCCGACAGCGAGATCCTGGCCCACCTGATCAAGAAGGAGACGCGCTACCACGACCGGCCGCGCATCTTCTCGATCATCGACGCGCTGAACATGCTCGAAGGGGCTTTCGCCTTCCTGATTATGACGGCCAACCGCATCTACGCCTGCCGTGACAAGTACGGCCTGCGTCCGCTGTCGATCGGCAAGCTGGGCGACGGATGGGTGGTGTCGAGCGAAACGTGCGCGTTCGACGTGCTGGGCGCGGAGTTCGTGCGCGACGTCGAGCCGGGCGAGATCGTGACGATTGATAAACAGGGCATCCGCAGCCGCGACTACTCGATGTACAAGCGTCACGAAATGTGTTCGATGGAGTACATCTACTTCGCACGCCCGGACAGCGACATCGACGGCTGCAACGTCCACGCCTACCGCAAGGAGTCGGGACGCCTGCTCTGGAAGGAGGCTCCCGCCGAGGCGGACATCGTGGTCGGCGTGCCCGATTCGAGCCTCAGCGCCGCGATGGGTTACGCCGAGGCGAGCGGACTGCCGTATGAAATGGGACTTATCAAGAACAAGTATATCGGCCGCACCTTCATCCAGCCCTCGCAGGAGCTGCGCGAGAAGGGCGTGAGGATGAAACTTTCGGCCGTGCGTTCGATTGTCAGGGGCAAGCGCGTGGTGCTGGTCGACGACTCGATCGTGCGCGGCACGACCTCGCGGCGCATCGTCACGATGCTCAAGGAGGCGGGAGCCACCGAAGTGCACGTGCGCATCGCCAGTCCCCCGATGACCGATCCCTGCTTCTACGGCGTGGACACCTCGACACGCGAGGAGCTGATCTCGGCCCGCAAGAACACGGCGGGGGTCTGCGAGGAGATCGGCGCCGATTCGCTGGTGTTCCTCTCGCCCGAGTCGCTGTTGAAGGCGGGCAGCCGCAAGGAACTTTGCATGGCCTGCTTCACGGGGCAGTATCCCACGGCGCTCTACCAGTCGCCCGAGGAGGCCAACAAGGACGTAAAATGTTAGCGGACGCGAAGCGGTCATTGCGAGGAGGACGCAGGTCCGACGCGGCAATCTGAACCGGTGTTGTGACGTTACGGCATTTTTCCCGGATTGCCACGGCATCTGGCGATGCCTCCCAATGACGGGCCCGGAGAATGGGGATAAAAACAGGGAATTTAAATTATTTAAACCATATATTGCTATGGCTCAAAGTTATGAAAAGGCCGGCGTGAATCTCGAAGCCGGATACGAAGTGGTGCGGCGCATCAAAAAGCATGTGGCCTCGACCTCGCGTCTGGGTGTGATGGGCAACATCGGCGCCTTCGGCGGTATGTTCGACCTCTCGGCCCTCAAGGTGAAGGAACCGGTGCTCGTGAGCGGGACCGACGGCGTGGGAACCAAACTCAAGCTGGCCTTCGAGATGGACAAGCACGACACGATCGGCATTGATGCCGTGGCCATGTGCGTCAACGACGTGCTGGCGCAGGGCGCCGAACCGCTGGTGTTCCTCGACTACGTGGCCGTGGGGCGCAATGAACCCCAGAAGATCGAGGCCATCGTCGCGGGTGTCGCCGACGGCTGCCGTCAGGCCGGCTGTGCGCTGGTGGGCGGCGAGACCGCCGAGATGCCGGGCATGTACGCCGAGGGCGAATACGACATCGCCGGATTCACGGTGGGCGTTGTGGAGAAGTCGCAGCTGATCGACGGTTCGAAGGTCAGGGCGGGCGACGTGCTGGTGGGCGTTGCGTCGAGCGGCGTGCACTCCAACGGCTTCAGCCTCGTGCGCAAGATCGTCGCGGACAACTGCCTGAACCTGCGCGAGTCCTATCCCGAACTGTCGAACAAACAGCTCGGCGAGGTGCTGCTCACGCCGACGAAAATCTATGTGAAGCAGGTGCTGGAGGTGGTTCGCAACTGCGACGTGCACGGCATCAGCCACATCACGGGTGGCGGTTTCGACGAAAATATTCCCCGCATCCTCCGCGAGGGGCAGGGGCTTGAGATCGACGAAGGGTCGTGGGAGATTCTGCCCGTGTTCCGCTTCCTCGAAAAGTACGGCAAGGTGGCCCACCGCGAGATGTTCAACATCTTCAACATGGGCATCGGCATGGTCATCGCCCTCGATGCCGCCGAGGCGCAGAAGGCCATCGGCATCCTCACGGAGCAGGGCGAGCGTGCCACGGTCATCGGACGCGTAACCGACACCGAGGGTGTCGTCATCCGATAGAGGGATGCGGCGCCTTGCGGTTTTCGCCAGCGGCAGCGGCACGAACTTCGAAGCCATCGTCACGGCCTGCGAGCGGGGCGTGCTGGATGCCGAAGTCGTGCTGATGGTCTGCGACAAACCCGGTGCGAAGGTGGTCGAAAGGGCTGCCGCTCACGAGGTCGGGGCGTTCGTCTTCGCGCCGAAGCAATATGCCTCGAAGGCCGACTACGAGCGGGAGATCGTCGCGCGGCTGGATGCCGCGGGCGTGGAGCTGGTCTGCCTGGCGGGCTACATGCGCATCATCGGCGACGAACTGCTGGGGGCCTACGGGGGACGGATCATCAACATCCATCCGTCGCTGCTGCCGGCTTTCCGGGGGGCGCATGCCATCGAACAGGCGCTGGAATACGGCGTCAAGGTCTTCGGCGTGACGATCCATTACGTCGACGCCGAGCTGGACGGCGGACGCATCATCGCCCAGCGGGCCTTTCCCTACGAGGGCGATGACATCGGGGAACTGGAAGCGATGATTCATGCCGTGGAATATCCGTTATACATTGAAACTATTAAAAAACTGATCGAATAATGCGCGCATTAATTAGTGTAAGTGACAAGACCGGTGTCGTGGAGTTTGCCAAAGGGCTGCGGACTCTGGGCTGGGAGGTGATCGCCACGGGCGGTACGATGAAGCTCCTGGCCGACAGCGGCGTGGAGGTAATCAACATCAGCGACGTGACGGGATTCCCCGAGATCTGCGACGGCCGCGTGAAGACCCTGCATCCCAACGTGCACGGCGGACTGCTGGCCCGCCGCGACGATCCGGAGCACCTGAAAGCCCTGAAGGATAATCATATCGAGTTCATCGACATGGTCTGTGTGAACCTTTATCCGTTCCGGGAGACGATTTCGAAACCCGGCGTGAAGATGGAGGACGCCATCGAGAACATCGACATCGGCGGACCTTCGATGCTTCGCTCGGCGGCCAAGAACTGGGCCGACGTGACGGTGGTGTGCGACCCCGCGGACTATGACGCGATTCTGGACGAGATTCGCGCCGGCGGCAATACCGAAAAGGCCACGCGCCTGAAGCTCTCGGCCAAAGCCTATACGCATACCGCCGAGTACGACGCGATGATCGCCGCCTATATGCGCGCGCAGGCGGGTCTGAACGAGAAGCTTTTCCTCGAGTTCGACCTCGTGCAGTCGCTGCGCTACGGCGAAAACCCCCACCAGTCGGCCAAATTCTACCGCGAGGGGAAGGAGGTGCCCTATTCGCTGGCATTCGCCAGACAGCTCAACGGCAAGGAGTTGTCGTACAACAATATCCAGGACGCCAACGCCGCGCTGTGCATCGTGCGCGAGTTCGACAAGCCGTTCTGCGTGGGCCTCAAACACATGAATCCCTGCGGCGCCGCGACGGGCAAGGATGTCGTCGAGGCATGGACGAAGGCCTACGAGGCCGACAAGGTGTCGATCTTTGGCGGCATCGTGGCGACGAACTGCACGGTGACGCGCGAAGCGGCCGAGCTGATGAAGCCGATCTTCCTCGAAATCATCATGGCCCCGAAATTCGACGAGGGGGCGCTCGAAGTGCTCTCGGCGAAGAAGAACCTGCGCCTGCTCGAGGTCAGCATGGACAAGGGCGACGTGGACCCGAAACAGTATGTGAGCGTCAACGGCGGCCTGCTGGTGCAGGACCTCGACGTGGCGACGAAGGCCGTTACGGCCGATATGTGCGTCAC
>ERZ773194.4647-NODE-4647-length-10597-cov-4.888541_pt1 | contig 10597 bp, 6 predicted proteins | sample MGYA00511240_ERZ773194 | MGnify/ENA primary metagenome ERZ773194 (study PRJEB29015, sample SAMEA2737774) | human gut metagenome | biome: human gut; feature: human-associated habitat; material: faeces | place: China | collected 2012 ... | reverse complement strand
TTTTTTGTCGCGGAAATGTTGCATTTCGGCGGAAAAACCGTTAATTTCGGGCGACAAACCTAAAACCTTAAAATTATGTATCGCATGTTGACGATCTTCATGTTCTGCCTCGCAGCGACATGGAGTGTATCCGCGCAGACCGCTCCCGTACCCGACAAGTATGAAATCGAAACCGCGGCCGACTGCGCCCGCTACAACGACGACGTACTGCGCTGCGCCGAGTGGCTGCGCACGACGCCTTACGACCCGACCAAATCCGGCGAATGGCTGCGCGTCGCCGGCTTTCTCACCCGATGGTCGGCCGGAACGGACGAAGTGATGTACGAGATCAGCGAAGAGACGGCGCCGGTTCTGGGCGCCGACCTGGGCGTGGAGAAGATGAGTCTGCTCTTCTCGGCCTACCTGGCCGGCGGTGCGGAATATGCGCTCGGCGGAGGCAACGGAAGGGATGCTGCGGCCGTAGCGCGAGCCGGCGGCGATGCCGTGATCGCGGTGTATCGTGCCAATCGCGGTACGTTGGGTAAGATCCGCGAGGTTGAAACGATGATTAAAAGGCGGCAGAAGGAGCGGTAACGACTGCCGCCGACCTGTTGCACGCATCCGTCCGGGAGTATCCTTCCGGCGGTGGCGTTCCGTGCGGCCCGCCACGAGTAACGGAAACGGCCGGAGTCCTGCGACCGGTCGTTCCCGTTCGATCCCACCGCAGTTTTCCGAATTGCCCGAACGACCGTTCGAACTATTCGAAACGGTTCAGTTCATATTTGAATCAGACGTTCTTATTTCATTGTAAGTCAACCGGTAGTCGCGTTGGGTCGAAAAATAGGTGAATAGGGCATAATTCGACTGCCGACAGTTGGTATCCGGAAAAAAAACATAACTTTGCCAGCACAAACACCGACAGGAAGGTGTCCGTTCGTTCTTAGATAGTAAGGAAGTTTCCAGACGAGAGTTGCGGTCGTTCACAACATCTGATGAATTTTATCACACGTTATGTCTGCACGCCGGCGGCGTGCGCATGATCGACGCGGGACAGTTTACCGGATCGCGGGAAGGCCGAATCTGTGCCGCCCTCGTATTTCTGGCAATTAATTTTCCGCACGGCACAGCGGGACAAAATGCACGATGATGAAAACCTGTTCTCGGGATCTGTTGCAGCAGATGACCGAAACCTACAAGACTCGCATTGCCGGAACCGACGATTTTCGCAGCACGTTGGATGCGCTTTTTTTCACCGCGTTGCGCGCTGCGCGTGAATCGGATACGCTGCGCCAGTTCGACTGTTTCAAGGAGGCCGAACGCTATTTGCTGCGCATCGCGGCGTCGAGTTATCTGAGCGGGTTGATGGCAGGTATGGCCGTGGGCGGGAAGAACTGCGACGCGGAGAAATCCCCCGACGCGCCGGCTCGTCGCGAAAAGAACGGACAGCGTTCGGCTTGAGCGCTGTCCGTATTGAAATCCGCACCGGCCGCGCACCGGCCGCACGAGAGCGAGGTTCCTTATTTTCAATAAACCGTTTCGAATCCGTCTTAACAGGAGGGGCCGGTAGACATAACCGGCCCCTCTTCGTTTGTCGTTCCGCTTGCCGAAAGTACATCCGACGACTGTCGTAACTTTCGAAACACGCCGTCTATCGGCGTATACGTGCCGCACGCTTGTCGGCCGGCCGCCGCGGAGCGGTCACCCGTCCGCCTTTGGCTTGAAGCGTCCCTGCGTCGTAGATGTACTCCATTTTGCCGGAGAAGGACCCCGATACGATGTATCCTTCGTCTAGATTGTCGTCGTAGAACTCGAAATCGACCGTATAGTCGAGCGTATTCTCGGTGTGCCCGATCGTTACCGTTCCCTCGTAGGCGGGGGCGCGATTGACCGTCAAGTTCTTTTCTAGTTCGAAATACCACGATCCGCCGAGCTGATTCCCCTCCTTGTAGCCTTCTATTACCGTTTCGGGCTCCATCGGGGCGCTGCGCGGGACGATCTCGTATTTGCCTGCGGGAAGTTCCTTGACGGCATCGGGGTCGGCATTGACGAAAAACTGCATCAGTTCGCCCGTGCCGGTGCCGTTCGAAAGGGTAACGCCTTCGGTTCCGAGCAGAATGCCGAAGAGCGACGACTTATCGTCGGCCCCCATATAATAGAGCTGTCCCTGCGTAAGGGCGTCCACCTCGACGTCGTCGGTGAGCGTACTGTACCAATCTTCATCGTCCGGTTCGCCGAGCGATTCGTCGTCGACGGTAATGGCTCCTTTGTAGGTGACGTGGTAGACGACGCCCTCCTCGGTGGTGAAGGTCGCGTCGATCGTGTAGACGCCGTTCTCATAGCCGACGGTCATCTCGCCTTCGCTGACCATTTCATAGGTTTCGTTCTGCTCGGCGTCGATGACCTGGTGGAAGACACCGTAGTAGTCGCCGTAGAGGACACCTCCGATCTCGAATTCGTCGGCGAAGCCGGGTTCGAGCGTATTGGGCGCATATACTTCGGGTTCGCCGATCGGATAGGATCTCGCGGGAATCAGCAATTCGCCGCCGTTGAAATTGGGAAGGTTCATGTCGATATTGAAATGATCCTTCGGCCCCGTATGGACGCCGTCCTCGTCGCGGGGCGAGTCGTAGAGGTAGACGATCAGGTTGGACGTTCCGTCTTCCATGTAATCGTCGCCCCAGTAGGCGGCCTCGGCGACGGTGTAGTTGAGTTCAACGGTCTTGTTTTCGTCGCCGCCTTCACCCTCGCTGCCGTCGCCTTTATCCTCGTCGTCGGGGTTTTCGGTCGGATCTTCGGGAGCCTCCGGACTTTCGCTGCACGAGGCCAAGCCCATTCCGGTCAGTGCGACCAGAAGCATCATGGTTGAAATGGAGTGGGAAAATTTTTTCATGAGTCGATTTTTAAGATGAATATTCATAAACGGCGGCAAAGGTACGAAAAAGACGGGTAACCGACATCAAAAAAGAGCGACGGTCCGTCGCTCTTTTCGAATTTCTGTTCGGAATGAGGCTCAGCCCTTATTCGGGAAGAGTCGGTCGCGCAGTGAAAAACTCTCGTACTCTTTCCGCAGCGAAGCGATCAGTTCGCGCACGCTCTGGATCTTCTCCGTCCGCCAAGCGTTCGCACCGCAGAAGGCGTAGCCGTTCTCCAACCTGCCGCGAAAGGCGTTGTAGAGCGCCAGCATGATGCAATAGGGCGAGCGCGAAACGTCGCAGGTCTTGATACAGTTGAACGGACAGGATTTCGGCCGTTTCAGCCCCGCCTTCACTTTTTCCAGAAACGACGAGTGGATCGCACGCCCCGGCATACCGACCGGCGACTGGATGATCTCGATATCCTCCTTGCGTGCATGCACGTAGCTCTCCTTGAACGCCGGATCGGCGTCGCACTCTTCGGTGGCCACGAAGCGGGTGCCCATCTGTACCCCCTCGGCCCCCAGTTGCAGAATGTTGTAGATGTCCTCGCCCGTGTAGACGCCGCCGCCGGCGATGACAGGGATATGGCAGTCGTGCGCCGCCTCGAAGGCGTGCACCTCCTCCACGATCGGGGGCAGGATCTCTTCGAGCGAGTAGTGCTCGTCCTCGATCTGATCGGCCTTGTAGCCGAGGTGGCCGCCGGCCTTCGGCCCTTCGACGACGATCGCGTCGGGAATGTAGCCGTAGTTGGCCAGCCACTTTTCGCACAGGAGTTTCGCGGCACGGGCCGACGAGACGATCGGCGCCAGTTTCGTGCGGCAGCCCTCGGTGAGGAACGACGGCAGGTTCAACGGCAGCCCGGCACCCGAGAAGATGATGTCGGCCTTCTCCTGAATGGCGGTTTTCACCATGTCGGCGAAGTTGGACATGGCGACCATGACGTTGACGCCGATGATGCCGCGCGTCTTTTCGCGGGCCTTGCGCAACTCTTCGCGCAACCCCCAGATGCTCGCTATGTTGTAGTCGGGCGAATAGTCGCGGTAAATGACACCGAGTCCGGCCGAGGAGATAACGCCCACGCCGCCTTCGTTGGCGACGGCCGAGGCCAGTCCCGAAAGCGAGATGCCGACGCCCATTCCGCCCTGAACGATGGGCGTACGAACCAGCAGATCGCCGATTTTGAGTGATTTCATCATTGTTGATATATCGGTTAAAGTTTGGCAGACCGAAACGGGGAATCGTCCCGTTGCGGGCTGTTTGTCATGCGGGCTGGCAACGCCTGTGCGCCGCGCGCGAAACCGATATGACGTTCGGTTTCGCCGGACACCGTCGCCCCATGCCCAAAATTATTTCCGGCAAAGGTAATAAAAAGTTAGATGAAATTTCCGAAAAAATGTCCTTTTTCTCTGTTGCAGCGCCGGCGATTCCTCATTTTCGTCGTCGGACGACGTCTGCTTCCGGGACCGTATGCGGCTTCCGCATGGCCGGCGGAAGCCGTCGGGTAATCCGGACGGCGGGGTCACATCAGCTCCTCGATGCGGGCCACGGGCGACACGTCGAGCGAGGAGAAGTCGCCGTGGAGGTAGTGGTAATAACCCGCCACGGCGATCATCGCGGCGTTGTCGGTCGTGAAGCGGAACTCCGGCACGAAGGTGCGCCAGCCCCGTCGGCGGCCCTCTTCGACTACGCCGTTGCGCAGGCCCGAATTGGCCGAGACGCCGCCGGCGACGGCGATGTCGCGGATGTCGTACTCCTTGGCCGCGCGGACGAGCTGTTTGAGCAGGATCTCGACGATCGTATGTTGCAGCGAGGCGCAGAGGTCGGCCTTGTGACGGTCGATGAAATCGGGGTCGTCGGCCACGGCGTCGCGCAGCGTATAGAGAAACGACGTTTTCAGTCCCGAAAACGAGAAATCGAATCCGTTGACGTGGGGGTGCGCGAAGCGGAAGGCTTCGGGGTCGCCCTCCTTGGCCAGCCGGTCGATCACCGGCCCGCCCGGATAACCGAGTCCCATCACTTTGGCACACTTGTCGAACGCTTCTCCTGCGGCGTCGTCGATCGTCGTGCCGACGATCTCCATCTCCAGCGGCGAGTCCACCCGCACGATCTGCGTATGTCCGCCGCTGACGAGCAGGCAGAGGAACGGGAAGTCGGGGTGGGGCAGCGTCCGGTCGGGCAGGTCGAGGAAGTGCGAGAGGATATGTCCCTGCAAGTGGTTCACCTCGACCATCGGGATGTCGTGCGCCAGGGCGAGCCCTTTGGCGAACGACACGCCCACGAGCAGCGAACCGAGCAGTCCCGGCCCGCGCGTGAAGGCGATGGCGTCCAGCTCGTCGGGTGCGACGCCGGCCTCTTTGAGGGCTGTGTCGACCACGGGGACGATGTTCTGCTGGTGGGCGCGCGAGGCCAGTTCGGGAATCACGCCGCCGTATTTCATGTGCACGGCCTGCGAGGCGATGACGTTCGACAGCAGCGTCGTGTTGCGGATGACGGCCGCCGACGTATCGTCGCACGAAGACTCGATGCCGAGGATGGTTATATCCATAGTTATATTCGGTGTTTTTTCGTTTTTTGACGAATTATCGTTAAATTTGCCAGTTAAACGGGCGTTTTGCCATGCGCAAAGTTACGAAAATATTGGGGAAAGTGTTATCGGCGGCGGTTTTGTTGCTGATCGTACTTCCGCTTGCATTGTCTTTGCTGCTGAGCATCAACGCCGTGCAGAACTTCGTCGTGGACAGGGCCGCGCAGTTCGCGTCGCGCAAACTCGAAACGGTCGTCCGTATCGATCGGGTGGATATCGGGATTTTCGACCGGATCACGCTCGAAGGACTTTATGTCGAGGATTACGGCGGCGATACGCTGCTCTACGTCGGTAAACTGCACGCCTTCATCACCCAGTTCGGCATTTTCAGCAACGGGTTCACGTTGCGTCACGGCCGGCTGACCGACGGGAAGTTCTATCTTCGGGAGATGCCCGACGGCGTGATGAACGTCAAGCAGATCGTGTCGCGTATGGGGCGGAAGGAGAAGAAGGAAGAGAGCGATTTCCGTCTTTCGATTTCCGCGCTCACGGTCGAGAACCTCGAATTCCGTCTTGAAAAACAGCAACATCGCAATCCGGTTTACGGGATCGATTTTTCGGATATGGACATCCGCGACATCGACGCCGTGATCGACAATTTCACCATCGACGGCGGCGCTGTCGGCGCCGAGATCGGCCGGTTTTCCGCACGCGAGAAGAGCGGGTTCGAGATCGACGATTTCGGCGGGAAATTCTTTCTGGCCAACGGTTGTATCGGTATGGAAAACGCGCGGCTGGTAACGCCGCATTCGAACGTCTCGATCCCTGCGGTCTCGATCGTGGGCGATTCGTGGGCCGAATACAAGGAGTATGTCGATCGGGTGAGCATGACGGTCGAGGTGCGCAATTCGATGCTTTCGAGCGACGACGTAGCCTACTTCTCGCCCAAGTTGCGCGACTGGCGGCTGACGTTGCGCAACATCAACCTGCTCTTCGACGGCGTGGTTTCCGATTTCAACGCCGATCTGAAAAGCCTTTCGTTCGGACGCAGCAGCCGCGTGCATGCGCGCGGACGGGTGACGGGATTGCCGAAGATCGACGATACGCACTTCTCTCTGACGTTCGACGACGTGACTACCGAGGCGGCCGATCTCGGCCAAATCGCCGCCAATGTCGCTCGTAAGGAGTTGTCGGCCAAGATGTCCGCGATGATGGATCGTGCCGGTGCGTTGCGGCTGACCGGCGAGGTGGAGGGAACGCTCGCTTCGTTCGATTCGAAATTCGCCCTGTCGGCACCCGTCGGTTCGGCAGAGGCCGAGTTGGCGATGCAGCCCGCCGACCGCCGTCGTCTGCGTCCGGTGAAGGGACGTATCGCGGTGACCGGATTCCGCGTCGGGGAGCTGTTGGAGCAGCCGAATCTGGGAAGCGTCAGCTGCGAGGCGGGGTTGAACGGCGTCGTGGGAAAGGGGCTGATCGACGCGCGCGTCGACGGCAGCGTTTCGCAGCTGGAATTCAACGGATATGACTACGATTCGCTGCGTTTCGGCGGCCGCCTGACCGAAAAGACCTTCAACGGGCACGTCCGGGCCGACGATCCGGCGCTCCGGTTCGATTTTCAGGGCGAGGTGGGATTCAATCCCGAACGGCCGCACTACGATTTCGACCTGGATCTGATCCACGCCGACCTTGCCCGTATGCATCTCAACCGCCGCGACAGCGTCTCGGTGCTTTCGGCGCTGGTCGAGGCGCGCGCTTCGGGACGGACGCTGGACGACCTGAACGGCAAGGTGACCGTGGGCGACGTGGTCTACCGCTACAATGCCGATACGCTCCGCACGACGCGGCTTACGCTGGACGGACAGAACAGTGCCGGCAGCAAATACCTGTCGTTGCAGTCGGAATTCGCCGACGCGACCTTCCGCAGCCGGACCGATTACAAGACCGTCTTCGAATATCTGCGGTCGAGCCTCGAAAAATACATCCCGCTGCTCTATGACGAGCGGAAGGCACGCAAACGGGCCGCCGGCGCCGTGAGCGTCGTGGACGACTATTCGGTGCTGTCGGTCGACGTGAAGCACTTCACGCCGGTGGCCGACGCGGTGGCCGACGGCCTGCAAATCGCCGACGGATCGCAGTTGCGGCTGTTGTTCAATCCCGCCAACGACAAACTGTCGCTCAAAGCGACTTCGGAGTACATCGAACGCGAGCGGATGCTCGCCACGCGGCTGAATCTCAATGCGACGAACCGCGGCGATTCGCTGTCGGTCTATCTGCGTTCGGAGGATTTCTACGTCGGGACGTTTCACATGCCGCAGCTGTCGGTCATGGGCGGTGCGCGCAGCGACCGCCTGCGGCTGTCGGCGGGATTCAACGATACGACGGCCCGCGTCTCGGCTCTGCTGGGGCTCGAAGCGCTCGTCGGGCAGTCGCCCCAGCGAGGCCGGTCGGTCGACGTGCGGCTGCTGCCGTCGCACATCAGCCGCAAGGGGACGACGTGGCAGATCTTCGCCCGCAATATTCAGATCGATACGGCGCGCATAGCGGTCGACCGGTTCCTGGTGATGAACAGGGATCAGGAGTTGCTGGTCGACGGCGTAGCTTCGCGCCACCGGCGCGATTCGGTGCTGCTGCGGTTGAAGAATTTCGATCTCGCGCCGTTCACCCAGATCGTCGAAAACATGGGTTATGTCATCGAGGGGCGCACGAACGGTCAGGCGGTGGTGAAATCCGCGCTCGGAGGTACCGAGATCACGGCCGACATCCGAATGGACAGCGTCGAGGTGAACGATTTCCCGGCGCCGCCGATGCGTTTCACCTCGATGTGGGATTTCAAGAACGACCGCGCGCGGCTGACGGTGACCGATCGGGAGAAGCGCGATACGCTCATACGCGGATTCTACGCCCCTGCGACGGTGCGTTACTATGCCGAAGCGCGGTTTCCGGGGATCCGCATGAACCTGCTCGATCCGATGCTCAAAGGGGTGATCTCCGATACGCGGGGAGTGGCCGAGGCCGCGCTTACGCTTACCGGTCAGCGGCGTGCGGCGCAGTTGTCGGGTGCGATCCGGATACGGGATTTCCATACGAAGGTCGATTATACGCAGGTGGGTTACGATGTGTCCGAAGCGCTGCTCACGGTGGAGAACAACCGGCTTCGGATGCAGCAGGTGCAGGTGGCCGATCAGTTGGGCAATCGGGGGATCATGGATTTCGACCTCAATCTGCAACATCTGTCGAATATCTCCTATTCGCTGACGATGCAGCCCCGGCGGATGCTGGTGCTCAACACCACCGAGAACGACAACGACCTCTTCTACGGCAGGGTCTTCGCCACGGGGCGCGCGACCGTCGCGGGCGACAAGGGGAGCGTGCGCATGGATATCGTGGCGACGACGGACGACGATTCGGCCTTCTTCCTGCCGCTTTCGAGCAAGTCGAACGTCGCGCGCGCCGACTTCATCACCTTCGAGACGCCGCAGCAGAAGGCCGATACGCTGAACATCCTCGAACGCAAGAAGCTGATGTTCGAACGCAAGCACAAGCCCCAGGCCATCGAGGGCAATTCGATGGATATCGACATGACGCTCAACGTGCGGCCCAACGCCGACTTCCAGCTGGTGATCGATCCCACGGTGGGCGACATCATCAAGGGGCGCGGCGAGGGAACGCTCAATCTGCATATCAATCCCCGTTCGAACGTCTTCGAGATGTACGGCGATTATACGATCACCGAAGGAAGCTATCTCTTCACGCTCCAGAACATCATCAACAAGCGTTTCATCATCGAGAACGGGTCGACGATCCAGTGGACGGGCGAGCCGCTCGACGCGCGGCTCAATATCAATGCCGTCTACAAACTCAAAACCTCGCTGCAACCGCTCATCGGTACGAGCGTCTCGTCGGGCGGCGGCGACATGAATCTCAACCGTGCGGTACCCGTCGAGTGCATCATCAATCTGAGCGACCGGCTGACCCATCCGACCGTCACCTTCGACGTGAAGGTGCCTACGGCCGACGCCGAATACCAGACGATCATCGCCAACACGCTCAACACGCAGTCGGCCATCGCCGAACAGTTCATGTTCCTGCTCGTTACCAACAGTTTCCATTCCGACACGTCGGGCGGCGGAAACAACCTCGGCGCTGCGGCTTCGGCCGCGACCGGTTTCGAACTGTTGTCGAACCAGTTGTCGAACTGGCTTTCGACCGACGACTACAACATCGTCTTCCGCTATCGTCCCAAGTCGGAGCTGTCGGGCGACGAGGTCGATTTCGGGTTCTCGAAAAGCTTGATAAACAACCGCCTGTTCGTCGAGGTGGAGGGCAATTACATGCTCGACAACTCGCAGGCAGTCAATAAACAGATGTCCAACTTCATGGGCGAGGCCTATGTCACGTGGCTGATCGACCGTGCCGGAACGCTCAAATTGAAGGGGTTCACGCAGACCATCGACCGTTTCGACGAGAACCAGGGTTTGCAGGAGACCGGCATCGGCATCTATTACAAGGAGGATTTCAACAACCTGAAAGACCTCAAAGAGCGGCTGAAAAACAAGTTCCGCAGCCGCCGCAAGCGGCAGCAGCTGCTCGAACGCCGGCAGGCCGCCGATTCGCTGCGGCTCGTCGAACGCCGGCGTGCGGCCGATTCGGTACGCAGAGCGTCGCCGGCCGATACGGTCTCTTCCGCCTCGGTGAAAAAAGACAAGAACTTAAATAAATAATTTTGTGTACGTTATGATTACATTTTTGCAGGCCGCCGAAGTCGCGGCCACCGAAGAGGCCCGGATGGGTTTGTGGGAGCTGTTTACCAAGGGAGGCTGGCTGATGTGGCCGCTGCTGATTCTGGGCGGCGTTACGATCTTCATCTTCGTGGAGCGATTTCTGGCGATCCGCAAGGCCTCGACGCTGGACATGAACTTCATGAACCGCATCCGCGATTTCATCCTCGACGGCAAGATCGCAGCTGCGGTGGATCTCTGCCGCAAGACCGACACGCCGATCGCCCGCATGATCGAGAAGGGCATCGAACGGCTGGGGCGTCCGATGAGCGACGTGCAGTCGGCCATCGAGAATGTGGCCAATCTCGAAGTGTCGAAACTCGAAAACGGACTGCCCTCGCTGGCGACGATCGCCGGCGGCGCGCCGATGATCGGTTTTCTGGGTACGGTGCTCGGTATGG
>ERZ773194.4643-NODE-4643-length-10615-cov-3.100379_pt1 | contig 10615 bp, 8 predicted proteins | sample MGYA00511240_ERZ773194 | MGnify/ENA primary metagenome ERZ773194 (study PRJEB29015, sample SAMEA2737774) | human gut metagenome | biome: human gut; feature: human-associated habitat; material: faeces | place: China | collected 2012 ... | reverse complement strand
AGGGGAAAAAGTCTCACAGAGCTCAAAGACTCAGAGCTGGCAGGCTTTCGGCGCGAAAATCTGGGCTTCGTGTTTCAGGATTTTAATCTGCTGGACAATTTTAATCTGCAGGATAATATTTTCCTCCCGCTGGTGCTGGCAGGAAAAAAATATCCGGAAATGCGGCAAAAGCTGCTGCCGCTCGCCAAAGGACTCGGGATCGAGGAGCTGCTGCACAAATATCCGTATGAGGTCTCGGGAGGACAAAAGCAGCCGTTGCCAGAGCCCTGATCACCGAGCCGGAGCTGATTTTGGCAGATGAGCCGACCGGTGCGCTCGACTCCAAGGCCGCTGACGAACTGCTCGATCTTTTTGAGCGCATCCACGAAAGCGGGCAGACCATCCTGATGGTAACGCACTCGGTCAAGGCGGCGAGCCGCGCGAGCCGCGTATTGTTTATCAAGGACGGAGAAGTCTTTCATCAGCTGTATCGCGGTGCGCACACGAGCGACGAGATGTTTCAGAAGATTTCTGATACACTGACTGTATTGACGACGGGTGGTGAGCGTGGATGAGAAGCAGAATTTACAGCAAGCTGGCATGGACCAATATCTGCAAGAACCGCAAGACTTATCTGCCGTACATGGTCAGCGCCATCGGCATGGTGATGATGTTTTTCCTTACGATCAATCTGTCCATGGATCCGCAGGTGGCGACCTTTGAGGAAGGAAACTGGATGCAGCTTATCCTGAGACTTGGCTCAATTGTGATCGGCCTGTTCTCGGTAATCTTCCTGTTCTATACGAACAGCTTCCTGATGAAGCGCCGTAAGACCGAGCTGGGACTGTATCATGTGCTGGGCATGGGCAAAACCCACATCGCGAGTGTGCTGCTCTGGGAAACTCTCTTTACGGCTCTGCTCAGCATCGGTGCCGGCGCGATCGGCGGCATGGTGTTCAGCAAGGCGGCACAGGTGCTGCTGCTGCGGATGATGGGAAGGAGTATCGATTATGTGTTCACACTGCAGCCGTCGGCGCTCGTATACAGCGTGATTCTGTTTGCGGCAATTTTCGCGCTCATCTACGTCAAGAGCGTGATCGAGATCAGCAGGCAAAGTACCATCGATCTGCTTTACAGCAAGGCGCAGGGGGAAAGAGAGCCGCGGGCAAATTTCGTGCTGGCTTTCATCGGCATCTTGTCTTTGGGGGCAGGGTACGTATTGGCGATGACCGTACAAAACCCGACAGACGCGATTCTGGTATTCTTCATCGCTGTCATCGCTGTCATCATCGGCACCTACTGTACTTTCATCGCGGGCAGCGTGGCGCTGCTTAAGCTGCTGCGCAAAAATAAGAACTATTACTATCAGACCGGTCATTTCATTGCGACCTCGTCGATGATCTTCCGGATGAAAAAGCATGGGGCGGGGCTTGCGAGCATCTGCATCCTTTCGACCATGGTGCTGGTGATGATCTCCTCGACGGCCTGTCTGTACTTTGGCGCCGGCAACGCGATCAACGCAGCCTATCCGCGCGATCTGGAGGCGACAATCGGCATGAGGAAAACCAATGACGCGACCTTTGCGGCAGCAGGCGCAGATCTGGATCGTCTGCTTGCTGCGTCGCTTCAAAAACAGGGACTGAAGGCAAAGAACGAGATCCGCTATACGCTTTGTGCCTTTTACGGGCAAATAGAGGACGGCGTATTGACGCCGCTTGCGGAATATACAGCGGACGGTTATACCTGCAAGGTCATGACCGCGGAGGAATACAACGAGAATTTTGGAACCCATGTAAGCTTGGAACGCAGTCAGCTGCTCTACAAGAAAAATGAGGGAAGCTTGCGAGAAACCATGCTGACGATTGCCGACAAACGTTACGCTGTCATTGGAGAAGCGAAAAAAATGATTCTGCGTGGTACCGACGCAGTAGATATGGCAAACGCCATTTATCTGGTTGTTTCTGACCGGAGTGAATTCGATCGTGTGGTGCAGGCTTTGAGGCAAAGCGCCGCAGCGGAAAGCTTTCGTCTTGTCAACTGTCGGGCGTTGAATCTGACAGAGGCAAACGGCAGTGCGGCGTCCGAAACGCGGATTTCGGCAGCGGAAGAGGAGCTGCAAAGAGAAGCTTTAAAGATGCAGGATAAACCGGACACCGCGATCGGCTCCCACAAGGGGAATCAGCCGGTCTACGCTTCGATGGATATGAACTTCCGCACCAAAGGCAGCGCGATGGAAACTTTCACGAATCTGTACGGCGGACTGTTTTTCCTGGGGATTCTTTTGAGCCTTGCGTTTCTGGGCGCAACGGTCATGATCATGTACTATAAGCAGATCACCGAGGGCTACGACGATAAGGAGCGCTTCCACGTCCTGCGTGACGTGGGGATGAGCGACCGCGAGATCCGAAAATCGATTCGGGATCAGGTGCTCAAGGTCTTTTTCATCCCACTGCTTGGTGCTGGGCTGCATATTGCTTTTGCGTTCCACATCATCAAATTGATGATCAAGGTATTCGGCATCAGCAACACAGCACTGCTGATCTACACCACGCTGGCGTCCTTCCTTCTGTTCGCCGCTTTCTACATTGTGGTATACCTGATCACCTCCAGAGCGTATTACAAAATTGTCGCAGTGGAGCAGTAGTTAGCGGCCGCGGCTGCCCTTCATGATGTAGAGAAACTTTTCTCGAAACTTTTCCGTAAAGTGGGGAGCTAGCTCCGCGAGGTAGCTTTGTTTGGAGTCGCTGCGTGATTCCGCGATCATAGCTTCATGCAGATAGTATTGATGCAGTGCGATGATGGTTTCAATCGCGTTTGCGGCATTCGCGTCTGTCAAATAGCCTTCCGCGATCAGTTCCCGCATCATAATGGCATCTCGTTCGTACATCGTCCCAAGCTGCAGCATCTGCTTCATCTTGGGACTGAGTCCTTGCAGTTCCTGCGGGAAAAGCTCCTGATAGTAAGTCCGCAGCACGTCACCGAGCAGGTCACTATGCTTGCCGAAGAACATGTTATGAAAAATCTCAGGCTCTTTGAAGGCATAGGCGTTAAAACAGCGGTAAATCGCGCGATATTTGTCGTAGGCTGACATATCATTCGTCAAGGCTTTTTGGAGTGAAGCAACGTACTCTCGCAGATAACGCACAGAGGCAAACAGGATGAGATGCTCCAAATCCTCAAAATAGTTGTAAAGCGTGGCGCTGTTATAGCCGACTTCAGAGGCTACCTTTCGAATAGAAACGCTCGCGAGACCACTTTCACGCAGCATTTTTTCGGCGGCCTCGATGAACAGAATCATCACACGTTTTCTCTTAATATTCATAACTTCCATCGTATCGTTCCTCCTTCAGAAAAAGGGTTGACATCGTCCCATGCCTTTATTATAATCTAATCGTGATTATTTTGCAATCGCGATTAGATTATTTTTTGGGAGCAAACGAAAATGATGAAAACAAATATCCAACGAAAGGGCGAATTATTCGTATTTTTGGGCGCGCTCTTTTGGAGCTTGAACGCGCCGCTCATAAAATTTATTTCTCTGGATGCCATGCTGGTCTGCGGACTTCGTTCCTTGATCGCGGGTGTCGCGCTTCTGCCGTTCCTCTTTCGCTCGAAACTTCGATTTTCCAAAGGTATGCTCGTCTACCTGATCGCCTACGCGTCCTTGTGCCTGTCAATCGTACTCGCGCTGCGGCAGACCTCGGCGGTCATCGCGATCGGTATGCAGTACGGCAGTGTGGTCTGGCTGTTTCTCGCCGCGTCGATTCTGAATAAAAGCGTAAATAAGTCCCGTATCTTGCCTGTCGTGCTTACGACAACGGGCGTCATCATTTTTATGCTGTCCGGTATCGCGGGCAGCAACATGAAGGGCAATCTTATCGCCCTGACCGAAAGCATCTTTTTCGCGGTGATGACCGTTGCGGCCAAAAAGGTTTCCTCCGGAGAGGCCGGAAACGCGCTTGGTCTGGTTTCCTTGGCAAATCTGTTTACAGGGATCTGCATTTTCGCGTTTTTTCCGCCGCAGTTCGCGGATATTCTGACGCTGAACGGATCGGAATGGATGCTGATGCTGATTCTCGGTATCGTGCAGGTCGCGCTGGGCTACGCGATGTACAATCTGGGAGTCAACCTGATTTCACCGCAGAAGGCTTCCGTCATCGCAATGTGGGAAATGATTTTAGGGCCGGTCTGGACAGCGCTTTTTCTCAAGGAATACCCAAGTACCATGGTCATCATCGGCTTTGTCATTATCATCGCCGGGATTTTTTTGGACTCCAAAGCCGCTCCGGACGCGGCGGCGGGCGATGGCAGGCTGTAATAATTTTTTTTGGTACTTTCAAAAATCTTTCTTTTGCTGTATAGTATATGCGACAACATTCTCAGAGGAGGACTTTACGGTGATGAAGGAAGATAAACTATTTCAAAAAATAGGGATATCGTGGAAGCAAGTCGGATATTTGCTGGCGGCAAATGTCGGATTCGCGCTTGCGCTGAATTTGTTTTATGTCGGCAATAATATCGCGGCGGGAGGATTAGCCGGCATCGGTACGGTACTGAACTATTTTTTTTCCGTTCCGATCGGCTTGACGGTGTTTATCCTGAATCTTCCGATCGTTCTGTGGGGCCTGACGATAAAGGGAAAACGCTATGTCATCATTTCGATGATTGCCATAGGCGTATATTCCGCGATTGTAGACCTGTTGTCCTTCCTGCCTTGTCTGACAGAGGATAAAATTGTGGCGGTTGTCTGCGGCGGCATCCTCTACGGAGTTTCCGCGTATTTTTCTGTAAGAGCGGGGATTTCCACCGGAGGCACCGACCTTTTGGAAAAGCTTTTGATCACCAAGTTCAAGGCACTCACCATCGGGCAATTGCAGTTGATCATCGACGGCTCCATCGTGCTGCTCGCGATTTTTGCCTATAAGAATATTGAAGCCGGTATTTACGCGATTCTGGCCATCGCGGTGACGGCGGTTGTAACCGACAAGATGAACAGCGGCTTTAACAAGGCTTGTATTTTTTATATTTTCGCGAACAAGAATCTGGATAAGATCTCAAACACGATTCTCACGGATATGGGACGCGGCGCAACCCTGCTGGATGGGGAAGGCCTGTATTCTCACGCGGAGAAGCGGGTTCTGTTCGTCGCGGTAAAGCCCACAGAGGTGCCGCGGCTCAAGGCGATCGTGCATAAATATGACCGCTCCGCGTTCATCATCCTGTCCCCGGCATCGGAGATCATCGGACAGGGTTTTGAAACAATCAATTTGACATCGACCATACATGATGACGATGATATAGAAGATTAGACCGGATGAGACGAAAGAACCCTCGGGCCGCTGCCGCAGGCAGTTGGCTCGAGGGTTTTTGATGTAAAAAATCTCGTGCATCGATTTTTTGGGAATCACGACAAAAGCAGCTTGCGAAGCGGCGCTCATGCACGAGTGCCATGTACGCATAAAGAACTTTGAGTTCGTCATGCACGCTTTTATCCTTGTGAAAGCTTTTGTATACAGATGCCAAAAGGAAGCTTGGCTGCCGTGTTACGCGCTGTGGATTTCGGCCAGCGCGTACATGCACAGATCTCTGGCAGCCAGGATGCAGTCCTCGTCCAAATCGAATTCCGCGTTATGGACAGGCGCGGTCGTGTCCGTGCCGATACCGATATAGGTGCCCTTGCCTCCATGCTGCTGGACGCGGGTCATCATGGCAGCCGCGTCGTCTGTGCCGCCGACGTTGCCTTCGAAGTAGATTTTCTCGAACCACGGAACCTTGTGCGCCGCGCGTTCAATGATTTCCATCATGGCGTCATCGCTCTTGCCGGAAGGAATTTCACCGTAATCGTCGTAGGTATAGGTCAGCTCGTAAGCTCTGGCGCTTCCGTCGAGAATATCAAAGACACGTCTGTTGAGATATTCGCAGATCGCAGGTGTTTCCCCGCGGTATTCCAAACAGAGAAAAGCATTCGGCGCGATGGTGTTCGGAGCGATGCCGGCGCTCATTTTACCGACATTGACTCGGGTCAGACCTTCTTCATGCGGCGCGATCGCGTGCAGATTCAAAGCCGCGGAGCAGGCCCCAAGGAGAGCGTTTTTGCCTTCCTGCGAAGCGCCGCAAGGGTGGGCGGCAGCACCTGTGAAGGTGACGTCGAGTTGACGATCGCTCAAAAAGTCTTTACAGCCGCAGCAGATAGCGTGAGAGCCAAGCGGCTTATTTTCGGCGCTCAGAGCCACGTGCAGGGCGATGAAATGATCCACGTCGTCGAGATGCCCATGATCGATGATGGAGATCGCGCCGCTGTAGGTTTCTTCAGCCGGTTGGAAAATGAGACGGATTTTACCGACAAATTCGTCTTTTTTTTGTGTCAGCGCGGACGCGATGGCAAGGCCCATCGCCGTATGCGCGTCATGTCCGCAGGCATGAACGGATGCTTCATTGCAGGAGACATAGTCCTCATCAAACGGACGGTAGCCTGCTTTGTGCGGCTCATCATACGGCAGACAGTCGATGTCAAATCGGAACGCGGTAATCGGACCGGGCCGTCCGCTGTCAAATTCAGCGATAACACCGGAAACTCCCTGTGTCTTTTCGACGAACTCCGGATTCGCGCCCTGTGCAACGGCGCGTTCCTTGCACGCTCGGATCTCCGCTTCGGAAGGGCGGACCAGCGGAATGATACTGTCAACATTGACGACGTCCGGTCCCATGAGACAGGTATATCCCATCGCGGTCAAGATTTCCGCGACTCTGGCACTTGTGCGGATTTCGCGCCAGCCGTTTTCCGGATATTTGTGGAATTCGCGACGGTATTCGATAAACTGATTCATATAAAATCTCCTTTCTCGGTTTCGTGTGTTTTATTTTCTTGTATACATATATCCAAAGCTTCGCCGAGAATCCGGACAGCTTCACGAATTTCATCGTCGTCACATTTGGAAAAAGCCAGGCGAATATGCCCGCATCCCTGATATCCGTGCGGATAAAACAGAAAGCCGGGCATGAGAAGAAGCCCTTTACTTCGCGCGATCTGATACAGACGGCGCTCCTTGATGTTATCAGCAAGACGACACCAAAGAATCAAACCTCCGGGAGGCACATCCCAGTCGATACCCTTGTTTTGAATCTTTTCAAGCTCTTGGATCAGTAAATCGCGGCGCTTGTGATAATGCTCTGCCAACCATTCTGTGTGCTGTGTGAAAAGACCGCGCTCGATGTATTCATTGATTAAATAATGATCCGCGTTTTTTAAATCATAACCGTTTATCATGATGCATCTGCCGATTTGCTCCGCGAGGTCCTGCGGACCGAGCACATAGCCGGTACCGACTCCGTACGGAAGGGTGAGGGTAAAGGAGTGCAGGTAGATTACGGAATTCTGTTTGTCCAACGCGAACAGGCTCGGAATTCGTTGCTCCATATAGCGAAATTCTCGCAGGGAGTCTTCCTCGATAATCGGAATTCCGCATCTCTGTGCAATTTCCAGGAGTTTCAGCCGTTTTTCCAAAGACATGGTAATACCGGACGGATTGTGGTTGTTCGGCATGGTATAGATAAATTTTGGCTTGTGCTTGGCAATCATAGCCTCCAAAGCAATCAAATCCATGCCATCTTTCTCCATTGGAACCGTCACTAGATGCAAGCGTTTCATCCGAAAGAGAGTAACATTGTCGGGAACAATCGGTTCCTCTGCCAAAATGCAGTCACCCTCGTGCAGAAACAGGTCAACCAGAAAGCCGATGGCCTGATTGGTTTCGGATACAATTTGAATGTTCTTTTTGCTGATATAGATGTTTTCGTCGGAAAGCAGCTTGCAAATGTTTCCTTTGAGACGCTCGATTTCATTCTCACAGCTGTGAAACATTCCTGAGGCAAGTTCATCAATCTGCTGAACAGGATAAGCGTCGCGGCCCATGAGCAGACCACCCATGGATATTTGTGTTTCATCCTCGGAGTGAGCGAAAATCTCTAAGAAAATCTTTTCACGCTCGTGGAAATCGTATTGAATAAGTTTCTCCAACGGGAAAAACCTTCCACTGAAGCTGTGGTAATCCTGCGATGCTGTAACGAAATAGCCTTTTGGGGCTTTTCTCGAAGCATCAAGATAGCCTTCACATGTCAGTTCACTATAGGCTTTTACAACGGTATTGCGGTGCACGCCAAGCTCATCCGCGAGCTTACGCTCAGAGGGGAGTTTATAGCCGGAGACTAACTCTTGTGAAGTGATCAGCTTGATTATCGCTGATTTGATCTGCAGATAAATCGGGGTTTCACTGTTCCGGTTGAGCTTAATGTTCATTTTATTCACGCTCCTGCACTTCTGATAAACGAACAGGGCTGCAACGAAGCGGGGGTTCTTCGCTGCGGCAGCCCATGTTTTGCTTTTCTTTATTATAATTCAGTTTTGACAAAAAGGCTATCAAAAGTTCTTTTAAATGCCAATGAGAACCCCTGCAACCATCAGAATACACTGCAGAGCGAACATCATACCGAAGAGTTTCAAAACGAATTTGTACCAATGTCCGAGGGAAATCCCCATGATACCGCATTCTGTCGCGACCGCAGTCGGCCAAATCATGTTGGAAAATCCATCGCCGAACTGGAAGGCTACGACGGACATTTCACGGCTCATGTTGACAACGTCAGCGAGCGGAGCCATGATAGGCATCATAACAACAGCCTGTCCGGAGCCGGACGGAATAAAGAAGTTAATCAGGTTTTGGACAATCAACATACCGATACCGGTAAGCGTGGTCGGGAGCGAGCCAACCAAATTACCAAGGGCGTAAACAACAGTGTCGATGATGGAGCCTGCGGCCATGACCATGGAGATGCCTCTGGAAAAGCCGACGAGAAGAACGCCATACATAGCAGCGCGGGTGGATTCTACGAAGGTTTCCGCGATTTCATTCGGTTTCATCTTGTTGATGAAGGCAGTGACCAACATGAAGACAAAGAAGAGTGAAGCGATTTCGCCAAGCCACCAACCTTGACTGATGATGCCCCAAACGAGGATGACAATCAGCAGCAGAAAGCCAAGCATCGAAATTTTATGTACTGTTGTGAATTCTACGTTCATACATTCTTCACGGGTCATCAGACCGGTGATGTCTTCATGGTGGCCGTAGAGAATACTTTTAGTCGGGTCCTTTTTAATCTTACTTGCATAATGCATCACATAGGCGATTGCCAAAGCCAAGAATAAAATGAACGCGATTGTACGGAAAATCGTAATCTTTGTTCCGACTAACGGAACATTAGCGACATCAGAAGCAACGCCGATGGTGAACGGGTTTAGAATCGCGGCGGAAAAGCCGACGGAAATGCCCAGGTACACGATGGCGCCGCCAACAATTCGGTCATATCCGAGCGTGATAGCGATTACAATAAATGCGGGAATCAGTGCATAGGTCTCCTCAAACATACCGAAGGTTGTGCCGCCGATCGCGAAGAACGTCATAAAAATAGGGATAATCAGATTGTCATGACTGCCGATTTTACGCAGCATGGCGCCGGTCATAGCATTCATCGCATTGCTCTTGGTGAGCACATAAACGTACGATGAGGCAAAAACGATGAAGAACATGATGTCAGCAGCGTCAACGAAACCGTCAAACAGGGATGTAATGAGTTTCCAAGGACCTACCGGGGTACTTTCAATTTGCTGATAAGTTCCCGGAACAACCAGATCTCTTCCGGTGACTTCATCGAACGCGGTTTCAAATTGTCCTGCGGGGATAATCCATGTCAAAAGCGCACAGAAAATCATGATACAGAAAATAATGACGAACGCATTCAGTTCAATTTTCTTTTTTTTCTTTTCCATAAGTTTTCCTCCTGTTGTGTGCACGGCAGCAAAGATAGGTTGCTTGCGTTGCTGCGTTTTTTAAGCTCTCGCGCTAAAGAAGCGCTAAGGGTTAGTCTTTCGAGTTTATTATATTGGATTGGTACCTTTTGGGTAAGTACCAAAAAAAATAACTTGCATAGTCCGAAATTTAACAATCATTTTTATGGTTTTCCGTGCAAGAAGAAGAACATTTGGACTAGAACATTTTTTATGAAATGGTACTTGCAGTCGGTGAAAAATCTGCTATTCTGATGATAGGCACATGCGCTGTTTTAAGAAAAACTGCTAAAGATTAGGAAAGGCGGTACAAAAAGATGATTTTATTTAAGAATTGCAGACTGATTCCGGAGTTAACGGAGGGCTTTAACTTTGAGGCTCGCTCTTTGGCGGATATATGGGTATCTGACAACTGGGTAATTGAGAGCATTGAACCTGCCGGTGCGACAAACGCGGCGGACGTGCAGGTGGTAGACGCGGAAGGGGGAACTTTGCTTCCCGGATTTTTTGATCTGCACGCGCATTTGTGCTTGACGGATTTGGATTTTAAAGAGCTGCGGAACCGAAACTGCGAGGACAGTTGCTTTGAGATGTACGATTTTGCCAGAGAGTATCTGAAACAAGGTTATACTACCGTGCGTGATGCGGGTGGCCCGTTTACTGTAACAGCAGCTTTGAAGCGCGCGGCAAAAGGCGGCATGATTAACATTCCTGAGATTATTTCTTCCGGTCAGATTGTCACGCCGACTGAAGTTGGAAACGAAACCTTCGACTCTCTGTATATTGTGGCAGATT
>ERZ773194.4640-NODE-4640-length-10618-cov-2.527312_pt1 | contig 10618 bp, 8 predicted proteins | sample MGYA00511240_ERZ773194 | MGnify/ENA primary metagenome ERZ773194 (study PRJEB29015, sample SAMEA2737774) | human gut metagenome | biome: human gut; feature: human-associated habitat; material: faeces | place: China | collected 2012 ... | reverse complement strand
GTCCATATAGAACGTTCATTATCAATTTGTTGTCGATAATAGTCCGTTGAATATGGAGTGGGACCATACTGAACGCATCCCGCACACACTACCACAGCAAGAGCCAAAAACAATTTTTTCATAACGTATTCCTCCTACCTTCCCCACACCACAGGGTAGCGGGAAAGTCAAGGCGCGATACGAAAGAAGGCGGCTCCGAAGAACCGCCTTCTTATCAGCATTATGCTGAAACAGCCCGCAATTTTACATTAAGGCCCGCCAAGATTTTGGCGATGGTTTCATAACGCGGCTTCGCACCGGGGCGAAGCGTCTTGTATAGGCTCTCGCGGCCTAGTCCCGTGCTTTCCGCCAACTTCGCCATGCCTCTGGCGCGGGCGACCGTGGCGAGAGCTTCCAAAAGGACATCGGGGTTGGGGTCCTGCATGGCCTCGGAAATGTATTCGGCAATAGCCTCTTCGCTGTCGAGGTATTCGGCGGCGTCAAAAAGCTGGAATTTGCTTTCGTCCATGTTTATTCCTCCATCATCTTTCTGGCTTTGGCGATGTCTTGTTGTTGGGTGGACTTGTCGCCGCCTACAAGCAGGAAATATACGATTTCACCTTCCCGCGTGTAGTAAAGCCGATAACCGGGGCCGTAATGGATTCTCATTTCCGACAGTCCACCGCCCAACGCCTTGGCATCACCGAAGTTGTCGCGTCTGGCATTGTCAATACGTGAGAGGATTTTGATTTTCCCCTTGGTATCGCGCAGCTTTTTAAGCCATTCGTCAAAGTCTTCGGAGCGTTTGATGATGTTCATGTGTAGAATGTATCCATAAGGATACAGAAAGTCAACCTCCATCCGCAAAAATCGCCGTGCCGTATCAAACAGGAAGTGAAGCATGGCAAAAAAGACGCCCGGCATTTACATAGCGATCCGTGGTGATTACTCCGCGTTTGAAACCGACTTGAACGCCGCAAAAAAGCTGGCCAAGGTTCAGGGCGATGCCATCGCCAAGAGCATCAACAACGCGGTTTCGGCTGTTGACCTCACCGGGGGCATTAACAAGCTGACGCGGGAATTGAAGACGGCGCAGGCCGCCTTGTCTGCCGGTGCGTTCAAGGCGCAGGTTTCCGGGCTGGATGAGATTGCCAAGGCCGCCGGGGTCAGCTCGAAGCAGCTTGAAGGCCTGACCAATTCCATGCTCAAGTCTCAGGCCGCCGCAACCGCGAACCGTGCCTTTGAGTACCTCCAAAAAAACGCCGGGCTGTCCACGCTCCAGCTTGCCAAGCTGCGGGCGGACTTGGGTGATACGGGAGGGGCACTCTCAACGCTCATGTCCGGCGCAAGGGCGGCGGCTGTCCCTGTTCTTGCCGTTGGCGCGGCGTTTGGGGTGGCGGCGAAGGCCTCATTTGATGCCACATTGAAGCTCGATTCGACCACCGCCGCATTTGAGTCCATCACGGGCAGCGCCAAGGCCGCTCAGGAACAGCTTTCGTTCATCCGGGAACTTTCGGATAGACTGGGCCTTTCCTTCCTTGATACCGCACAGTCCGCAAAGACCATTTTTGCTTCCGCCGAGTCTACCGGGCTCGGCATGGAGAAGGCTCAGAAGGCGTTTCAGGCCGTGGCCACAGCCGGAACGGCCCTCAAGCTGACGACCGACCAGATGAACCGTTTGAATCTGGCGGTGTCTCAGGTCATATCCAAGGGTCGCCCAATGGCGGAAGAAATGCGCCAGCAGATCGGGGAAGTCCTGCCCGGCGCAATGGGGTTGTTCGCAACGTCCATCGGCGTCACTGGTAAGGAACTGGACAAGATGTTCCAAGACGGAAAAACGACTCTCGACCAGTTCTTCACCTTCCTTGATGCGTTACAGAACAAGTATGAAGAGGCGGCGGAAAACGCTTCGCACTCCATGCAGGCCGAACTCGGGCGGTTGAAGACTTCATGGGATGATTTCCTTGTGTCCGTCGGCGACTCGGATGCGTTCGCATCGATTACTCGGGGACTCTCCAAGGCATTGGACACCGCTACAGGCGTGATCAAGGAGAGTGAACTCCCCAATGCCGTCGCTAATCTGTTCAAGAACGTTGATGTTGACGTATCCGGCCCGACGAGGGCTGCAGCACAGATCGAATCCGAGATTGCAGGATTGATCGCCGCCGTTCAGAAGATGCCCAACCCGATGGACGCCGCGGCAAAGGCTTCCGAGCAGCTTGAAGCCTCCATACGGTCACAGGCTATCACGCTTGATTACTGGTTGAGCAGATTGCCCGATGAACGTTTCTTCACTGGCATTTTCGGCACGCTTGACGAATTGACACCGGCGACTCGGGAGGCGTTTGATGAGATTCAAAAGCTGATTGCGGAGACGCAGCAGACACATCATTTTCAGAATTTCAGCGAACAGCTTGCGGCAATCGGAAAGCGTTTGGAGACGGAAGGCGAGATGACCGTCCGTTTTCGCGGCTACCTCGAAGAGTTGCAGAAAGTCGCCTCGCGCGGCGTCACTGTTCAGCTTCAGCTTGAAGGCAAGGAAAAGTTCCTTCAGGGGCTCCGTGAAGTTTGGCAGGCATGGCGTCTACAAAATGATCCCGCGCTTGCAACACAGAAACAGTGGAAAGCGAATTTTGATGCTCTGATTGCCGGGCGTAATCAGGCTATAACAAAGGAAACACAGGCGACGACTCAAGCTATTGAGCGTGTGAATAAGGTTTACGATAAGTCTTCCGAAGGCAAAAAGAAGAATTTTCAGGAAGAGATCGATGCGATCCTCAAGGAGCGTGATGTCTTTGAACAGGCGGTAAAGAATGGAATCCGCACACAAAAGGAGTTCGATGATTACAGCCAGAAATCTGCCGTAGCCATCAAAAAGCTCAGGGAAGACCAGCAGAAGATCGACAAGGCCGGCAGCAAGTCCGCCGAAGCCGCCGCCAATCGTGCTGCCAAGGCTCTTGCCGCTTACGACGAAGAGATTGCCAAGCTCACGCAGTCGAGCCGGGAGCTTGAACAGGTCAAGATTGAGGAAAAACTGGCGAAAATTGCCAAGGACGCCAAACTCCCCGCCGCCGAGATGGAAAAGCTGCGTAAGGCGATGGAGCAGGAAGCCGACTTCAAGTGGATGCAGGATATTTTGTCCTACGCCGATCCCGCAGCCGCAGCCGTCGCCAAGGTTGATAAGGAGTATGAGGCGTTTCTGAGGAACGTCGAGTATCTGAAGAAAACGGACCCGGCGAAGTATACGCAGCTCATGACCAAGGCCGAGACGGAGCATGAAAAAGCTCTCCGCAAGGCCGAGCGGGCCAGTAAGGAGCAGAACGAACACCTTCAGGAGAAGCTTTCCTTCTATAAGGAGCTTGAGGAAATGTCCGGGGCGTTTGGCTTGTCCCTTGAGGTGCAGAATCGTCTGCTTGATGAGCAGATGGAAATCTTCCGAGACGCGGACATCCCGGAAAACCTCATCCAGACGTGGCGGCAGTACAAGGATTTGATAAACTCCCACGATTGGGCGGACGGCGCGCAACGGGCGTTCCTCCAGTACCGGGCCGATGCGACTGACGCGGCGAAGGGTACGGAAGAGGCTTTCTCTTCACTTTTTGAAGGCATGGACTCCGGCTTCCACAACGTCTGGCAACAGATGTTGGAAGATGGGAAGGTGTCGCTGTCTTCCTTTAAGTCGCTGTTCGCGTCGTTCCTTGCGGATTTGATGCATATGGCGATCACCCGGCCCATCACGGTTCAGATTGCTGGTGTGGTGTCCGGTATGCTCGGCACGGGCGGGGTGGCGTATGCGGCGGAGGGCAATGGTGGCTCCGGTGGAATAGGGCTCGGTAATTTTCCGTTCTCCAGCCTGTTGCCCGATTCGTGGACATCGGGGGTTTCCAGTTTCTTGAGTTACGAGCTTCCCGGTACGGCCCCCGGCATTTCCGGCTTGTATGGCCCAACTATGGGCGGCGGCAATCTCGCCAGTGGCCTTTCTCTCGGTTCCGCGCTCATGTACGGGGGCCTCGGTTCGCTCGGGTATTCCCTGCTCGGCGGGGCATTGGGGCTTCCCCAGAACAAGTACAGCGGCATTACCAGCGGCCTTGGAGCTGGGCTTGGCGCATGGGGCGCCAGCGCCGCGTTGTCCGGTACGGCCCTTGGCGCGACGCTCGGCAGCGCAGTGCCTGTGGTTGGCACGGTCATCGGCGCGGCTCTTGGCGGGCTGGCATCGTCTTTGTTCGGCGGCGGGAAGAAAACACATCCTTCCGTCTACACCAATGTTGTCGACGCCAGTCTGTTTAGCTCGGACTGGGAAGCCCTCATGACGCAAGGGGCATGGACTGACCGGGCCAGCGTTTCCGATGCGGCCGGGATTTTCAAGGGGCTTGGCGAGGTGGCCAACACCACGGCCAGCTCAATTATGGGGTTCGCGCAAGCGTTGCCGGAAGAGTATCAGGCGCAGGTCCTTGCCCGGCTCAACGCCGAGACGGTCAGCTTCGGTCGCGGCTCCACGGCGGGACGTAAGGGCGTCACCGACTACGGGCCGAGCACGTGGAATTTCCAGTTCCATGACGAGGAACAGCTTCAGGAGGTCATCAATACCGCCGGGGAAGATATCCAGCGCGTTATGCTGAACGCGCTCCAGCGGGCAATGGTCGGAACGGATTTGTCCTCGATGCTGGCCGTGGATCTGTCGTCCACGGAAGGGCTGGATAAGGCGATTCAGGCCATCAACGCCATCAATACGGTAACGGAAGCCACGGCGAACATCAAAGAACCGCTATCGGAGATGGAGCAGCAGGCGAAGGCGGCACGGGCGCAACTGGACGAATGGACGGAGTCCATGCGGTCGCTTGGTGTGAATGCCGATTACGCCGGGAAGCTCATGGAGGACTACAGGCACGCCTACATCGACAACGTGATCGAGTCACTGGACGAATCGCTGCACCCTCTTTCGGCCTACGAACAGGCGGTGAAGGCGGCGAATGAGGCCGTGGACCAGCGCAAGAATGCGCTTGAGATCATCGGGGCGACGGAATCGCAGCTTGCGCAGGTGGAGGCCATGCGCGCCGAGGTGGTGAAACAGGCCACGGAGGAAATGCTGCGCTCGTTCGACCAGTCCGTCGCGCAACGGTGGGCGGCGGTGAACGGCAACAGTGACGCGGTGGGCCGGGCTATCTCACAGGCCAATGAGCTGCGCGAGACTATCCGGCAGTTCGGGGAAGGTTCCGCGCAGGTTGCGGAACTCTTGAAGCTCCACGCGGCGGAGACGGCGAAGGCCGCGCAGGATGCCGCGAAGTCCGAATACGATTCGCTCAGGGCGCAGATGGACGCGCTGGAACAGCAGCGGGTCCAATTGCAACAGCAGGCGATACAGGAACAGATCAACGCGATCAATGAGCAGATCAATACCGCGAAGACGCTCAAGAGCACATGGGAAGGGCTCGACAAGAGCCTTGGTCAATCCCGGTACAACCTGTTTGCCGGGAGCGCCAACCTCGACGCGGAGAACCGCCTCGGAACGGTGCAGACCGAATTCCGGCGGCTTTCGGGGCTGGCGCTTGGCGGCGACTCCGAGGCGGCGGGCCAGCTTGCGGGCGTGGGCAATTCCCTGCTCGATCTGGTGAAGCAGACGGCGGGGACGGAAGAAGAATACCTCGACGCTTTCTTCGCGGTGAACGCACAGTTGAAGTCCGCGCAGGACGCGGCGGGCGCGCAGGTATCCGCAGCCGACAAGCAACTTGAAGCGCTGCAAGGCCAGCTTGATGTCCAGAACGCGGCGCTCAAGCAGCTTCAGGGTCAGAGCGCCACGCTTGAGGAGATTGAAAAGCAGATTGCCGACTTGAAGCCGCTCCTTGACGCCGCTGGGCAAAAGGCCGGGGTGAAGGCGTTCGCCCGTGGCGGGCTCGCCATGCCGGGATGGTCCCTTGTGGGCGAGGAAGGGCCGGAACTGGTGAACTTCTCGCAGCCGGGGCGCGTCTACACGGCGGCGGATACGGCGGCGCTGTTCCGCAGCGCGACGCCCCGGGCGGCTGACACCGATTCGGGAAGCCGCGAGGAAGTCAAGGCGTTGCGGCGGGAAGTCTACCAGCTTCGCCGGGACATGCTCATTTCCATGTCCGAGATCGCCAGATTTTCCCGCCGCACGTCCGACATGGTGGAAGCGTGGGACGCCGAGGGGATGCCGGGGGTGCGGGCATGAAGCTCATAGAGCCGCAGGCCATCCGGTTGCTGTCCAGCACCGTACCGGAAAACGACGCCCCGGCGTGGGACGCGGACACAGCCTATGAGATCGGGGATTCCGTCATCCATGAGCACAGGGTCTACAAGGCCGTGACCGCCAGCACGGGCAAGCGGCCTGATCAGAATTGCGAAGGGACGGATGCGGCATGGCGGCTCATGGGGCCGACGAACCGTTACGCAATGCTCGACCAGTACGTGTCCACGCAGACGGTCGCGGCTGAGGACGTCATGACGTTTACGGTGACGTTCAACCGCTGCACGGCGTTTGCGCTCCTGAACTTCAAGGCTACCAGCATCCGGGCCGAGGTACGGGACGGCGACGGCCTCGTCATGTACGACCGCACGGTGAACACGTTGAAAGACGTGGACGGCTACTGGAACTACTACTTCCTGCCCCTTGAGCGCATCGTGGATCAGGCCGTGACCAACATTCCCATGTCGCCCGTGGCCACGCTTTATGTCTCGCTCACACAGGAGGGAGGCCCGGCGCTCGGGCAGGTCATCGCGGGGCAGTCGTGGCCCATTGGCACGACGCAGTACAATACCCGGCTCGGCATCCGGGACTATTCCAGAAAGGACACCGACGAGTTCGGCAACACGCGGCTGGTCAAGCGTGCCAACGCAAAGCGCACGAGCCTGCCGCTGTATTTGCACCCGTCCCGGCTGGACAGCGTGCGGGAAATCCTCGCCCGGATGCACGGCCTTCCCGCGCTCTGGCTCGGGGACGACAACGAAGGGATCGGTTCCTACCAGTCGCTGACTGTCTGGGGTTGGCTTGAGGATTGGAACGCAACCGTCATCGGGCCGAATGAAGTGAGCATGAACATTGACGTACAGGGGTTGAAGTAATGGCAGTAAAGCAGCTTCCCAAGATTTCGGATCTCCCGGAACCGCCGGACAGACTTGTGGGCGATCAGGAACGGTTTGACGTGCTGACGTTCAACAGCCTGAAAGCGCAGAAAAAGATGGTCAACGAGGACCTGAACAAGACGCTGATCCCCGCGCTGAACCAGTTCGCCGTGGATGTGAACGCCAGCGTCGACGCGGCGGCTCTGAGCGAACGGAACGCCCACGACTCGGAAGAGGTGGCGAAAAGGAAGGCGGGTGAAGCCTCTGGCTCGGCGGGGGCCGCAAAGGTTTCGGAAGACAACGCGAAAGTCAGCGAGACGAACGCCCTTGCATCGAAGAACGCGGCGGCCCTTTCCGCCGAATCCGCCGAATCCGCCCGCATAGCGGCGGAAGCGGCCCGCGACGAGGCGCAGGACCTCGCCAATGTCGGGTATGTGTCGGAAGGCCACGCGGGGCTGGCGAAGGTCGACGGAAAGACCACGCAGGCCGACGCGGGCGGCGTGATCACCGTGAAAGATGTGGCGATTGGTGGGGATCTCGGGGATCTGGCGAGCGCGCGGGGGCAGATTGGGGACAATATCCGGATCAATACAGCTTCGGATCTGAACGCGTATACCAAGGCTGGCAACTGGCTTTTTTCGGATGCCGCCGCAGGAGAAAATTTTCCAAATATCGGTAGGGGTGGAGAACTTAACTGCTACGTTTCAACCACGGCAATATTCCAATTTTTTACTGAATTTAACAATAACAGAAGGTATATTCGATACGGAATCCCCAACAGTACGTGGACGAACTGGATACAATTTATTTCTGTCGCTCAGCTCGGTGACGGCATTCGTAACACAAACGGCATCATCTCCGTACCTGAGTATGAGGGCGCGACGGCATCATCTGCCGGAACCAGCGGCCTTGTTCCGCCCGCAGCCGCCGGGCAGCATGAAAGCTTTTTGACCGGAGGCGGGGAGTACAAGCCCGCGCTCTCAACTGGCGGCGGCGTCATGACGGGCAGCATCCAGATCAATGATCTTGAAAATGCGATCGGGGCTGCACCCTCTACCAATACTGAGCGCGGCCTGTTTCTTGGCGACAAAAACAGTGTGATCATGGGCGGGTTCGATGTCATACAGCGCGCATCGGATAACGCTAAATACACGCAATTCTATTCAAAAAATAGCAGTGGACATATCACGTCCATTGCTGCTGTGACTTATGAAGACGGCACGAGAGAACTTGTGGCGGATAGCCCTCTCCAAATCAACGACATACAAATAAAACAGGTTGTTGACGGCGGAAGAAGGGTAATCGTGCTCTCTGGGGCGCGTGGCAATCAAGGGCATTCATTTCGTTTTTCCCCGGACACGGGGGAGGCATATATGGATGGCCGTGTAATACATGCGAAAGCCGATACCGCCGGATACGCAGATACCGCCGGAAGTGCTCCGGCAAATGGCGGGACGGCATGGGCCGCGAACCGCCTGCGCAGGGAAGGGGGCGTCGATACCGTCTGGAATTGGGCGGGGCAGGGAGGCCAACCCGGTTGGCTGTGGGGAGGCAATGACGGCGTCAACATGTACGTCTACAACCCCGTTAATTTCAGCGTGAACTATGCCAACTCCGCCAACTACGCTAATTCCGCCAACTATGCGAACAGCGCGGGTTCCGTTTCAGGTCTTGGGGGTGCGCGGGTATCTGGAGTTGTAAGCAGATGTGGGGATGAAATTTGCGTACATGCGCCTGCGGGCGGGCAATATCTCATCTTGTACGGACAACGGGTAGCGGTCACGAATGGACGTAGGGGGGGTGAACTTTACGCGACATTGAGCCCCGGAATTTACACTGGGGGGAGCCATTTGGGACAGACTGGAAACCGTGAAAACGACGACGCGCACATGGTGGCCTATGCGGGCGAACTCTACCGGGTGTAAAAAAGGAAATGTATGTACCAGATAATGGATAGCATCATGAAGGAAACGGAAGGTTCCGGCAGGTGGGACGTTTCCACAGTTTTTATCCGCCCCGACGGTTCCTATCTTATCCGGAGGCTCGATATCGTGTGCGGAAACGCCCTTTATCACGTGCCGAATGAAGGGAAGTGGAAGGGGATGTTTGATGTACTCACGGACTATGTATCAGAGCATCCGGAAACTCTCCGGGACATCCCCGTCCATACTCCGACGCTTGAGGAAGTGAAGACCGCCAAACTCTCCGAAATCAACGCGGCTGCGGACAGGGCCATAGCCACACTCACGGCGACCTATCCGGACCGGGAGATCAGCACGTTCGACAAGCAGGAATCCGAGGCCCGCGCCTATGCCGCCGACCCTACGGCTTCAACGCCGCTTCTTTCGGCACTGGCCGAGGCACGGGGCATTTCTCTGCCCGACCTTGTGGAGAGGGTACTCGCCAAGGCCGACGCCTTTGCCGTGGCTTCCGGCTCCATCATCGGCCAGCGTCAGGCACTGGAAGATCGGCTTGATGCCTGTACGACGCTGGAAGAGGTGCAGGGCATCACCGTCAACATCTCCATGCCAGACGGGGGAGAAGCATGACCTACGGAAAGCGAACGTTGATCGCCGTCGACCAGCTCCTCAATACGCTCCTCGGCGGCTGGCCGGACGAAACCCTGTCCTCGCGCTGTTACCGCTGGGCGCGGGACGGGGTGAGGGCATGGCCCCGGCGCGTGGTGGACGGGCTGTTCTTCTGGCAGAGGGAACACTGCAAGAGCAGTTACGAGAGCGAGAGGGAGGGGAGGCAGTCGCCGCCAGAATTGAGGAGGCAGGAATGAGCAGGATTGGGGAATGCGAATCAGGCAGGACGTGGAATGGATTCCGCGTTGAAGGCGGGAAGGCAGGCGAGGGTGTGAAGTTCGAGCGTATCCGGCGCATCACCGGGTACCTTGTCGGCACGGTGGAGCGTTTCAATGACGCGAAGCGAGCTGAGGTCATGGATCGAGTGAAGCACACCGTCTAAACAAAAAAATTTCCCTACCGGTGGTGTGCTCTGATGGAGGCATATCACGGCGCGAACCGAGAGGGGGAGTTTCGCATTCACACAGCATACCGATGCTCACTTTTTTGAGGCGTTGGGAAGACGCTTTTTGCCGTCTGCACCAAGCTGTTTGGTGCAGGATATTCGTTACATGTTAAAATAATTAGATAGTATCACTTCCCTGAAGGAAGCTCCCCTGATGCGTTATCGTGCCTTTCGGATGGCGCCGTTGGCTTCGTGCCTTTACCAGCGGAGCGTGCCGCTGGCGGAGCTCACCGCCGTTCCGCCGAGGCGCACGGCATCGAGCTTCCCGCTATCGGGAGCAAGGATCAGTTCCAGCTCTCCGGTTCCCGGGCGGTCGAGGATATGGCCCTGCTCAAGCCGGATGCGCGTCCCGGAACACAGCCCGTGCGCGTGCATGTAGGAAGCCATGCACCCGGCGGCCGATCCGGTGAAAGGATCTTCCCCGGCGTTGTCCGGATCGATAAGCCGGGCGTGCACATCCGTTTCAGGCTCCACGCCTTCGGGGGCGAACACGTACGCCGCCGACACGCCGAGGGGCGCCAAAACAGCT
>ERZ773194.4633-NODE-4633-length-10639-cov-8.734410_pt1 | contig 10639 bp, 8 predicted proteins | sample MGYA00511240_ERZ773194 | MGnify/ENA primary metagenome ERZ773194 (study PRJEB29015, sample SAMEA2737774) | human gut metagenome | biome: human gut; feature: human-associated habitat; material: faeces | place: China | collected 2012 ... | reverse complement strand
CGTTTTCGCCCGTCACGTCGGCGAAATATCCCTTCATATCCCACTCGATGTGGGTGAAGATGTGCTTCGCGCTGCCCGCGGGCTCGATGGACTTTGCCGAAAGCCCCATCTGCGCAAGCGCAAGCGAAACGCCCGCCTCGTCGAGGTTCCCCAAAACGCTCGGGAATTCCCAGAGTGAGGCGAGAAGTCCCGTGTCCGCGCGCTTTCGCAGCGCGGCCTTGCCGTTTTGAAAGAGCAGCAGCACCGTGCGCTCTTCGATCTTGCGCGCCTTTTTCTTCGCGCGCACGGGTAAGACTTCGGTGAGGCCGTTTTTATACGCCTCGCACATCATTCGCGCGGGGCAGATCTCGCACTTCGGCGCGCCGTTCGGCAGGCATACCGTCGCGCCGAGGTCCATCATCGCCTGATTGTACGCACCGGGGCGGGCTAAGTCGATGGCGTCGTTGAGATGCGCGGTGAATTGCTTTCGTACCCTCGCGTCCATGATGTCGTCGGCGCAGCCGCTGACGCGCGCGGCGACGCGCAGCAGATTCCCATCCACCGCGGCGACCGGCTCGCCGAAGTTGATCGAGGCGATGGCGGCGGCGGTGTAGTCGCCGATGCCGGGGAGCGTTTTGAGACTTGCACAAGTGCGCGGCAACTCGCCGCCAAAGTCCGAGACGATGACCTTTGCCGCCTTTTGCAGATTCCGCGCCCGCGAGTAGTAGCCGAGCCCCTCCCAGAGCTTCAAGAGCCGTTCCTCCGGCACGGTGGCTAACGCCGCGGCGTCGGGCAGCTCTGCCATGAAGCGCTCGAAGTACGGGATGACCGCGCTCACGCGCGTCTGCTGGAGCATGATCTCCGAGACCCACGTGCGGTACGGCGTGACGACGCTGCGCCATGGCAGCGTGCGGCCGTTTAAGTCATACCACGTGAGCAGCGGCGCGGTCAGGGCATTTAAGTTTTCCCAATGTTCTGTCATCATATCATTTGTTGAAGCGCGCGGCGAAGCCGCAGCGGCGGCAGAGCTCTTCGGCGGGCTTCCGCCGGGAGAAACCCTCGCGCAGAGTGCACGCGCGCGGGGAGGTCAGAATTTCGGTAAGCGGCTGGGTGAAGAGGTTCCCCAGCGCCACATCGCCCTCGTGATCGAGGCAGCAGGGCACGACCGTGCCGTCGACAAGCACGCCGAGCTGGTCGCGCAGGCCGTAGCAGAACTGTGCGCCGGATTCGCCGGCGCTCAGATCAGGCCAGTCGAATTTGCCCGCGCGCTCCAAATACAGGTGGTCGCGCAGAAGAAAGCTGCCGTTTCGCATCTCGGGCCAGTTATCGCCTGTGCGGGAGCGCAGAAAGTCGAGAATTTCGCCGTTGCGCGCGTCCGCGCCGCCGTCGTTCCAGAGGCGCAGCGCGACGATGACGCCTTTTTTCGCGGCCTTTTCAGCAAAGTTCCAGACCTGTGTCAGGTAAGAAAGCTCCTGCTCGTCCGCGCCGTCGTTGCCCTCAAAACTGTGGAGCGAGACGCTGATCTTGTGCAGGCTCTCGGCGGCAAGCAGCTCATCGGAACGCTTTTGGAGCAGCGTGCCGTTTGTCGTGATGCAGATCTTCATGTCCCGCGCCTTGGCGAGGGCGAGGAGCGTCGGCAGCTCGGGGTGCAGCAGCGGCTCGCCCATCACATGCAGGTAGACGTACTGCACATACCCCTCGAGCCGCGAGAGGACGAGGCCGAATTCCTGCGCGCTCATCGTGCGCGGCTCGCGCTTCGTCTTGGGGCAGAAGGAGCAGGCGAGGTTGCAGCGGTTTGTGATCTCGACATAGGCTTTTTTCAGCATCGCGCGGCTCCTTTCGTGAGGTCGGGGGATAGATTCAAATATTTTACCATATCCGCGCGATTTTGCAAAGCCTTTTCCCTTGCGCCGCGCCGCGGCGTCTGCTATAATCCTACAAGCAAACTTCCATCCTCCACAGCGAAAGGAGAAACCGCATGACCGTCACGTTTATCGCCCACAGCGCGTATCTTGTCGAATGGGACAAGTTCTACACGCTCTTTGACTACACCTACGAGCCCGACTACACGGGCGCGCTGCCGGAATTAAACCCCGAAAAGCCCTTGCTCGTCTTTGCGAGCCACAGCCACGAGGACCACTTCGACGCCAAGGTGTTCACACTTTTGGAAAAGTACCCCGACACGCGCTTTTTCGTCTCGCGCGATACGCGCCTCACCGAGCGCAAGCGGCAATGGCTGAACATCTCCGACGAGGCCTTTGCCCGCACGACCGTCCTGCGGCCCGACAGCATCCTGCTCACCGACGTCGCGGGCGAGGATTTGAGCATCCGCGCCATCAAGTCGACGGACATCGGCAACGCCTACCTTTTGCGCGCTGAGGGGAAGATGGTCTACCACGGGGGCGACCTCAACTGGTGGAACTGGGAGAGCGAGGGCAAGGCTTACTGCAACAACATGACCGTCCACTACCATGCGGCCATTGAAAAGCTCGCCTCCGCCGTGCGCAACGAGGCGACGGACAACAACATCGCGCCCGAGATCACGGCGGCGATGGCGCCGCTTGACCCGCGCCTTGGTGAAGGCAGCGAGGGCCTCGGCATCGAGTATCTGCTGAAGAATGTGACGGTGCAGCACATCTTCCCGATGCACATGTGGAAAAAGTATGAGGTCATCGACCGCTACATCGCCGCGCACCCGGACGAAAAGGGCATCATCGCGCGCATCACGCGCGACGGTCAGCAATTCGAGATTTGAAAATAAAAAGGAAAGCGCCTTCTGCATCGCGGAAGGCGCTTTCCCGTTCGAAGGGGATTTGTGGAGAAAAAACACTGACGTATTTTTTACTGGCTCACTGCCGTGAGAGGCATTTTGAGGATCTGACCGACGAAAATGACCGAGGGGGACTTGACGGTGTCCTTATTCAGGTCATAGATCTCAGTCCAGCGGTTGCCATTGCCGAGCTGCTTGCTGGCGATCTTCCACAGACTGTCGCCGGAGACGACGGTGTAGGTATCGCTGCTCGCGGGCTGGGAGGGCTTCTCAGGCTGCGTGGGCTGGGTGGGCTCGGCGGAGGTGCCGTTGCTCACAAGTGTCGTGCGCGGGTCGTTGCCCGTGTAGCGGTAGAGCGGGAAGTTCATGGTCGACTTGTCGTAGTCGATCTGCTTGTACTGATAGAGCGTGCCGTCGTAGCCGTTGGAGTCGGTGACGTCGGGCTCGCAAAGCATGGCGATGACGTTGCTGGCGACCTGATCCATCGGGAAGACATAAGCGCCGCTGGCGAAGGTCACGTCGGCGGTGTCGCGCAGGCCGGCCTCAATGCCCTTGGCCTTGCCGTTCACCATGTAGTCGCCGACATAGTAGTACTGCTGGAGGCTTGCGGTGGTACCGGCGTTGAGCTTGTAGTACTCAGCGCCCTGATTGTCCATGATGTAGAGGATCTTCTCAATGTTGGCAGTGTCCGCGGGAATGACATAGGCGGTCGGGCGGACGCGGCTGCGGGTCAGAGTGTCGTTCAGGGAAAGGGGAGACGCCTTGCTGACCTTCTCAATGCCGTCGGCGACGCTGTACTGCACGGTCGCGGCGGTGTAGTCGGTCAGAGTCTTGCCGGACTTGGTCTGATAGAGGGCGAGAACGTCGTTTTCCTCATAGGTCTTGCCCTTGGCGACAACATCGGCACGGGCGGCGGCGACCGCCTTCATGATCTCGTCGGCGTGCTCGGCGGCATAGGTGATGTAAGAGGTGGCGGCAACTTCCTGAGAGAAGACGCGGCGCTCAAAGGTCTGGCGGCCGGCGCCGATGCCGCGCGTCTCAATGAGGAAGGAAACCGCATTGAACAGGCCGAAGTAGGCGCGGCCGATGGGGTTATTGACGGTGGTGCCGTAGTGATTGACGCGCAGGCCGGCGTTCGTAGCGTCGGAGAAGGCGCGCTTGGCCATGTCGAGACCGATCTTCGTCACGGCGGGGTTGTTGTTCAGGCTGGTGGCGGGGGTGGTCTCAAGATCGTCCGCATTCTCCATGTATTCACCGGCGCTCGTCCAGTCGTCGTTGTAAGCGCCGTAGAAGGTGAACTCATGCGTGTCGAGGACAACCTCGCTCATGAACAGGCGGTAGGCGGTGTGCAGCTGGGCAAGCTCGGCTGCCTTGAGGGACATATGGTCGCGGTTCATATCGAAGCCGTCATAGGTGGCGCGGCTGAAGAGATAGGAGCCGTCGGGATTGATGCGGGGGACGATGACAATGTTGATCTTGTCGAGCAGGGCCTTGTAAGTGGGATCGTTGACAAAGTTGTCGATCATCACGAGCGCGCCTTCACCGGCGGCAGGCTCGTTGGGGTGGATCTGCGCCTGATACCAGACGTTCAGCTTGCCGTTGCCCTTGACGATCTTGGCGGCCTCGGCGAGCGTGGCGTTCGCGGGGATCTCGGAGGTGGTGAAGAGTGCCAGGGGGAGGTCATACTTGTAGTTCGGGGTCGTACCGGCAGAGTAGAGATGCATGGTGCCGGAAGCGGCGTCCATCTTCTTGAGGAAGGCCATCAGCTCTTCCTGAGAGGTGAACTCGTTGGCGGCGTGCTTGCCGTCGAAGGCGGGGGTGGTGTAGTTCTGCGGCTCGAGGGCGAAGTGCTTGTTGATCTCCTCAGGCCAGAAGATAAGCATACTGTCGCGGAGGTCTACCTTATAGGAGGCGGGGGCCTTCTCCGGCTTGATGGTCGGCTCGAAGCCGTTGCCGCCGAGCTTGCCGCCGATGACGGAAAGCTTCTTCACGCCGGCGGTGAGGTCGGCCTCGGTCACGTTGAAGAGCTGGAGAATGTTGTAGTAGCCGGTGCCGTGCACATGGTAGGCATAGGTGCCGGGAGCGGTGACGACGTAGCTGCCGTCAGCCTGCGGGGTGATCGCTTCGAGCTGGGAGAAGATCTCTTCTTCCTTGGCATAGCTGTCTGCGGGGTAGCCCTTGTAGACTTCGAGACTGACGACCTTGGAGGATTCGTAGTTGGCGGAATAGTCAAATTCCAGTTTTGCGCTTTTCTCTGCTGCGAGCGTGCTGGTCATCAGCATCGTGACGACCATCGCGAGAGTCAGCAGACAGCTCAGGGATCGCTGCATCATTTTTCTCATAGCTTCTTTTCTCCTTCTTAAAAACTGTCGGTACCGGAACATCATGCACAAACGGAAGAGAATTTACCCGTTGATTCCTGTTGACAATACCGATTTGGATAAGTAAACTGTAACTATTAAAGTCGCCTTTAAGTCAATAGGTTTTCGCGCGGTCATCTTAACAGTTTTTTAAGGAGATTTTCGTATGCCTTATACAATCGGAGAAGTGGCACGCATGATGAATATTGCCCCATCGACCCTGCGCTACTATGAAAAGGAGGGGCTGCTGTCTCTCGGTGCGCGCGCCAGCAATGGGCAGCGAACGTACACAGACGACGATATTGCAACGCTTTCAATCATCGAGTACCTGAAATTCTGCGGTCTTCCGCTCAAGGAGATTCGCTCGTTCCTGCCGCTCATCCAGCCCGGCGGAGAGACACTCAGCGCCCGCCGCGACATCCTTGCCAAAGAGCGCGACAACGTCCGCGCGCAGATCGCGGCGCTGCAAACGAAGCTCGAACGTCTGGAATTCAGCTGCTGGTTCTACGAGACCGCGCAGCAGTACGGTTCGGTTCTGCCGCTGTATGAATTTTCAGAGGAGCACTTTCCTCCGGAACATCGCAACGTCCTGCGGGAGAGCTTTCACCTGCCATTGACGCACGTGCGCACAAAGCTCGAATGGTGATAAAAAAGGGAGCCCCGAGACATACCGTCTCAGGGCTCCCTATATGTCGATCCTTATTTCTTTTTGTCCGCTGTGCCCCACGGGTGGCACCGGTAGGACTGCTCCTCGCTCATGCCGAAGTAGCGCAGGTCCGTGCGCCCGTACTGGTCGCCCCAGGTGACGTCGATGTGGTACTGCGTGCCGTCCAGCGTCGCGAGCGTCCAGATGTGGCTGTCGTTAAAAAGCGAGGTGCACTCGATGCCCTCGAGCTTCAAGAGCAGGTTGTAAGCGCCCGTGTAGCCGTCGCACACGGCAAGGCCGCTGACAAGCGCGCCGTAGGCAAGATGGCTCGCGGAATCGTCTGCGGCGGCGTTATCGTAGCGGCAGTGGTCGCACAGCCATTGAAAATACGTGCGCGCGATCTCATACTGGCTCATGTCGTAGCTCAGCGTGCCGCTCTCCCAAAGGGAGTCGTGGACCTTGATCGCGGCGGCGAGCGCCTTGGCGCGGTACGATTCGAGCGTTTTGTCCGTACAGGCGGTGGACGAAAACGTGAGTACGACCTTGCCCGTCGAATACGAGCGGCAGGAGACGGCGTTGTACATCTGCTCGCAGTATGTTTTGACGCGGGAGGTGAACGCCTGCGTCAGCGCGCTGGCGGTGGCGGTGGTGAGGGCCTTGGAGTAGTTCAGCGTGATCGTGTGCTCGCCGCGCGCGAGCATATTGCGAACCAAACCGTCGATGGCGGCGGTGTCCTTGGCAGACGTCGGGAGCGACGTGGCCGCGGGCGCTTTGACAAGGCTCGCGAGCGTCGCGTTTTTCACGGAGTGATACGGCGCGACCGTCCACGTGAGCGTCAGGCGCGTTTCAGGTTTGACAACGCGCGTCAGAAGCGCCGCGATCTCCGCACGGCTGACGCTGCGGTCGGGATAAAAGCTGCCCTTTGCGTCCATGCCGGAGAGCAGCCCGCGGCGGTACATCAGCAGTATTTCGCTGCGGTAGGGCGTTTTGTCCGTCACGTCGGCGATGTAGTCGCGGCTCGCGTAGGCCGAGGTGACGAGCGAGGCGTTGGGCTCGGTGTACCATTCCTCCGGCACGGCGAAGGCAAAGATGCCCGCCATCTGCGCGCGCGACGCGGGCAGGAGGTAGAAGCCCTCAAAGCTGTTGTCGAGCAAATTCTGGCTCTTCAAATACGAGACATACGGCGCATACCACGCCTCATTCTCCTTCGCTGTGGGGATGACCGCGTCGCTGCCGGTCGTGTAGATGGCGCGCAGCCGCGCGGCAATGGTCAAAAGCTCGGCGATCGTCACATTGCCGCTTGGCGCAAAGGAATCCTCGCCGCGGCCATTGAGTACGCCGTATTCATAGGCCGAGACGACCGAGGGGGCGAACCAGTCGCCGTCTTTCACGTCGGCAAACTGGCCCTCGTAGACGCGAAGCAGCACAAACGGGGCGCTGTCTTCGCTCGTCGTCTCCTCCTGCGCGGGAGCGGCGGCATCCTGCGCGGGCTCCTCGCTGTAAGAAAAGGCGCTGATGCTCAGCGCAAGCGCGAGCGCCGCGACAAGCAGCGCAAAGCGGAACTTCATGGCGTTTGCTCTCTCTTTCTCACATTCTCAGAATTTTGCGGAATTACGGGACTAAAATGTTCTGCTCGTCGGCGGTGATATCCGTAGCGTAGGGGTTGAGCATCGAATTCGTCATCTCGAGCACCTGCTCGGGATAGAGCGTGTAGAAGGACTTGCCATTGTACCAGCCCGCGCCGTCGCCGGGGAGCGTGGCAAAGCTGATGGCGTCCGTCCCGCCCATGGAGAGCGCCTGGTTGGCGAGCCACACGAGGTTGCCGAGCGTCAGGTCGGTCTTGACATATTTTAAGAACGTTTCCGCCATCGCGGGAACGTTTTCAATCTTCATCAGCTTTTGCGCCACAGTCTTCAAAAACGCCTGCTGCGTGCCGATGCGGCCGATATCCTGCCGCCCGCCGTAGCCGGGGTTATCCTTGTCGGAGTTGTGGCGGAAGCGCACGACCTCCATAGACTGCTGGCCGCTCAGGTGCTGGAGACCGGCCTTGAAGTGAATGTGCAGATCTTGGTAGGGGTCGTCGTAGTCCATATCCTCGGGCACGTCGAAGTCGACGCCGCCGATCTGGTCGATGAGCGCGATGAACCCCTTCAGGTCGACGGAGACGTAGAAGTCCACGGGGATGCCGAGCATATCTTCAATGTTGCTGCGCAGCTTTTCCGTGCCGCCGTTATTGTAGGAGGAATTGAGCTTGTGGCCGTTGCTCATCAGCGTGTCGCGCGGCAGACTGACGACGTCGATCTTCTTGTTCTCCGCGTCAAAGCGCACGAGCATGTTCGTGTCGCTGCCGCCGGCGTCGTTGTCCACACCGTAGGCGAGGATCGTATAGCAGTATTTTTTGCGCTCTTTGCCGTTAGAAATGGTTTGAATGGCGTCGCTGTCCTCCGCCGTGCCGTCCTGCTGCGTCTGCTGGTCCTCGTTGTCCGTGACGGGCTCAGGCGCGCGCACGACGTACTTGACCGTCGCCACAATGGCCACGGTCAGGAAAAGAAGCGACAGAAGCGTGACGACGACGCGCTCACCGCGATTTGCGCGTTTCTTCTTTTTCTTCGGCCTGCGGCGCGGCTCGCTTTCGCGGCCGATGCTTGGCTCGTAATAGTCCTGCTTTCTCATCTTGTTGCTCCGATCATTTTTCTTTTGGTTTACAATAATGCATTCTACCCTGCGCGGCGGAATTGTGCAAGAGTAATTTTGCCGCGCGGGAGTCACACTCTTATGTTAGACGCAAAAAGTCGAAAAAAGTTTCAAAATCCCTTGTATTTTTTTCGCGTGGCCATGCCGCCGCGGATGTGACGCTGGGCCTTGTTGACCTCCAGCACCTCCTTGACCTGCAAGTATAGGCTGCGGTTGAACTGCGGCAGGCGGTCCTGTAAGTCCTTGTGCACGGTGGACTTGCTCACGCCGAACTTTTTTGCCGCGGCGCGCACGGTGGCGCGGTTTTCGATGATGTAGGCGGCCAGCGCGCAGGCGCGCTCTTCCATGTTACCCTTCATGCAGCACACTCCTGACTCATGTTGCTCCATCTATATGCGTGCAGAAGGGGAATATGCGCATCGGGAATGAATACGCGGCAAAAACGTTGTGCAAAGCGGTTCAGGCGTGTTATAATTTCTCTGTCTACACCGAAGACGGCACAAACGAAACGACAGGGAGGTCCTGCATGGAAAATAAACTCATCCGCAGCAAATACTTTTTATACCTGACCGAATTTTTTGCCGGTATGTCCGTCATGGCGGTCGAGCTCGGTGCGAGCAGGCTCATGGCCCCGTACTTCAGCTCGTCGCAGATCGTGTGGACCGTTATCATCGGCGTCATTATGATCGCGATGGCCATCGGCAACGTCTGGGGCGGCAAGCTCGCCGACAAGAGCGCGACGCCCGATAAGCTCTACCGCCGCCTCATCATCGCGGCCATCTGGATCGCGCTCATCCCGTTTGTGGGACGGTACCTGATCGCGGGCATCTCGCTGCTGCTGGCGCTTTTTGTGACGAAAAACTTCCTCGTCTGGGCGGCGCTCGCGGCGTGCCTTGTGATCTTCGCGTTCCCGTGCGTGCTGCTCGGCACCGTCACGCCGTCGCTCACGCGCTTCACGGTCGACAATCTCGACGACACGGGCAAGACCGTGGGCAGGCTCAACGCGCTCAACACCATCGGCAGCATCATCGGAACCTTCGTGCCGACGTTTGTGACGATCCCCGCCGTCGGCACGGCGGCAACGTTTTTGATCTTCTCCGGTGTGCTCGCGGCCATCGGCATCGCGTACTTCGTGTTCGAGAAGAAAAAGAGCGTGCCGGGGATCGTCTCCGTCCTTTTGATCGCTGGACTGTGCTTTGCCCTGCCGTCTTACAGCTTCGCCTTCTGGCAGAGCGACATCACGCTTGAGGACGAGTCCATCTACAACTATTTGCAGGTGCAGGACGACGCGAAGCGCACGACGCTCTCGACGAACGTGCTCTTCGGTGTGCAGAGCGTGCAGGTCAAGGGCGACGCGCTGACGGGCATGTACTATGACTACGCGCTCGCCGCGCCCTGCATGGCGGGCATGGACGGCACGGACAACGAAAACCGCAGCGTGATGATCCTCGGCATGGGCTCTGGCACGTACGCGAGCTACTGCACGCGCTATTTCCCCGGCGCGAGTGTGCAGGGCGCGGAGATCGACAAAAAAATTGCCGACATCGCGACGGACTACTTCGGACTTCCAGGCAGCGTGACCGTCGCGGTCGAGGACGGGCGCGCGTACCTTGCCGCGTCGAAGGAGAAGTTTGACGTCATCATGGTGGACGCCTATCAGGATATCACCATCCCGTTCCAGCTCTCGAGCGTCGAGTTTTTCAACGAGGTGTGCTCTCATTTGAAGCCGAACGGCGTGATGGTCGTGAACCTCAACATGACGTCCGCGGAGGACGGCTCGATCAACGAATACCTCTGCGACACGATGGCGAGTGTCTTCCAGCACACCGTCACCGCGCCGGTGAGGGGCAACACGAATACCGAGGTCTTCTGCACGAACGCGGATGACTGGGAGGAGACGTTCCTGCGCAGCATCGCAAAGCTCAAGGACAGCGACTATGCCGATATGATGCGCACGGTCTACTCGAAGCTCACGCCCTATGAGGGCGGAAGCTGCATCCTGACGGACGACAAGGCCCCTGTCGAGGTGCTGGGCATGCGCGTGCTCGACGAGCTCATCGGCGATGAGCTCAACTACTACAAAGACGAACTGAGAACCGGCGGCCTGTCCGCGCTGATCGGTAATTGAAAACAAAAAGAATCCCGCGCCCACGGCGCGGAATTCTTTTCAGAGTAGAGAGCCTCGCAGAG